>WNGE01004625.1_pt1 | contig 15802 bp, 20 predicted proteins | sample 5400651 | NCBI WGS metagenome assembly WNGE01 (sample SAMN13153370, study PRJNA577476) | soil metagenome | isolation source: 60 cm soil or saprolite under grassland replicate 2 | place: USA:California | collected 2016-06-15 | reverse complement strand
GCTGCTCGCACCGCTCGTCATCCACTGGGACGCCTGGACCCGCCGCCACCAGGCCCGCGCACGCTGGTTCCACCAGCGCGCACGCCTAAAACGGGACTACGCCCTGGTCAGCTAGCAAAGTGCGGCTGCCGTACTAGGGGAGCCGCGAGCGATTCGGCGGATGGCTTGAGCCCCGACATGAATAACCAACCGAATAACAACGGCCTCCTAGTCCGGGCGCCATAAGGAGTCAGAGGATGGATTGGAATGCCTTGGTCGGCGCTCTGATCGGTGCAGGTATCCCGGGAACACTGACTTATCTCGGATTGCGCCGGGGACGCCAATCGGCCGACGCCGAGGCATTCGGTGCGGCAATTCTGCTTCTCGACCGGGTGAACCCGGAACGTGTGACAATAAACCTTAATCCAGACGCTACGGCTGAGAACGCGAAGTGGGCTGAACTGCAAGAGCAGCTTGCTGTGGCTCGCGAGCGGCTGCTAGTTGTCAGTGCCGGGCACCCACGGCGGCACGTCCGCGAGCTTGCTCTGGCCACAGAGGTAAAGGTCAACAACGCATTTCAGGCGCCGGATTGGGCTGTGAGCGATATGCAGGCTAATCGAGACAATCGTGAGTGGATAGACCGCGCTCGAAAGCTTCATACCGATGCCGAAGCCACACTGCGGCAATTGATTGACGCAAACTTTACCCGGAGCATATTCGTACGCCGCGCGTTGCGGATCAGACGCGAACCAAACACCGCGAACCTGAAATTGAGGGCGATTAGGCCCACAGCGACCAACCGCCGCCAAGCCGTGGACCTCGCTATGCGCTGGACCGCAGAGGTAGATGCTGACCACCTCCACTGACACAACGACATACGACACTCGCCGATGAGGTGCCATGCGCGGTCCAGGCATACAGTGAGGCAGTCAGCCATTCGCCTCCGGACGTGTGCCCTAGTGTCAACTACGTCTTGATAGTTGGCCAGCAATCGAGCGGGCTTGGTTACCTGGCCATGCTGGCCGCTCTTTGGCCGCACAAGGGCGCTAAACGCTGCCATCTACTGCGCACCAATGAACAGCATTTCGGCAGATCAACAGCGAGATGGGCAGGTAGCGGGTCCGTGTGACACGGTCTACGGATCAGACGCTAAACGCGAAAGGGGCCGTATCGATGGTGATGCCCCGTTCCGGCCACGGCACGGGAAGGAACGGGGCATCGCCGCGGCGGGCTAGTGCTGGGAAACCTGATAGCAGGCGACGTCGTACTGGGACGTCTCGTTGTAGTTCTGGCCCCCGGTTCCTCCGGGGCTGGTGGACGTGGGCTCGTTGAACGGTGAGCCCGGTGACGAGCTGGCGTTGCCCGGCTCGGTGCCTCCCGCGGCCACGATGTCCTGGCAGGACTGGCTGGGCAACCCGGTGCCGCTCGGGTTGCCCGCCGCGAAGGCGGGAGCCGCGCCAGCCATCACCGTGAACCCGGCTACGAGCCCTGCCATCAGTGCTGCGCGCATGTAGACCTCCAAGTACGCTCGATCGAGCGATGGACAGACCGGTCACGTTTGATACGTACGGCGGCCAGCATCGGTTCACCCGGAAACTGGAAGGGCGGCAGGCCTCGTCGTTGCCTGATCTTCCGCGGTCTGTGGCTGCTGCTGCGCCGAACCGGGGTGAGTAACTATGTGAGTAACAACGACGGCCTACGCCAGAGGACGTCGGAGCACGCCCGCGGACGGTGCAAGGAGGTCAGACAGAGTAAACGTGGTGGTACATCACGTCGCGCGTTGGCTTCGGGACGAAGAGGCCAGGTCCGTGATTGCTAACCACCAAGGCGGACCTCACCAGGTATCACCACGGGCCGATCCCGACAGAAGCGCTGGTGACCACAACCCAAGTGAGCGACTGTGGCCAACGATCTAGAGCGCGTTTGCATGCAGGCGGTCACCAGCGCCCACAGCCGAGGTGTCCGGGGTTCGTCAAGCTTGACGGAGACCCAGTCGCGTACACCAGTCTGGCTCACGGAGCGTCAGATAATTGTCATCTAGCGAAATGGAAAGGACAGCAGGGATGAGGAAGATCCTCGCAGCTGCCCTGCTGGCTGCCCTAGCAGCATCCGGGTGCACCAGCGCTTCCGGCACAAACCCTGCTGGCAGCCAATTCACCGCAAGCGCTACAGCTTCATCAGCGTCGCCTTCTGCTCCATCGTCGCAGTCTGCCGCTTCGCCGCCATCACCTCCTGCGTCATCTGGCCCCGCGACAGTAGCGCTCGCCACGCCACCTTCGCGCTGGGGAAGCCTGCCTAACCGGAGCATCACACCTGGCGCTGGAGGATTGAGCCTTGCCGCCATCTGCCCGAGCGTCAGCGCAGCGCTGGAGGCGCGCCGTCCCGGCACGGCCATAAAAGATGAGGTGTACGCCGAGTACGGCATCGCGGCGGGGCAGCGTCACCGCTACCGCATCGACCATCTTGTGCCACTGGAACTGGACGGCAGTAACTCAATCCGGAACCTGTGGCCGCAGCTTATTGGCGCATCCGAAGCGAAAGACCGCCTTGAGGAGACGCTGCACTCGATGGTGTGTGCTGGCCGGATCACGCTGGCGGGCGCGCAGCATGCGATCATGACGAACTGGGCGCGCGCCTATCAGCGGTATGTAAGCCCGCCGACGGCGCCGAGCACGGCTCCTGCCCCGGCTCCGTCATCAGCCGCACCGCCGCCTGCCTCCTGCTACCCCAAGACCAACAGCGGCCACTGCTACGAGCCCGGCGAGTTCTGCCGCACGGCGGACCGCGGCATGAGAGGGGTAGCTGGGGACGGCAAGCCAATCATCTGCGAGGACAACAACGGCTGGCGCTGGGAACCGGCCTGACTGAATCCCGCCGCCAGGCGAGCGAACGCTCAGTCTCATTCACGTTCGTAGTCCTGCGTCCATCACTCTGGTTACCATCCGCCGAGCAGGGCTTGGAGACCAATACGGTCAGCCCTGGACGGTCATCCTTAATCCTGAAAGCGGAAGGCCGTCGGCGACGATCTTGCTAACGCCAGTGCTAACAACGACCCTGGATGAGCCTGGACGCGGGGTGGAATCAGCGGCCAGGAACAAGACCGCAACCAGGCTCAGATGTCAGTGGTAGACAGCCGTGGACGAACGTAATCCTCCTCGTAATGCGTAGGTCATCGGTTCGATTCCGATAAGTGAGTCCAGGTAGGGGCGCTAATTCGAACACGAGCGTTCGCTAGTGTGGACCGGGTTATGGCCGTCGGCGGCCCGCCGCGCCGGCGACAACAGCACGGCACGCTCGGCCAGCTCGAAGACCCGCAGACCGCTACGCCACCAAGCGCAAACCTGGAACCCAGCTTCAAGGTCAAAGGCGTGACCGCCGGACTCAAAGCCGTGCCATCTGCCCAGGTACCCGCGGGGGTATGCCCGGCGGGCAGGTGACCCGCCGTGAAGCACGGCCGTTTCCGGGCTAGCTGAGGAGGTGCGTTCCGGTGGGTCCGGTGATCTGCTGGAGCATGGTCCGGGCGAGCTGCCGGATCTGGGCTGGGAGGGGTACGTAGCCGTTGGCGGCGGCGGAGGCCTGCCCGTCGTGGGTGAGCCAGTCGAGCATGGCGACCAGGGCCTGGCCGCTGGCCTGGGTTTTCTGGCGGGTGTAGACCAGCGCCCAGCTGTACCCGCTGATCGGGTAGCTGGCGGCGCCGGGCTCGTTGACGATGGAGAAGTCGGCGGGGGTGATGCCGGGTTTCTGGGCGGCGTCGGCCGCGACGGACTGGGTGGACGGGATGACGTAGTTCCCGGCCTGGTTGCGGATGGCGGCGAACGGCAGCAGCAGGCCCTGGGAGTAGGCCTGCTCGACGTAGCCGATGGAGAACGCGGTCCGGTTGACCGCGGCGGCCACCCCGGCGTTCCCTTCGGCGCCTTCCCCGGTCGGCCAGTGGAGCGTCTTGCCGGTGCCGATCTTAGAAGCCCAGGCCGGGTCGACGCTGGACAGGTAGTTGCTGAAGATGTACGTGGTGCCGCTACCGTCGGAGCGGTGCACGACATTGATCGCCGCGGCGGGGAGGGATATGCCCGGGTTGAGCGCGGTGACGGCCGGGTCGTTCCAGCGGGTGATCTTCCCGAGGAAGATCGCCGCGAGCACCGGGCCGGTCAGGTGCAGCCGGATACCCGCCGGGAGGGACAGGTTGTAGACCACGCCCTCGCCGCCGAGGGCGACGGGCACCTGCGTGACGGATCCGCCCGTGGCGGCGCCTTGCTCGCGGGTGGTCATCGGCACGTCGGATGCGCCGAAATCGACCTGCCGGGCGCTGAACGCGGCGATGCCCGCGCTGCTGCCCACGGCGGAGTACCCGATGGTCACACCGGGATGCTGCCGCTGGTACCTGGCGAAAGCCACGGAGAAGAACGGCGCATCGAACGTCGAACCGGCCCCGGTGAGGGTGGGTTTGTGACCGGCGGGGCCGTTGCTGGCCACGGCCACCGCCGGTGCGGTGCTCGTGCTGGTCGAGCTGGTGCAGGCGCCGGCAGCCAGGAGGATGATCGCCGCGGTGGCGGCCGTGATGACCAGGCGGCCTGAGCGGCGGGGCAGGAGGCCGCGGTGTGCGTGGTGCCCTGACATGGGTGCTCCTCTGCTGGGGCCGGAACGGGGTTAGCGCAGCCGGGTTCCCCGGGCCCAGGCCTGGGCGCCCATCTGGACGGCTTCCCATGGGCTGCCCAGCGGCGGGGTGTAGGACAGGTCCAGGTCGCTGACCGCGTCGACGGTCATGCCGTGGTAGATCGCGGTGGCGGCGATGTCGGTGCGCTTGGCGATCTCGGCGTTCTTGTGGCCGAACAGCTGCATGCCCAGCAGCCTCCCGGTGGCCCGGTCACCGGTGACCCGGATGGTGATGCGGTGGCTGCCGGGGTAGTAGGCCTTGTGGTCATCGGCCTGCGAGCCGACGGTGACCGGGTCGAACCCGGCCGCGGCGGCTTCGTGGTCGCGGAGCCCGGTGCGGGCGGCGGCCTGGTCGAAGATCTTGACGACCTGGGTGCCCAGGCTGCCGGCGAACTGCCGGTTCCCGCCGAGCGCGTTCTCCCCGGCGACCCGGCCCTGCTTGTGCGCGGTGGTGCCCAGCGGCAGGTAGGTCACGCCGAGCAGCCGGTGGCGGGTGACGACACAGTCCCCGGCGGCGAGCACGTCGGGCAGGCCGGTGCGCATGCCGGGGTCGACCGCGATCGCGCCCCTGACGCCGAGCTCGGCCCCGGCGCCGGCGGCCAGGGCGGTCTCGGGCCGCACCCCGACGACGACCAGCACCATGTCGGCGGCGCGGGTTACGGCCGTGCCGTCAGCGGTGGTGGCCTGGACCTGCAGCCGGCCGGGCCGGCCGGCTGCGGCGCGGGTGATCGCCTGGACGGTGGTGCCGGTCAGCACGTCGACACCGCGGGCGGCCAGTTCGGCGTGGACCAGCGCGCCCAGCTCCGGGTCGACGGTGGGCAGCACCTCGCCGAGTTGCTCCATCTGGATGACGGCCAGCCCGCGGACGGTCAGGGCGTCGGCCATTTCCAGGCCGATGTACCCGGCGCCGACGATGACCGCGCTGGCGGGTGCGGCCTGTTCCAGGGTGCGCATGACGGCGAACGTGTCGCCCATCGAGTGCAGCAGGTGCACGCCGTCATCCGGGCCGAGTGCATCCGGGCCGGATAGGCCGCCGATGGGCGGACGGACCGGGACGGCGCCGGTGCCGACGACGAGCTTGTCGTAGCCGAGGACCTCCTCGCCCCGGTCGGCGGAGGTGATCACGAGCTTGCGGCCCGGCACGTCGATCCGCCGGGCGGTGGTGTCGGGCCGTAGCCGCATCCCGGCGGCTTCGAGGTCGGCGATGGTGCGGTGGGCCAGGTTGCGCCAGTGGGTGACCTCGCCGGAGACGTAGTAGGGGATGCCGCAGATGGAGAAGTTCGGGTAGGCATCCTCCAGGACCACCGTGACGTCGGCGGCCGGGTCCAGTTCGCGGGCCCGCAGGGCGGCGCTGATCCCGGCGTCGCTGCCGCCGATCATGACCAGGTGCATGGCAGGGCTCCCTCTGGTTGTCTGCTCAACGAGACTGGACCGGACCGGTCGGCTGGTCCGCCGGCGGCGAGGCGCCGTCATGTGCGGCCCGGGAGGCCGAACGTCCGGCCTGTTCGTGGTGGGGAACGATGATGTCGGCGGCGTCGGCTGGCGTGATGGCGGGGTATATCACCTTGATGATCGCTACGGCTACGATGCCGCCGAGGATCTGCGCGGCGATGAAGGGCAGCACCGAGGACGGCGCGATGCCCGCGAAGGTGTCTGAGAACGTCCGGCCGATGGTGATGGCCGGGTTGGCGAAGCTAGTGGATGAGGTGAACCAGTACGCCGCGCCGATGTAGGCCCCGACGGCGGCCGGGGCTGACCGGGCGCGTCCGGACCGGGCCAGCGCGAAGATCACCAGCAGCAGCCCGGCGGTGGCGATGATCTCGGACAGGAAATGCGCTCCGGTGGCCCGGTGCTTGCCGGAGATGGTGACCGCGGGCAGCGCGAACATCAAGTTCGCGAGCACCGCCCCGCCGATGCACCCGGCCACCTGCGCCGGGAGATAGGCGACAGCCTCCCGCCAGGACAGCCCGCCGAACACGGCGTCGGCGAAGGACACCACCGGGTTGAAGTGACCGCCGGAGACCGGGCCGAACATCAAAATGATCGCGAACAGCCCGGCCGCGGTCGCCGCCGCGTTCTCGACCAGTTCCAGGCCGGTCTGGCCCGGCGACAGCCGCTGCGCCGCGATCCCGGACCCGATCACCACCGCGGCGAGGAACGCGCTGCCCAAGAACTCGGCGGTCAGCCGACGCCACAGCAGGACGGGTGCACTGGTCACGCCGCCCATATTGACAGAAGAAGATAGCTCAGTCAAGATTGAGTCAATGTCTGCTGAGCGGAATTCCTACCTGGCCCGGCGCGCCGCCGTGCACGCCGCGCTGGCCGACCCGGCCCGGCTGGCCATCACCGACATGCTGATCGCCGGGGACGCGTCCCCGTCGGAACTGGCGGCCATGCTGGCGATGCCGTCCAACCTGCTGGCGCACCACCTGCACGTGCTGGAGCAGGCCGGGATCATCACCCGCCGCCGGTCCGACGGCGACCGGCGCCGGACCTACCTACGGCTGGTCCCCGGTGCCCTGGACCCGCTGGTCGCGCCGCCGGCCCGCGCGGCGCGGCGGGTGCTGTTCGTGTGCACCGCCAACTCGGCACGCTCGCACCTGGCCGCCGCGCTGTGGCGCCGGGCCAGCAGTGTCCCGGCGGTATCGGCCGGAACCCATCCCGGACCGGCGATCGATCCCGGCGCGATCGCCGCCGCCCGGCGGCACCGGCTGCCGCTGCCGCGGCTGCGGCCCCGACACATCAGCGGGGTCCAGGACGAAGGCGACCTGGTGGTCACGGTCTGCGACATGGCCCGCGAGGAACTCGGCCGGCAGGCCGCCGTGCACTGGTCCGTCCCGGACCCGGTCCCGGCCGGTGATCCCGCGAGCTTCGACGCGGCAATATCCGACCTCAGCCACCGCGTCCAACACCTCGCGCCGCGCCTGGAGGCGATCTCCTGACCTCCCGGCGTGCACGGGCTGGCCCGCACGCTGATGGACGCTGCTTCCGGACTGAACGGATAATGGCACGAGTGCGCTGATGCCCGGGCGCGGCCGCCCCTGGTGCCGATCTCGGTACTCGGCGTGCTCACGATCGTCGGGTATGGCGCGTGCTATTACGCCTACGGCGTGCTGATCGGGCCGATCGGCACCGATACGCGCTGGCCGGACGCGGCGCTCGGCGCGATCTTCAGCGCGGCCCTGGTCATCACCGGTGCCGGGGGGATCGCCGCGGGCCGGGTCCTGGACCGCCGCGGCCCGCGGCCCGTTTTCCTGGTCGCGGGCATCGCCGGGACCGGCGCGATGCTCCTCGCCTCGGTGCAGGGCGCGCTGCTCCCGTTCGCCATCGCCTACGCGGGCGGCTGCGGCCTAGTCGGGGCCCTCGGTTTCTACCACGTCACCCAGGCGGTCGCCGTCCGCGCCGCGCCCGCAGCGCCCGCACGGGCCATCATCTGGCTGACCCTGTTCGGCGCCTTTTCCAGCCCCATCTACCTCCCGCTGACCGCCTGGCTCACCGAGTGGGCCGGGTGGCGGGGCGCGATCCGCATCGAGGCTGGCATCGCCGCGGTCGCGTTCCTGCTCGCCGCCGTCCTGGTCAAGAACCCGGGCGTCTCCAGCCCGGCCCGCCATCCGGCCGCCCAGCCGGAGGGCTCCGGGCCGCCTGGCGAAGCCCGCGGATCCGGACGTGGCTGCTCGCCACCGTGACCGGCGGGGCGGCGGTGAATGCACTGATCGTCTACCAGGTTCCGGTCACGACCCGGGCCGGGCTCCCGCTCGGCGTCGCGGCGGCCGTGGCCGGGTTCCGCGGCCTGGCCCAGCTGGTCGGCCGGCTGCCGCTCACCGCCCTGACCAGCAAGCTCGGCGCCCGCGCTACCCTGGTCCTGGCCTACGCCCTGGCCGCGGCGATCACGCTGCTGCTGTTCGCAGGCGGCACGCTCGCGCCGGTGCTGGTGCTGAGCCTGCTCGCGGGCGCCGCGATCGGCGCGGTCTACACGCTGCAGGGCGTCTACGCCTACGAACTCATCGATCCCCGCCACCTGGGCACGCTGCTCGGCATCGCCCTGGCCGTCTTCGCCGCGGGCGGCGCCCTGGGCCCTATCGCGGCCGGCGCGCTACTGGGCGCGACCGGTTCCTACGCCCCGCGATCACGATCATCAGCGCGGGATTCGCCGCGGCCGCCGGCGTGCTCCTGCTCGGCCGGGCTCCCGGCCCGGCCGCAGTCTGCGACTCCGCCGCCGAACCGGACCCGCGGTGATCCCCATCGCCGAGCGGCTGGCCTGCTGCGGCCCGTCCTGGCGAACGGGTAAGACGGCCGGGCTGCGGCGTTCAATGAGGATGACGTCGCGCCAGCGGCCGTGGTGCTGGCCGATGCGTTCCCGGGTGCCGACGACGCGGAACCCGGCGGCCTGGTGCACGGCCAGGCTGGCGGTGTTCTCCGGGAAGATGCCGGACTGGATGGTCCAGATCCCGGCCGCCTCGGTCGAGGCGATCAGCGCGTCCAGGAGCCGGCGGCCGATGGCGCGGCCGCGGGCGGCGGGGTGGACGTAGACGGAGTGCTCGACCACCCCGGCGTACACGCAGCGGCCGGACAGGGCCGAGGCGGCCACCCACCCGGCGACCCGGCCTTGCGTGGTCGCGACGAACCGGTGGGCGGGCAGCCGGGCCGCGGTGAAGGCTGCCCAGTCCGGCACGCGGGTCTCGAAGGTGGCGTTGCCCTCCTCGATACCGGCCCGGTAGATCGCCAGCACCGCGGCGGCGTGCGCACCGCTCATCGGCTGGATCCGCACGCCCGCGCCGAGGACCGCCATAGTTACGGCTTGAGGGCGCGGATGATCGCCGAGTGCACGCCGTCGCCGGCCTGCTGCGCCGCGGTGATGCTGATCCCGGTAAACCCGGCCCGGGCCAGCCCGTCGCGGTACTCGGCGAAGGAGGGTGCCCCGGCGATGCAGCCCGCTTGGCCGCCGCGCTCGGCCCGCTGGGCCGCGGTGAGGTGGTCCTCAGCGAGGATGTCGGTGATGCCCAGCCGCCCGCCGGGCCGCAGCACGCGGAAGCTCTCGGCGAAGACGGCGGGCCGGTCGGTGGACAGGTTGATCACGCAGTTGGAGATGATCACGTCCACCGAGGCGTCCGGCAGCGGGATCGCCTCGATCTGCCCGCGCAGGAACACTGCGTTGCCCGCCCCGGCGGCGCGGGCGTTGGCCCGGGCCAGGTCCAGCATCTCGGTGGTCATGTCCAGCCCGTACGCCTTCCCGGCCGGACCGACCCGGCGGGCGGACAGCAGCACGTCGATGCCGCCGCCCGAGCCCAGGTCCAGCACCGTCTCACCCGGCCGCAGGTCAGCGACCGCGACCGGGTTGCCGCAGCCCAGGCTGGCCCGCACCGCCGCCTCGGGCAGGTCACCGGCATCCGGATACCCCGGAGCGGCGCAGCAGCCTGCGTCCGGGGAGGCATCCGGGTCGCCGTCGGTGATCATCTGGCCGGCCTGCGCGGCCCGGGCCAGGCCGGCGTACCGGGCGGCGACCGCCTCGCGGATCTGGCTGCGGTCAGCTTGAGTCATGGTCATCCTCCGGGCGCGTCAGCGGACAGGACGGGTGAGGGCTTGCCCATTACCAGGTCGGCGGCGGTGGGGAAGCAGGTCACGCAGGCATCGTTGATCCGGTACAGCCGCGAGGTCCCGCGGTCCTCGGCCAGCACGAACCGGACCTCGGCCAGCTGGCGCAGGTGCCCGGACACTGTCGACTGGCCCACCGGGACGGCCGCGACGATCTCCTTGACGGTCAGCGGACGGCCGGCCCGGGCCAGCAGCGAGACGATCTGCACCCGGGTCCCGTCGGCCAGCGCCCGGAACCACGCCGCGTACGTCTGCGCGGTCTGCCGGTCTAGCGGCTGCACCTCATTCATCGTTCATCGACGATAAACGATGAATGGCGGTGAGGGAAGCCCGGGCGGCCGGACCCGGCGCGGCGCGGCTACGGCACGGGACAGCCGATCAGCGCGCCCAGGCTGGTCAGGGCCTGCGGGCGGATGCGGTAGTACACCCACACGCCGCGCTTGTCCCGGTCGACCAGTCCCGCCTCGTGCAGCACCTTCATATGATGGCTGATCGTCGGCTGGGACAGGTCGAACGCGTCGTTCAGGTCGCAGATGCACGCCTCCCCGCCCTCATGGGAGGCGACCAGGGACAGCAGCCGCAGCCGGACCGGGTCGGCCAGCGCCTTCAGCAGCGGGGCGACCTGCCCGGCCTGCTCCATGCTCAGCGGCTGCGCGGTCAGCGGGGCGCAGCAGGCGGCCGTCTCAGCCGGGCTGATCGCCGTCAAAGGAATCGACACCTATTTATATTGACAGATGTCGATGCATGTGGCAAGCTCAGCCATGTTAAGAGATAGACGAACGTCAATATCTTCAGGAGGTTTGCCATGTCCCGGGTGCAGCTCGCACTGAACGTCAACGACATCGACGAGGCGGTCACTTTCTACACCACCCTGTTCGGCGCCGAACCGGCCAAGCGCCGGCCCGGCTACGCCAACTTCGCCATCGACCAGCCGCCGCTCAAGCTCGTCTTGCTGGAGAACCCCGGCCAGGGCGGCACCCTGAACCACCTCGGCGTCGAAGTCGCCGACGCCGACGCGGTCGACGCCGAGCAGGCCCGGCTGGCCCAGGCCGGGCTGGCCGCCGTGGACGAGCGGGACACCACGTGCTGCTACGCCCGGCAGGACAAGTTCTGGGTCACCGGCGCCCCCGGCGGCGAGCGCTGGGAGATCTACACCGTCCTGGCGGACAGCGCCACCTTCTGGGGCCAGGACGACGAACAGCGCTGGGACGCCGTCCAGGCCGAACTCGACGCCCCGGCTGGGCAGCCCACCCAGTGCTGCGGCGGGCCGCAAGTATCCGGCCAGGACGAGGCCGCCTCTTCCGGCGTCTGCTGCGGGTAGGAGATCGCCGTGCCAGGAGCGAGCGAGCAGACCAGCCAGGTCAAGGTCCTCAATGTCAACTGGGCCGCCGGAGCCGACGGCGAGGACGGCCGGTTCGATGTGATGATCGTGACCGCGGACGGGGAAAAACACACCTTCGCGCCCAGCCCCGCCTCGCTGACCACATTGCTGACTCTGGCCAGGACCGACGTCATCCTGTTGTGGGATCCTGCCGTCCGGACCCTGATCGCCGCCAACATCGTCGGAACCTGGATCGCTCCGACCGGGCTCACCCGGGTCGAGGTCACCACGCCCACCAGCTAAGCGGGGCGTGCTGCAGGCAAGACAATGCTGGAAACGGGCTGCTAACCGGGGTAGGCCAGGGTCTCCCCGGAGCGGGCTACTGGGCATGTTTACATAAGGTGATCAGGCAGGTCAGAGACTTCGATGGTTCCCTGCGCTGAGGCCCAGGGCCCGGGGATCGTCGCGCAGATCGAGTCCAGGTCGGCCGGGGTTCTGCCCCGAACGAACAGCCAGCAATACGGACCGTGCCCGTCCATGCGCAGCAGCCTGCCCGGCGCGGAAAACCAGCGCACCGTGATGCCATTGCCAGTCCACAACCGGTACTCAGGCAACGCCATCTGCTCGTAGGCGGACTCGACCACGGTGATCAGCTCGCCGGGCAGCGGGCACGCATTGCCCAGCTTCCCCGCTCCGAGCAGCACCTCGCTCAGCACCATCTCCACGCACGCCACCGACACCCGGTCCAGGAAGGCTCCCAGCCGCCACGGCTACGGTCCCGGACGTACACCGGCGGATCGGCGCTGGCCAGGTCGGCTGCCGCCACACCCCATTCGGCGCCGCACTGGTTCTCGACGCGGAATACTACGGCGGTGCCCGAATCGTCGAAGCTGAGCTCGCGCGGAGGCACCAGCCGGTCCTGTCTGGCCGTAAGGTCCGGGCGCCTGCCGAACAGCAAGTATGCTTCCCGCAACGCGGCGGGCAGTTCAGCGCCGATGCGCTGCTCGGCGGCGCGCCAGGTATTACGGCTGACCCGGTCACCGGGCGCCAGCGGCGTGGTCCATTCCGCAGCGAACCGCCGGATGAACTCCCAGACCTGCCGGCGATCGCCAAGCCCCGCTCGCAGCGCCTCGCCCGGATCAAACCCGTCCGCCATGCGGGCGAGCCTACTACGACAGCCGCCATTCGGGCTTTGACCAGGCAGGATGCGGCGGGAATCGCCGCGGAGCCCGCGGGGGGGCAGCGGGCCCGCGGCAGCGGGTGTGCGATGATGCCGCTGTGGATGGCGCGGGGCGGGAGGTGCCGCTGACCGGCGGGCATACACCGGGGGTGGTGCGGGTCGGCGACACGGTCCGGCGGCCGCTCCAGCCCGGTTCGGCCCGGATTCACCGGCTGCTCACCTACTTCGAGCGCTGCGGGTTCGACGGCGCGCCGCGCTTTTTGGGCATCGACGCTCGCGGTCGCGAGATCTTGTCGTTCATCGAGGGCTTCGCGCCGCCGCACAACGGCTTCGAGCTCAGCGAGGAGGCAGTGCGGGCCGGAGCCTGGCTGATCCGCCGGGTGCACGACCTGACTGAGGGCACCGAGTTCGCCGCCGGTTCCGAGGTGGCCTGCCACCCGAACCTGTCCCAGCCCAACTTCATCTTCCGCGACATGATCCCGGTCGCGATCATCGACTGGGACACGACGCTGCCCGGAACCCGGCTGGCCAACTTCGCCGACTTCCTGTGGGCGTTCGTGCACCCCGCGGTCTACGGCGAGGGCGAGCCTGCCGCCCGGATGCTGCGGGTCGCGGCTGACGCCTACCGCTGGACCGGCCCGGGTCTGGTCGATGCCATGCTGAGCATCGTCCGCAACTTCGCGACGGGTTTCGAGGACGACCCGGGCGCCCTGGACTGGGCACTGGCGGAACTGGCGCACCTGGAGCGCAACGCGGACCTGTTCCGGGCACGCCTGCTGGCATAGCGACCCTCCCAGATGCTCACCCGCGACAGTCATCGGGGCTTTGACCTGGGCCTGGCCGGCTGGGCAGCGGTCTTGCCAGGCGCAGCCGCCTGTCGGTCATGCGTTGGTGAGGACAGCAGGGCCGACGGCGGCTGCTGCCGCCAGCATAGGCGCCGCGCTGGCGCGCCGGAAACGCGCTGAGCTGCTGGAATTGCTGCGGCCATGCTTGGCGCGGACCGGGCCGTGGCTGCAGGCGGGCAGGTACGCCGCCGCGGTGATGAGCCAGATCCCCGGGCGCAGCGGGCGGACCATCGCCGCGCAGATAGCAGATCGCGCGCCGATGGCGGTGGTACGCCGGCTCGCCGTAGCCGGGCTGGATGAGGCCGCCCGCAGGACCGGGCGGCGGCGCGGCCTGGCCGTCGGCGCGATCGACGAAACCGGCCAGCTCAAGGCCGCAAGCCGCACCGCCGGGGTGCAGCGGCAGTACCTGGGCTGCGCGGGCACGGTGGCCAGCGAGATCAGCACCGTGCACCTGGCGTATGTACCGGAAGGCACCGGGCACGCGCTGATCGGCGCCCGGGAATGGATCCCCGCCGGGCACCTCAAGGACCCGGCGAAATCAGCCGTCATGGGCGTGCCGGCGGACCTGGCCTTCCGCACCAAGGCCCAGCTGGGCATCGACATCCTCGCCGGGGCCTTCGCCGACGGCGTCCAGCTGGACTTCGCGTCCGGCGACGAGGTGGACGGCTCGTGCACCGCACTGCGCGAGTTCTGCGAAGCCTACGGCCAGGTCTGCGTGCTGCGGGTCCCGTCCAGCTTCCGGCTGCCCCTGGCCGGCGGCATCACGCTCACCTGCCAGCGCCGGGCAGCGGGTCGTCGCGAGGGAAAGGATCCGCGAGGGCCGGGACTGGCTCGTCCAGCAGATGGAAGATCGTGCGCTGGACCGTCCACCGCAGCGGCTGCGGTAGCGCCTCGATCTCCTGCCAGGACGAGCCTGGGAAGCGGACGAGGCGATCACTCACGTATTCCCCATGCCTCGGCGAGTTCCTCGCGGGTGAACGCGGGCGCGTCATCGCCCGGGCCGGAGTCAGCCTGAATGCGCGCCAGGGCGGCGCCTCGCCCGACTTCCCGGCGCAGTCGCTTAAGCTCCGCTTTCAGGGCATCCAGTTCGGCACGGGGAATGCTGACCAGTTCGGATGCTTCGGCGCTCACGTGGCTCCCTCATTCCGGCGTTTTCAGGCCCAAGTGTAGATCGCTGAGGCCGGGACGAGCCGATCCGTGGCGGGCCGGTCATGATCCTGGCTGAGCCCAGGCCAGAGTACGGGACGACATGACGGTGGCGGAGACTGGGCTGCGAGCTCGAGGGTTTCGCGAGCCGCGACCTGGGCCGCATCCCCGGCCCAGGCATCCGGAAAGCAACCAGTGGAAATAGGGTCAGAATTCAGTTGCCGTCAGAGGTCAAGATCCCGTTGCCGTTGACGCGGGCGTTAGCTCCACGAGGCGATGCTATCGATCCCTTACTGTCAGCTTGGGAATCGGGGCCTTCCAGGGCTCTCACATGCCCTGAGCTGCGAAGCTGGTTGTCCGGGAGTGACCGTCAGATACCGGTCTTCTCCGGGGTTAATGGCACGCTAATGGCACGGCAACGGCGACCTTGGGCAAGTGATCTCTTCCGTGTCAGTTCTGGTCAGACAGGAGCCATGGCGCCTTGACCTCACCATGCTTGATCGTGGTGGTCTACTTAGGCTGCGCGTTGTGTGGGGCGTTGCTGTCACTGTTGCTGTCAGCTCGCGGCGGGCGTCATGCGAAGAGTTAAAGTCTCCGCCGTGTCGGCGTCAAGATTTATGGGAAGATAGGATAATGCGCCGCAAGCCTTCTGCCAAAGTTGCTAGTGCCGGGGTGACTCACACTCAGATGGCGATCGAGGATGATCTTGGATGGTTGTTCCGCCTACAGCCAACTGAGGATTATGGCATCGATGCACAAGTCGAGATAGTTGATGGCCAGGACGTCAGCGGCAAGCTATTGGCATTGCAGATTAAGGGGGGTACTAGCTGGTTCAAAGAACCTGGTGTGAACGGCTGGTGGTTTCGGCCAGATGTCGAGCATGTGCAGTATTGGACGAAACACTCGCTACCGGTAGTTGTGGTGCTCTACGACCCGGGGACTGGCCGCTGCCCAATGCCACGGGCTTTAGGGTGAAGGGGCAGGGAACCTCAACGTCTTTTGACTACGTTGAGTTATTTTCCGTGGTTGACGGCTTGTTGTGCCGGTTCCCGGCGGGACGGGCGAGGCTCCTGCTAGAAGAGGGATTGC
>WNGE01008239.1_pt1 | contig 15804 bp, 11 predicted proteins | sample 5400651 | NCBI WGS metagenome assembly WNGE01 (sample SAMN13153370, study PRJNA577476) | soil metagenome | isolation source: 60 cm soil or saprolite under grassland replicate 2 | place: USA:California | collected 2016-06-15 | reverse complement strand
TGCGGGATCGAGTATCGTGGAATCAGGATCCAGGAGTGGCTGGACCTTGGCGCTCATGCCCTTGGTCAGCGCCACTTCAATGAAAATCAGCGGCTCTTCGGGCAACGCAGGGTGAAAGAATGCGTAACAGCGCCGATCGGCCTGCAGCCGGCGGCGCAAGTCGCGCCAACCCTGAATCTCGTGCACGGCCTCGTAGTTGATCAGCTTTTCCAGAACCAGCGCCGAGCTGCGCCAATCGATCCGTTGCAGCGTCAGAAAGCCGCGGTTGAACCAGGAACGCAGCAGGTGAGCGAGGTCAGCCTCGATGCCTAGCCACTGTGGGTTCTCGCCGAGCCCCTGCAGCAGTTGGCGGCGCATCTCGACCAGCATGCCCGTCCCGCCGGGCGCCATGTTGAGGCGGCGAAAGAGCTCTTGCCGTGCCGGCTCGGCCGCCTGCAGCAAGAGGATGAGATTGGTCTGCGACGTATTGTCGCGATAGGCGTCGGCGCAACGTCCGACCACCTCGGGATCCGGCGAGAACTCCTTGACCAGAAGATCGAAAAATGCCCCTGACGCTGCGGGCCCAAGCGCTTGATACGCCGCGAGCGCCTCGCGCGCGAGACGCGCCCCCGAGACCTCCCCGCGTTCGGACATCAAAGCATGCGCCAATGAAATCGCATGCCTCGCACTGCGCCCGTCGGTGCGCGAGAGCGCGCGGGCTCGACCTGCACTGGTGTCGAATAGGCGCTTGAAGAAGGAGCGCTTGGAATGCGGCGAGATTGATGCGGGAGCAGCGTCACGATGGTCGTCGTTGGTCACGATTTCGCTCCCTCAGCCCGGCAGCGAGCATCGGCACTGGCCTGTTTCTTATCGTTGCCTGCACGGGTCACGGCCTGCACCAATACCTCGGGGGTACATATTCGAAATACAAGCGCTCATGGCGATACGTAGCCATCAAGGGCATCTAAACCGAATGCGATTTGCGGCCAATGAATAATGGCGTCGGCTCTCTAGCGAGATCCGTCTGTTTGCCCTAGCATGCAATTACGTATACAATCATACCATATCTGTATGCAAGACCAGCGTGAATTGCACTAAGTTTTTCTAGACAGCGAACTATAATTTACCTATCGCACACTGAGGCGGGAGGAACATGGAGTTGAAATCGGCAGCGCGGAAGAGCAAATCAGGAACCCGGGCCGAAACGCTCAGGGAAGCTATCGAAGACAAAATCGCAACGGGCGAGTTTCCGCCGGGTATGCATCTGGACGAAAATGAATTGGCCCAAAAATTCGGGGTCTCCCGCACGCCGCTACGCGAGGCTCTTATTCAGCTTTCGTCGATGGGAATTGTATCGGTCCGGCCACGGCGGGGCGCGGTCGTCGCCGACGTAACGCCCCAACGCTTGCTGGAGATGTTCGAGGTGATGGCCGAGCTGGAGGTGATGTGCGGGCGCTTAGCCGCCCGGCGGATGTCGGACGCCGAGCAGGAGGAATTGCTGAAAGCGCACCGGGCATGCGAAGCAGCGTGCCTCGCTGGTGATCCCGACGACTACTACCACAAGAACGAGCACTTCCACCATGTAATCTACGCGGCCGCCCACAGCGGGTTTCTCGCAGAGCAAGCGACGGCACTGCAGCGCCGGCTAAGGCCTTATCGACGCCTGCAACTCAGGGTTCGAAATCGGATGTCGGCTTCGTTTAACGAGCACACGCAAGTCGTCGAGGCTCTGTTGCAGGGAGACCCCAACCTGGCGGCCGAACGGCTACGTCATCACATCCTCGTACAAGGCGAGCGATTCGCAGACTTGCTGGCCTGTCTGGCCAGTCTGCGTTCTAAGCCTCCAGCTTCGCAGAGTAGCGATACCGCTGCAACGTCCCTGGCGACGTCTTAGCCGGGGCTGGCCTCAGCGGCACACGCCGCTACTACGCCTCTCCTTCCTGCGGGTACCCCGGAGAATGCCCGTCATTTGACTTGGCGAGAAAAAGAGCCTAGCGTTTGTATACAATACTGCTAACGTAAGTCTTGTTAGTGCGCCGCAACGTATACTAAAAACGAGCTGTACGGTAGGTGACGCAAGAATTATCCCCACGTTTGGAAAAAGCGAAAATGTTCGGGAAACGTGGCGTCCGCCGTGGCATCGAATCGCCTTCCGAACCGTCTCGCATCACGCGGGCCGTTTTCCTGACGGCAGTACCGGTTGCGCTTGCGAGCGTAGCGCACCGAGGCAGAAGCGCGGCTAGCCAAGTCCCAGATCACGATAGTCCAATCATTCGCATTCCGTGTCGGCCCGCTCGGGAGCGCAAGTCAATACCAACGCTCACCGCGGCCGCATTCGCCGAGATGGACCCGAGCAAACCTCTCAAGGCGGTGCTAGCTGACGTCGAGCTGGCGCGATGCAATGCGCGCAGCAGGGTCGAGAACTCGATGGAGACCGGTACCACCAAGCACATCAATACGCGTCGCTGCAAAGGCACGCGCACTATCGACATCGGTGGTCGATGCCGACTATAAGTAGTCACAAGAGGAGATAGGACAATGTCACCGAACATACTCAAACCGTGTCGTAAATCAGCGTTGGTTTGCGTCCCGCTCGCTGCAGCGCTCCTGTTGGCAGCGCCCCTGTCGCAAGCGCGCGTAACGAGGATCATCATCGATGCGACTGCTAGTCCCGCGAACCTCACGCAGGACATCCCCTACGAGACGCTGACCGGCCGCGCTTTTGGAGAGCTCGACCCAAACGACTCGCATAACACGCTCATTACCGATATCAACTTGGCGCCGAAGAACGCGAACGGCAAGGTCGAATACATTGCCACCTTTTTCATCGTCAAGCCGATCGACATGTCGCTCGCCAGCGGTTTGCTGTGGCACGACGTTCCCAATCGCGGGGGTCGAATCACGATCAGCAGCGACCTGCGCAACTCGCACGATGTGGGCTTGAGCAGTGCCTGGCAGGGCGACAATGCGGGCGCGACGGCGGTTCCCGCCAACGCGTCGACGCTTTCGCCCGTGACTCCAACTTCCAGTGAATGGGTGAAGGCGCCGGTCCTCTCCGGCGTGACCGGACGAGTTCTCGGCCGCATCATCAATCGCAGCGGCGCGAATCAGCCGCTCAACGTGATGGGAAATCCAATTCCGTATTTCCCCGCGAATTCGGCGGACAACTCCGATGCGGTGTTCAAAACGCATACGCACGAGACCCTCCCGGGTGTCGTGACCGAGGGCGAAACGATCCCCAACAGCGATTGGAAGTTCTGCTACGGCTCAACCGCGACGTTTGCAACGCCTGGAACGCCCACGGCTCTGCCGGTCCGGGTATGTCTCGGCAATAGCAGGACATTCGATCCCGCGAAGCTCTACGAGCTGGTCTACACGGTGATCAATCCCTACGTCCTTGGTGCGGGCACCGCAGCGTTCCGTGATGTGCAGTCGTTCTTCAGATATGCGGCTGCGGATGACTTCGGTACCGCCAATCCACTCGCCGGTTTCATTCAATCGACGATCATCCGCGGCTCCTCGCAGTCGGGCAACTTCACACGGCACTTTATCTTCCTCGGCATGAATGAGGACGAGGCGGGACGCATCGTGCACGAAGGCGCCTGGCCGCTCATCGCAGGGCGGCGTGTCGCCAACAATTCCCGCTGGGGCCAACCGGACGGCGTGCTGGAGCTCTACCAGATGGGCAGCGAAGGCCCGCAATGGTGGCACACCTGGCCCGATCCCGTCCGCGGTCTCCCGCCCGGCGGCATTCTCGATCGCTGCAGCTTGACGGAGACGTGTCCGAAGATCGTCGAGACCTTCGGCGGCGCCGAGGTTTTTGCACTGAAGATGACGACTTCATGGGTCGGCACCGATCCCAAGACCGATATCCCATTGCCGGATAACGTTCGCCGCTATTACCTTCCCAGCTCCACGCACGGCGGCGGCGGCGGCGGGTTCAACCAGGCGATCGCTGACACCGGTTCGAGCTGTCCCGGCAACAACTGGGGCTTTGGAACCCTGAGGCCCAACCCGGTCCCGGCGACCCAGCTCGTCAATCGTCTGCGGGTCGCTTTGCGCGAGTGGGTGATGCACGGAACGCTGCCGCCGGCGAGCCGCTGGCCGCACCTGCGTGGAGCCAAGGCCGAGCGCACGCTGGTCGAGCCGACGATGGCTGCGATGGGCTTTCCCGAGGGAGTTCCCGGCATCCCGGACTCGATCTTCAGCCCCGACAACTTCGTGAACCCGGTGCTCGACTACGACTGGGGTCCCCAGTTCGACGAGTTCAACGCCACGGGCAACCCCACCAACGAGCCGCCGCCGATCAAGCATGTGATCAACATGCTCGTGCCAAAGGTCGACTCGGATGGCAACGAGCTGGGCGGCGTTCCGACCGTGCTGCGCGACGCGCCGCTGGGAACATATCTGGGCTGGAACATCACCGCCGGAGTCGGCGATCCGCACTACGACGGCCGGCCGTTCCACGCGGGGCAGGTCTGCAACTATGTCGGCGGCATGGTGCCATTTGCGATCCACAAGGCCGATCGTCTTGCCAGCGATTCCCGGCCCTCGCTCGAGGAGCGCTACACCGACCACGCCGGTTACGTGGCCGCGGTGAGGGCCGCCGCTGACAACGCGGCTTGCCAAGGCTATCTGCTCGCCGGCCCGGCGGCAACGTATTGCAGTAATCGGGATAGCAACGGGGCGCGAGCCCCGCCATCTAGACGCGAGAGGCGCGATCTCATAACGCCGTCAATCGAGAAGGGGGACGCGGCATACGGCGTCCCCCCTTTTTCCGCCGGCCGGCTCCTGGGGCCGGCTGCATAAAAGGAGGAGTGGCACCATGGCCGTCACGAAACGCAGCGCGATTTTTCGGAAGCGTCGAAACCTTTTGCAACTGAGTATCGCCAGTGCGCTGGCAGCGGCCGGCGCGTTGGTCGCAACCTCGGTCGTGGACGCCCGCACGACCAAGCTGCAAATTACTTCGCGGACGATTGCTTTTGGCGGCTATTCGTTCGCCGGCGTCGGGCAGTTCGAGAAGATCGTCGGCATCGCGTACGGCGAGCTCGATCCCAGCGATCCCCAAAACGCGGTGATCACCGACATTCTGCTCGCGCCGAGAAATGCGAGCGGACACCTGGAATACGCGCACAATTTCTACATCCTGAAGCCTCTCGACTTGAGCAAGGGTAATCACAAGATGATGTATGAGCCGCCCAATCGCGGCGGCAAAACCCACGGAACGCTGAATCGGGGTGCGGGCGGCAACGACCCGGGCGCGGTCACGGACCCCGCCGTGCTGGCCAATACGTTTCTCTGGCCGCGCGGCTATACGACCGTGTGGAGCGGGTGGGAAGATCTGGCGAGCCTTACCAGCTTGACCGCGACGCTGGCGCTTCCGATAGCTCACAACCCGGATGGCTCGACGATCACCGGTCCGGCGTACGAATACATCATGACATCGGGGAATAACTTCGCGCTGAGCTATGCGGCGGCCGACCCGACAGACAAGGTCACTGCAGTATTGACGCATCGCGTTCACCTGGACGATACGCCGCAGGTGGTTCCCGCGTCGGGCTGGGCATACACCGACGCGACCGGCAAGGCGATCAAGCTTGTGCCGGGGCCCTTTGTCCAGAACGATATCTATGAATTCTCGTACACGGCGAAGGATCCGAAGGTTGCCGGGGTCGGATTTGCGGCGGTACGCGATTTCAATTCGTTCCTGCGCTACGCCGCCGCCGACGATTTCGGTACGCCGAATCCGCTCGCCGGCGACGTGACCAGGATCTACACGGAAATCTCCTCCCAGCCGGGGCGGCTGCTCAATGACTTCCGGCATCTCGGTTTCAACGAAGACGAGTCGGGCAGGAAGGTCTTCGACGGGTTGCTGCAGTGGGTCGCGGCCGGCGACGGTATCAACATGAATTACCGGTGGTCGCAATCCGGACGCACCGAGCGCAATCGCCAGGACCACTTGTATCTCGAGGGGCTCTTCCCGTTTGCGAATCAGACGACGTTCGACCCGATTTCGGGCACCACCGATGGCCGTTACAAGAAATGCGAGGCGACCAACACGTGTCCGCTGGCGATGGAGTTCTATTCGTCCAACGAATACTGGGTGAAACCCGCGTCGCTCTTTCATACCGATCCGATGGGCACGGTGGATTTGGCCGATCATCCGCTTGCGCGGCTTTATCTGCTTTCCAGCAAGCAGCATGGCGGTGCGGGCAATCCGACCTCCAAGGGTGCCTGCCAGCAATTCCTCAATCCGCTGGACTCGGCGCCGGTACAGCGTGCCCTGTGGGAAGACTTGGACCAGTGGTCTACGAAGGGCATCGAGCCGCCAGCTTCACAAGTGCCTAAGCTCTCGAACGGTACGATGGTGCCGCCGCTGCCGCAGAATGGGGTGGGCTTTCCGAACATCCCGGGCGTGACGTACACCGGTCTCCAGACGACGCGCTACCGGCTCAACTACGGGCCGAATTTCTACGCGACCGGGATCCCGACGATCAATCCGCCCGTGATCACGCCGCCGTACCAGGACAATCCGTTGAACGGGCCGATCTACCCGAGCTATGTACCGACGACCGACAGCGACGGCAATGAGATCGCGGGAATTCGGTTGCCGGAATTGGTCGCGCCTCTGGCGACGTATACCGGCTGGGCACTGCGCTCGGGTGTGTGGGCCAACGACGGATGCGAAGGCTCGGGGCAATATATTCCTTTTGCCAAGACCTGGGCGCAGCGCATCGCGTCGGGCGATCCGCGCCCGTCGGTCGAGGAGCGCTATCCCACGTTCGGTCAGTACTACAGTGCGGTCATCCGAGCCATCGACGGGCTGGTGAAGGATCGCTTCCTGCTCTGCGAAGATACCGAAGCCATGCAGGCGCGACTGCTGCAAGCAGGGCTGGACGCGGGTCTTCCCGCACCCAAGGGCAAACTGCCGCCACAGACGCAGGTACCGAGCTGCCAGGTCGCGGCCCACTAGGAGACTCTGCTCGTGCGGCAGGCGCAACGCTTTGCCGCACGAGCCCTGCGACCGCAACCTGCGCTGCGGTCGCTGTGCCACGCGGCGCGCTCAGATCGTTTCGGCTGTCCTGTTTCGCGGCCTTGCGGGTCGCCGGGAGGCCCGTTTGCGCGATATAGCGCCGATACGCCGGCAGCCCTGACAGGAGATACACTGTGGCCTATCGACGGACAAGTCCGTGATTCTGAGATGATCGGAGCCTCGTCGCGAAGCGCCAACCAGACTACGTTCGTGACGAGCGCTTCGTCGTGATACGCAACCAGTGAGAACCAGCCTATTCGCAGGAGGAGCCAGATGAGGAAGTTCAAGCGAATCGAGGTGCTCGCCGCGCTGACGGCGGCGCTGCTCGCCGGGACCGCAGCGGCGACGCCGGTGACATTGCGCGCATCGCACCAGTTTCCCGGTGGCAAGGGCGACGTGCGCGACGAGATGGTGCAGATCATCGCCCGCGATGCGAAAGCGGCAGGCGTGGATCTCGACATCCAGGTTTATCCCGGCGCCTCCTTGTTTAAGCCGAACGAGCAGTGGAACGCGCTGGTGAACGGCCAACTGGATATCTCGTCGTTTCCGCTCGACTATGCGAGCGGCAAGGAACGCGCCTTCGGCGCCACGCTGATGCCCGGTCTGGTGCGCAGCCACGAGCGCGCCGCGCGGCTCAACGATTCCAAGTTCATGAAGGAGATCCGCTCCAAGATCGAGAAGGCAGGCGTCATCGTGTTGTCGGATGCGTGGCTCGCCGGCGCGGTCGCATCGAAAAAATCCTGCATCCGCGCGCCAGCCGATATCAAGGGAGTCAAGATCCGCTCTGCGGGGCCGACGTTCGCCGCGATGTGGCAGGCGGCCGGCGCATCCATCGTTTCGATTCCCAGCAACGAGGTCTACAACGCGCTGCAGACCGGCGTCGCCGAAGCGACCGATACCAGCTCCGGCAGCTTCGTCTCGTTCCGCATTTACGAGCAGGTCAAGTGCATCACTGCGCCCGGCGAAAATGCACTGTGGTTCATGTATGAACCTGTGCTCATGTCGAAGAAGAGCTTCGATAAGCTCGACAAGAAGCAGCAGGACGTGCTCCTCAAGGCCGGCAAGAAAGCGCAGGACTATTTCGCCAAGGAAGCCAAGGGTCTCGACGACGAGATGGTCAAGATTTTCAAGGAGCACAAGGTCGACGTCATTACCCTTACGCCCGCCGAGTACGACGCCTGGGCCAACGTGGCCAAGCAGAGCTCGTACGCCGAATTCGCCAAGGAAGTGCCGGACGGCAAGCAACTCATCGACGACGCACTGAGCGTCAAGTAACGAAAGACCTTCCCTGCCGGCGGGAGGCGTTACCCTTCCGCCGATCTGCCGCTTTCAGAAGGAACACCGGCTCTCGCGCATGGAAGCCTTCGTTCGCGGCGTCAGGTTATTGTCCAAGCTCTGCGGCTACGTCGCTGCCGCGCTGATCGGTTGCAGCGTCATCGTCGTGTGCGAGATGGTGTTCGTGCGCTACGCGCTCAACATGAACACGATCTGGCAGACCGACTTCGTCACCTACAGCCTGGTCGCCGCTACGTTCATCGGGAGCCCGTATGTGCTGATGCTGCGCGGCCACGTCAACGTCGACGTGCTTCCGCACTACTTGAGTCCGCGCAAGCGCCTCTGGTTTGCGCTGTTCGCGTCCGTTCTGTCGCTCGCCTTCTGCGTGACGATGGCGGTTCTTACTTTCCAGTTCTGGCAGGAGGCCTGGGATCACAAGTGGGTCTCCGACACGATGTGGCGGGCGCGGCTGTGGATTCCGTATGCCTCGATGCCGATCGGCCTCGGCATCCTGACGCTGCAATGTCTTGCCGACTTGCTGAACCTGATCGCCGGCCGCGAGCCGCCCTTCGGCATCAGGACGGAGCGCGCTAAGTGAGTCCTACCACGCAGGGCGCCATCGTCCTGGTCATTACCCTGGTCGTGCTGCTCTCGGGCGCACCGGTCGCCTTCGGCCTGGGCGCGATCTCGATCGGCTTCATCCTGCTCTTCCAGGGATTCGACGCGCTGCACGTCGTGGCCGAGACCATCTATGGCGGCTTGCACGACTTCACGCTCGTGTCGATTCCCATGTTCGTGATGATGGGAGCAGCGATCGGGTCCTCTCCCGCGGGCAAGGACTTGTACGAAGCGCTCGACCGCTGGCTCTATAGAGTGCCGGGGGGTCTCGTGATCTCCAATCTCGGTGCCTGCGCACTCTTCGCCGCGCTCACCGGCTCCTCGCCCGCATGCTGCGCCGCCATCGGCAAGATGGGCATCCCCGAGATGCGGCGGCGCGGCTATCCCGACGACATCGCGACCGGATCGATTTGCGCCGGCGGCACGCTCGGGATCCTGATTCCGCCATCGATCACTTTTATTCTCTATGGGATCGCCACGGAAACGTCGATCGGACGCCTGTTTCTCGCCGGAGTCTTGCCGGGCGTGATGCTCACCGGGCTGTTCATGCTATGGACGCTGTTCATCATCTGGAAGCGGGGATTCCGCGCCCATGCTGCGCATTTTCGCTACAGCTGGAAGGAGAAATTCCAGTCGATTCCGAAGGTGGCGCCGTTCCTGGCCATCATCATCGGCGTGATGTACGTGCTCTACGGCGGCGTGGCGACGCCATCGGAGGCCGCGGGCGTGGGAGCCGCGCTGTGCCTCGTGCTCGCGGTCATGATCTATCGGATGTGGCGGCCGCTGCAGTGGTGGGTGATCCTGCGCGATACGACGCGCGAGTCGGTCATGATTCTGATGATCATCGCCGCCGCCGTATTGTTCGGCTACATGCTCACGTCGCTTTACCTCACGCAGACACTGGCCCAGGCAATCGCGGACGCGCACTTCAACCGCTGGGTGCTGATGGGGATGATCAACTTATTCCTGCTCGTCTGCGGCTTTTTCATTCCACCGGCGGCGATCATCCTGATGACCGCGCCGATCCTCTATCCCATCATCAAGGCGGCCGGCTTCGACCCGGTATGGTTCGGCGTCATCCTCACCATCAACATGGAGATCGGGCTCATCCATCCCCCCGTTGGCCTCAACATCTACATCGTCAGCTCGATCGCTCCCGATGTGCCGGTGACACGCATCATGTGGGGCACGATCCCCTATGTGATCTGCATGATGCTCGCCATCGTCATCCTTTGCGTGTTCCCGGACATCGCCACCTGGCTTCCCGACCGCATGATGGGCAGCACGCATTGAACGAATCGATGACCAGAACGTGAAGCTCGCCTCCTGGAACGTCAACTCGCTCAACATCCGGCTCCCGCGGTTGCTCGACTGGCTCGCCGCCAACCAGCCCGACATCGTCGGTCTGCAGGAGACCAAGCTCGAGGATGCCCGCTTTCCGGCCATGGAGATTGCCGCCGCGGGATACGAGGCGATCTTCTATGGACAGCGCACATACAACGGCGTCGCCATCCTGTCGCGAGTGCGCGCAGCCGAAGTGTGTCCCGACATGCCGGAGTTTCCTGACGACCACAAGCGCGTTCTCGCCGCGACCATCGGTGACATCCGCTTCGTATGCTTTTACGTGCCCAACGGCCAGTCGGTCGGATCCGACAAGTATCAGTACAAGCTGCGCTGGCTTGAGGCGGCAACCGCTTACGTTCGCAGCGAGCTCGCGCGATATCCGCGAGTTGCGATCGTCGGCGATATGAATATCGCGCCGGAAGATCGCGACGTGCACGATCCCGACCTGTGGCGAGGTCAAGTGCTGTGCTCCGACGCGGAACGTGCCCCGTTTCGCGATTGGCTCGCGCTTGGGCTCAGGGACGCATTCCGGCTGTTCGACCAGCCGGAGAAAACGTTCAGCTGGTGGGATTACCGGCAGCTCGCGTTCCCGAAAAACCACGGACTGCGCATCGACCACATCCTGCTGTCTCACGCCCTCGCCGCATCGTGTACGTCCTGCCGCATCGATCGGCAGGCACGCAAGGGCGCGAAGCCCTCGGATCACGCGCCGGTCGTCGTCGAACTCGCGCTTTAACCGCTTCGCCGCTAGACACTGGCGGCTGGCGGGCTTCCCGATGCGCCGATAGCGTCCTCGCGGCACGCGCGACAATCACCGCTTGTCCGGATCGAGCTTGAGCTCCTGAATCTTGCGCGTCAGTGTGTTGCGGCCCCAGCCCAGCCACTGCGCGGCTTCCATCCGGTGGCCGCCGGTGTGCTGCAGCGCGCGCAGGATCAGCGTCTTCTCGAACTCCTTTTCGAGGCGCTCGCCGACGGCGCGCTCGCCGCGCGCAAGCGCCTGCGCGAGTTCGCGATCGAGCGCCTGCTGCCAGTCGCCGTCGTTCTCGGCGCCCGCGCCGGCATCCGCGCGGAGCTCGGGCGGCAGATCGGCCGCGTCGATGCGCAGACCCGGCGCCATCACCGTCAGCCAGTGGCAGATGTTCTCGAGCTGGCGGACGTTGCCGGGAAACGCGAACGTCGACAGCACGCGCAGCGCCGCTTCGGACAGGACCTTCGGCTCGACAGCGAGATCACGCGCGCTTTTCTGCAGGAAATGGCGGGCCAGCGGAGCGATGTCGTCACCGCGTTCGCGCAGCGGCGGCAGCCGCAGGCGGACGACGTTCAGACGATGCAGCAGGTCCTCGCGAAACAGCCCCTGCCGCACCCGTTCGTCGAGATTCTGGTGCGTTGCGGCGATGATGCGCACGTTCGATTTGAGCGGCGCGTGGCCGCCGACGCGGTAGTACTCGCCATCCGACAGCACGCGCAGCAGCCGTACCTGAAGGTCCGGCGGCATGTCGCCGATCTCGTCCAAGAACAGCGTGCCGCCCTCGGCCTGCTCGAAGCGGCCGCGGCGCGCGTTCTGCGCGCCGGTGAACGCACCGCGCTCGTGTCCGAACAGCTCGGACTCGAGGAGGTCTTTCGGGATCGCGGCGGTGTTGATGGCGACGAACGGTCCTCCGACGCGAGGGCTGTGCCGGTGCAGGGCGCGCGCGACCAGCTCCTTACCCGTACCCGACTCGCCGGTGATCAATACCGTCACGTTCGACTGCGAAAGCCGGCCGATGGCGCGAAAGACTTCCTGCATCGCCGGAGCCTGGCCGAGCATCTCGGGCGTTTCACCGATAGCGGACGCAGCCGCGGCCGCCGCCGGGGTCTCGGCGCTGGCGCGCCGGATCAACGCGATCGCGTGATCGACGTCGAAAGGCTTGGGCAGATACTCGAAGGCCCCGCCCTGAAACGCCGCGACAGCGCTGTCGAGGTCCGAGTACGCGGTCATGATGATCACCGGGACCTGTGGGAAGCGCTCCCGTATGTTGTTGAGCAACGTCAGGCCGGACTCGCCGGGCATGCGGATGTCGGAAACTAGGACCTGCGGCTGGCTCTGCTGCAGTGCCTGCAGCACCTCGTACGCCGAGGCAAATGTCTTGTACGCGATGCCTTCGCGCGCCAGCGCCTTTTCGAGAACCCACCGGATCGACCGGTCGTCGTCGACGATCCAGACAGGCTTCACGAGCTGACCTCGGGAGGGTTGACGGTCGTCATAGGCGCGCATGCTCTGCCCCCACTCTACGCGCCGGGACGGTTGAATTCCAGCGGCAGGAGGATCGTGAATACGGTGCATCCGGGAACGCTTTCGCATTCGATCGTACCGTTGTGCTGCGCCACGAACGTCTGCGCGATGGTAAGGCCCAGGCCGCTGCCGCCTTCGCGGCCGGATACCAGCGGATAAAAGATCCGGTCGCGCAGTTCTTCCGGTACGCCGGGCCCGTTATCCTCGACCGAAACCGCGAGCGCCAGCCGGAAGCGCCGCTTCACAAGCGTGACGCTCCGCGCAACGCGCGTCTTCAAGCGTATTTCGCGCGTTCCCGCAACGCCTTGCAACGCCTGCGCGGCATTTCTGACGACGTTAAGCAGCGCTTGCATCAATTGCTCCGGGTCCGCCTCGAATTCCGGCAGACTGATGTCGAAGTCGGAATGGACGACGATGTCGGGAAACTCCGCCTGCACGACGCCGGCAACCCGCGCCAGAAGCTCGTGGATATTGGTGCGCCGGTACGACGGCAGGCGATGCGGCGTCAAGAGCCGATTGACCAGCGTTTGCAGTCGGTCCGCCTCGCCGATGATCACTTGCGTGTATTCGATCAGCGGCGGGCGATCCAGTTCGCGCTCGAGGAGCTGCGCGGCGCCGCGGATGCCGCCGAGCGGATTCTTGATCTCGTGGGCGAGACTCCGAATGAGCTCGCGGTTCGCCTGTTGCTGTTCGAGCAGTCGTTCCTCGCGCGCAATCTTGAGCTGCTGGTCGATGTGGCGAAATTCGAGCAACAGCGTGACGTCGGCCGCGTCGATTACCGAGACGGTACAGGACAGATGCAACCGCGGCTTGCCATTGACGCCCAGCTCGAGCTCCTGCTCGGTGTACGTGGCGCCGTTGGCAAGTGCCTTGTCGATCGCCTGGAACAGTGCCGGCGCATCGCCGAACAACGCACGCGCGGAGTTGCCGCGCAATTGTCGCCGTGAGAGCTCGAACAAATTCTCGGCGGCAGGATTGGCGTAACAGACCTCGAGCTTCTCGTCGAGCAGTAGCACCGCGGTCGCGAGCAGTTCCAGCCCGGGGTAGGGTCCCGGCGGGTCGTCGGCGGCCAAGGAGAACGGATGGACGGGCATGCGGTGTCGCTGGATTCCAGCGGCAATCTTACCAAGTGCTTAGCAAGTTCCGCGCCCGCAGGAGATGACATATCGGGCTATCGCGTCGCGGCGAGCTCCTTCTTCAGCGCCTCGATGTTCTTTTCGTGAAGAACGACCCCTTGTCTCAGCTTGGCGAGGCGCTCGGCGTATTTCTGTGGAACCTCCCTCTCCTCGGGCAGCGCCGGCGGCGCACCGCCGGCGTACACGACGCGCGCTTCGGCGAGAAGCTTCTCCTCGGTCGCGAGCTCTTCGGTCAATACCTTGCGCCGCAGGTCGTCGCGACCTTTCTGCGTGCCGGTGTCGACCTTGGGAAAGCCGGCCGGCCCCGGCGCGGATTTCGCTCCCTTTTCGCCCTGCGCCGTCGATCCGCCTACTCCGCAAGAAAGTTTCTTCCAACCTTTCTCCGGCGCGACATTGGTGTAATGCAGATTCCCGTCGCGGTCCACATATTTGCAGATGTCCGCCATGGCCGGCGCGGCAAGCGCGAGCGGCACGCACCAAGCGATGGCGCGCACGCACCACGCGAAGGCGAAGGGTCCGAGGGGTCGCGGCATAGCGGCGCAGTGTATCAAATGACGGGGGCGGGCCGTCGCCGGCCCGCCCCCACATCTAACGTTCCAACCCCGATGGAGATGACTTACAGGCTGTAATACATCTCGAACTCGATCGGATGGGTCGTCATCCTGAAGCGAGTAACTTCCTCCTCCTTGAGTGCGATATAAGCATCGAGCATGTCGTTCGAAAACACTCCGCCGCGGGTCAGAAATTCGCGATCGTGGTCGAGATTCTCGAGAGCCTCTTCGAGCGATGCGCAGGGATGTGGAACCTTGGCTGCCTCCTCAGGCTCGAGGTCGTACAGGTTCTTGTCCAATGGATCGCCGGGATGCATCTTGTTCTGCACTCCATCCAGGCCCGCCATGAGCATCGCCGCGAAGGCGAGATACGGATTGGTCGTCGGATCGGGGAAGCGCACCTCGACGCGGCGTCCCTTCGGGTTGCTGACGTAGGGGATGCGGCACGCGGCCGAACGATTGCGCGCCGAATAAGCAAGATTGATCGGCGCCTCGAACCCCGGCACCAAGCGCTTGTAGGAGTTGGTCCCCGGGTTGGTGATCGCGTTGAGCGCCTTGGTGTGCTTGATGATCCCGCCGATATAGTACAGCGCGAGGTCCGACAGTCCAGCGTAACCGTTGCCCGCGAACAGGTTTTGCCCGCCCTTCCATACCGACTGATGCACGTGCATCCCCGAGCCGTTGTCTCCCACGATCGGCTTGGGCATGAAGGTCGCCGTCTTGCCGTAGGTGTGCGCCACCATGTGCACGGTGTATTTGAGAATCTGCATCCAGTCCGCGCGCTTCACGAGCGTGTTGAACTTGGTGCCGATCTCGTTCTGTCCCGCCGCCGCAACCTCATGATGGAAGACCTCGACTTCGACGCCCTGCTCCTCGAGCGCGAGCGCGATCGCGTTGCGGATGTCCTGCAAGGTGTCGATCGGCGGCACCGGAAAGTAGCCGCCTTTGACCGCGGCGCGATGCGCCATGTTGCCGCCTTCGTATTCCTCGCCCGATGACCACGGCGCTTCTTCCGACTTGATCTTGACGAAACAGCCGGACATGTCGACGCCCCAAGTGACCGAGTCGAAGATGAAGAACTCGGGCTCGGGGCCGAAATACGCGGTGTCGCCGAGACCGGTGGATTTGAGATACGCCTCGGCGCGCTTCGCAAGCGAGCGCGGATCGCGGTCGTAGCCCTTGCCGTCGGTCGGTTCGATCACGTCGCAAGTGATGTTGAGCGTCGTCTCGTCGGTGAACGGGTCGATGCGCGCCGAATCCGGGTCGGGCGAGAGCAGCATGTCGGACGCTTCGATCCCCTTCCAGCCGGCGATGGACGAACCGTCGAAGGCATGGCCGTTGTCGAATTTGTCCTGGGTGAATACCTTCGCCGGCACCTGGACGTGTTGTTCCTTGCCGCGCGTATCCGTGAAGCGCAGGTCGACGAACTTGACTTCCTTATCCTTAATTGTCTTGAGCACATCGGCGGGTGCAGCCATGCATTTCTCCTGTCGAGACCGAAGCTTTACGAGGGGATTTGACGCGATAACGCGACGTTTTGCGCAGAAAAACGAAGAGCAGAAACTATGCCATAACCTGGACGCGCTGACACGGGGC
>WNGE01006816.1_pt1 | contig 15807 bp, 15 predicted proteins | sample 5400651 | NCBI WGS metagenome assembly WNGE01 (sample SAMN13153370, study PRJNA577476) | soil metagenome | isolation source: 60 cm soil or saprolite under grassland replicate 2 | place: USA:California | collected 2016-06-15 | reverse complement strand
GACGACGCCCTTGCGCAATCCTCGCGACGGGCTCGTGCCGACGCCGACAATGTCGAGAGTGCCGATGGACGACCACTCCGCGATGACGCAGCAGATCTTGGTCGTCCCCACGTCGAGCCCCGTGATGAGCTGCCTGCCTCGCGATCTGCCCATGCCTCCCCCCTACCTGGCCGCGGTTCTCAGCACGACCTGGTCGCGGAATCGCAGGTCGATCGACGTCGCTTTCTGCCCCGAGGCGCGAAGCTGGGCGAGCACGCCTCCGAGCCGCCCCAGCCTGTCGTTCCAGTCCTCGCTGCCGAGCCTCACCTCCACGCCGTCCAGCATGTAGAGCACCGGCCCCTCTGCGCGGCTCACGTCCACCTCGGAGATCTCCGTCAGCAGAGGGCTCTGGAGGCGCATCAGGGTGCGGATCAGGGCCACGCCGGCGGCGACGCGCTCGGACGGCGTTCGCCCCGCGGCCGCGCCATCCTCATCGCCCACCCCGGACACGAGCGGCGCGTCGAGCGCCTGCGCCCGCGTCTCGTTGCCGATCGGCACGCCTTGTTCGTCTACCCAGAAGAAGCGATCCGCGGGCCAGAAGAAGCGATCCGCGGGCCAGAAGAAGCGATCCGCGGGCCAGAAAAGTCGATCCAGTCCCCCCGCGTGAACGAGCACGAAGGGCTGCCGCTCCTCCACGAGCAGCGTGACGCCGTTCGGGAAAGCGCGGACCAACTCCGCGCGCCGTACCCGGGGCAGCGCCTCGACGCCGGTCACCGCCCGCCGCGCGTCGAGCCCGAAGAAGTTCTGCCCGGGGGCGAGCCCGGAGGCCGAGATGACTTCGTCTGCCGAGAGCCGGCTCTGCCCCACGACCTCGATGCGCTCGACGGCGAAGGGCCGCGCCGTCAGGACCCACCGGGCGCCCAGGGTCAGGGCGCCGCCCAGCGCGGCGACGAGCAGCGTCGCGCAGAGCCACGCGCTCAGCCGGCGGGCCAGCTTGAGCCCGCGCCGGCGCCTCCGGCGGCGGTCGAGCCGCTGGCCGGCCATGGCCGCCGTGGGCTCGGCCAGGTCCGCGAGGCCGCCATGGGCGGCTCCGCGCGGCGTGAGAACGCCGGTGTGACCGCTCAACTTGTCCCGCCGCTCATCCGGCTCTCCTGTTCATCCGGCTCCCCCGCGCATCCTTCACCCCCGCTCATCCTTCACCCCCGCTTATCCTTCACCCATGATCCGGATCTCGGGCTCGAGCGCGATGCCGAACTGCGCCTGGACGCGATCGCGGGCCATGTCCATGAGCGCCGTGATGTCGGCCGCCGTGGCGCCGCCGCGGTTGACGATGAAGTTGGCATGCTTGGCCGAGATCTCGGCGCCGTTGAGCCGCTTGCCCTTGAGACCCACCTTCTCGATCAGCCGGCCGGCGTTTTCACCGTGCGGGTTCTTCCACACGCACCCCACGGAGGCGAGCGCGAGCGGCTGGGTCGCCTTCTTCACCTTCAGCCGCTGCTTCATGTCCTTCTGGATCTCGGCCTGCGGCCGGCGGTGCAGCTGCAGTCGCGCTCCCACGAGCACGGAGCCCGCGGGCGCGGAGAAATCGCGGTAGCCAAAGCTGCGGTTGCCCGGCTTGAACTCGCCGAGCGTCCCGTCCGGATGGAGAAAATAGACGGCGGAGATGAAATCGCTGATCCAGCCGTCGGCCGTGCCCGCGTTCATGGCCACGGCGCCGCCGATCGTCGCGGGGATGCCGACCAGGCATTCGATGCCGCCCAGGTTGAGCGCAGCCGCCTCGCGAATCAGGGCCGAGAGTCCCACGCCGGCGCCGGCGACCGCCTCCTCGCCGTGGAACTCCGCGCGGCCGAGGCACCCCTCGACCTTGATGACCACGCCCCGGATGCCGCGGTCGCAGACCAGGAGGTTGTTGCCCCCGCCGATGATCTCCACCGGCAGGTGGTCGCGCTCCGCGAAGCCCAATGCGAGGCGGACGTCCTCGATGTCCTGCGGCACGACGAAGATGTCCGCCGGCCCTCCGATTCGAAGGGAGGTATGGAAGCTGAGGGGTTCCTTGAACCGTACCTCGCCCCGTATCTCTCCGAGCATGGGCTACCTCCTGTTGGACTGGTCGCGCGTATCGTTCAGGCGCGTGAGAAACTCCGCGCCCAGCTGGCCGACGTCTCCCGCGCCCAACGTCAGCACGAGATCCCCGGGCCGCGTGGATTCGCACAGGTAGTTCAGGATGCCGGCCCGGTCGCCGTCCATGTAGAGCACTTCCCGGTGACCGTGGGCCGCGATGCCTTCGGCGAGATCTTTCGCGTGCACGCCCGGAATGGGCGCCTCACCCGCCGCGTAGATGTCCATCACGATCAGGACGTCCGACTGGTAAAAGGCCGTGAGGAACTCCTGCCGCAGGTGCTGCGTCCGTGTGTAGCGGTGCGGCTGGAACACCGTGACCACGCGCCTGTCGAACCCGGCCTTGGCGGCGGCCAGGGTGGCGCGGATCTCGGCCGGGTGGTGCCCGTAGTCGTCGACGACGAGAACGCCCGCCGCTTCGCCCCGGATCTGGAAGCGCCGCTGGACGCCCGCGAAGCCGGCCAATGCCTGCCGGATCTGCTCGAAGGGCACTTCGAGGTCGAGGCCCACGCCGACGGCCGCAAGGGCGTTGAGCACGTTGTGCCGGCCCGGCACCTGGATCGTCGCCGACCCGAGCGCCTTGCCGCGATGGAGGATCTCGAACTGCGACTGCATGCCCGAAAAGGCGAGCCTGCGGGCGGTGAGGTCGGCACCCGATTCGAGGCCGTAGGTTGGTCGGCGTGAGCTTGAGGAAGGAGCCGTCGGACTCGTCCGCCTCGGCCACGAGGAACTCTCCCTGCCCGAGGCGCGCGTTGGCGCCCAAGCTGTGGACGCGCCCGCCCACCACCACGGTGGGGTCGAGCCCGGCCGCGCCCAGCACCGCGGCCACCATCGAGGTGGTCGTGGTCTTGCCGTGCGTTCCCGCGATCGCGATGCCGTACTTGAGCCGCATGAGCTCGGCCAGCATCTCGGCGCGCGGGATGACGGGCACGCCGCGCTGTCGCGCCACCTGCACCTCGACGTTGGCGCGCGCGACGGCAGAGGAGTACACGACCACATGCGCCCCCTCGACGTGGCTGGGCTCGTGGCCGACGAAGATCTTGGCGCCCAGGCGCTCGAGCCTCTCCACGGCCTCGCCCCGCCTCTGGTCCGAGCCCGTGATCCGGTAGCCGAGATTCAGCAGCACCTCGGCGATGCCGCTCATGCCGATGCCTCCGATGCCTACGAAGTGGATCTGCTGGTACTTCTTGAACATGGCTAGGCCGTCCCTGTGTGCTGCGAGATGTTGAGGAGCACGCCGGCCGAGAAGAGCGCCATGAGCAGCGCCGAGCCCCCGGACGAGATGAACGGCAGCGGCAGCCCCTTGGTCGGGAGCGCTCCCGTGACGACGCCGAGATTCACGAGGGTCTGGGTCGCGAACATGATCGTCAGCCCCAGCGCCAGGTAGCTGCCGAAGGCATCCGGCGCGCGGAGCCCGATGCGGAGCCCGCGCCATACGAGGAGCATGAAGAGCGCCACGACGACGACGGCGCCCGCCAGACCCAGCTCCTCGCCCACGATGGCGAAGATGAAGTCGGTATGGGCCTCCGGCAGGTAGAAGAGCTTCTGCTTGGACTCGCCGAGCCCGCGCCCCAGCCAGCCGCCGGACCCGAGTGCCAAGAAGGACTGGATGATCTGAAAGCCGGAGCCCTGCGGATCGTTCCACGGGTTCATGAAGCTGACCATGCGTCGCAGGCGGTACGGCTTCGTTGCAATAGCTACTGCGATTATCGGCAGCGCAGCGGCGGCGATCATGCCCATGTGGGAGACGCGCGCGCCGCCCAGGTACGCCAGCGCCAGCGTCAGGATCACCAGCACCAAGGCATTGCCCATGTCGGGCTGGAGCATGGTCAGCCCCGCCATGCCGCCGGCGACGAGAAGGAGCGGCAGGAGACCCCGGCTGAAGCTCGCCATCGCTTCCTGGCGGCGCGTGAGGAAGGCCGCCAGGTAGAGCAGCAGCGAGAGCTTCGCCAGCTCCACCGGCTGGAACGATACGGGACCCGCGCGGAACCACCGCCGCGTGCCGTTGATCTCCTGGCCGAAGGGCGGCACCAGGACGAGGACCAGCAGGACGAACGAGATCCCGAGCAGCGGGACCACGAAGCGCTCGAGCCTGCGGTAATCGAAGTGCATGCCGAACCAGAGCGCGCAGACGCCGAGCACGGCCCAGAAGAGCTGCTTCTTGAGGAAGTACAGCGGGTCGTGGAAGCGGTCGGCCGCCATGATGGCGCTCGCGGAATAGACCATGACGACCCCGAGCGAGACCAGGGTCAGCACGAGAGCGAAGAGCCACAGGTCGGGCGTGAGCTTCCTAGGCATGGGTGAGCTCTCGGATGGCGGTCTTGAAGACGTCGCCGCGGTGCTCGAAGTTGTCGAACATGTCGAACGACGCGCAGGCGGGAGACAGCAGCACGGCGTCGCCGCCGCGGGCCAGCGAGCGCGCCACGGCCACCGCCTCGTGCATCGAGCCGGCGTCGGCGCACGGCACGCCGACCGCTTCGAGCACCGCGCGGATCTGGCCGCGGTCGATCCCGATCAGCACGGCCTGCTTGACGCGGCCGCGTGCGGCCGCGGCGAGCGGCCCGAAGTCCTGCCCCTTGCCCTTGCCGCCGGCGATCAAGATCACGGGCTCGGTGAAGCTCTCGAGCGCCTTGATCGTCGAGTCCACATTGGTGCCCTTCGAGTCGTTGTAGTAAACGACGCCGCGCTCGTCGAGAACGCGCTCGATGCGGTGGGGGACGCCCCGGAAGGCGCCCACGCCGCGGCGGATCGATTCCGGGGAAAGCCCGGCCCACAGGGCGCACGCCGTGGCCGCCAGGACGTTCTCGACGTTGTGCTGGCCGCGGAGCGGGATCTCCGCCAGCGGGCAGATCTCTTCGACGTGGTCGTTGAGCTTGGCGACGACCCAGCCGCCCCGCACGAAGACGCCGTGATCCAGCGGCGTGAGCCGGCTGAACCACAGGACGCGCGCGCGGGTCCGCGGAGCGAGCGACGCCGCGACGGGGTCGTCGGCGTTCAACACCGCGCAGTCGGCGGTCGTCTGGTTGGCGAAGATCTTCGCCTTGGCCAGGACGTAGCGCTCGAAGGTCTTGTGGCGATCCAGGTGGTCGGGCGTGACGTTGAGGACCGCCGCGACGCGGGGCCGCAGGAACTCCGTCGTATCGAGCTGGAACGAGGACGCCTCGGCGACCACGAGGCCGTCGGCCGGGAAGTCGAAAGCGTGCGCGCAGAGCGGCGTGCCGATATTGCCGCCGACGAGGAGCGGCCGCACGGTGCTGGCGGCGAGCTCGCCCGTCAGCGCCGTCGTGGTCGTCTTGCCGTTGGTGCCGGTGATCGCGATGAGATCCGCCTCCATGACGCGCCACCCCAGCTCGAGCTCGCCGATCAGCGGCACGCCGCGGGCCCGGGCGGCCTGGAGGGCCGGCAGCTCGAGGGGCACGCCCGGGCTGACCACGACCAGCTCGGCTCCGGCGAAGGCGTCGTCGGGATGCCCGCCCGCGAAGACGGCGCACCCGATCTGCTCGAGCTCGCGCGCCTCGGCCGAGAGCGCCTCCCGAGCGCCCGAATCCGAGGCGAGCACGCGGCCTCCCAGGTGCCGGATCAGGCGCGCGGCGGCGACGCCGCTCCGCGCGAGCCCGACCACGGCGACGGTGCGCGCGGCGAGCCACCGCCGGTACGCAGCGCCCCGCTCGCCCGCTACGTGACTCTCTTCCACCTGCTCGCCGGTCATGACGTTCACGTGCCTATCTCAGCTTGAGGGTCGTCAGCGCCAGGAGCGCCAGCATGAAGGACACGATCCAGAACCGGACGATGATCTTGGGCTCGGGCCATCCCTGCATCTCGTAGTGGTGGTGCAGCGGAGCCATGAGGAAGAACCGCTTGCCCGTCGCTTTGAAGTAGCAGACCTGGATGATGACCGACACGGCCTCGACGACATAGATGCCGCCGATGAGCGGCAGCAGCAGCTCCGACTTCGTCAGCACGGCAAGCGTGCCGACCGCCCCGCCCAGCGCCAGCGAGCCCACGTCGCCCATGAAGACCTGGGCGGGGTAGCTGTTGAACCAGAGGAATCCAAGCGCCGCGCCCCCGAGCGCCGCGCAGAAGATCGTCAGCTCGCCGGTGCCCTTGACGTTGAGGATCCGCAGGTACTCGGCCAGCCGGAAGTTCCCGGAGAGATACGCGATGATCGCGAACGCGCCTCCCGCCATCACGATGGGCCCGATCGCCAGGCCGTCGAGGCCGTCCGTGAGGTTGACCGCGTTGGAGGCTCCCACGATCACGAGCACGGCGAAGGGCACCCAGAGCCAGTCGAGGCTGATCAGCCACCCCTTGAGAAAGGGAATCGACAGGAGCGTGGTGAAGCCATCCGGCGGCGACAGGTAGAGCCATCCCATCAGCGCGCCGCAGAGCGCCACTTGCGCGCCAAATTTCTGCCGGGCCGAAATGCCTTTCTTGGTGCGGAGCTTTCTCCAATCGTCGAGAAAGCCGATCAGAGCGAAGCCCAATGTGGCCAGGATCAGCACCCAGACGTAGCGGTTGTGCAGGTTGGTCCACAGGAGCGTCGAGATCAGCAGGGCGCCCAGGATGATGAAGCCGCCCATCGACGGCGTCCCCGCTTTCGCGCGGTGACGCTCCGGCGTGTCCTCCCGGATCGTCTCGCCGCCATCCTGGAGACCCCGCAGCCGCCCGATCAGCCAGGGCCCGAGCATGAAGGAGATGACGATCGCCGTCACCGTCGCCATCGCCGCCCGGAACGTGATGTACCGGAAGACGTTGAAGACGATGCTGTCCCGGGCCAGCGGCACGAGGAGGTCGTAGAGCATCAGGCATCCTCCCCTCCGAAGCGGGCGAGGAGCGCGTCCACCACGCGCTCCATGCGCATGCCGCGCGAGCCTTTCACCAACACGGCGTCCCCGGGGGCCAGGCGCTTGAGAAGGTGCGCCACGGTGTCCTCGAAAGTCTCCGCATGGTGGCTCTCGCTGAGCCCCGCCTCGCGCGCGGCCTCGACCGCGATCCGGCTCCGCCTCCCCAGGCCGACGAACTCCGCCGCTCCCGATGCCGCGACGGCGCGCCCCATCTCCTGGTGTAGGGCGTCGGCGATGGAGCCAAGCTCGAGCATGTCGCCCAGCACCACGACCCGGCGCATGCCCCCGGCCGATGCCCTGAGCGTGTCGAGCGCGGCGTGGACCGACACCGGGTTGGCATTGTAGGTATCGTCGAGGATGCGCAGCGCCCCGGCGCGCCGCCACACGCAGCGGCCCTTGGCCGGGCGCGCCGCTTCGAGCCCGTTGGCGATCGCCTCGAGCGGCAGCCCGAGCGCCACGCCGACGCCGGCCGCCGCGAGCGCGTTCGTCACGTTGTGCCGCCCTGCGAAATGGAGCCGCACGGCGCGGCGTCCCGCGGGGATCTCGAGGACGAAGCTCACTCCCGCCGGCGTGTCCGTGATCTCTGCCGCGCGGATATCCGCCGCCTCCATGGCGCCAAACGTCCAGACGCGCGCCCGGCTCGCCGCGGCCATCGCGAGGACGCGCGGATCATCGGCATTCAGCACGACGGCGCCATCGGCGGGTATGGCCCGGACCAGCGCGCTCTTTTCCGCCTGGATCCCATCGAGCGAGCCGAGGAACTCGGTGTGGGCGGAGGACACGGTCGTGACGGCGGCGATGGTCGGCCGCGCGATCTCCGCCAGCGCGGCGATCTCGCCCGGCTTGTTGGTGCCGAGCTCGAGGGCCGCAGCGCGATGCTCGGATGTGAGCTTCAGCAGAGTCAGCGGCAGCCCCCACTGGTTGTTGAAGCTCGACTCGGGCTTGAGCACGGGCCCGAGGGCACCTAACACCGCGGCCATCATCTCCTTGGTCGTGGTCTTGCCGTTCGAGCCCGTCACCGCGGCGACGGGAATCGCGAAGCGCTGGCGATGCCATGCGCCCAGCCGGCCGAGGGCCGCTGTGGTGTCCTCGACCAGCACGACGGGCACGCCGGGCGGCAGGTCGTCGGGCACGGAATGGATCACGAGGCAGGCCGCCCCTCGGCCGACCGCATCGCGGAGAAAGCCGTGGCCATCGAGGCGCTCGCCGTGGATCGCGAAGAAGGCGTCTCCGACGCCGAGGGTCCGGCTGTCGATGGAGATCCCGCCCACGGCGATGCCGAGATCGCCGCCGAGCAGGGCGCCCCGGGTGCCGCGGACGATGTGTTCTATCGTGAATGCGGGCATGCGCCGTTCTATGTCTTCCGCCCGGCGAGGGCAGCCCTGGCCTGGGCGCGGTCGTCGAAGGGAAGCACCTCGGACCCGATCACCTGGTAGGTCTCGTGGCCCTTGCCGGCGATGACGACGACGTCGCCGGCCTGGGCCCAGCCGAGCGCGCGCTGGATGGCGGCTTTCCTGTCCGGAAGTGTCTCATGCCGGTCCACTGCCAACCCGCCGGCGATGCCCGCGACGATGTCGGCGATGATCGCCTCGGGCGATTCGGTCCGTGGATTGTCAGAAGTGATCCAGACGTGGTCGCCAAGCCGCGCGGCGATGGCGCCCATGAGGGGCCGCTTGCCGCGGTCCCGGTCGCCGCCGCAGCCGAAAACGACGCCGAGCCGCCGCCCCGGTCCGACGAGCTTCCTTGCCGTCTCGAGCGTCCTCTCGAGCGCGTCGGGAGTGTGCGCGTAGTCCACGACGACGAGGAAGGGCTGTCCGGCCTCGACGCGCTCGAAGCGGCCAGGAACCGAGCTGACGGAGCCCAGCGCGCGGCCGATGGCCTCGGGCGCCATGCCGAGAGCCACGCCCACGCCCGCGGCCGCGAGGAGGTTCATCACGTTGTGCTCGCCGACCAGCGGCGAGGCGACGTCCAGTTGGCCGGCCGGCGTCAGAACGGTCATGCGTATGCCTAGGGCGCCCGAGGACCAGCGCGCGGGACGCACGTCGGCGCGCCCGCGAATGCCGTAGGTCAACGCGCGCAGAGGCAGACCGGCGACCATGGAGACTCCCGCCGGATCGTCGGCGTTGACGACGGCGGTCCGCCCCGGCTTCGGCCCCGCCGCCAGAAGCGAGAAGAGTCGGCGCTTGGCCTCCCGGTACGCGTCCATGGTGACGTGAAAGTCCAGGTGGTCCTGGGTCAGGTTGGTGAAGACCGCGACGTCGAAGTCGACGCCGTCCACGCGCGACAGCGCGAGCGCATGAGATGAGACCTCCATCGCCACCGCCGTGACTCCCGCGTCGACCATGCGGCGCAGGAACGACTGGAGCTCCACGGCTTCCGGCGTCGTCTGGCCCGCCGGAACGACGTCTGTCCCGATCCGGTACTGCACGGTTCCGATGAGCCCGGTCCGCTCCCCGCGGGCCGAGAAGAGCGCGTCGACGAGATAGGATGTGGTCGTCTTGCCGTTGGTGCCGGTGATGCCGACCACCGTCAGCGCGCCCGAGGGATGGCCAAAATACGCGTCGGCCAGCCGGGCGAGCGCCTCGCGCGAGGACGGCACCAGCACCCGGCCGGTGACCTTGCCCTCGAGAAGGTCCGGCCGCTCGAGGACGACGGCGGCCGCGCCGCGGCCGAGCGCCTCCTCGACGTAGCGCCGGCCGTCCTGCTTGAGCCCGGCCACGGCGACGAAGAGATCGCCCGCCTCGACTTTCCGCGAGTCGTAGGCGACGCCGCTGACGGTGGCCGGGAGCGCTCCCAGCACCGTCTTGTCGCGGAGGGCGTCGAGAAGCGTCGCGATGGGCACGGGGTCTCCCCTCATCGACTCGCGGCCGGCGGTCCCGCCGGGCCGGTGCCAGAGGGGCCAGTTAGTGTCAGGCGGCACGTCATGCCCGCCGTCACCGGCGTCCCGGGAGCGGGAAATTGGGAGACGACCACGCCGCGGCCCTGCACCTCGAGCGCCACGTCGAAAGGCGCCAGCGCGGCCATGGCGCCGCGGAGCGAGCGGCCCTGGAGCGCAGGCATGAGCTGCGCCGCATCCGGCGCCGCGTCCACGCTCACGAGCCTGAGCGAGGAGGCGACGGCCGCCGTCTCGGAGCCGCCGGCCGCTTCGGCCCGCATGATCGGCACCGGCGTGCTGCCGCGCGGAGGCACATTCATGTGGCGCAACGCCTGGAGACCGATCGCCGCGAAGATGGGCGCCGCCGCCTCGCTGCCCCACTTCTCGTTCTTGGGCTCATCCAGCAGGACGATCATGGCGAGCCTGGGATCGTCGGCCGGCGCGAAGCCCACGAAGGACAGGACACCCGGCGCGTGCGAATAGCGGTGCGTCGCCGGGTCCATTTTTTGCGCCGTCCCGGTCTTGCCGGCGACGTCGTAGCCAGGGATGGCGGCGTTGTGCCCCGTGCCCTCGCGGACGACGGCCGTCATGATGGTGGTGAGCTCGCGGGCGGTGTCCGGCGAGATCACCTGGCGGACGGCCTTGGGCTCAAAGCCCCGCACCTCGCGCCCCTGGCCGTCGAGGACCGCGCGCACGATCTGCGGCTTCATGAGGCGCCCGCCGTTGGCGATCGCCGCGAAGGCGGTGACGATCTGCAGCGCGGTCACCGAGATCTCCTGGCCGATGGACATCGTCGCCAGCGAGAGAGCCGACCACTGCGGCGGCGGGCGGAGCTGGCCGCGGCTCTCGCCCGGCAGTCCCAAGCCCGCGGGCTGGCCGAAGCCGAAGCCGGTGATGTACTTGTAGTAGCGCTCCTTGCCGACCTGCATCCCCGCCTTGATCGAGCCCACGTTGGAGGAGTTCTGCAGGACCTCGCTGAACGTCAGCCAGCCGAAGGGCTTCCAGTCCGAGATGACCGCGGTGGCGACCTTGATCTTGCCGTTCTCGCCATAGAAGCGGTCCGTCGGCCGCACGACGCCTTCCTCCAGCGCCGCCGCGGCCATGATGATCTTGAACGTCGAGCCAGGCTCGAAGGGATCGGTGATCGCGCGGTTGCGGCGCTGCTCGTCCGTCGCAGTCGCGAACGTGTTCGGGTTGTACGTGGGGCGGATGGCCAGGGCCAGGATCTCGCCCGTGCGCGGATCCATCATGACCGCCATGGCCGCCTTGGAGCGCGTCCTGCGCCAGGCGGCCTCGACCTCCTTCTCCGCCATGTACTGGAGCGTGGCGTCGATGGTCAGCGCGACGCCCTGCCCGGGCACGGAGGCCTTGAGGACGATGGGCGCCCCAGTGACGTGGCGGCCGAGGGCGTCCCGCTCGATGAGGGCGCGGCCTTCCGCCCCCGCCAGGTGCGCGTCCCAAATCTGCTCGACGCCGCCCAGGCCCTTGCCGTCGAGCCCCTCGAATCCAATCACGTGAGCGGCCAGCTCGCGGCTCGGGTAGAGCCGCAGGCTCTCCTCGAGGAAGCCCAGCCCCGGCGCGTTGAGCGCCCGCACCGCCTGCGCCACGGGAGGCGACAGCTTGCGCTTGACCCAGACGAAGCGCTTGGCGGGATCGAGGCGCCGGGCGATGTCGGCGGCGGGCTCGCCCAGGATGGGCGCCAGCTCGCGGGCGAGCCCCTGGGCATCGTCGATGCGGTGGGGCAACGCGAAGAGCGAATCGGAGCTGGACGATTCCGCCAGCACCTGCCCGCCGCGATCGACGATGGGCCCGCGCTTGGGCCGGAGGGCAACGGTCTTGGCGTGCTGGCTCTCGGCCAGCCGGGAGTACTCGTCGTGCTTGACGATCTGGAGATAGGTCAGCCTGCCGAGGATCCCGAGGAAGGCGCAGGCGATGAACGCCGCGAAAATGAGCGTCCGGGTCCTCAGGCCCGCGGTGCTGGGCGCCATCATGGGGGCGGAGCGGCCTCGCTTCTTGTCATGCTAGCGGACTATTTCTCGCGCGGGTTCTCGCGCGGGCTCTCGAAGCGCTTCGCGGCCGGGCGCGGCGGCGGTCGCCGTGCGTCCGCCAAGCGCCGCCGTGGCCGTGCCGCCTCCCATGAACTCGCGGGCCAGCTGGACCTGCTGCTGGGTGGGCGCGACCATGCCGAGCCGGGTCCGGGCTTCGACCTCGACGCGCGCGAGAGACTGGAGGCTTGCCTTTTCGACGAGCAGACGGCGGTTGGCCTCCTCGACTCCGGCCTTGGCCGTGCGCAGGACGTCGAGCCGGTAGGCGAGGCGGACCTGCTGCATGCGGAGCCCGACAAGCCCGAGCACGAGGGCCACGACGACGCCGGCGGCCGCGATCCCGGCCAGCATGGCGCGAAGCCGCCTTCGGTCGCTCTCACGGTGGAAGCGTGCCCCCTGCTGGTCGGCCGTGGACGCGGCCCTGAGCCCGAGAGACATCTGGATCGGCATTGCGCGGCCGGCCATTTTCACGCAGCCTCCAATCGTTCGAGGACTCGGAGCTTGGCGCTCCGCGCCCGCGGGTTGCCGTTGACCTCGGGATCCGATGCGGTCACCGGAGAGGGCACCAGCTCGACGAATCCCGCCGTCGCGAGCGCCCTGAACGCCCGCTTGACCGCGCGGTCTTCGCCGGAGTGGAACGAGATGACGCCCAGCCTGCCGCCCCGCTCGAGGAGGGCCGGGGCGGCGCGGAGCGCCTGGCGGAGAGCCTCGGGCTCTTCATTGACGGCCATGCGAATCGCCTGGAACGTGCGGGTGGCGACATGCGTGCGCCGCGACCAGGCCGCGCGCGGCACTCCCGCCTTGACCGCCTCGACCAGGTCCGCGGTGACCGTCAGCGGGGAGCGCCTGCGCCGCTCCACGATGCGCTTCGCGATGCGCCGGGCATGACGCTCCTCGCCGTACTCGAAGAGGATGCGGGCCAGCTCGGCCTCGCTGGCGTCGGCGAGCAGGTCCTCCGCGTCGCGGCCTCCTTTGGGATCGAAGCGCATGTCGAGCGGCTCGTCCTTCTGGAACGTGAAGCCCCGGCCCGACGCGTCGAGCTGGTAGGAGGACAAGCCGAGGTCGAGCAGGACGGAGGCCGCCTGGCTGACACCCACGGCTTCCGCATGCGCGCTCATGTCCTTGAAGCTGCCTTGACGGAGCCGCACCCTGTCGCCGAAACGCGCGAGCCGCCGGCGCGCGCGCTCGAGAGCCTCGGGGTCGCTGTCGATGCCGAGCACGCGGGTGCCCTCTCCGCCTGCCTCCAGCAGCCGTTCAGCGTGTCCGCCCATGCCGATTGTCCCGTCCACCACCCAGCCCCCGCGTCGGGGGCGCAAGAGAAACGTCACTTCGTCCGCCAGCACCGGGAGGTGCGCGTACTCCTCCCGCTCCATTGCTAGACGCCCTTCGACGCCAACCTCTCGCGTAGATCGTCGAGCGGCCCGCCGTTGTCGCGCTGGAAGTGCGCCCACCGCTCTTTGTCCCAGATTTCGAAGTACGTCATCATGCTCACGATCTCGACGTCCTTCACGAGAGCGGCCCGCTCGCGATAGTTCTGCGGGATCTGGACGCGTCCCTGCGGATCGAGCATCACCATCTTGCCGCCGGAGAGATAGAGGTACTGGAACTTGCGCCGGTCGGGATCGAGGAGCGGCAGCTCGCTCACCTTGGCCTCGAGCTCCTTCCACGTGCGCTCCGGGTAGACGTCGAGCGAATTGCCGTTCGGGGCAAGCATCAACTTGTCTCCGAAGCCGTCGGCCAGCACTTCCCGGAAATCCGCCGGAATGCTGACGCGACCCTTCGGATCGACCGTGTGACTGAACTGTCCCCGAAACACCGTCTCCCCTCGTGTTGGGGAAAGCATCTCCCCGTTCCCAGCAATCAAACCACTTCATGGGATTTCACCCCACTTAGCGGGCCTAATCTAGCGGCTGGGCTTGGGGGTGTCAAGAAAAAACCACGATTTCTTTGATATATCCGGACCATCGGCCAGGTCGACCGGTGGGGTCTGGCCTTGGTGGAGCTACCGCATCTGGGAGAAGGCGGACCTAGCGGGGACGGTAGGACTGCATCGCCTAAGGGAGCCAGACCTCAATCTGCAGGATCCGGGTGGGCTCCGACGGGTGAGTGGAGAGGAACTCAGGGGGACGCCCGGACCCCTGCGAGGCGGCCGCCATGCGAACCCAAAGATCGCGCGCGGCGTGAGGGTCGTATCCGGCCTTGGCCATCAGGATGAGTCCAAGGTGATCGGCCTCGGACTCCTGCGCCCGGCTCCACGGCAGGAGCACTCCGACGGTAGCGCCGGCGCCCAGCAGGGAAGCCACGGCTTGCACGGTGGCGGGATTGCCCGCGGAGAGAGACGCCATCGCCGTCTCGAGTCCGACATTGACGAGTATCTGCTGGCTGACCCGCTCGCCGCCGTGGCGGGCGACGACGTGGCCGATCTCGTGGCCGAGGACGGCCGCCAGGCCGCTCTCGTCGCGGGTGATCGGCAGGATGCCCGTGTACACGGCCACCTTGCCTCCGGGCAGCGCAAAGGCATTGGCCTGCTTATCGTCCTGTATCAGGCGGTATTCCCACTGGTACTCCGGGTGACCCGTGACGGCGGCGATCCGGCTACCGACCCGGGTGACCATCTCGCTCGCCACGGCGTTGCCGGACAGCTGGGACTTGGCCAGGGTCTGCTGGAAGGCCTGGACGCCCATCTGGCTCTCCTGCGCGGGCGACATGAGCTGCAGCTGCGAGCGGCCGGTATACGGCACCGTCTCGCAGGACGCAGCGATCGCTGCCGCCGCGAGCGCTCCGGAAACCGCCGCGTGCCTTCTGAAGGACCGCATCGGGAAGAGCAGCATGGGCGAATCCTACCAGATCGACGCATTCCTCAATGTGACCAGCGTGGACATGGTCGCCTCGGCCCGGCCTAGTCCGGCTTCGATCTCTATCCAGACCGAGACGACCCTAAGTGGATCGGTGGTGGGAGCGCCGGAGCCGTCGAGGTAGGAAAGAGCGAAGCGCCGCACGCCCTCGGCCAGGGGCTGCGCGCCGCCCCCCGCGTCACGCCTGAGGGTTGTCTCGCTGGGACGCAGGATGTAGGTCACGCGCTCGCGCGTCGGGTCTATCACGCCGTTGCCGTTGAGGTCGCGCTGAAAGACGATCCGCGTCGGCCCGGCCACCAGAACGGCGTCGAAGCCGGCGCCCGTCGGGTCATAGCCGGCGTCGCGAAGCTCGCGCGCCATGCGCTCGAGCGCCACGCGGGTGGCCTGCTGCGCCTCGACCCTTCCCGTGCCCCAGCCCCAGGCGGCGAGTCCCGACTGGAGCGCGCTGAGCGTCGCCGACATGACGGCGCCCCGCACTTCGAGTTGAGCGGCCGCCGTTGGCCGCGAGACGAGGGCTGAGTAGATACGGTGATCAATCGTGCGATCATCTTGGCCCTCGCCTCGGGGCTCCGCCCCTCAGCTCGAACTGCCACGAGCCCCCGAGCCGAGGGCGCCCCAAAAGGTAACTACATCTGGGTCGCGAATGGGCCCTTATCGGCGGCCCGTGTATTAGTCGAGAATCGGCTTGGGAGGGTCCGTGGAGTAGTCGTAAAACCCGCGGCCCGTCTTGCGGCCGAGATCGCCGCGCTTGACGCGCTTCTCCAGCTCCTTGGGCGGCCGGTCGGCTTCGTTCTTGGTCACCTCATAGGTCTCGAGCCGCGCGTTGTAGCCGATGTCGAGGCCGGAGAGGTCGCCCAGCCTGAAGGGCCCGAGCGGGTGGTTGAGGCCGAGCTCCACCGCTTTGTCGATGTCGGCGTGATTCGCCACTCCCTGCTCGAGGCAGTAGTAGGCCTCTCGCACCAGGGCGCGGAGAATGCGGTTGACCAGGAAGCCCGGCAGCTCTTTTCTCAGGATCACCGGCTCGCGGCCGCTCCGCCGTGTCACCTCGGCCGTGATCTCCACGGTTTCCTCGGTCGTCCACTGCCCCTTGA
>WNGE01004623.1_pt1 | contig 15808 bp, 20 predicted proteins | sample 5400651 | NCBI WGS metagenome assembly WNGE01 (sample SAMN13153370, study PRJNA577476) | soil metagenome | isolation source: 60 cm soil or saprolite under grassland replicate 2 | place: USA:California | collected 2016-06-15 | reverse complement strand
CGGACGAGCAGCTTGTGGCTCACCGCCTCGGCGTCCGCGGGGTCGTCACGGAGTGTCGGAAGGAAGAGCTGGGAAGCTCGCCTCACCATCCTCGAACACTAATCCAAGGGGATTTCGGAAGCCTCGGCCATCGCGAGGGCCGCCGGCTTTGCCATCTTCAGCCGCTTGGGCCGGTGCATGCCGCCCTCGATCCAGTGGTCGATCTCCTCGAAGAGCTCGTCGACGAGCGCCTCGGACGAGACCTTCTTCAGCACCCGGCCGTGGGCGTAGATGAAGCCGACGTCGCGCCCGCCGGCGATCCCGAAGTCGGCGTCGCCGGCCTCCCCCGGGCCGTTGACGGCACAGCCCATGACCGCGACCTCGAACGCCTGCGGATAGTCCTTGAGCCGCCCCTCGACCTCGACCGCGAGGTTCTCGACCCCGACGTTGTCTCGGCCACACGAGGGGCAGGCGATCATGACCGGCCCCCGCTCGCGCAGGCCGAGCGCCTTCAGGATCTCCCAGGCGACCTCGACCTCCTTGACCGGGTCGGCTGTCAGCGAGACCCGCAGCGTGTCGCCGATCCCGTCTGCGAGCAAAGCGCCGATCCCGACCGCACTCTTGATCGACCCCGCGAAGGACGTGCCGGCCTCGGTGACGCCCAGATGGAGCGGATACGGGACGCGATCCGCGAGTAGCCGGTAGGCGCGGATCATCGTCGGCACGTGCGTCGACTTGACCGAGATCTTGAAGTCGCGGTAGTCGAGCCCCTCGAGCAGCTCGACCTCCTCGAGCGCCGCCGCGACGAGCGCCTCGGCCTGATCTCGGTGGGCGAGCTCGTGGAGATGCTTGGGGAGCGAGCCGGAGTTGGCGCCGATCCGCATCGGAATGCCGGCTGAGCGCGCGGCCTCGACGACCTGCTCGACCTTCTGGGGACCGCCGATGTTGCCCGGGTTGATCCGCACCGCCGCGACTCCCGCGTCGACCGCGCGCAGCGCAAGGCTGGCGTTGAAGTGGATGTCGGCGATCACGGGAATCGGCGACAGGCGGACGATCTTCCGCAGCGCCTCGGCGTCCTCGATCTTCGGGACCGCGCAGCGGACGACCTCGCAACCCGCGGAGGCAAGTGCGGCGATCTGCGCGGTCGTCGCCGGCACGTCGTGCGTCGGAGTCAGCGTCATCGACTGGACGACGACGGGGGCGCCTCCACCGATCCTGACGTTGCCGACCTTGATCGACTCTTCGCTTGCCACCCGTTAGTCCCCCAACCTACCGACGTCGTTCGAGAGCCCGATGAAGAACAGGAGAATCACGAGCGCGATCCCGACCGCCGAGACGCGCTCGTAGACCTCGCGGCCGACGGCCCGGCCGCGGATCCCTTCCACGATCGAGAATGCGATGTGACCGCCGTCCAGCGGCAGGAGCGGCAGGAGGTTGAGCAGCGCGAGCGAGAGGCTCAGCAGCCCGAGCACCCAGAGATAGGTCTCGATGCCGCGGTCGAGCGCCTCCGACGAGCCCTCGACGATGCCGACCGGGCTTGAGACGTCCTTCCGCCCCTCGCCGTGCACGAGTCGAGCGAGCGACGCTCCGATCTCCTTGGTCACGAGGCCGGTTAGGCGAAGCGACTCCCAGCTCGCCCTGGGGACCGAAAGCTTCGGCTCTCGATGCGGCTTCACGGGCCCGAGCAGCAGGGTCATCCCTCCTCGCTCGACCTTCAGCGTGACTTTGTGGCCATTCGACGCTTCGATCAGCCGCGGCACGTCCTCGCCGCTCGCGACCCGGTGACCGTTGATCGCAATGACCCGGTCGCCGGGTTTGAGGTCGATCTCCCCGGCGGGCCGGTCCGCTCGGACCTCCTCGACGACAGGGGCGTTGGGCTTGAGTGAAAAGCCAAGCCGGTAACCGCCGCTGCTGATGACGAAGAGCGTCGTGAAGAGGACGACCGCGAACAGGACGTTCGTCCCGGGCCCCGCGAAGATGACGGCGACCCGCTTCCACGTTCGCTGGCGCCAGTAGGCATCCGCGCCAAGCCCATCCCTGAGCTCGTCGAGACCGCGCCGGGCCGCCTTCTCGGCCTGCGGGCTGACCTCTGCGCGCCCCACGGCTTCTTCGAGCGCTGAGATCAGGCCCCGTGCGCCCTCGAGATCGTCCTCGGCAAGCCGCCGCTTCACGTGTTCGAGAGGCCCGATCAGCTGCGGTGCCTGCGCCAGTGCCGGGCCGAAGTACGCGTCCACGTCGGACGGCGCCGGCCGGTGCATGCCCGGGATCTTCACGTAGCCGCCGAGCGGGATGGCGCCGATGCCGTACTCGATGCCCTTCCGGCGCACGCGTACGAGCGCCGGCGGGAAGCCGATGTAGAAGCGCCGCGGGCTCATCCCGACGGCGCGAGCGGTGAAGAAGTGCCCGGCCTCGTGCACGAAGACGAGCAGGCCCAGGCCGAGGACGGCGATCAGGAAGTTCACGTGACCACCGCTCCGATCGCGCGCTCGGCGAGACGGCGTGCCTCCGCGTCCGCTTCCCGGAGCTCGTCGAGGTCGTCCGCGGGCGCGCCGTCGACGGTCGCGAGCGTCTCCTCCACGACCTCGGCGATGCGCAGGAACGGCAGCCGGCCGGCGAGAAAGGCCTGCACGGCCACCTCGTCGGCGGCGTTGTAGGCGCAGGGATGCGTGCCGCCGGACTCTCCCGCCCGGCGCGCCAGAGCGAGAAGGGGAAAGGTCTCGAAATCCGGAGGCTCGAACTCGAGCGTCAGCCCGGCCGCCAGGTCCAGCGGCTCGGCGTTGGTCGCGGACCGCTCCGGATAGGTGAGCGCGAAGGAGATCGGCACCCGCATGTCCGGATAGCCGAGGTGTGCAAGCGCTGCCCCGTCTCGGAAGCGCACGACCCCGTGGACGATCGAGCTCGGATGGACGACGACCTCGATCCGGTCGTACGGGACTGCGAAGAGGAAGTGCGCCTCGAGCAGCTCGAGCCCCTTGTTCGCGAGCGTCGCCGAGTCGATGGTGATCTTCGGCCCCATGCGCCAAGTGGGATGAGCGAGCGCGTCCGCGCGCGTGACCGTCTCGAGCTCCGCCCTCGTCCGGCCACGGAAGGGGCCGCCCGAGGCGGTGAGGACGATGGACTCGACGCTCTCCGGCGCGCGGCCGTCGAGGCACTGGTAGATCGCCGAGTGTTCGCTGTCGACCGGAAGCAGCAGGCCTCCGCCCCGCTCCCGGGCGGCGAGCGCCAGGTCGCCCGCCGCGACGAGGCTCTCCTTGTTGGCGAGTGCGAGCGTGATGCCCCGCTCGAGCGCCCACATCGTCGCGGGCAGGCCCGCGAAGCCGACGACGGCGTTCAGGACGACGTCGGGCTCGGCTCGTTCCAGCAGGGCCGTGAGCTCACCGCCGACCTGCGCGTGCTCGACCCCGCGCTCTGCCGCGAGTGCGTCGAGCTCGTTCGAGCCCGACGCGAGCGCACACACCTCCAGGGCGGGATGAGCGTCGACGATCTCGAGCGCCTGGCGCCCGATCGACCCTGTTGCGCCCAGAACGGCGATCCGTTTCACGACCAAAGTGTACGGCGGGTCTCGCGTGTCGGTTTCGTCACAAAATCGCTCCAGACACATTGGGGTCAGACCCCATGAGTCGTGGGACTCAAGGATCAGAGCTGGCCGAAAGCAGCGATGACGTAGTAGGCCGCGACCCAGGAGAAGAGGAGGGCGTCGATTCGGTCGAGCATGCCTCCGTGCCCACCCAGGAGCCGGCCGGAGTCCTTCACACCCATGTCGCGCTTGATTGCCGATTCGAAAAGGTCTCCCAGCGGCGCCGCGACGGCGATGACGACGCCGAGCACTAGTGACTCCGGAATAGACAGGAAACCGGTCTTGTAGAGCGCGATGAAGGTGACTGCGATCGTGGCCGCGGTGCCCGCCACCAGGCCCTCCCAGGTCTTGCCCGGCGAGACGGAGGGCGCCAGCTTGTGGCGGCCGAAGAGGAAGCCGACGAGGTAGGCCGCGGCGTCTCCCGCCCAGACCGCTAGCAGCACGGTGTACGCAGCGAGGAGCCCGTGCTCCGCGATGTCGCGCAGGAGGACTGCGTGGGCGAGCCCGAGCCCGATCCAGGCGACTCCGAGTGCCGTCAGCGACACCGATACCATCGTCGACTGCCTCGTCCCGGAGACGCCTTTGAAGACGAACGCGAGCGCAAGGGTGCTGAAGAGGCCCCCGAGCGCCCAGGCCGGCCCGCCCAGCGTCGCCCCGAGCAGCGCGGCGAGCGCACCGAGATAGCCCGCGAGGACGACCGGTCGCAGGGTTCGCGTCATCCAGTAGAGCTCGTGCAGAGCGACGAGCGCCGCGGCGGCGGCGAGCGCGAACATCGACCAACCGCCGAGGTAGACGAGCCACAGCACGATCGGCGCGCCGAGCGCGGTAACGAGGATCCGCGACCAGAAGGAGCTCATCGCCCTCCGAACCTCCGCCGCCTGCCCGCGTATGCGACGACCGCCTGTCGCAAGTCGCTCTCGCCGAAATCGGGCCAGAGCGTGTCGACGAAGACGAGCTCGGAGTACGCGAGCTGCCAGAGCAGGAAGTTCGAGATCCTGAGCTCTCCGGACGTCCTGATCAGCAGGTCCGGATCCGGCATGTCGGGCGCATAGAGGTACACCGCGAGCACGTCCTCGTCGACCTCCTCCGCCCGTACGCCCGAGGCGATCAGCCTTCGTGCTGCGTCGGCAAGCTCCGCGCGGCCCCCGTAGTCGAATGCGATCCAGAGGTTGAGCCGGTTCCGGTCCGCGGTCTCGTGCTCGAGCGCAACCATGCGCGCCCGCAATTCGTCGGAGGCCCGGTCACGGCGGCCGATGAAGCGCGTCCGAACACCCTGCTTCGCGAGATCGGGCAGCTCGCGGTCGATCGTCTCCCGGAAGATGTCCATCAGCGAATCGACCTCCGCCGGGGGGCGCAGCCAGTTCTCGGTCGAGAACGCGTAGACCGTGAGCGAGTCGATGCCGAGGTCGATGGCGGCCTCCACCGTGCGCCGCAACGCCCTCGTTCCCTCGCGGTGCCCCGCCTCGACCGGCAGTCCGCGCTTGGCCGCCCAGCGACCGTTGCCGTCCAGGATGATCGCCACAGACCGTGGGGTCTCGCCGGGCCCGAGCCGCCGGCCCCCTCGTCGAAAGATCTGGCTCAGAAGCCGCAAGAGGAGTAGGCGATCCTACGCGCGTGCCTGGCGGGAGACGGCCCTTAGCGCAGCCAGCAGAGCCAGCCCGATCAGGACCGCGGCCGCCATCTCGAGTAGCTCCTCGGCCACCATTAGCTCGCTGAAGGCCGCAACCTCGCGATCGTGCGGCCCGTACTCGACCGCCTCGAACACCTGGGACGCGAAGCCGCAGACCGTCCCGGCCACGAAGAGAGCGAACCCTGCCGGCAGCTCCCGGAGCCGCCGGCCGACGAGTATCCAGAGGACGACCGCGACGAGGCCGAGCGGCGAGTAGAGGATCTGCCAGTCGATCCCCGTGATCCGCTCCAGCCGCTCGTGGATCTCGCCGAACTCGTCTGCCGCCACGAGTAGCAGAGGTATGGACAACGCTTGCCAGACGCGCGCGGCGGCGGCCGGCTGCTCGACCCTCCAGAGGAGCAATGCGACGAGCGAGACACAGGTCCAGAGCGCCGCAGAGTACGTGGCCGGAGCGTTCCGTTCCCCGTCCAGGTCGAAGACCCCGAGCGGCGACCCGTAGACGAGGTACAGCACTCCGAACACACCGAGCAGGGCGATGACGAGGCCGTTCCCAAGCAGGACGCGCAGGGGGTCGAGCCGAAGCGCAATCGCCTGCTGCCGGTCGAGCAGGCCGGCCACACCTGAGCTCACCTCGACGGGTGTCGTACCCTGGCTCGCCACACTCTTATTGTGCGCGCGCCCAGCGGATCGTGCACCTGAAGAGGGTTCTAGACTTCCGTGATCTCCGTTTCCTTGCGCCTGAGCAGGTCGTCGATCTTGCTCGTATGGCCGTCGGTGAGCTTCTGGACGCGATCCTCCGCGCGCCGCTCGTCGTCCTCGCCGACCTCGCCCTGGGTCTTGAGGTCCTTCAGGTGCTTGTCGACGTCGCGGCGGACGTTGCGAATCGCGACCCTGCCGTCTTCCGCGATCTGGCGGACGATCTTGACGAGCTCCTTGCGGCGGTCTTCGGTCAGCTGCGGGATCGGAAGCCGGATCACCTTGCCGTCGTTCGACGGGGTGAGGCCGAGCTCCGATTCCTGAATCGCGCGTTCGATCGCCTTCAACGAGCTCGGGTCGAACGGCTGGACTGTGAGCAGCCGCGGCTCCGGGATGTTGATCGTCGCTAGCTGCTTGAGCGGCGTCGGCTGCCCGTAGTAGTCGACCTGGATGCGATCGAGCAGCGCTGCCGAAGCGCGCCCGGTGCGGACGGTGTTGAACTCGACCTGCGTGGACTCGACCGACTTGTCCATGCGCCTGGTCGCGTTGTCGATTAGATCGTCGATCACGCGCTCTCCTTGCTCGGGGTCGCGATGATTGTGCCGACCCGCTCGCCCGAAAGCACGCGCTTGATGTTGCCGTCGGCGAGCCCGAACACGTGGATCGGCAGGCCGTTCTCCATGCAGAGCGAGAGCGCGGTCGTGTCCATCACACGCAGCCCGCGCTCGATTGCCTGCAAGTGGGTCAGCTCCGGAAGCAGCTCCGCGTCCGGGTTGCCGCGTGGGTCGCCGTCGTAGACGCCTTCGACCGCATGCTTCGCCATGAGGATCGCGTCGGCGCCGATCTCGAGCGCTCGGAGCGCGGCCGCCGTATCGGTCGTGAAGAACGGATTCCCGGTGCCGGCCGCGAAGATGACGATGCGGCCCTTCTCGAGGTGCCTGATCCCGCGGCGCCGAATGTACGGCTCGGCGACCTCGGCGACGCCGATCGCAGACAGGATTCGGGTGTGCGCGCCAAGCCGCTCGAGCACGTCCTGGAGCGCGAGCGCGTTCAGCAGGGTTGCGAGCATCCCCGCATAGTCCGCGGTTGCCCGGTCCATCCCCTCAGCGGCTGCGGACATGCCTCGGTAGATGTTCCCGGCTCCGACGACGACGGCGATCTCGACTCCCATGTTGCGGCACTCGACGATCTCCTCCGCGATGTCCTCGATCCGCGGGAGGTCGAGGCCGAACTCCTTGTCGCCCATCAGGGCCTCGCCGGAGAGCTTCAGCAGGACGCGGTGGAAGACCGGCCTGCTGCCGGCGGGCTCGACCGCGTTCTCTTCCTCGCGAACGGTCACTCGGCGAGGGCGTAGCGTTCGAAATCGATCACCTTCAGGCCCTCCTCCTCGAGCGCCTCGGCGACGGTCTTCTTCGGCTCGTGGATCCAGGCCTGCTCGGCGAGGACCGTCTGGGCGAAAAAGCGCTTGCTGAGCATCCCTTCGACGATCTTGGGCCGCGCCCGCTCGGGCTTCGACTCGACCTCGGGGAGCTTCTCGAAAATCGCGCGCTCGGCTGTGACTTCCTCCTCGGACACATCGTCGCGGGTCTCGTACTGGGGCGCGGCGAACGCGATGTGCATCGCTAACCGCCGCGCCGCGTCGGTGGAGCCCTCCGCCTTGACGAGCACGCCGATCTTGTTCGCCGGGGGGTGGACATAGGACGCGATCGCCTCGCCGTTCGAGGACTCGAAGCGGACCGCGCCGCGAACGGCGATATTCTCGCCGATTTTGGCGACCAACTCCGTCCGTTCGTCTTCGAGCGTCGCCACCGCCTCGGGGCCCTCCTTCTCGACGGCGTCGAGGACGCGGTTCGCGAAGGCCCGAAATTCCTCGTTCTTCGACACCGGCTCGGTCTCCGAGCCAACGGCGACGAGCGTGCCCCGCGAATCGTCGACGCGGGCGAGCACGACGCCCTCAGTTGTCCCCCGGCCGGCCCGCTTGCTCGCCTGCGCCACGCCCCATTCGCGCAGCAGCTGCTTCGCGGCTTCGAGGTCGCCTGCTGATTCCTGGAGGGCGCGCTTACAGTCCATCATCGGCGCGCCGGTCATCTCTCGAAGCTGCTTGACGAGATCAGCCGGAATCTCGCTCATTCGGCGGGCACCTCCTCGGCCTGCGCAGTCTCCTCGGCGCTCTCGCCGTGCGACAGCTGTTGGTTCACAGCCTCCGTCTCGTCACCGGCCTCGTGCCCGGGGGAACTTGCCGGTTCCCCCGAATCCTCCTCCCCTGGTCCGCTAACGCGGACAGGCGGCTCCCCGGCCGGCTCTTCTTCGACGACAGGCGCTTCCTCGACCCCAGGCGCTTCCGCCGCTACCGCCTCTTCTTCGGCCGCCGGCTGGAACTCCTCGACCTTCACCTGCTGCTTTCCGGCCTCGATGGCGTCGGCCATCGTCCGGATCACGAGCTCGCAGGCCTTGATCGCGTCGTCGTTCCCCGGCACGACGTAGTCGGCCTCGTCGGGATCGCAGTTGGTGTCTACGAGCGCCACGACCGGCAGCCCCAACCGGCGCGCCTCCCGCACTGCAATCGCCTCCTTGCGCAGGTCGATGACGAGCATCGAATCGGGCTGCTTCTTCATGTCGGCCACACCGCCCAGATGGCTCTCCAGGCGCTCGAGCTCGGCGGTCATCGAGATCCGCTCCTTCGGCGGCAGCAGGTCGAGCTGTCCCTCCTCGTTCAGGCGGCGCAGCTCGTGGAGGCGCTCGATGCGGCTCGAGATCGTCCGCCAGTTCGTGAGCAGCCCACCGAGCCAGCGGTGGTTGACGTACGGCATGCCGACCCGCTTCGCATGTTCTTCGATCGAGTCCTGCGCCTGCTTCTTCGTGCCGACGAAGAGCATCGTCCCGCCGCGGCTGGCGAGATTCCTCGCGAACGCGGCGGCTTCTTCCAGCAGCTGCAGCGTCTGCTCGAGGTCGATGATGTAGATGCCGCCGCGCTCACCGAAGATGAAGCGGCGCATCTTGGGGTCCCAGCGGCGCGTCTGGTGGCCGAAATGGACCCCGGCCTCCAGCAGCTCTCGCATGGTGACGACGGGCACGTGCTACCTCCTGTTGGTTGGATGCAATTCAGCCGGCGGCGCCCGGGCGGAACCGGCTCGCTCCAGCCGGCACCACCACCCGTCCTTCCGCCGGGACGGTTACAGAGTCGTTGGATTCTAGCCGCTGCCTCGCAGATGGCTCAGATACGCGTCCAACTCGGGCGGAAGCGGCGATTCGATGTCGATCCGCTCGCCTGTGAACGGATGCTCGAACGCCAATCGCCGGGCGTGCAGGAACTGGCGGCCGAGGGCCTGATCGGGGACGCCGTACACAGGGTCTCCGACCAGCGGCAGATCGAGCGCGGCCAGATGCACGCGAATCTGATGCGTTCGGCCGGTCTCGAGTCGCACGTTCAGCAGCGCATGTCCCCGGAGGAGCTCGGCGACCTCGAAGTGGGTGACCGCTTCGCGCGGGCTGTCCGTGTCCAATGACTGTCGCGTCGGCTCGTCGCGGTCACGGCCGATCGGGGCCTCGATCCGGCCGCGCCAGGAACGCGGCCGCCCGCGGACGAGCGCGACGTAGCTGCGCTCGAGCGCGCGGGCGCGCACCAGCTCCTTCAGACGGCGATAGGCCTCTTCCGAGCGCGCGACGACGAGGAGGCCTGAGGTGTCCCGATCGAGCCGGTGCACGATGCCGGGGCGGTCCTCCTCCCCGCCCCCGGCCCGGCCGACGAGCCCGTGAACGAGCGTGCCGCTCGCGTGGCCGGCCGCGGGGTGCACGACGACGCCTGCCGGCTTGTCGACGACGAGCAGATGCTCGTCCTCGTAGGCGACGCGGAAGTCGACCTCCTCCGGCTCGAGCACTTGCTCCTCCCTCTCGGGCAGCTCCACCTCGAGCTCCTCGCCGCCCTCGAGGCGATGGCTCTTCGGCCGTGCAGCCCCGTCGACGAGCACCGCGCCCGCAGCGAGGAGTCGCTCCGCCGCCGAGCGCGAGCCGATCTCCGGTAGCTCCGCCAGATAGCGGTCGAGACGAACACCTGCCGCCTCCATGGGAATCCGAGTTCTTAGAGCGTCGGGTGGCGACCCGGTTGGCATCGACCGGTCGTTTCAGACGGACGCACGGGCGAAGCCCTTAGGCGTCCTAATGGTCGGCACCGCAAGCGGTGCCTCAGTTGGAGACGACCCGCGGGCGCGCGCGGACCCGTTGCGGCAGGAGCAGGGCGGCCAGGAGCACGAGGACGCCGAGGACGATGAAGCTGTCCGCGAGGTTGAACGCGGGCCAGAAGCGAAGGTCGATGAAGTCGGTCACGTGTCCGAGGCGGATGCGATCGACGAGGTTCGAGGCGCTGCCACCGATCAGGAGCCCCAGGGCGACGGGCAGAATCGGGTGCCGCGCGCCTGAGCGGGCGAAGAAGAGCAGCATCCACCCGACGGCGACCGCGGTCAGCACGGTCACGACCGGTGTCGCGCTTGCGAAGAGGCCGAACGCGATGCCCGAGTTCTGGACGTGGTGAATCGAGAGCGGCCCAGCGACGTGGCGCTCGGCATCGAGCGACAGATGGCTCGCCACGATGTCCTTCGTCAGCTGGTCGCCGACGAGCGCGGCGAGCGCGATCGCAGACAGCCCGATCCATTGCTGGGCCCGGGCTGCGAGCGAGCGGTGCGCCCCGGAGACGGGCGTTAGCGCATCGGTCGACGACCCGACGCGCACATCAGCGACGCGTGAGGCGGGCTCGCTCAACCCCGTTCCTCCCTGCGCTTGCAGTCGATGCATTGTGTTGCCCACGGAATCGCCGCCAGCCGATCCTCGCCGATCTCCCGGCCGCAGGTCACGCACCCGCCGAACGTGCCCTCCTCGATCCGCTCGAGCGCGGCATCGATCGCGGCGAGCACGTGCTCGGAGTTCTCCTCGAGCGTGTAGTCGATCTCGCGGTCGAGCGTGGCTGTCGCCGTCTCCGCGAGGTGGTTGTCGATCGGCATTTCCTCCGTCTCGTCCTCGATCGATCCCGGGTTCTCCTTGTGCAGGTACTCGATCGCGTCGAGCACGCGGCGGCGCTCCGTCAGGAGCTCGTCACGAAAGCGCGCGGGATCGATCTCCATGCAGGAAGTCTAGTCTCCCCCTACGCCGCCTCGGCCGCCTCGTCTTCTCCGTTCTGCTCGTCGACCATCGCGAGCGCCGACCGCAGCAGCGACCGGATGCGACTCGCCTCTCCGCGCAAGTGCTCCCGCTCGGCGAGCGCGCGGTGCTTGATCAGGCGCGCCTCCGCATGGGACTCGGTAAGGATCACGTCCGCCTCGCGGCGGGCCTGGTCCTTCAGCTCCTGCGCGCTCCGCTCTGCGGAGACGAGGGTCTTGCGCAGCAGTGTCTCGAGGTCGCGGTATCGGGCGATGTCGGACTCGAGCCGCTCGAGCTTGTCCTCGAGGTCGGCCCGTTCGCGCCAGACCTCCTCGAAGCTCTCGACGATCTCTTCGAGTAGCCGGTCAGTAGCCCCGCGGCCGTACCCGAAGGGGCTGCGGGCCAGCTTGACGTGCCGGATTTCGACAGGTGTCAGTGCCATTTCTCCACCTCCTTTCTCAGTTGAATCGGTCGAGGATCGCCTGGATCAGCCGGTCGAGGAAAATGAGGCTGAAGACCCCGATGATCGGCGACAGGTCGAGGGGGCCGAAGGGCGGCAGGATGCGCCGGAACAGGCGCAGGTACGGCTCGCAGACGTCGTAGAGGAAGCGCTGGATCCGGTTCAGCCACGGCGAATAGGGCAGCCGGACCCAGGACGTGATGATGTACCCGAAGATCAGCAGGACGTAAACCGAGATAAAGACGTCCACGAAGTTCCCGATCGACGAGATTGCGTCCGCGAGCACGGTCGAGCCGCCCATGCGGCGGAGTTCGGCCCCTAGGCCGCCCTTCCTCTAGCTAGGCCTGATTGAAAAAGCCGCCGCGCTCGAGAAGGCGTGCGCGCTCCTCGGCGGAAACCTCGACGTTTCGCGGCGTGAGCAGGAAGTCCTTGTCGGCGACACGCTGCATGCCGCCGCCCAGCGCATACGTGAGCCCGCTCGCGAAGTCGATCAGCCGCTTGGAGAGCTCGGCGTCGGTGCCCTGGAGGTTGAGGATGACCGGCGTCCCCTCCTTGAACTTGTCCGCGATCTGCTGGGCGTCGTTGAAGCTGCGCGGGACGACAAGGTGGACGCGCACCGACGGGTGGCCGGGGGCGGCCTCGACCGGGCGGGGCCGGGACGGGCGCAGGACGGCAGTCCTCGCGCTGGGTGCCGCTTCGGGCTCCGTCCAGTCCTCGAACTCGCCCCGGCGCCGGCGCGGTGAGAGCCGGCGCACGTTCGGGCGCTCGCTGTAAGAGCGCTCGAGCTCCTCGTTTGTGACATAGCCGTCTTCGTCCCACTCCTCGTCCTCTTCGGCGATCCCGAAGTAGACGAGGGTGCGGTTCCAGACGTCGGCGAAGGCCATAGCAGGGGAAATGTTAACTCAGCATGGGGGAACCCATGGTTCCCCCATGTACCCGCTCCTTCACATTTCTCCTGCGCAAGACCAAATTTGGCTCCGCCGACAACGAGATCTCATCGACGATCGCCCCAGAGCACCGCTCCGATCCGAATCATTGTCGCTCCCTCCTCCACCGCCACCTTGTAATCCTGGCTCGTGCCCATTGAAAGCTCTGCTAAACCGTGTTTTTCCGCCAGCCCGCGGAGTTCACGAAAGAGAGGTCGCGATTCCTCCGGGTCATCCGTCTCCGGCGGCATCGTCGACAGGCCACGGGCCTGCGGGTACAGCTTCAGAAATTCACTCAGCTTCTCCGGCACAACGCCCGATTTCGACTCCTCGCCTGCGAGATTGACCTGAACGAGCGCCGGCACCTCGAGTCGCCGCGCAGCCGACTCGGAGTCCAGCGAGTGCACGAGCTCGCAGATCTCGTTCACGATCTTCGCCTTGCGGCTCTGCAGGTGGCCGATGAAGTGCCAGCGGAACGCATCGCCGTAGGCGGCGTGCTTCGCCTCGAGGTCCTGAGCGCGGTTCTCGCCGACGACGTCGATTCCCGCCTCTGCCAGCACAGCCATGTCCTCGAGGGAGACGTACTTCGTGGCCGCGACGATGGTCGTTTCGAGCCCGACCTCCTCCCGCACGCGCGCATACCGTGCGCGCACCTCCTCAGGTGACATGCGCAATGACTCCCTGGCGACCGGTCGCCGGTCCGTCGCGCCGGTGCGAGAAGAAGAGATCGGGGTGACAGGACGTGCACAGCTCGACCCGCTCGACTCGCGCGCAGCCCGCAGAGGCGAGTGCCTTCTCGGTCGCTGTGTAGAGATCGAGCTTCTTGCCGTTCAGCACGGAGACGCCGAACCGGTTCCGGAACGGCTCGGCCACCTCCTCCCCCACCTCGTAGCAGCACGGGCCGATCCCAGGGCCGATCGCGGCAGTCAGGCGTCCGCCGCCCAGACCCTCGATCGCCGCGGTCACGACCCCCTCGAGGAGCCCATGCCAGCCGACGTGGAGCACGGCCAGGGCGGGCCTGCCGCCGTTTGCGCGCGCGATCGCGACCGGCAGGCAATCCGCCGTGATCAGCATCATCGCGACCCCGGGCTCGTCGGTCCAGATGGCGTCCCCCGGCGGATGGTCGAAGCCGGCGGTCATCACGCCGCGGTCGGCTTGCGCCCGCACGACGCCAGCGCCGTGCTGCTGCCAGAGCATCGTCGCTTGCTCGGGATCGGCTCCAGCGTGACGGCAGAAGCGGGAGCGGTTCTCGAGCACACGGTCGGGCTCGTCACCGGTGAGGATGCCGAGATTGAGCGACTCGAACGGCCCTTCGCTCACTCCGCCGACGCGAGTCGAGAAGGCAACTTCATACGGGCCCGGAACTTCCCACCGGAAAAGCGGGACGCTCACGCGCGCTCGATCAACTCGCGGGCCGCCGCCAGCTCCGATTCCCGCCCGTCCAGCTCACCGTTCAGCTTGCGACGGCGGAGCTCCACGAGGATCTCTCCGACCCGCGGCGACTCCGCGAGACCGAGCTTGACCACGTCAGCGCCGTTGATCTCGAGCCGGATGCCGCCGAGCCGCTCGAAGTACTCGTGCAGCTGCGGGAGATCGGCCAGTCCTAGCGCGAAGAGCGGCGCGTCCGGGGCGTGCGGCTCTGCGAGGGCGACGACGTCGGCCGGCGACATCGAGCCCTCTGCGAGCCTGTCCGCGATCCCCGGGCCGAGAGTGACCGCCGCCGCGATGTGCTGCGCGTCACGCTTGCGCACCTTCAGCCGCGCGAGCAAGCCGGAGAGCTCGTCCGCCGAGAGCTCTCGCGCGAGCGCAGCGAGCCCTAGCCGCCACGGCGGGACCTGCAGGCGATAGCGGTCGTCCAGATCGCGCAGCCGCTCGACCAGCCGCGCCGCTTCATCGTCCGCCGTGAGCCCTGGGTGGACCGCCTTGTCGACGCCGAGCTCGCCCAGCCGCTCGATGGAATGGTCGACTCCGCCCTCGTCGAGAAGCGCCGTCAGCTCCTCGCGTAGACGAGCACCGGACAGCCGGCCGACGAGGCCGTGCTCGATTGCAGCCCGCGCCAGGCCCACGGTGTCCTCGTCCATGCGAAAGCCATGGCGGTTCTCGTACCGGATGGCGCGCAAGATCCGGGTCGGATCGTCGACGAACGAGGTTTCGTGGAGGACCCGAAGCCGCCCCGCTTCGAGGTCACGCTTGCCTTCGAAAGGATCGACGAGGCGGCCGAGGTCCTCGCCCTTGAGGGAGACGGCCATCGCGTTGATCGTGAAGTCGCGGCGGAAGAGGTCTTCCTGCAGCGACGCGTGCTCGACGCTCGGGAGCGCGGCCGGCTGGGTGTAGGACTCTGTGCGCGCGGTGGCGACGTCGACCCATTCCTTGTCGCCGTACAGCACCACGGCTGTGCCGAACTTGTCGTGGGTGCGGACGCGGCCACCGAGCGCCTCGGCGAGTGCCCTGGCCAGCGCGATCGCGTCGCCCTCCACGACGATGTCGACGTCGAAGCTCGGCTCGCCGAGGAGGATGTCCCGGACGGTGCCGCCGACGAGGAAGACCCCCTCGTACGGCTCACTCACGCGGCTGACCGCCTCCAGGACGGGCCCGAGGCTCTCGGGTAGGGCGAGCGCGGTCATCGGGTCATTCTGCCTGGTGCCCGGTAGTCGAACCGGCGTGAATCCGGCACGAATCCGGCACTGACGAGCGCGCCTTTCAGCGCTACGATCGCAACCGGGGAGGAGGCTTGGGCTACCGGGGCGCCTGTCCCAAAAGGACGAGGGTTCAGGCTTCTGCGATCGCCTCGAGCTCGACGAGCGCGCCAGACGGTAGAGCGCCCACCCCGATCGTCGAGCGCGCGGGCGGCGACTCTCCCACCCGGCGCGCGTAGACCTCGTTCATGCCCTGAAAATCGTCGAGGTCGGCGAGAAAGACAGTCGTCTTGACGATCCGGTCGAGGCTGCTGCCCGCCTCCGTCAGGATCGCCTCCAGGTTGTCGAAGACCTGCTCGGTCTGCTCGCCGATTGTCGAGCCGACCATCTCCGGACTCCCAGGCGCGAGCCCGAGCTGGCCCGAGACGAACACGAAGCCTCCCGCCTTGATCGCCTGCGAGTAGGGCGCGCCCTGAAACGGCGCCGGTGCCCGCTCGGTCCGAACAACGATCTTCGCCATCGTCACTCCTTTCGCTTCCGCGGCCGACCGGCCTGGGCAAGCGCTACGCCGAGCGCCTTGAAGATCGCCTCCAGCACGTGCTGCGGATCGTCGCCCCCGATCAACCGCACGTGGAGCGTCAGCCCCCCGCCCTCGGCGAGCTCGTGCAGGAAGCTGGCCACGAGGTCGGTGCCGAGGCCGCCCACGCGCGTCTCCGAGAGGTCGACATTCGAGACGACGAGTGGCCTACCCGTGGCTTCCAGGACGACGTGCGC
>WNGE01009121.1_pt2 | contig 15818 bp, 13 predicted proteins | sample 5400651 | NCBI WGS metagenome assembly WNGE01 (sample SAMN13153370, study PRJNA577476) | soil metagenome | isolation source: 60 cm soil or saprolite under grassland replicate 2 | place: USA:California | collected 2016-06-15 | reverse complement strand
ACAACTTCGCCGTCGCCAAACCCTTCTTCGCCAACACCAACGTGATCGCCGACGTCAACGTCGTCTTCCCGTGATCCACGTGACCAATCGTCCCAATGTTGACGTGCGGCTTGCTGCGATCGAACTTCTCTTTACCCATAACGCTCGCTTCGCTCGCGCGGAGGGCGGGAGGCGGAAGGCGGGAGGGGTACCCCTCGTCGCTTCCGAACCGCTCCACCTTCTTCGCTTCGCTAGTCCCTCCTGCTCTTGCTTCGCCTACCGACTATCGACTAACGCCTGGCCGGCTCGCGTTCACCTGGAACCCACCTTGGCGATGATCTCTTCGCTCACGCTCCTGGGGACCTCTTCGTAGGCGGCGAACTGCATCGTGTAGTTGCCGCGGCCCTGCGTCATCGAGCGCAGGTTCGTCGAGTAACCGAACATCTCCGAGAGCGGGACCCGCGCGGTGATCACCTGGACTCCGGCGCGCGGCTCCATGTGCTTGATGTGCCCTCGGCGCGAGTTCAGGTCGCCGATGACGTCGCCCATATATTCCTCGGGCACGACGACCTCGACCTCCATGATCGGTTCCTTGATGATCGGCTTGGCCTTCTTCGCGGCGTCCTGGTAGGCCATCGAGCCGGCGATCTTGAAGGCCATCTCGGAGGAATCCACCTCATGGTAGGACCCGTCGTAGAGCTCGACGAGCACGCCGGTCGTGGGATACCCCGCGAGGATGCCGGTCTCCATGGCTTCCTTGATCCCCTGCTCGATCGGCTTTATGAACTCCCTGGGGATCGCGCCGCCCTTGATCTCGTTCTCAAAAACGAAGTGATGGCCTTCTTCCGCCGGCTTGATCCGGATCTTGCAGTCGCCGTATTGGCCGCGGCCTCCGGACTGCCGCACGAACCGGCCGTGCCCCTGGGCCTCGCGGGTGATGGCCTCGCGATAGGCGACCTGCGGCTTGCCGATGTTGGCGCCGACATTGAACTCGCGCACCATCCGATCGGTGATGATCTCCAGATGCAGCTCTCCCATCCCGCGGATGATCGTCTGGCCCGTCTCCTTATCCGTGTGGACCTTGAAAGTCGGGTCTTCCTGCATCAGCTTCGCCAGGGCCATGCCCATCTTTTCCTGATCGGCCTTCGTCTTGGGCTCGATCGCGACCGCGATGACCGGCTCGGGGAAGTTCATCGCTTCCAGGATGACCGGGGAGTCCTTGTCGCAGATCGTGTCGCCGGTCGAGACGTTGCGCAGGCCCACGGCCGCCGCGATGTCGCCGGCCCAGACCTCCTTGATCTCCTCGCGCTTGTTGGCGTGCATCTTGAGCAACCGCCCGACCCGCTCGTTGGACCCCTTGGTCGAGTTGAAGCAGGAGGAGCCGGCGTCGAGATGCCCCGAGTAAACCCGGAAGAAGGCGAGCTGCCCGACGAAGGGGTCCGTCATGATCTTGAAGATCAGCGCCGAGAAGGGCGCGTCGTCTTTAGGCTCGCGCACGAGCTCGGCGCCGACGTCGTCGTGTCCGACCATTGGGGGAACGTCGAGCGGCGAGGGGAGATAGTCGACGACCGAGTCCAGGAGCTGCTGGATCCCCTTGTTCTTGAAGGCGCTCCCGCAGACGACCGGCTGCGCGTGCCCGGCGATCGTGGCGCGCCGCAGGGCATCCTGGATCTCCCCGGCCTCGACCTTGCCGCCGTGCAGGTACTTCTCGAGAAGAGTGTCATCGGTCTCCGCGATCGCCTCGATCAGCTTCTCGCGGTAGGCCTCGGCTTCCGCGCGGAAGCCCTCGGGAATCTCCACGATGTCGAAGGTGGCGCCGAGGTTCTCGTCCTTGAATTCGATCGCCTTCATCGCCACGAGATCGATGACGCCGCGGTGCTCGGCCTCGCTGCCCAGGGGAATCTGGATCGGGGCGGGCCTGGCGTTGAGCTTCGTCTTCATCATCTCAACGCAGCGGGCGAAGTTCGCTCCGACCCGGTCCATCTTGTTGACGAAGGCGATTCGCGGCACGTTGTAACGGTTGGCCTGGCGCCAGACGGTCTCCGACTGCGGTTCGACTCCGGCGACGGCGTCGAAGACCGCGACCGCGCCGTCCAGCACCCGAAGCGACCGCTCGACCTCCGCGGTGAAGTCCACGTGCCCCGGTGTGTCGATGATGTTGATCCGGACGAGCTCGCCGGTCTTCGCCTTCCAGAAACAGGTGGTGGCCGCGGAGGTGATCGTGATGCCGCGCTCCTGCTCCTGGACCATCCAGTCCATCGTCGCCGTCCCTTCGTGGACCTCTCCGATCTTGTAGTTGACCCCGGTGTAATAGAGGATCCGCTCGGTCGTGGTCGTCTTCCCGGCGTCGATGTGCGCCATGATCCCGATGTTCCGGGTGTCTTCGAGGGGATGGGTGCGCGGCATGATGATTGCGAAGTTCTACGTTCTACGTTCGACGTTCTATGGTCCCAATTACCAGCGGTAATGGGCGAAGGCCTTGTTCGCCTCCGCCATCTTGTGGGTGTCGTCCTTCTTCTTCACGGCGCCGCCCCGCAGGTTCGCGGCGTCGAGCAGTTCCGCGGCGAGCTTCTCTCTCATCGTTTTCTCGCCCCGGCTGGCGGCGTACTCGATGAGCCACCGGATGGCCAGCGAGGTCCGGCGGTTGGGCCGCACTTCGACGGGCACCTGGTAGGTCGATCCGCCCACGCGCCGGGACTTGACCTCCAGCGCCGGCTTGACGTTCTCGATCGCTTTCTTGAACGTCTTCATCGGATCGTCCTGGGTCTTCTCGGCGACCCGGTTCAACGCCCCGTAGAGGATCCCCTCGGCGGTGGACTTCTTGCCCTGACTCATCACGGAGTTGATGAACTTCGTGACGAGCTGTGAGTTGTAGAGCGGATCCGGAAGGATCTCTCTCTTGGAAACGACACGGCGTCTCGGCATATCAGTCCTTAGTCCTTGGTCCTTGGTCCGTCGTCATTCGTCGTCAGGCTTTCGGCCTCTTGGCTCCGTACTTGGAACGGCTCTGGTTGCGGTTGGCGACGCCCACCGCATCGAGCGTTCCCCGGATGATGTGGTAACGCACGCCGGGCAGGTCCTTGACGCGGCCTCCCCGGATCATGACGATCGAGTGCTCCTGCAGGTTGTGGCCGACGCCCGGGATGTAGGTCGTGACCTCGATGCCGTTGGTCAGGCGAACGCGCGCCACCTTCCGCAGCGCGGAGTTCGGCTTCTTCGGCGTCGTCGTGTACACACGGGTGCAGACCCCGCGCTTCTGGGGCGAAGAGTTGAGCGCGGGGCTGGCGGTCTTCACGCGCATCCGCTCGCGGCCTCTCCGTACCAGTTGAGAAATTGTCGGCATCGACTCTCCTGTTGTCACCCCGAGCCCCCCGGAGCCGTAGGAAGGGCCCGAGATCGACCGTAACTGCTTTGCCCGGACCGGACAAGCCAAGTCCCACCGGCCCGCCCAAGTCCGAGGGAAAAACCCACGAATCCTACGCGTCGCCGGGATGGTTGTCAACCATAATAAGCTGTCAGCTATCAGCTTGCAGCTCTCAGCCAGGCCTCCGGGACCTCCGCTTTTCGCCCTGGCCGGCGGGAAAAACAAGTAGGGGCCCGTTTCCGGGCCCCTCTGACTGAGAACTGGGAGCTGACGGCTGAAAGCTACTCTTCGTCGGAGGCGTCCACCTCGGCGTCGGCTTCGGCCAGAGCCAGTTCCTCGGCCGGGTCGATCAGGAAGTCTTCCAGGGCGGGCTCCTCGACTTGCGGGATTTCCTCCCGCTCCAGGACGATGTTGCGGTAGTAGTCCATGCCGGTGCCCGCCGGGATCAACCGCCCCACGATGACGTTTTCCTTCAGGCCTCGCAGGTAGTCGATCTTCCCCGAGATCGAGGCCTCGGTCAGGACGCGGGTGGTCTCCTGGAAGGAGGCCGCGGAGATGAAGGAGTCCGTCGAGAGGGACGCCTTGGTGATGCCGAGCAGCATCGGCCGCCCGATGGCGGGCTGTCCTCCGGCGGCGCCGACACGCTCGTTCTCATCCTCGAACCGGAAGCGGTCCACCTGCTCGTCGATCAAGAACTCGGTGTCGCCGACCTCCTCGATCTTCACACTGCGCATCATCTGCCGGACGATGACCTCGATGTGCTTGTCGTTGATGGCGACGTTCTGCGACCGGTAGACCTCCTGGATCTTGTCCACCAGGTAGCGCTGCATCTCCTTCTCTCCCAGGATCGCCAGGATGTCGTGCGGGTTGATCGGGCCGTCGATGAGAGGGTCGCCCGCCTTGACCCGCTCGCTTTCCTGCACATTGACGTGCGTGTATCGCGGAATCAGGTACTCGCGGATCTCGCCGTCGTCGCCGGTCACGATGACCTTGCGCATTCCCTTGGCGATCGGGCCGTGTGAGACGGTCCCGTCGATTTCCGTGATGACCGCGGCGTCTTTGGGCCGCCGGGCCTCGAAGAGCTCGACGATCCTCGGAAGTCCTCCCGTGATGTCCTTGGTTTTCGTCGTCTCGCGGGGGATCTTGGCCAGCACGTCGCCGGGGTGGACGTCCTGCCCGTCGTTGACCATCAGGTGCGATCCGATCGGCAGGAGGTACTTGCGCTCCGCCTTGCCCTGGATGATGACCTGCGGCGACCTCTTCTCCGCACCCACCGCCTCCACGATGATCTTCTGCGTGAGGCCGGTGACCCGGTCGGTCTCCTCGCGCAGGTTCTCCCCTTCTACGATGTCGCGGAAGGCGATCCGGCCGCCGACCTCCGTCAGGATGGCCGAGGTAAACGGATCCCACTCGACGAGCTCCTGCCCCGGCACGACCTCCTGCCCGTCGGAGACCTTGATCGTCGAGCCGTACACGACCGAGTAGCGCTCCTTCTCGCGCCCCTTGTTGTCCATGATCGTGATCTTGCCGTTGCGGTTGACCACGACGAGGTTGCCGTCCTTGCGCTGGACGGTCGCCACGTTCAGGTACTTCACGGTGCCCGGGTTCTTCGCGGCGTGCTTGGACTGCTCGGTCACGCGGGAGGCCGTGCCGCCGTAGTGGAACGTCCGCATCGTCAGCTGCGTGCCCGGTTCGCCGATCGACTGCGCGGCGATGACGCCGCACGCCTCGCCGATCTCGACCATCTTGCCCGAGGCCAGCATGCGGCCGTAACAGAGACGACAGATGCCCCTCTTGGTCTCGCAGGTCAGGACCGAGCGGATCTTGACCCGCTCGATTCCGGCTTCCTGAACCGCCGAGGCGAGATCTTCCGTGATGTCGGTTCCGTACGAGAGCAGTTTTTCTTCGGAGAGCGGATCGTAGATGTCCTCCTGCGCCACGCGGCCCACGATGCGGTCGCGCAGCGGCTCGAGCGTGTCGCCCCCCTCTGCGGGCGCCGTGCGTCGAGATGAAGTACTGCAACACGGAGAGGCCTTCGCGGAAGTTGGCGGTGATGGGGGTCTCGATGACCTCGCCCGAGGGCTTGGACATGAGTCCCCGCATCCCGGCGAGCTGGCGCACCTGCTCCTTGGAGCCCCGGGCGCCGGAGTCCGCCATGATGTAGATCGGGTTGAACTCACTGCCGACCTGGTCGGACTTCTTCATCTCCTTGAACATCTCGTCGGAGATGTTCTCGGTCGTCCGGTGCCAGATGTCGATGATCTTGTTGTGCCGCTCACCGGCCGTGATGACGCCGGAGTTGCGCTGCGCGTCCACCTCCAGGACCTCCCTGTGGGCGGCCTGCAGGAACTCCTCCTTCTTTGCCGGGATCACCATGTCGTCCACGCCGATCGAGATGCCGGCCCGGGTCGCGGCCGCGAAGCCCAGGTCTTTCAGGTCGTCGAGCATCAGGACGGTCATTTCCTCGCCGAAGTTCAGGTACACGTAGCTGACGAAGTCGGTCAGCCCCTTCTTCTTCAGGTTGCCGTTGATGAAGGGGACGACGTCGCGCAGCGCGCGGTTGAAGAACACGCGGCCAACGGTCGTGTCGATCAGGGTCCGCTCGACGTCCTGCACCTCGGCATGGATGATGTCCTGGTCGTTGTACTGGGTCGTCAGGTCGATGTACTTCCCGGAGTAGCGCACGCGGATCGGCGTGTGCGTGGCGACCTCTCCCTGCTCGTAGGCCAGCATCACCTCGTCGAAGTCCGCGAAGATGCGCCCCTCTCCCTTCGTGTTCGAGCGGGACTTGGTCAGATAGTAGATTCCCAGAACCAGGTCCTGCGAAGGGACGGCCAACGGACGTCCCGAAGCGGGAGAGAGGATGTTGTTAGAGGAGAGCATCAGCATCTCCGCTTCGATCTGCGCCTTCGGAGACAGCGGCACGTGAACGGCCATCTGGTCGCCGTCGAAATCGGCGTTGAAGGCCGGGCAGACCAGGGGATGGATCTTGATCGCCTTGCCTTCGACGAGCACAGGCTGGAAGGCCTGGATGCCCAGGCGGTGCAGCGTCGGCGCGCGGTTGAGCAAGACCGGGTGGTCCCGGATGACGTCCTCCAGCGCGTCCCAGACCTCGGTCACGCCGGACTCGACTAACTCCTTGGCGGCCTTGATCGTCTGCGCGAGGCCCTTTTTCTCGAGACGGTTGTAGATGAAGGGCTTGAAGAGCTCGACCGCCATCTTCTTGGGAAGCCCGGCCTGATGGAGCTTCAGCTCCGGCCCCACGACGACGACGGAGCGACCCGAGTAGTCCACGCGCTTTCCGAGCAGGTTCTGCCGGAAGCGCCCCTGCTTGCCCTTGAGCGTGTCCGACAGCGACTTCAAAGGGCGGTTGTTCGAGCCCTTGAGCACCCGGCCGCGGCGGCCGTTGTCGAAGAGCGCGTCCACCGCCTCCTGGAGCATCCTCTTCTCGTTGCGCACGATGACCTCGGGCGCCCGCAGTTCCAGGAGCTTCTTCAACCGGTTGTTGCGGTTGATGACGCGCCGGTAGAGGTCGTTCAAGTCGGAAGTCGCGAAGCGTCCGCCGTCCAGAGGCACGAGAGGGCGCAGCTCCGGCGGGATGACCGGAATGACGTCCAGAATCATCCAGTCCGGCCGGTGGCCCGAGCGGCGGAAGGCGTCGCACACCTTCAGGCGCTTGGCCGCTTTCTGCCGCTTGATCTGCGAAGTCTCGGTCTTCATGATCATGCGGAGTTCTTCGGCGAGCATCTCGACGTCCACGCGTTCCAGGAGCTCCTTGATCGCCCCGGCGCCCATCCTCGCCACGAAGACATCGCCGTGCTCGGCCCGCAGGGCGCGGTAGCGCTCCTCGGAGAGCAGCTCCTTCTCCTTCAGGTCGGTCTCGCCCGGATCGATGACGACGTACGACTCGAAATAGAGGATTCGTTCTAGGTCCCGCAGCGAAATATCGAGAAGGTGCCCGATCCGCGACGGCAGGCCCTTGAAGAACCAGACGTGGGAAACGGGCGACGCCAGCTCGATGTGACCCATCCGCTCGCGGCGCACTTTCGATTTGGTCACCTCGACGCCGCACTTGTCGCACACGACGCCGCGGTGCTTCATCCGCTTGTACTTGCCGCACAGACATTCCCAGTCCGTGATCGGGCCGAAGATCTTCGCGCAGAAGAGTCCGTCCCGCTCCGGCTTGAAGGTCCGGTAGTTGATCGTCTCGGGCTTGGTGACCTCGCCGTAGGACCAGGAGCGGATCTTCTCGGGCGAGGCCAGAGAGATCTTGATCGCGTTGAAGTCCTTCAGCGTGGTGGGTTTGGTTGCGAAAGCGAGAGTATCCACTCTATTCGCTCCTTTGAAGCGGTCGCTCGACGCGGCCGGAAGAGAGCAAGCGGCCGCGGCCCACCATCCCATGGTGAGAAGACCGCGGCCGCCGGTTCGAAAGTCTCTGATCCAAGTTCATCTCTTCAAAAGCTCCACGTCCAGACAGAGAGACTGCAGCTCGCGCACGAGGACGTTGAACGACTCGGGCAGGCCCGGGCCGGCCGGGATCTCGCCCTTGACGATCGCCTCGTAGACCTGCGACCGCCCCTCGACGTCGTCGGATTTGACCGTCAGGAGCTCCTGCAGCGTGTAGGAGGCGCCGTAGGCTTCCAGGGCCCAGACCTCCATCTCGCCGAAGCGCTGGCCGCCGAACTGCGCCTTGCCGCCCAGAGGCTGCTGCGTGATGAGCGAGTAGGGCCCGATCGAGCGGGCATGGATCTTGTCGTCCACCAGGTGCGAGAGCTTGAGCATGTAGATGTAACCCACGGTGACCTGCTGCTCGAAGGGATCGCCCGTCATTCCGTCATAGAGGACGGTCTTGCCCGAGGCGGGCAGGTTCGCGTCTTTCAAGAGTTTCTTGATCTCCCCTTCCGTGGCGCCGTCGAAGACCGGCGTCGCGACGTGCAGGCCGAGTGTCTTGCCGGCCCAGCCCAGATGGGTCTCCAGAATCTGGCCGACGTTCATTCGGGAAGGCACGCCCAGAGGGTTCAGCACGATGTCGATCGGGGTCCCGTCCGGAAGGTAGGGCATGTCGCCGTCCGCCAGGATGCGCGAGATGACACCCTTGTTTCCATGGCGGCCGGCCATCTTGTCGCCCACGGAGAGCTTCCTCTTCATAGCGACGTAGACCTTCACCATCTTGATGACGCCCGGTGGCAGCTCATCGCCTTTCTGAAGCAGCTCGATCCGCTCGGCGTTGACGCGGTTCAAGACCTCGATCTGCGAGTCCTGGCGCCGCAGGATGATCTGCACCGCGTCGGCGACCTCTTCGTCCTTCAGCTTCAACCGCTTCAACTGCTGGGGGGAGAGGCGCGCCACGCCCTCGTCGGTGAACTTGCCCCCCTTCTTGACGATCTCGCCGCCGTCGCGGTCGTTCATGGCGTCGTTCGAGATTTTGCCCACGAGGAGGTCCCGGATCTTCTTGTTGGCTTCCTCCCGGATGATCCGGATCTCGTCCTTGGAGTTCTTCTCGATCTTGGCGATCTGGTCCTGTTCGATGGAGAGTGCGCGCAGGTCTTTCTCGATCCCCTTGCGCGAAAAGATCTTGACGTCCACGACCGTGCCTTCGATCCCGGGCGGGCACTTCAAGGACGCGTCGCGCACGTCTCCGGCCTTCTCGCCGAAGATCGCTCGCAGCAGCTTCTCCTCCGGGGTCAATTGCGTCTCTCCCTTCGGAGTGACCTTGCCGACCAGGATGTCTCCCGGCTTGACGGTGGCGCCGATGCGGATGATGCCGGACTCATCCAGGTCCCGCAGAGCATTCTCCGAGACATTGGGGATGTCGCGCGTGATCTCCTCCGGCCCGAGCTTGGTGTCGCGGGCCTCGATGTCGAACTCCTGGATGTGGATCGAGGTGAAGAAGTCGTCCTTGACGAGGCGTTCGGAGACGAGAATCGCGTCCTCGTAGTTGTAGCCGCGCCAGGGCATGAAGGCGACCAGGATGTTGCGGCCCAGAGCCAGCTCTCCCTTGTCGGTGCAGGGGCCGTCGGCCAGGACCTGGCCACGCTCGACCATCTGTCCCTCGAGAACGATCGGCTTCTGGTTGATGCAGGTGTTCTGGTTGGAGCGCCGGAACTTGGTCAGCGGATAGATGTCCGCCCCGAACTCCTTGCCGCCCACCTCGCTTCCTTCGACCCGCACGATGATGCGCTCGGAGTCCACCTGGTCCACGATGCCGCCGCGCTTGGCGAGCACGACCGCACCCGAATCACGGGCGACCGTCAGCTCGAGGCCGGTACCCACCAGCGGCGCCTCGACCTTCAGGAGCGGAACGGCCTGGCGCTGCATGTTGGAGCCCATCAGCGCGCGGTTGGCGTCGTCGTGCTCCAGGAACGGGATGAGCGCCGTCGCGACGGACACGAGTTGCTTGGGCGAAATGTCCTTGTAGTCCACCTTGTCCCGCTCGGCGGTGATGAATTCGCCGTTGAAGCGGGCGATGACGCGGTCTTCCTTGATGCGGCCCGAGGCGTCGGTCTCGGCATTGGCCTGGGCGATGACGAAGTTCTCCTCCTCCCACGCGGAGAGGTAGAAGGCATACGGCAGGACCTCCGCCTGGCGCTTGTGGCCCCTCTTGACGCGCTCGTTTTCTTCCTCGAGTTCTTTCCTCTCCACGATAGACCCGAGCTTGAAGGAGCTGTCCCCGACCAGGGTGACCTGGAAGTGATCGATGACGCGGCCCTTCTCGACCTTCTTGTAGGGGGTCTCGATGAAGCCGAAGTCATTGATGCGGGCATAGCAGGAGAGCGACGAGATCAACCCGATGTTGGGGCCTTCCGGTGTCTCGATCGGGCAGACTCGGCCGTAGTGGGTCGGATGCACGTCGCGGACCTCGAATCCCGCGCGTTCGCGCGAGAGGCCGCCCGGCCCCAGCGCCGAGAGCCGCCGTTTGTGGGTGACCTCGGAGAGCGGGTTCGTCTGGTCCATGAACTGCGAGAGCTGCGAGGACCCGAAGAACTCCTTGATCGAGGCGATGACGGGTTTCGAGTTGATGAGATCGTGCGGCATCGCCGAGTCGATGTCCTGGTGGACCGACATCTTCTCCTTGATCGCCCGCTCCATGCGTACAAGCCCGATGCGGAACTGGTTCTCGAGCAGCTCTCCCACCGAGCGGACGCGGCGGTTTCCGAGGTTGTCGATGTCGTCGGTGCGACCCACGTCGCGCTTCAACCTCAGGAGGTAGGCGACGACGCGGTAGATATCCTGCGCGGTCAGCGTGCGCGTGCCCTCGGAGGAATCCGCCTCGAGCTTGATGTTGAACTTGAAACGGCCGACACGGGAGAAGTCGTACTTCTTCGCGTCGAAGAACATGCCGTTGAAGAGGTTCTTGGCCGACTCGTACGTCGGGGGGTCGCCGGGGCGCAGCCTCCGGTAGATCTCCAGGATCGCCTCGTTCTTGGTCTTGTGCGTGTCCTTGCGGATCGTGTTGACGAGAATGTCTCCGGAGAGGTCCCAATCGGGGAAGAAGATCTCGATTTGCTTGATCCCGTGCTCCTTCAACTGCTCGACGGCGTCGGGCCCGACTTCCTGCCCGGCCTCGAAGAGCACCTCGCCGGTCGAGAGATCCACAACGTCGGCGATGAAGCAGGCCTTCTCGATCGCCGCCCCGTCCACGGAGCGTTCGATCGACCCCTTTCGCGCGATCTCCTTCTGGTCGTCGGCGGAGAGCTTGATGCCCGCAAAGATGACCTTCGTTTCCCGCTTGACACGGGCGTAACGCTCCTTCAACTCCTCCTGCTTGACGACGTCGCGGCTGATCGTGAGGTATGCCCGGCCCCGCTCCAGCCGTGCGGCGACCGGCGCGTAGAACTCGCGGAGAATCGATTCATCGGTCTCCAGGCCCAGCGCCCGGAGGAAGATCGTGGCCGGAAACTTCCGTTTCCGGTCGATCCGCACGAAGAGGATCCCCTTCTGGTCGTACTCGAACTCCACCCACGAGCCACGGTACGGGATGATCTTGGCGAGGAACCCGTGCGCGGACTCCTTCGTGAAGAAGACCCCGGGCGAGCGGTGGAGCTGCGAGACGATGACCCGCTCGGTTCCGTTGATGACGAACGTGCCGTGCTCGGTCATGAGCGGGATGTCGCCGAAGAAGACCTCCTCCTCCTTGGCATCCCGCATCGTCTTCACACCGGTGTCCGGGTCCTTGTCGTAAACGAACAGGCGGAAGGTGACTTTCAGGGGCACCGAGTAGGTCATCCCCCGCTCCTGGCACTCGGCCACCGAGTACTTCATCTGCAGGTCCACGGGGTTGCCGCAGACGTCGCAGAGCGTGACCCGGTTGGGGTTCTGGCTGCCGCACTTGGGGCAGGACACGGTCTCCTCATGCGGGTGCGCGGTCACGATCCGCGCCCCGCAGGCGCGGCAGTCCATCCGCAGGTGCTCGAGGCCCTTCAATCTGCCGCACTTGCACTCCCAGTTTCCGATCGCGTACTTGACAAACTGAAGCTCGCATGCGCCGCGGAAGTCCGAAAAGGGGAAGACGCTGGTGAAGACGGCCTGCAGCCCGGATCCCTCGCGCTCTTCCGGCAGAAGGTTCATCTGCAGGAATCGCTCGTAGGAGCGGCGCTGCACGTCGATTAAATTCGGAAGATCCATGAAAGAACGGATCTTGGAAAAAGTCTTTCGCTCGGGGGACACGCCCGCCTCAATCATTCGGTGAAACTCCCTGTAGCGCGGCGGACCCTTCGGGCCGCCGCAATTGAGAACCAAAACACCGGGGCGACGAGAGGCTCAACGACTACTTGATCTCCACTTTCGCTCCGACGACATTTTGAGCCGCGGCTCGCAAGCGGCCGCGGGAAGTTTCTAAACGAGGGCTTGGATCTCCGCTCATCACTTGACCTCCACCTTCGCGCCCACTTCCTCAAACTTCTTTTTGATGGCCGCCGCCTCGTCCTTGGAGACGCCCTCCTTGAGCACCCCAGGAGCACCGTCCACCAGGTCCTTGGCCTCCTTCAAGCCCAGGCTCGTGACCTCGCGCACCGACTTGATGGTCTTGATCTTTTCGCCGGCGGCCAGGAGGTGGACCGTAAACTCGGTCTTTTCCTCTTCCACCGGAGCCGCAGCTGCTGCCGGACCGGCGGCCGCCGCCGGCGCCGCCACGGCCGCCGCAGACACACCGAATTTCTCCTCCAGCGTCTTGACCAGGGTATTCAACTCGAGGACGGTCATCCCCTCGATTTCCTTCACGAAGTTCTCCGCCGTCATCGCCATTTTCCTTGTCTCCTTACTGATAACAGTTGCTCTATTCCCGTTACTCCGAGGGAGGGGCCTCGCCCGCTCCCGGCTCTGCCTTCTGCTCCGCGATCTGCTTGACGACTCCCGCCAGGTTCCGGACCGGCCCGTTCAAGACCGTCACCAGCCGCCGCAGGGGCGACTGCATCAGGAAGAGCAGCCTCGCGACCAGTTCCTCCCGCGTGGGCAGATCCGCGATGGCCTTGATCTCGGCCGCGGCGACAGGCCGGCCTTCGACGAGCGCCGCCTTGAATATCAGGTTGGGGTTGGTCTTCGCGAAGGCCGTCAGCACCTTCGCCAGCGCAACAGGGCTGTCCTCGTTGAACGCGACCGCCGTGGCTCCCACGAAGTGGCTCGAGAGAGCCTCGAGAGGCGTTCCCCGCGCCGCCCGCAAGGCGAGCGTGTTCTTGACGACCACGTAACGCGACTTTGTGGCCCGGACCTGCCGTCGCAACTCCGTCACCTCGGGGACCTTCAGGCCGGCGAAGGCGAAGAGAATCGCGTTGCCCGACTTGGCCAGGCCCTGCCCGAGCTCTTCGATCTGGGTTGCTTTCTCCGCTCGGTTCATTTCCTGGCCTCCAGCGCCTCGAGCGCCGCCGTGTCGATCGTCACTCCCGGCCCCATCGTCGAGGAGATGGAGACGGTGCGGAAGTACTTCCCCTTGGCCGCGGGAGGCTTGGCCCTCTGCACGGCCCGGATGAAAACCGCGGCGTTTTCCTCGAGCTTGGCGCGATCGAAGGAGGTCTTACCGATCGAGGCGTGGATGATCGACGTCTTATCCACGCGAAACTCCACCTTGCCCGCCTTGATCTCCCGGACCGCCTTGCCGACGTCCATGGTCACAGTGCCGGCCTTCGGGTTCGGCATCAGGCCCTTCGGGCCCAGGACCTTGCCGAGCTTGCCGACGAGGCGCATCATGTCCGGCGTCGCGACGAGCGCCTCGAATTCCAGGAAGCCCTCCTGGATCCTCGCGACGAGGTCTTCGGCTCCGACAGAGTCGGCCCCGGCCTCCTGAGCTTCTTTTGCCTTCTCGCCGGCCGCAATCACAGCGACGCGCTTGGATTTCCCCGTGCCGTGAGGCAGGACGACCGTGCCGCGGACCATCTGGTCGGCGTGCTTGGGATCCACTCCCAGAAGCATCGCGATGTCCACGGACTCGTCGAACTTCGCGTACTTGACATCGCGCACGAGCGTCATGGCGTCGGAGAGCCCGTAGGCCTTGCTGCCCACCCGGGCCTTTGCCGCCGCAAACTTCTTACCGATCTTTCCCATCGTCTCCTTTCGTCGTTCAAACGGCCTCGCTTTCGCTCGGCCTCCGACCTTCGTGAGGCGTGAGGCGTAGCCCGTTCGCTTCGCCTAACGCCTAACGTCCTTAAACAACCTCGATTCCCATACTGCGGGCGGTGCCTTCGACGATCTTCACAGCGCCGGAAAGGTCGGAAGCATTCAGGTCGGGAAGCTTCGTCTTGGCGATGTCCTCGACCTGCTGCTTCGTCACCTTGCCGACCTTCTCCTTATTGGGCGTACCCGAGCCTTTCGGAACTCCCGCGGCCTTGAGCAGCAGGATCGCGGCGGGCGGCGTCTTGGTGATGAACGAGTACGACCTGTCGGCGTACACCGTGACGACGACCGGGATGATCAGGCCCTTCTGCGAAGCCGTTTTCGCGTTGAAGTTCTTGCAGAAGTCCATGATGTTGACGCCCTGCTGCCCGAGCGCCGGTCCCACCGGCGGAGCGGGTGTCGCCTCTCCCGCGGGGATCTGCAGTTTGACGTACCCGGTGATCTTCTTTGCCATATCGCTCGCTTCGCTCGCGCGGAAGGCGTGAGGCGTGAGGCGTGAGGCGTGACCTCGCGTCTCTTACCCCATCGATCCTCTGCTCGTCGCTACGCCTCCCGTTCTTCGCCTTACGCCTTACGCCTTACGCCTTACGGGTCAGACCTTCTGGACCTGCAGGAACTCAAGCTCCACCGGGGTCGATCGCCCGAAAATCGTGACCATGACCTTCAGAGTCGAGCGGTCGAGGTTGATGTCTTCGACAACTCCAGTGAAATTCGTGAAGGGGCCGTCGGTGATCCGGACGTGTTCCCCTTTTTCGAAAGTGTGCTTGGGCTTGGGCTTCTCCTTGGTGGAGGTGACTCGGTGGAGGATCTGCTCGACCTCCTCGGCCGTCAGCGGCGTGGGCTCCTTGCCGGAGCCGACGAACCCGGTGACCTTCGGCGTGTTCTTGACCAGATGCCAGGCCTCGTCGGACATCTCCATCTCGATGATGATGTAACCGGGGAAGAACTTGCGCTGGACCTCGCGACGCTTGCCCCCCTTCATCTCGACGAGCGTCTCCGTCGGGATCCGGATCTCCCCGAAGGCGTCGGACATCCCCATGGCTTCGACGCGCTGCTTCAGGTTCTGCCGCACCCGCTCCTCGAAGCCGGAGTAGGTATGGACGATGTACCAGCTCTTCGTCTTCGTGCTCCCGGGGGCGTCCGGGGACCGCAAGACTCCTCCGCCTTCATTTGTCGTCGTCACGCGATCACCCCCGACGCGCGGAAGATCTTGTCGATCACCCAGGCGAGACCCGAGTCCACGACGAACAGATAGAATCCAAAGAGGAAGCAGGCCACGATCACCACGACGGTCGTCCCGACGACCTCGCTCTGGCCGGGCCAGCTCACCTTCTTCATCTCGACCCAGACGTCCCGCAGGAAGTCCCGGGTCCGGGGCCACCACTCCTTTATCGGTACCATGTCGCTTTCTTTGCTCGCTCCTTCGTGAGGCGTCAGGGTAAGGGCGTGAGGCGGAGCCCCAAGTCTTGCCTGCGTCTCTTTCGCTCGCCTTGCGCCTAACCCTTACGCCTTATGTCTCCCGTTCTTCATTGGCAGGGGTGGAGGGATTCGAACCCCCAACCTACGGTTTTGGAGACCGCCGCTCTACCAATTAGAGCTACACCCCTAGACTTTCCCTTCCTTGTGGGTGGTGTGCTTGCGGCAGAAGCGGCAGTACTTGGACAACTCCAGCTTCTCCGTGTTGGTCTTCTTGTTCTTCGTTGTCGTGTAGTTCTTGCGCTTGCACTCGCTGCACGCCAGACTGATGTTTTCTTGCACGTTTACCTCTGAAGCGGCCGCTCGACGCGGCCGGAAGAGAGCGAGCGGCCGCGGCAGAGCATCCCATGGCTGAAACGCATCGACATCGCTACTCCAGTATTTCTGTGATGGT
>WNGE01019600.1_pt1 | contig 15821 bp, 17 predicted proteins | sample 5400651 | NCBI WGS metagenome assembly WNGE01 (sample SAMN13153370, study PRJNA577476) | soil metagenome | isolation source: 60 cm soil or saprolite under grassland replicate 2 | place: USA:California | collected 2016-06-15 | reverse complement strand
ATGAAGGACGTCTGGAAAGACCGCTTGACGACGGTGTTTCCGCGGCAGGGACACTACGCACTCGATCCGGCGAACATCGCTGCGTACCCGCCCGCCGATATCCCGATCGAGCGCATCGGCGATCTCGTCGACTACGATCGGCCCGCATTTGTCGCGACATCGAGGGCTGCGGCGCCGATTCGCGAGCAAGGATCACCATCGGGTTGATCAACCGAATGGGAGAAGTCATCGTGAAACCGGAACACACCGGGCCCGCGCTGTCGCCCGAGTCGCTGCGCAAGCTGGACGCGTACTGGCGTGCGGCGAATTATCTGTCGGTCGGGCAGATCTATCTCTACGACAATCCGCTGCTCAAGATACCGTTGAAGCTCGAGCACGTGAAGCCGCGCCTGCTCGGTCATTGGGGAACCACGCCGGGCCTGAACTTCATCTACGTCCATTTGAATCGCATCATCAAGCAGTACGACCTCGACATGATCTACGTGACCGGGCCCGGCCACGGCGGTCCGGCTCTGGTGGCGAACACCTATCTCGAGGGGACCTACAGCGAGTTCTACCCGAACGTGTCGCAGGACGAGAAGGGCTTGAAGAGACTCTTCACGCAATTCTCGTTTCCCGGCGGCATCCCGAGTCATGCCGCCGCAGAAACGCCGGGCTCGATCAACGAGGGCGGTGAGCTCGGCTATTCGCTCGCGCACGCGTACGGCGCTGCGTTCGACAATCCGGACTTGGTCGTCGCGTGCGTCGTCGGCGACGGCGAAGCCGAGACCGGACCGATGGCGACCAGCTGGCACTCGAACAAATTTCTCAGTCCGATAAACGATGGCGCGGTGCTGCCGATCCTGCATCTCAATGGTTACAAGATCGCCGGTCCCACGGTGCTCGCTCGCATCCCGCGTGACGAGCTCGAAGCATTGTTCCGCGGCTATGGCTACGTGCCGTATTTCGTCGAAGGGGACGAACCGCAGGCCATGCATCTCGCCATGGCCGCGACGCTCGATACCGTGGTCGCCGAAATCCGGCGCATACAACGCGATGCGCGCTCGAACGGTGTCCGCGCGCGTCCGCGCTGGCCCATGATCGTCCTGCGCTCGCCGAAAGGGTGGACCGGACCGAAGCGCGTCGACGACAAGCCGGTCGAAGGCACCTTTCGCGCGCATCAGGTGCCGCTCGCTGATTTCGTCGCGAAGCCCGACCACCTGCAAATGCTCGAACAGTGGATGAAGAGCTATCGCCCCGAGGAATTGTTCGACGAGAACGGCAGGCTCGCCGCGGAGCTCGCCGAGCTCGCACCGACCGGCGAGCGACGCATGGGCGCGAATCCGCACGCGAACGGCGGGTTGCTGCTGCGCGAGCTGCAAATGCCGGACTTTCGCGACTACGCGGTCGAGGTGCGGCAGCCCGGAATCGTCGAAGCCGAAGCGACGCGTGTACAGGGGGAGCTCATTCGGGACGTGCTGCGGCTCAACGCCGGCGCGCGCAACTTCCGCGTGTTCAGCCCGGATGAGACCACATCGAATCGCTGGAACGCCGTGTTCGAAGTGACGAATCGTTCATCGGTCGCGCAGATCATGCCGACGGACGATCACGTCGCGCCGGATGGCCGCGTCATGGAGATGCTGAGCGAGCACCAGTGCGAAGGCTGGCTCGAAGGCTATCTGCTGACCGGTCGCCACGGCTTCTTTTCATGCTACGAAGCGTTCATCCACATCGTCGATTCGATGTTCAATCAGCACGCCAAGTGGCTCGAGGAGGCGATTCACATCCCGTGGAGACGACCGATTGCATCGCTCAACTATCTGCTCTCGTCGCACGTGTGGCGACAGGACCACAACGGATTCAGTCATCAGGACCCGGGCTTCGTCGACGTCGTCATGAACAAGAAGCCGGCGATCATCCGGGTGTATCTGCCGCCCGATGCGAACACGCTGCTCTCGATCACCGATCATTGCCTGCGCAGCCGCAACTACGTCAACGTGGTCGTCGCCGGCAAGCAGCCCGCGCTGCAATGGCTCGACATGGATGCGGCGATCGAGCACTGCACGGCGGGAGCGGGCGTCTGGAAATGGGCGAGCAACGATGAGGGTGGCGACCCCGATGTCGTGATGGCCTGCTGCGGCGATATACCGACGCTCGAGACATTGGCCGCTGTGCAGATCCTGCGCGAGCACTTTCCGAAGCTCAAGATCCGCGTCGTCAACGTCGTCGATCTGATGAGGCTACAGCCATCGGGCGAACATCCGCACGGCCTGTCCGACCCGGACTTCGACAAACTCTTCACCAGGGACAAGCCGATCATCTTCGCCTTCCACGGCTATCCGTGGTTGATCCACCGCCTTACCTATCGCAGGGCCAATCACGAGCAGTTGCACGTGCGCGGTTACAAGGAGAATGGAACGACGACCACGCCTTTCGACATGGTCGTGTTGAACGATCTCGATCGATTCCATCTCGTCGGAGATGTGATCGATCGCGTGCCAGGCTTGGGTTCACGTGCGGTGCACTGCAAGCAGTTCGTGCGCGACAAGCTGATCGATCACAAGGCTTACATCGAACGATACGGCGAAGACATGCCGGAAATTCGAGACTGGAGATGGGAGGGAGGCACAACGGCGACAACGCAACAGCGGTAGCGCGCGGCCGCTCTCACGGCGCCGGCGCTTGCAGGCCGAGCTCCGCGATGATACGTGCGACGATATCTCGCGGAGAGGCTTCGATCGACACGACGATCGGCTTCTCGTCGGGTCCCGGCTCTTCCAGAGTGTCGAATTGGCTTTGCAACAAAGTGACCGGCATGTAGTGGCCGTGCCTCGCGACCATGCGGTGCGCGATGAGATCGTACTCGCCCTTGAGATAGACGAGCCGCACGTCGTCGCGGCCGTCGATGATGATGTCGCGATAACTACGCTTCAACGCCGAGCACGTGATGACGCCGTGCTGGCCGGCTGCGCGCACCGAATCGATCCAGGCGGCGATTGCGTGGAGCCACGGCCTACGGTCTTCGTCGGTGAGCGGAATGCCGCTGCGCATCTTCTCCACATTGGCCACCGGATGGAACGAGTCGGCCTCCGCGAACTCCCAATGCAGGCGTCCGGCCAACAACGCGGCAATGGTGGTCTTACCGGACCCGGAAACGCCCATGACGACGACGACCGAAGGAATCATCGCGTTATTCGGTTCGTTGCCGTTGCTCATCGTCGCGTCCCAATGAAAGATCGGTTTCTGCAGGCCCGCGCCCCAAGTGGCCGTACGAGCCAACGCGGTCAAGTTACTCCAAACAAGCCTGTCAAGCTTGGCGTCGATCAAGTCTCGCTGTCTCGCGTGCTGCCATAATGCCACCCGGCATTGCAACTGGTGAGTGATGCGAAAAGGCTGGGTCTGGGTTCTCGGGGTCGTCGCGCTGGGTGCGATCGGCGGCGTTGTCTGGTGGTGCGAAGGGCCTGTTGCGGTCAGCGTCGTCGCTCCGACCCGTGGCCCCGCCGTCGATGCGATCTACGCGACCGGCACCGTCGAGCCTACGGTGATGCTGCCCATCGCACCGCGCGTCGCTGGCCGCGTGGTCGAGCTCAGCGTCGACGAGGGCAGCCGCGTGCGCAAGGGACAGGTACTCGCACGCCTCGACGACGCCGATCTCGCGAGCACCGTCGAGGAGCTCGAGGCGCGCGCCCGCTACGCGCAATCGCAGTACGAGCGCGTGATCATTCGGCGCGACGGCGAGATGGGTCAGTTCATTCCGGCCGGACAAGCCGTGTTCTACCTGTCGTGCTGCGCACCGCTTCGCGTGACCGCGGAAGTCGACGAGGAAGACATTGCGCGCGTGCATGTCGGGCAGAAAGTCGTCATGCGGGCCGACGCATTGCCGGGCGAGGTACTGGATGGCAAGGTCGGAGAAATCACTCCGAAGGGCGACCCGATCGCGCGCAGCTATCGCGTGCGCGTCAAGCTCGCTGACCCGAGCCAACTGAAAGTGGGCATGACCGTCGATGCGAACCTGATCGTCGCCGAACGCCCGAACGCGCTGTTGATACCGGCCACCGCGATACAGAACAGCGCGGTGTGGATCGTCAACGAAGGACGTCTGCATCGGCAGCCGGTGCGCGCCGGCGTCAGCGGCGCCGGCCGCACCGAGATCGTCGAGGGGCTCACGGCGGACGCGCGCATCGTCGACTCGCCGGCGTCCAACTTGCGCGAGGGCCGCGCGGTGCGACTTCTCGCTCCGCCCGACGCCGCGAAAAAGTAATGCTCGCACTCGATGTCGCGCTCGCGCATCTGACCAACCGCAAGCGCCAGACGTTCGTATCGCTTTCGGGCGTGGTGCTCGGCGTCGCGTTCTTTCTTGCGGTGTCGTCTCTGATGCGCGGCTCCGAAAAGGACTTCCTCAAGCGGCTGGTCGACAACAGCCCGCACATCACCGTCTCGGACGAGTACCGCCTGCCACGCGTGCAGCCCGCGGCGCTGCGCTGGAGCGACGGCGCGATCCGGATCAGTAACGTGAAGCCGCAAACCGAGACGCGCGGCATTCGCGGTTATCGGCAGAAGCTCGAGTTCGTCGAGTCGTTGCCCGGCGTACGGGTCGCGCCGGTGTTGGTCGGCTCGGCTGTGCTGACCTTCGCCGGCCGCCAGAATGGCGTGACACTCTCCGGTGTCGTACCGGCCACGATCAAGTCCGTATCGACGATCGATGAAAAGATCATCGACGGCTCGATCGACGCCCTTGCCGGCAATCCCAACGGCATCGACCGTCCCAATCGCGTCAATCGCTTCATCATCCAGCTCGACGACGCGTACGCGGCTCGCGAGGTCGCGCGGCACATCGAGGACACGATCGGCTACAAGTCGGTGTCGTGGGCGGAAGCATCCGAGGACATCGTCAGCGTTCTGATCATCCGCAACATCATCATGTACAGCGTGGTTTCGGCGATCCTCATCGTGGCCTCGTTCGGGATCTACAACACATTGTCGACCATCGTGATGGAAAAGACGCGCGACATCGCCATCATGAAGTCGATGGGGTTCCACGCCCGCGATGTGCGATCCGTGTTCCTGCTTGAAGGGCTCATCGTGGGAGCCGTCGGAAGCGTGTTCGGCCTCGCGCTCGGAGTGGGACTGATGAGGATTCTGTCCGGGATTTCCTTGAAGCCGCCGGGCGCGACGGAAGCCATCAACTTGCCGGTGTGGTGGGGTGCGGAGCAATACGCGCTCGCCGCTGCGTTCGCGCTCCTCTCGTGCATCGCGGCTGCCTATCTGCCGGCCCGGCGCGCCGGCCGCGTGCACCCGGTCGACATCCTGCGAGGCATGACATGAGCGCAGTGCTGCGCGCGGAAAACGTCGTGCGCAAGCTCGAAGGCGAGGTGCCGGTGACGCTGGTCGACGGCGTCAGCCTCGAGATCGAGCGCGGCCAGTTCATCGCGATCATGGGGCCATCCGGCTCGGGCAAGTCCTCGCTGCTCTACCTGCTCGGGTTGCTCGACCTGCCGACCCAAGGGCGCGTTTGGCTCGATGGCGAAGACACGTCGGCGTATGGCGAGGACGAGCTCGCCAACCGCCGGCTGCGCAAGCTCGGCTTCGTGTTCCAGTTCCATTTCCTGCTCGCGGAGTTCTCCGTGCTCGACAACGTCACGCTGCCGATGCGCCGATTGGGCGAGCTCGATGACGCCGCGGCGAACGCGCGCGCGATGGAGCTGCTGGGACAGCTGGGCGTGGGCGAGCAAAGCGCCAAGCGTCCGCACCAGCTTTCCGGCGGGCAGCGCCAGCGCGTCGCCATCGCACGCGCTCTGGCCAACGACCCGCTGATCGTCCTTGCCGACGAGCCAACCGGTAATCTCGACTCGGTGTCGAGCACGAATGTGCAACAGATCCTGCGCAATCTCGCTCACGAGAGCGGCAAGACCGTCGTCGCCGTCACCCACGACGGCAGCTTCGCATCCGCCGCGGACCAGCGAATCGGTCTCGTCGACGGGAAAATCAGCGCCGAGTGGCGGCCGGTGTGAATGGCGTGAAGGGCCAAGCGGTTCGGCGAGCGCATGGACCGTTGCGCTCGCCAGCGCCGCATCGCGCGATCGGAACGTGAGCGAATCATCAAAATCAGCGCAAGGAGGGAAGAGGCAACGGCACGCAGCGGATTGACGAATCGACGCGGGCGACGTGAAATGTCCGCATGGCATCCCCGTTCCGGCAAACGCAACTCGGTGGCCCGCGCGCCTCGTCGATTCGTGCAGTCGAGTTGCCGCGCCGCGCCCGCTACCATCCGTCGCCGGCCGATTGGCGCGACGAGATCATCTACTTCCTGTTGCCCGATCGGTTCAGCGACGGCCTGGAGCACACGCGGCCGTTGCTCGATCCTTCGCGGCGCGATGCCGCGCGCCCGGCCGGCTTTCGCTGGGACCGGTGGGCGCAATCGGGCGGCGAACGTTGGCAGGGCGGCACGATCAATGGCGTCGCATCGAAGGTTCCGTATCTCGTCCAGCTCGGCGTGACCACCGTGTGGCTCGGTCCGGTGTTCAAACAGCGCCCGCCCGACAACAGCTACCACGGATATGCGATCCACGACTTTCTCGACGTCGATCCGCGGCTCGGCACGCGCGCCGATCTGGTGGAGCTGATCGACGTCGCGCACGGATCCGGACTCCGCGTCATCCTGGACGTCATCTTCAATCACACTGGCAACAACTGGGTGTACGAAGGCGACGTCGACCAGCCTCCCTATCGGCCGTGGCCGTCGTTCTACGCGCGCGGTCGTTGGCGTACGGGTACCGGCGGGCTTGCCGATGCGATCGGCGGCGCAGCCGACGGCGTATGGCCCGAGGAGCTGCAGCGGGACGACGTGTACACGCGCGCCGGTGCGGGCAGTCTCGGAGCGGGCGACTTCGACGATCCGCACGCGGAGTTTCGCCGCACCGATTTCGTCGGCTTGCGCGACGTCAACTACGACGGATCGCGCGCGCTCGACGACCTCGCGCGCTGCTACAAGTACTGGATCGCGCTCACCGATTGCGACGGCTTTCGCATCGACACGCTGAAGCATGTCGACGCCGATGTGGGCCGCAACTTCTGCGGCGCGGTCAAGGAGTTCGCGGCGAACCTCGGCAAGGCCGATTTCTTTCTCGTCGGCGAGGTCGCCGGCGACGACAGGAGCGCCGAACGCTATCGCGAGGTGCTGGGCACGAACCTCAATGCCACGCTCGACATCGGCGAGTCACGGCGACTGTTGCATGCGGTCGCGAAAGGGCTCGCCTCGCCCCGCGCGTATTTCGATTTCGTCCGCACCTGGGACGACGATCTCGGATCGCATCGCAACGCGGGGCGCAGCCACGTGTCGATCCTCGACGATCACGACCACGTCTCCGGCGACAAGGTGCGATTCTCGAGCGACGCGGCGAGCGACCATCAAGTCGTCGCCGGTGTGGCGCTGCAACTGCTGAGCCTCGGCATTCCATGCGTCTATTACGGTACCGAGCAGGCGTTCGCGGGGCCCGAGCGCTCGGAGCGCGAACAGTATCTTGCCGACTACCACGACGGCAACGACAAGTACCTGCGCGAAGCGATGTTCGGTCCCGCTCATCCGCGCAGCGCGGGAGTCGCGGGGATCGGAAGCGGCGTCGATGTGCTGGATGCGAGCCTGCCCGGCTTCGGTCCGTTCGGAACGTGCGGCGCGCATGCGTTCAACCCGGACTCCGCGCCGTTCGTTCGCATCGCGCATCTCGCCCGTGTCCGACAGCGTTTCCCCGTGCTTCGTTACGGGCGGCTGTATCCGCGGCCGATCTCGATCTTCGGCGAGCCTTTCGCCTCAAGCGCTGCCGGACAGCTCATCGCCTGGTCGCGCATTCTCGACGACGAGGAGGCGCTGTGCATCGTGAATGGCCACGGCACCGACGCTCGAGGCGGCGATGTCGTCGTCGATGCGCAGCTCAACGCCGTCGATGCGCCGGGTCAGCCGTGGAATGCGGCCGGGCCGTCATTCATCGTGATCGCGAACTCGGCGCAGGCAGCGCACGAAGCGGCGCATCCCGGGGTTGCGTACGCGGGGCCGCATCCGGTCGGTGAGCGCGTGCTCGTGCAGTTGCGTGCAGACGTCCGGTTCGTCGCCATTCGCGATGTGCCGGCGTCGGAAGCGCTGGTGCTGATCAACCGGTGATCCTTCACGAGCGGCATCGATGATCGAGGCGCGTCGGACCGACAAAAAGAGGCGGCCGAAGCCGCCTCCGAGATCAAGAGTCACGCGCCTAGTATTTGTTCGAGGCGGTGGCTACCTGGATGTTGTTCTCGACCGAAACCACGCCCTTGATGCCTTGGGCGATCGAGGCGGCGCGATCGGCCTCGTCCTTGCTGCGGGCGGTGCCCGACAGCTTCACGACGCCGTTGTCAGTCTCGACCTTGATATGGGTCGCGCTGACGCCCTTTTCCTTGGCGAATTCCCCCTTGACCTTGGTGGTGATCGCCGCGTCGGCAATGGCTTGTTTGGTATTTGCCGAATGGGCGGGCGCCTGCGTGCTCTGCGTCGTCTGGTCCGCCTGCGTGGTCTTGTTGGTACCCCACGCTGTGGCGGCCCCCGGCGCGATCAAGCTGCCGGCCACGATACAGGCAATGGCGATATGCGATTTCATATGATCACTCCTTTCGGAAGCAGCCGCGGATGGGGCTTCCCATTCCGCGTCGGTCGACGGCGTGTCGTGCGCGCTTACTGGCGCGCACATCACGGCCTCGAACCTACCAAGTATCAGCCGCAACCGATTTCCGGGACACAGGCGAGCCCCTGACCCGGCTGTCAGACAATGCCTGACCCGTAGGTGGCGCACCTGCCGGCATCATGCACGCCGACGCGAAGCGATTTGTCCCGATGATTCAGTCGGGGCGCAGCCCGGTTCCCGCTTTGTTGCACCGCGTCGCCGTCATGCCAGCAGCGCTATCACCGACGCGAGGATGCCCAGCGCTGCGCTGACCACATTCACCACTCCGATGACGGTGGCTGTGGTTTGCACGTCATCCGCGAGCTTCACGTTGCTCGCTCTGACGGCTGGCAGCTGCTGCTTCTGCCGATCAACGAGGTTTTCGAACGCCGCGTTCTCGGCATGTTCCCACGCCGTGCGGGCAATGTGCCGATCGCGCCAGTACTCCTCGACTTTCGCTGCGGGTAACTCGCTCTCGTCGATCTCGCGCAGTCGTTCGTAGACGATCCTGGTCGCCTCGCGAACACTAAGAAGATCGTCTTCGCTGCCCGCGCTTTCCGCTGGCGCCGCGGTTGCGGTAGGTGCTGCAGCTCCTCTTGTCGTGCGTGCCGTCTTCTTCGCCTTGGCTGCCATCGCTCACCTCACCTGGACAGGACCGCATCGCATCCGTTATCGAACAAGTCGATACAACTTCTTCGGCGTTCGATCGTCATCCGGCCGCTTTCGCCTTGCGATAGCGCCTTGACGAGCTGCTCGGCAAGGCTCGACCCTCGCAAGTACGTGCGCACGTCCTGGTCCCAGCCGGCGGGCAGGTCGCCCGTCGCGGCGAAGGGCTTCACCACGCTCTCGCGATAAAACTCCTTGATCTCGATGTCGTTGCGTGCACCGATCCATTCCGCGTACGTTGCAAGCACCTTGGAGAGCAGCTTGAGCTGCGTTCCGATCATGTCCGCGTCACGCTGCAGGATGCGCGCAAGCGCCTGTCCATGCACCTCGCGCGCCACGAGCCCCGAAAAGCTTCGCGATCGCCGTGCGCTCGGGCTCGCTCAACTTGGCCTTGGCCTCGGGATTGTTCTCGATCGCAAGGCCGAGCTTGTTGATGCTGTCGGTAAGGCCGCCCGCCGCGGTCTCGACCGATCCGGCGACGTCCTGCTTCGAAAACTGTTCGAGGCTCGCGAAATACTCGCCGAGAAGCGCGACCTGCGCATCCGATTCGGCGACCAGCGCTTGCCGCTTCTTGAGCCTTTCGATCTCGGCGTTGACCGCCTTCTCGCGCTCCTCGCGTGTCGCGAACGCGCCCCCTTTGCGCTCCTTCCTGATCTCTCCGAGGCTGAACATGACCGTGCTCGCCATCGCTTCGTCGCCGGCCGCCGAGACCGCGTCGGCATACGCCTTTCCGAGCGCGCCCATCTGCTCGGCGCGCTCGATGTTCGTGCTGGCGCATCCCGACAGAACGGCAGCGGCGATGACGAGCGCGGTACGGCCGATCACCGCGCAGCCTCCCATTCGCGCATATTCCATGACGGCTCCCCTGGCGCATCGTCCACATCGCCGGGCATGGCGAACCGCCCGACGAGAAGGGCGACCCGCGAGGCGTCGTGCTCTCCGACGGCACGTTTCTGGGACCGCACGAGATCCACAACATGCGTGTGGTGCCCGAGCTCGTCTTCGTCAACTGCTGCCACCTCGCGGCGCGCAGCGCGGCGCAGCTGTTGACGGCGACGCCCACGTTCCATCACGGCCCGACTACGCGCGCTTCGCCGCAGGGGTTGCCGAAGAGCTGATCAAGATCGGTGTGCGCTGCGTCATCGCCGCCGGCTGGGCGGTCGACGATGCCGCCGCGAGCGCGTTCGCGACGAGCTTCTATCCGGCGTTGCTGCGCGGTGACCGCTTCATCGACGCCGTTGCCGAGGCGCGCGAGGTTTCATGGGAGATCGGCAGCAACACGTGGGCGGCGTATCAATGCTATGGCGATCCGGATTGGCGCTTCATCGCCGCCGCACCCGATGCGCAGCGACCGACCACGTCGCTCGCCGACGAGTTCGCAGGCATCGCGGCGTCGAAGACGCTGGTGCTCGCGCTCGAATCGCTCGCGGTGAAGAGCAAGTACCAGAAGCCGCCGTCGAACGCGAATCAGGACGCGTTCCGGAAGGAACAGCAGCGAAGATACGCCATCTCGAAGCACGCTTCCGATCGCTTTGGGGCGACATCGGCGAAGTCGCGGAAGCATTCGGCAACGCATGGGCGGCAACCGCCGACCCGGCGGCGGCCATCGCGTGGTACACGCGCGCGCTCGACGCGAACGATGGCACCGCCTCGCTCAAGGTCGTCGAGCAGCTCGGGAACCTGCGTGCGCGCAATGCATGGGCAACGGTGGAGAAGGCGCTCAACGAAATCGCCCGTCCGGCCGGGAAGGCCGCGGGCAAGCGCGGCAAGCCTCGGCGGAGCGCCGGGCGCGGCACTGCCAAAGGCGATCGCGCGAAGGCGCAGAACGCGCCTTTCGATGACGCGCGCAAGGAAATTGCCGCGGCGCTCGCGCTGCTCGAGCGTGTCGCGCAGTTGCAGCCGACCGTCGAGCGGGAAAGCCTGTGCGGCTCGGCGTGGCATCGCGTCGCGATGATCGAGGCCGCCGTCGCAGACGAGCGCGAAGAGGCGAAGGCCATCGAGAACATGAAAGCGGCCTACGCCAGTGCTGTGAAGATCGCCCGCAAGAGCAAGGCGGACAACCTGTTCTATCCGGCGCTCAACTGGATGGCCGCCGAGCTGATCGCGAACGCGGGCAAGCGCGCGTCGCACCGATTCGATCGCGGCTTGCTCGAAGAAGTGCGGGCGAACCTCGCTGCAAAAACGCGTGACGACCCGGACTTCTGGAGCGTGGCTGCTCTTGCCGATTTGCGCGTGTACGAGGCGTTGGCGGAAGGAAATCTCGCCGGCGCGCTCGAGTCGATCATGCGCGACTATCGCGATCTGCACGCGCGCGTGAGCGCACCGTGGATGTGGGGCTCGGTGCTCGATCAGCTTTGCTTCGTGCTGCCGAAGTACGCGAAACGCGCGTCGGCGCCGGAACGGCAGGCGGTGGAGACGCTGATGCGACTGCTCGAAACGTTCACCGGGGCCGCCGCGGACTGAGCAGCGCGCCCCGGCGCACGTGCGCACCGACGTGCGGAGGGTCCGTTACGGGTACATCTTCTTGATCATCGTCACGTCCTTGGCCGACACGGTGGTGTTCTCGTTGGTCGGGCCGAGTCCGTCCGCGAACAGCGCGCCGTCGAACGCGTACAGCATGATCGATTTGGGATCGAAATTGGTCGCCGAGATGCCCTTCGGCGAATATTTCTCGAGGACGTTGCTCTTGATGTCATCGGGCCCCCAATAGTTCGGCGGGCCCTGGAAATACTTCATCACCGCGGTGACGTCCCACTTGCGGTCGAACTTCGGCTGCTGGTGCTCGTGGATGCAGCCGAGCGCGTGCCCGAATTCGTGTGTCACGACGCGATGATATTCGTCGTCCTCGGTATCGTCGCGCAGCCAGCCGTAGTTCATCGTCGGCTGATGCAGCGGGAAATAGCTCGCGTTCAGCGCGTCGCGGCCGACCGCCGACCACGACCCCTCGTCGGCGTAGAAGGAGATGCGGACCTCCGCCGGGCCGCTCGCAACGAACTTGAGCTTGATGTCGGCGTATTTTTCCCACTCCTTCGCGATCGCCGTCACCTTCTTCTTCATCTTGGAGCTTCCATCGAGAAACCTGCAGCGCAGCTTCGATCCCGGCGCCCATTTTTTCGAATTGATCAACGCCATCCGCGTGACGTGCGCCACGCCGTCGGCTTTCAGCTTTCCTGCGCCACCGGCCGCGTCGATCATCTGCCGCCGCATCTCGCGACGTACGATTCGTTCCGGATCGAGAGGGTCGGGAATGATCCGCTCGAAGCAGATCTTGACCCGTTGGTCGACCGGCTTTGCGGATGCCTTGGCGGACTTCGATCGTGCGGCAGATTTCCTGGCCATATACCCTCCCTCGAGATGACGTGCCGGGTTCGGCGAAATGTTCGCGCGAAGCGTCGCACTTATGGCCATGGCATGACAAGTCGAATATTCACGGGGGACATGTGCGGCGGACCGCAATTCACGTCCTCGCCGGCCGTATGTTTCGGGTGAACTGCAAGACGCAGCAGGAAATCGACGAGCTGTGGGAGAAGCCGTCGGCAGGCGGAAACGCAGCAATGTGGCTGGCTCATCGATAAGTACGGACTGTCATGGTAGATCGTTCCGACCATCCTCGGCGAGATGATGCAAGACAAGGACGCCGAGCGATCACAAAGGGTCATGAACGCGATGCTTCAAATGGAGAAGATCGAGATCGATAGCTTGAAGAAGGCATACGAACAGCGATAAGCTGCGGCAACCTGGATGGCGCGACCATCGCAATGATCGATACCTACTACCAACCCGACCTCGCGTGGGTTCATCACACCGGTTACTCGCAGCACGTCGAGCGCACCGGCGCCGGCATCGTGCGGTTGTTGCGCGAAGGCGGGTTGTCGGCTCGGGCGCGCGTGCTCGACGTCGGCTGCGGCAGTGGTTTGCTGGCTCGCAAGCTGCTCGATTCTGGTTTTGCCGTGCAGGGTGTCGACGCGTCGCCGGCCATGATCGAGATCGCCCGCGAATACGCGCCGGGGGCAGACTTCAAGGCGGTGCGACTGCCGACCGGTCTGCCCGCGGGCGCGGCTGATGCGTTGCCACAAGCCGATGCGGTCGTGTCGACCGGACACGTGCTCAACTATCTCGATACGCGTGACGAAATCGCCCGGGCGCTCGCCGAGCTGGCGCGCGCGGTACGTCCGGGCGGCGTGCTCGCGATCGATCTGATGACCGAGCGCTTTCGTGAACGCCGCGACGTCGGTAACGTCCATGCCAAGGTGACGGATGACTGGGCGATCGTCACGCGCTTTTCCTGTCCCGAGGCGCACCGCCTCGATCGCACGATCACGGTCTTTCGGCGCGTCGGCGACCAGTGGCGGCGCAGCGACGAACACCACCGCAATGTGACATTCGATGAGGAGGAGGCACGGGGTGTGCTGCGTGACAATGGCATCGACGTTCGGCAGCGCGTCGCATTCGGCGACGAGCAACTGCCCGAAGGACTCGTCGTGCTGACAGGTATTCGGAGCGCGCCGTAGGCTGCGTTATCGTTACGCCATGGCGATTCGCGTCGAGTGCTACGCCGGCTATCGCGGCGAACAGGAGCCGCTCGCTTTCTGGCTCGGCGAGCGCCGGCTCGCCGTGCGCGCTATCGTGGATCGCTGGTTCGGGCCAACGCAGCGCTGGTTCAAGGTCGACGCCGACGACGGAGACACTTACGTGCTCAGACACGACGAAGCGAGCGGGGATTGGGAGCTTGCAGCCTATCGGCGCGCGAATGCGGCGCCCGCGGATGGCGCTGCGCATTGAGGGGCTGGCCCGCAATCCACCGCCGCACTCAAAGTGTCCCGAGAACCCTGTGCGGATCGCCCGATCTTATTCTGGGTGGGGTTCGCAATCGACACGGGTGTGAGCGATGGCGCAGATCAAAAACACGCAGAAGAGCTACGGCGCAGTCGCCGTCGTCCTTCATTGGCTCATGGCCGTTATCCTCATCGCGCTCGTCGCCGTCGGCCTCTACATGGTGCGGCTTCCCGACGCCGGTTTCGACACGAAGAAGATCACGCTGATCCTGTATCACAAGGAGCTCGGCGTGCTGGTGTTTGCGCTGGCGACGTTGAGGCTGGCATGGCGTGTCACCAACGCGCTTCCGCGATTGGTCGAGCATCTGCCCGATTGGCAAAAAGTCGTCGCCCGATTCGTCCACCTCTGCTTTTATGGATTGATGCTGGCCCTTCCGATTACGGGATGGCTGATGTCTTCCGCGGCGGGCATCCCGGTGTCGTTCTTCGGTCTATTCTATTTGCCCGATCTGATTCCGTACGACGATTACCTGTTCCAGCGCTTGGTTGCCGTTCACAAATGGCTGGGTTACGCATTGATTCCGCTCATCGTCATTCATGCGGCGGCCGCACTGCGGCACCATTTCGTTTTCAAGGACGACACGTTGCGCAGGATGCTTCCGCTAGCGAATTCCAAGCGGACGGCCCTCAGCCCGCTTTGGCGTGAACGAACTCGGCAACTTCCCTCAGAGCCCTCGCCGTAGCGTCATTGGCCGCAATCGCTCCCCCGTGCGGCGTCTTTTCCGGCATCGGTTCGCGCACGTCGATCTCCTTCGTGGCAATGACCTGATGGCTCGCCTGCGCGACGAGTTGGACGCGCAGCACCAATCGCAACGTGGCGGGCTCCGAAGTGAAGTCCTGCTGAAGCGCCAGAATTTCCGTTCGCAGCGCGTGGGTGTAACGACCCATGAAAGGCGGGCTCACCACGGCGCTGAAGTCACCCGTCCTCCGAAGCGTCTGCACCAGCAGCGGATGCATCATCTGTGGCGGCGTCTCGGCCCATTCGGTCCGACTGAAGTAAGCGATCTGGTACGGGCGGATTGAATAAACCATCCGGGTCGTGTCGTAGACCGGGTTCGTTTCCGGCGCCAACACCAGCAAGGTTGCGAGATGCGTCTTTCCCTCCGGAAGCTCGACCGGGATCCTGGTCAGCATTTCCTTCCGGGTCTCGATCGTCGCCGGCGTCAGCATGGCGCAGCCCGTGGCGGTCGCGACGCCGAGCGCAAACAGCAGCGAGCCGCGCCGCGTCGTTTTCATTGCTCTTCACCGGGTCCGGGCGGTGGCGGGATGGCGCCTCGAACGATGACCGACGGGTCCTTGTTGACCTTGGTCGCGAAGCCGCCGAGCGAGATGGAGAGGCTGTCGAGGCTCGCGAGCGCTTTGTGCGCTTCGGGTAGGATCTGAGTCTGCAGCGCGTTCACCGTGTCCCTGCTCGATTCCAGCAGCGGCTGGAGTTGATGGCTCGCTCGCTCGCCGTTGACGATGAGGGTGTTCAGCTTGGCGTTGTTGTCCGCGAGCGTCTTCGTGACGCGCTGAAGGCTGTCCACGGACTGCTTGAGCGACGCCACGGTGTTCTTGTCCAGCACGTTCTGCAACAGCTCGGTCATGAACTGCACGTTCACGTTCACCTGGCTGATCGCCAGATCGAGGTTTACCGATTTCGAGGGCGCCGTGG
>WNGE01004618.1_pt1 | contig 15821 bp, 19 predicted proteins | sample 5400651 | NCBI WGS metagenome assembly WNGE01 (sample SAMN13153370, study PRJNA577476) | soil metagenome | isolation source: 60 cm soil or saprolite under grassland replicate 2 | place: USA:California | collected 2016-06-15 | reverse complement strand
CCCCTTCTTAATTGAGTCGCGGCGGTGATAAGCGTTCTCTTTTCCTGTTTGAACTGAACGGGCCCAAAGAACACGCCGCTATAGTAAATTCGAATGGGGCTTCCGAACTGGACGCAAAAAAGCTTTTCGAGCTTGTTGATGCCTGCGTTTACTTGGAGAAGTCTTCATCCAACCGCCTTTTATGAAATTTTGGATTGGAACATCAGGGTTTCAGTATACCGAGTGGAGGGGAAACTTTTATCCGGAAGACTTGCCGGCGACAAAAATGTTGCCGTTTTATTCGGAACGCCTTTCGACAACGGAAATCAATTACACGTTTCATCGGATTCCTGCGCCAAAGACGATTGATAATTGGAAAGCGCTAACTCCTGGAAACTTTCGGTTCGCGTTGAAGGCGCCGCAGAAAATCACGCATTGGTCAAAACTGCGTGAATGCGCGGATACGCTGCGATATTTCCATGATGTAATCTCGGCACTGGGCGAGAAGCAAGGGCCGGTGCTGTTCCAGCTCCCGCCGAATTTCAAGAAGGAAACTTTGGTACTGGGCGATTTTTTGAATGGCCTGCCTGCTGGAATGCGCGCCGCATTCGAGTTCCGTCATGAATAGTGGTTTGACGATGAAGTCTTTGAAACTTTGCGAGCGTGCGGCGCTGCGCTTTGCATCGCCGACACAGAAAAGCTGGAAACGCCAAAGGTTGTCACGACTGATTACGGCTATCTGCGGTTACGGCGCGAAGATTACGCGGAGAGCGACGTCGAGCGCTGGACCAAGTTTGTTCGCGGACAAGAATCAAACTGGGGCGAAGTTTTTGTTTATTTCAAACACGAAGAAGCGGGCATCGGCCCGAAGCTGGCTTCGCAAATGAAAAAATTGCTGAACTAGGAGAGCAGCGAACATCCAGCGCGGAACGCTTACCATCGAATGCAAGTTAAGGCTGATCTATTTGCCGATGAGAATAAGGACTCCGGCGGCGAGTGCCACAAGGTACAAAAGGAAAACGAACGGTCCAAGATTTAGACCGAATCCCAAAAGGCCATCGATAATGAGATAGACCGCGAGCAGCAGCATGCCGATGTTCTTGGTGAATTTCATGCCGCAACATTTTTAATCGCCATAGCCGGTGACAATCCTAAAATGTCTAGAATCTTGGTCTGACTTATTGCCACTTCATTTGGCGATCCTTATCGCCCAGCCGCACGGATGACCACCGCCGAAATATCTTTCACATCTACGAAAGCGTCGAAAAACTCTGCGCCAGTTAGGTGGGAAAGATAGACGATATTGTCGGTAACTTGCCCGACTCTTCCTCCGATTTTTTCTCCAGATCTAAGGTGCAACTCGACAGCTTTGCCCGCACTGCCCTGAAGTATGCCGAGTACAGTCGCATTAGGCTGCATGACGGGTTTTTCCTGCGCGGGCAAACTGGAACAAGCCATCGCTGCAACAATGATTCCAAGAAGAACTGAATAGCGTTTCATATCCGCTCGTTCTGGGGCATTTCAGAGTGATTTGCGAGCAAATAATCATTCGACTGGCGCATAACCAAGATGTTTCGGAACGCACAGAATTCGCTAGAGTCGGAGTTGATGGGCGTTGCTGAAAATCTTGAGCGCGTTCGTGGTCAAATCACGCAAGCCGCTGCGAAAGCCGGTCGTTCGGCAAATGACATCGAACTCGTGGCGATCACGAAAACGCATCCGGCCGAGAAAGTGCGCGCGGCAGTCGACGCTGGGCATACGCTTTTTGGCGAAAGCCGCGTCCAGGAGGCGCGTGCGAAAATTCCAGAGCTACCTTCAAACTTGCGCTGGCATTTCGTAGGACACCTCCAGAAAAACAAGATCCGGCACGCACTGCAGTTCTTCGAACTCTTTCACGGTGTCGATTCGCTTGCGCTGGCGCAAGAACTGAACCGGATCGCGGGCGAGGAGGGGGGGCATCCGTCCGTGTTACTGGAAGTAAATGTAGCGGAGGAGGGGAGCAAATTCGGTTTCAAGGCCGAAACCGTACGTGCCGAAATGGAAACTCTTCTCGCGTTGCCGCGACTGTCGATCGAAGGACTCATGTGTATTCCACCGCTCGCGGAGGAAGCAGAAGCGTCCCGGGAGTTCTTTGTGAAGCTGCGCGAACTGCGCGATTCGCTGGAGAAGGAATTCGATTTGAGACTTCCACACCTTTCAATGGGGATGACGCAGGATTTTTGGATCGCAGTTGAGGAAGGAGCTACGCTCGTGCGCGTGGGTACGGCAATTTTCGGTGAACGATCCAACCGACCAAAAGATTAATGCGACTCGAGCCAACAAACATTCAGCAGATAGGCGCCGAGCTCGCGATCTCTTGGAATGACGGCTCGGAATCGTTTTTCAAACTTGAGAAGTTGCGACGCGCATGTCCTTGCGCGGCCTGCGGCGGCGAACCCGACGTGCTTGGTGATATTTCGCGGCCGCAGGTAACTTATACGGACGAGAGTTTTCGACTCGCCAGTTTCGATCTGGTAGGCGGTTACGCGTTGCAGCCGCGCTGGGCCGACGGACACGGCACCGGAATTTATAGCTTTACTTACTTGCGCCGATTGGCAGAAGCTCGGGAGTGAAGGTGCGCAATAAAACTTAAGCGATTCATGCCTCTGACACTGAAAGTCGCGATCGTCTTGCTCTGCTTTGCATTGTGCGGGGCCGGCACCTTCATTGCGTCAACTGCGCGCGAACAATCCGAGCAGCCGAAAAAAATGAACGCGATTCCGGTTAAGAATCACGAGATTACGCGGCATGTTTGGATTGTAGCGACGCGTCTTTGACCGCCCTTGTTCCGTTGATCTCGCAGTCACAGAAACGCGACGCTTACGGAATGGTGACGCGCAGTAAACTGGTTCCGTCGGTGCGTGGATGAAATTGTCGGTCCTGTAACTGGGCTGGGATCAGGAAAAATTCTCCACGCGTAAGATCGACACCGGCGCAGCGCAACGAGCCGGTGAGGCAGCACGCGATTGCGAATTGTCCGCGAGGGGCAATCTCGCGCGGTGAATCGAGATTCCATTTCTGAATCTCGAATAAATTGTGATGCAGCAGCAGTTCGCCATCGGGGTGCAATAGTCGCGGTCGAACATCATCAAAATCGATGCATTGAAGCGCCTGATCGATGTGTAACTGACGCTGCTTGCCTTTGTCGTCGACACGGTTCCAATCGAACACACGATAGGTGGTGTCGCTGTTCTGTTGAACTTCGATCAGCAAATTACCCGCGCCCAAAGCGTGCAAACGTCCTGCCGGCAGAAACACGGCGTCGCCTGTCTTCACTTGGATTTTGTGAACGTAATCGGCTGCCGTGCCGTCGCGGAGCGTCTTCTCAAACTGATCTCGCGTGATCGATTCACGAAATCCGAGATAAACCTCAGCACCCGGATCGGCTCCAGCGACGTGCCAAAACTCGGTTTTCGATTCGCCTCCTAATCTGTCGGCGATCTTTTCGGGCGGATGCACTTGCAATGAAAGTTTGTCGTGAGCATCAAGAAGCTTCAGTAGCAGCGGAAAACGGGAGGAATCGGGAGCCTCTCCAAAGATTTCGTGCCGATATTGAGTCCACAGCTCGTGCAAAGTTTTCCCGCGCAGCAGTCCGTTGCGCACCACGCTTTGGGCGTCGGGGCGATCTACTATTTCCCATGATTCTCCGATAGGTCGTTGCGGCGGCAGTTTTTTTCCGAACTCGGCTTCAAGACGCCGTCCGCCCCACATCCGTTCCATAAAAATGGGCTCGAAGGTGAGGGGAGTCGTAAGATTCAACTTGGACATGATGCGATTTCCGCAACTGTAGCGGCAGCCGTGCCGGCTGCATCGACTTAGTTTGCAGGCGACACGCCTGTCGCCACAGAGATGAATTTCAAGCGTCTTCTAAAGAACTGGCTACCTGTCTTCATTTGGCTGGGCGTGATTTTCCTAGGCTCGATCGATCTGATGTCGGCCGAGCATACGTCGCGATTCATTGTTCCGTTTTTGCGCTGGCTTAAGCCGGATGTTTCGCCGGAAACGCTTGCGTCGATTCACTTCATCGTTCGGAAGTGTGCGCATATGGGCGAATACGCTGTTCTGGCTCTGCTTTTGCTTCGCGCTGCAATTCTTATGACGAATCTCAAGCGGTCGCTAGCGATCCTTTATGTGAGTGTCTGGGGCGCCTGCCTGTTTGTGGCTGCAACCGACGAATTTCATCAAACATTCGTCGCGTCCCGTGGCGCTTCGGCGACGGATATCATGATCGATGGCGGCGGCGCGATTCTCGGACTGCTAATCGGCGCGATTTGTGGGATGACTCGTTCAATCAAGCTCGAAAGGGCGCCTGCCGACCAGAGTGTCCAATCACGATTTTGAAGCTGCCCTGCTCTGCCGCTTGCCTTTGACAGAGAGTTAATGAAATAATCAGCGTGAATGCTGATCGCAGTTGGAGGCTTACATCTGTTCGCGTCTTCACTTCAGGTTTTCCAGTGTGCTCCTTCAGAACAGCCAATCATACCCTGCCAGACAGCACGTTGAAACGTCAGCAGCGGATATTGCAGCTGCAAATTCGAATGTTCGTTCCATGATAAAGATGGTTACCGGCAGTGCGTCGTCATTCTCTGCCACGGTCAAATCTTGGGTCTTGGCAAATCTTCTCCCGGTTTTTTCTGCGACGACAATTTGGCTTGTTCTTTGTTTGGCACCGCCGTGTATCGCAAGAAGCTTCAACCCAGAAGATGGGGGAATCGGCGCCAAGATTAAAGATGCGGCCCGAATTACAGCTATGCCAGAGCGCGTCAAAGTCAGTGACGGCTCCGCCAGTACTGATATTTCCTGGAATACCGGCGATGGATCGATGGGTTTCGTTTTCGTCACGGCAAACGGTCGGCCACCGGTTCTTGTCGCTACCGGTAACGAAGGTAGCCGGGTTATTTCATGGATTCGGAGGGGCAATTATGTTTTCCAACTCTACGGAGACGCTGGACGGCGGACATTGCTCTCCTCAGTTAACGTTTCCGGGATCGTCATAGAACCCGAAACTCTTTCTCAACGCACAAGCCTATCTTACGGCCAACTGCGCTGGCTGCCGTTTGCCGCACTCATCGCAGTGTTGTATGCCGCGCTTTACTTGAGCTCGACAGGGCCGGTGCCGACAAAATTTCCGATCGAACCGGCTACCTCGCCTCACCCACTTCACGTTGCGCGAAATTTGCTGCTCGGCGTGGCCGCCTTCATTTCTGTAGATGGCCTGGTCTTTCATACGCCCCTATACACTTCGATTCTGGCACCAGAGTCTTACGCGGGGCGAATCGCAGCCATTACACGAGCCGAAAAGAATCGCGTTTCATCGGGCTTCAAAGAGGTTCTGGTTTTGGGGGACTCGCGAATGGCTGAGGGATTCTCCGCTGCGGTTGCCGATAAACTCAGCTCTGTCGATGGATTCAAGTTTGTGAATCTCGCGGAACCAGCTTCGGCCGTGAACCTATGGGACTATATGCTGCGAGAGGTCGATCCCGCGAGAGGCCGTTATTGGGCGATCGTGGTTCCCTATGGCATCGGCTTTGAACCAAACAGCGCTGACCATTTGAGAATTTCCATGGCAGCTCCGCTCTTACGCTACGGAGACTGTTTCAATTTTGCGTCCGCTTTTCAGCGATGGTCAGGTCGTTTTAGAGCATTTACAGCATGCCTACTGCGCGGCTCGGCATTCCAGAGCGACCTGGTCAATTTTTTCGAACATCCCATCGGGCGCTTCCGAAGCCTTCAAGGAGTGCCAAAGAGACTTCAATCGCGCGATCTCTACAAGGGCCGGAATTACGATATCGTCGGCACTTCCTATGATCCCAAGACGGGTCAGGTGACTTTTCCACCACGATTGACTGAGGCCCAGAGAGAAGCCATCAGAGATAGCCTCTTGAAACCATCGCAATCGGAGACACAAGATTTCCTCAGGATGCAGCGTGACGGGATTCAGCGAATCTTAAATCGTTATTCGGCCAGTCCGACGGAGATCGTCCTTACCCCCGTACCTCGCGGGCCATTTGCCGGGCTACCGGGAGCTTCCATGACGTTCCACGCAGTCTTTCCCGCCATCACGACTCAGAAGTCCGTCTTTTCTCTTCCCGAACAGACGTTCGATTTTCTTGAGAAACCCGAATATTACTTTGACGGATTCCATCTTAATGCAAAGGGCCGGCAACGATTTACTGAAACATTGGTAGCTGAGTTAGTAGAGCGCCTGCGGTCGGCTAATTCAGATGAACGGCTTCGTTCCGAGTCAAGAGTGGCAGCGGATCGCTTGTCAAAAGGTGATGGTTTGAATCATACCCTAATGAACGAAGTCAACTAGCTATCAACCGAGCTATCCCATGTTATTTAACAGCTTTCAATACTGGATCTTCTTCTTGATCGTAACGACGCTGTTCTACAGCGTCCCGTTTCGCGTCAGCAAGTTCCTGCTCCTGGGTGCAAGTTACATCTTCTACATGTGGTGGGATCCACGATTCATCGTGTTGATTCTTACCTCTACAGTAGTTGATTACTTCCTCGGAATTCTGCTGGAGACGACCGCTGGCCGCCGCAAGAAACTGTTACTTATCGTTAGTCTGGTAGTTAATCTCGGTATTCTTGGTTTCTTTAAGTATTACGACTTTTTTGCAAGCTCGCTGGCTAGGTTGCTTCGCGTGCCTGAGTCATCGGTTATCTTGCAAGTTATTCTCCCCGTAGGCGTGAGCTTCTATACTTTTGCCAGCCTTTCTTACACCATCGATGTCTATTGGGGAAAGATGAAGGCAGTTAGAAGCTTCGTCGATTACGCGCTGTTCATCGCGTTTTTTCCTCACCTCATAGCCGGTCCAATCATTCGGGCCCGGCAATTCATCTCTCAAATCCAATACTGGCGTCGCCCTGCGGCGATTATGGTGCAGAGCGGCATCGTTCTTGTTCTGTCCGGTTTGATTAAGAAGATGGTGTTTGCCGATCGATTCGCTGTCGTGTCCGACGCATATTTCAATGATCCGGCGGCGCACCCGGGCTGGCTGCCTGCATGGTCAGGTTGCATCGCTTTCTTTATGCAAGTCTTTTTCGATTTCTCTGGTTACACCGATATCGCTCGCGGTTGCGCAAAGCTGCTGGGCTTTGAGTTTCCACTTAATTTTGCGCGGCCATTCCTGGCTAGAAATCCGCCCGACTTCTGGCAGAGGTGGCATATAACTCTGTCCACGTGGGTCCGAGACTATTTGTTTATGCCATTTAGCCGGGGCAGAAAAGGACGGTTCGGGTTGTACCGCAACCTTATGATTGTCATGATACTCGTGGGACTGTGGCACGGGGCGAACTGGACATTTGTCGCGTGGGGAGCATACCACGGCGCTCTGCTGATTGGATATCGATTCTTCGATCGGGCAGCAAGGGGAACAGCAGTCGCTGACGTTATGAAGAAACGCTACTTCGTGCCGTTTAGCATTGGACTGATGTTTCTGTCCTGCACAGTAAGTATGGCTTTCTTTCGTCCAAGGACGCTCCAAGCGAGCGGATACGTCTTAAGTGCATTGTTCGGTTTTCAGCACGTAACGGGCGATTTCCTGCTGACGACGGGAACGATTGTGCTGATTTTTATTTCGTTATTTTTGGCGGTGGCGCAGGAACGCACACAGTTTATTGACCGTCTCGCGTTTCAACCGGCACGCGTTCAAGTTCCAGCATACGTTTGCGCGTTTCTGGCGCTTGAGTTATTCCCGGCTACGGGGCAAGTGCCATTCGTTTATTTTCAGTTCTGATCACCGAAAAAGGGAAATGGGCCTGACTGGGCTGAACCACATTACGGAAGGCGGATTGAGCGCCGCGTTTCTTCTTCATGGACACCGTTACGGGCGTGGCAGCGGCGTCGGACGAGGTCTTGGTGTTGGCGTAACTCTCGGTGCCTCGTAACGGAAAGTGCAGGTAAATTCGGCCACCGGCCCGTTGACGCAGTTAAAAGCACCAGCGGCAATATGCATAGTGTTGACGCCCTGCACCGCAGGCGAGGTGTTGAAGGTGAAGTCAGTCGTCGTGTTGCCGTTTGATAAGGTAACCGAGTCCGCCGGGATTCCGTTCACGGTAAAATCGCTCGCATCGAGACTTGCCGGGTCCACTGGATCGCTCACGTTGAGATTGAAATCAGTCGGTGGGGTAGTAACAATGCTGCCGCAGCCTTCAGTGCTGACCGAACAAGGCGGGGGTGTAGGTGTTGGCGTACCCGCCACGGATGACTCTTCATCGAAGAAAGCGTCCTGCTGCGAGACGCCCTCGATGGTCACACGACCGTCCACCCACGAAGTGACATGCTTGGTGGCGATTGCAGAGCCGTAGTCGTAATCGCTGGCATAGGTCGGCACGATGCCCGGGACAGGTTGGGCAGGGAGTGGGCTGACTACGTCCGAGAACGCATCGTCCGGTAACCACGTCAGACCGCCGTCATTAGACTTGCGCGCCCACATCCTGTAACAGGGAACTGTTGGGTCACCATACGTGCAGCTGGTGCTCTCGCGTGCGTCATACCACACGGCGAAGAGGGTGCCACTGGGGCTGATCGATAGACTGGGCTGCCAATTCGGCCGGCTAGTGGTATCGGTGTTCAACTTCACCGGTGCGCTAAAAGTCTGTCCCATGTCAGTGGAGCGGATGTAATAGATGTCGGCAGAGTCGCTCCCAGTGCCGTGCTGGTCATAGACGTAGTGAACAACTCCGTTAAGAGCGGCAGGCTCACCCCAGCCTTCGTGTCGCCAGTAGCCACCGTTATCGGGAAACATACAGGCGAAGTAGCCCACAGCGGTTACCCCAGGTCCAGAAAATGGAGTGCCGATGTAAGTATTGGTCCATGTGTTGCCGCCGTCGGTGGAGCGAAAGAAGTAGTTGGTATTGTTATGAGGGAAGCCTCCCCCTCCTTCGTCCATGCCGGCAATGTATACATCGCCTGTGACCAAGTCGCCGGTGATCTGCACGTTGCGGATGAAGGTGCTCTGGGGGCTCACCATTATCGGGCTGTGCCACGTCGCACCGTCGTCAGTGGAGAAGGTGCAGAAGATGTTCGCGTTGGGTTGATTAAAGTCGTTCCAGGAAACGTAAATGTTTCCGTAATGGAGAGAGGATGAGTTGTTGTCCACCCAGCCAGAATGCCGGTCGGCAAGGGGATTGTTGACAACGCAGTTGTAATGGATCCAGCTGGCCGGCGAAGGGTCCCAAGGAGTGGTAGACTTGTAACCGCCCAAGCCGCCGCAGGCCAAGTCGGCCCAGACCGTGTACCAAGTGCTGCAGTGGCGGCTGTAGAGAACGACTGGGCCGCCACCGGTATTGGGGAAGGGACTTTGACCGTTGTAGGTGAGGCGGGTAAAGGTGGTGCCGCCGTCGGTGGAGACCGATGCCCCGGAACCGTTGGTGTTGGGGCCTCGCGTGTCGTTGTAAGCGACGACGATTTGGTTGGGGTTATCCGGGTTAGCCGTAGAGAATGTCGTCGACTGGGTAACATTTGGAAAACTCTCAGTGCCGGTGATCAGGTCCACGTCCGTGCCGCCATATACCAAAGGTGCCGTTATGTTTTGCACAAGCTTTGTGAAGGCAGTGTGCCGGGAAGGTTTACCTCCCTCTGACAGGCCGCAGAAAATCATGATGGCTCCCGCCCGCAAGTTCTCTTGCTTGTCGATGCCAAGCTCGTGAATTTTGGAACAGTCAAATCCGGCGGGAATGAGGGGATCGATGGAGCCAGTATTAGCGTGCCTCTGCTGCGCTTGTGCAATGCTTGCGGCAGTTACGGCGAACGTGCCAAAGCCCATAAGCGCAATCAAAACGCGCAGATTGAAGAAAACGGATTGAGGAACGCGCTTTTTCATCGACAAAATTGCCACCGAGTTCCCGTGAGTAAACCTCTTTTACTCGAACTGCGTCGAAGATGTCCAGACTTTTCGCTGCGGACCAGTATCGCTGCGAAATCATGGGCCTGACTGGGCTCGAACCAGTGACCCTGCGCTTATCAAGCGCATGCTCTAACCAACTGAGCTACAGGCCCGCTTCGCGGAACTGAACAGTGATCAGTGATCGGTGATTGGTCAAGCGATCGGCGTGATTTTTCTGATCACAGATCACGGTTCACTGATTACATCACGGGGGTTCGCCTTCGCCAAGGCTTCGCCGCGACAGCCCCGAAAGCTTTCGGGGGCCGGAGGCAAGGGGATTACGCTCCCGCTAGTGCATCCGAAAATGTGCCGGATTTGTTAGATTTTGCCTCCCCGCCTTTCAGGCTTTGGAGGCAAGGGGATTCGAACCCCTGACTTCCAGCTTGCAAAGCTGGCGCTCTACCAACTGAGCTATGCCCCCTGTGAATTTTCGATTTTAGATTGTGAATCGCGGATTGCAAATGCGGGGAGCACATAAGCCGCGCATTCGCGGTTTCGGCAAATGCCGAAGCCGGATGCCGATCTTACGACTCGCCATCCGGCATTCGGCGCTTCTTTCAACGGGCGAAGCTGGATTCAGGTGCTGAGAACGCCGCCCATTTTGCTTTCGCTATTGTCCCCCGACAGGTACCGCCAAATATGGTGTCCTCACATTACTTGCATCGATAGCCCGCCCCGTAATTTCTCCGTTGTCATTTATGCCTTTCGCAGTTTCGAGCCGAATAGGAAAGCTGCCTTTGAAATCATTGAGGTCTGTAGGGTAGGTACCCTGATCCCAAATAACGGCACGACAATCGACAAAGTCCGCGTCGCATGAGGTACCGACTATTTGGCCAAGTTCGTTGATACCGTAAGCCTCACTGTCTACGTGTTTTGGTGTACGGCCTTTCAAAGGTTTGAGAGGTCGAATGCCATTTTCCCTCGTCCACACGAACGCGTGTAAGATGTCGCCATCAACAAAGGCGGGGTCGCCAGCAAAACCTACGATATCGCCTCGTTGATTGATTGCGGTCGGCGTGTTCCACCACTGGGCTCCAAGGTTCCCGAGGTCAGTCACCCCGCCATTTTCCCAAAGCACGGCATGCTTGGCCGTATGCCTTCCCACGGCTTGGTCGCAGATACCCGAAATACCCACGATTTGGTCATTATCATTGATCGCCGTTGCGGCTCCGGAGGTATCGCCGGGCATTAGAGGCAAATCGTGAATTACATCTGGCGGTCCGAGGTCCCATACGGCCGGACGGAACTGGAGAACCTGTGGCGAAACGCATGTTGGGTCATGTACATCATTCTCTGCCCATCCGACCGCCTGGCCGAGGTTGTTGGCACCCGTGGTGAAACCGTTGTCGCCGCCTGGAAAGTTGGGAAGTCCTCTCATCTGGTTGTTCTCCCAAACGAAACCGAGATTGATGAAGCCGACGGTGTAAGGCCCACTATAGAAGGCGGCGCTACTCCAAGCTTCCCCCAGCGGCTCTGGATCGGCAGTTTGAGAAATACCTACGATGATGCCCTGAGTATTCTTAACGTTCCACGTTACACTGCTATTGGGTCCCCCGAGCGTGCCAAGGTCAGTTAACGAACCGTTACGCCACAAAGTAGCATGCCGGCTCTGATTCCCTGTCAGTCTGGAATAGCCTGCGACCCAACTCTGATCGTTGATGCTGTTTCCAGCGCTGCTCGTCCCACCCAAGGTAGGAAGGCTGGACACTTGGTATTGCCCTTTTGCTTTTGTCTGCGCTTGTTCCTGTGCAAGCGCGGGTGCTACGGCCGCGCCGCAGCAGATACTGATCAGAGCGATCAAAGCGATTCGGCTATCCCTTTTGGTTATAAGTTGTATTGTCATGTTTTGTCTCCTTTGTTGAGTTTTTCATGACGACACCTTAGAGACTGGCATTAACTCGCCGCCAGTGCCACTTCGCTCATTTCGTACGAGCCATTCACTTTTGGTTCAGTTTCCAGTAACCAACCCATCGAAGAGAAGCAGTAGCTCTTCTAAGGGATCTGGAATCGCGGAACGATAGACAGACGGCTTATAAAGAGTGCCTGCCGAGGGCTGGCGAGCGACCGAAATGACTTAGGTCAATTTCGAATTAAGCGCCGCCGCGAACCTGCTAAGACCTTCACGAATCTGCGCACGCGACCATGCGGCGAAGCCGAAAGTTAGCGCGGGTTCCGCCTCTGCTTTCATAAAGCAGGACGACAACGGCGACGGTCTCATACCGATCTCACTGCACACACGCGTGATTAGGGGCAAGTCCGCTTTCCGACGTAGCCAGGCAACGAAATGCAGCCCGGCTTCCGGAATTTCCAAAGTAAAGTATTTGCCTAACAAATTGTTGAATTGTTCGATGAAGAATTCTCTTCGGTCAGAATATAGTTTCCGCATGCGCTTAATGTGGCTCAGAAAAAATCCTTCGGTAAGGAATCGAGCCAGCGTTGCCTGATCGATCGCGGGAGAATGTTGGTCCATCACGGCACGAATCTTGATCATTGGCTCGACCAATTGCTCCGGCGCAAGGATATAACCCAGTCGCAAGGAGGGGTAGAGGATCTTACTCATTGTGCCTGCGTAGATAACACGGCCGGCGTTATCAAGCCCCTGCAAACACGGGAGTGGGGGACCGGTGTAACGAAATTCCGAGTTATGGTCGTCCTCAAAGATGTAAGCGTCGCATGTGCGCGCAAAATCGATCAAAGCCGTCCTTCGCGCGAGACTCATCGTCATACCAAGTGGAAATTGATGAGAAGGAGTGACATAGATTATCTTCGGTGAGCGCTGTTTCAGCGGCCGCGCAATCGTGATGCCTTCCCGGTCCACAGGCCGTGGTACAACGGTCGCGCCGGCGAAGCCAAAAGCCCGGCGAGCCTGGTAAAATCCGGGATCTTCGATCCACGCAACCTCGCCGCGATTTACGAGGGCCATTGCGCTGATCATCATTGCCTGCTGTGTGCCAGCAGTAATGATGATCTGGTCCGGATGACAACGCGCACCTCTATAATCACATAAATAAGTTGCGAGCGCTTTGCGCAGGTCGGGCTCGCCACGGCTTGACGCATACTGGAGCAGATGCGCTCCCTTTTGTGCGAGGACTTCCGCTCTAAGTCGCTCCCATATTGCGATCGGAAATTCGTCAAGCGCGGCGACAGCGGGAACAAATGTGACACCGGGTGGGCCGGCGATTCCGAAATCAAACTGGTGGCCGACCCGCTGATCCGGAATGCCTCTTACTCGATCGGAAAGCCGAGTTGGGCGTTCTACGTGTGCCTCTGCTTTTGCCGTTCGCGCGCTCAAGAAAGTTTCCGGCAACGCCTCGGCGACGAACGTGCCGGATCCGATCTTCGATTGAAGGTAACCTTCCGAATGAAGTCTGGAGAAAGCGACGTTTACCGTGAATCGCGACACTCCCAGGTCGATCGCAAGTTCACGAGAGGAAGGGAGTCGGGAAGAGTTGTTGTTGAAAGTTGCCGCAACCAATTCATCGCGGATCTGCCGGTAAAGTTGTTCATGGAGCGGTTCATGGGAAGCGCGGTCCAGCCGAATCATGTCAAAAGCCATAATCGAATGGCGGCGGCGCTGCTTTTTCTTATCTGACTTTTTCGCTGAATTTTTTTTCACGATTCAGATTGTGCTCATTAAGCAAACTCCTGGTAACCGCAAGCTCCCGTCGAAGTGGTATGGCCATTTCGCTCTAAGTGGACGGTTGACAGCTTACCACAAGGCCAGAACCTTTTTTTAATGCAGACTCAGACTCCCTGTAGCGATCACACTGAAACAAAAGGCCTGATTTATTTTGCGCGGATGCTGGACAAGATCCGGCTAAAAGCCCGAGGTGAATTGCCGCCGGACTATTTTACCGGTGTCGATGAAGATCCGACGATGTTCGATGCTCGTTGCGCAAGATTTCTCGGCGTGAATTACGATGACCTTGTGGAGCGAACGCTGAAAGGCGGATCGGACGAGGAAATTCTCGAATGGTGTTTCGAGCGAGGCCGTCAACCCAGTGAAGATCAGATCGCGATCTGGAATGCGTTTCTGAGCAAACGTGGCTGGCGTGATGAAGCGAGCGCAGACCTGCAAGCAGCCAAGGAGCGATCAGGCTTCGGTGATCGCGACGACATTCAAACGTGGATAGACTTGCACGACGCTGAGGAGGGCAGAAAGCCCGTGGCAACGTTCGCTCAAGTGAAATCATCAAACCAAAGTGACTGAAGACGTGGAGGCGGCGGATGACTTTTGCCAGGGAGCCAATCGCGAGGACCCGCATATGCGACTCGTTTGCTTGGAACGACATGGGGTCACGCGCCTTCTTTTTGGCATCCTTGTATGGTTCGTGTTATCACACCTTGTAGTCTGGTGACATGGTCTGCGCACCCCCTCGACCAAGCCGTGCTGCCCACCAGCCTGTATCCTGTCGGGATGACACAGGTGGAATATGTCGACCCGGTCGGTGGCGGTAGACCTCTGGACTACATGCTGATCTACCCGGCTGCTCCGAATACCGCCGCTACTCCTTTCAAAGTATTTTTGTCTACGAAGTTACATCTGTAAAAAGACGCGCCGATTGTGGCCGATGGGCTGAAACATCCGCTTGTCATGTTCTCGCACGGAGCCGGCGGCGACGGCTCGGGCTATCCTTGGTTCGGCGAATACCTGGCGTCGCACGGCTATCTCGTCGCCATGCTCTACCACTATCGGGCCAATACGTTTGATTCGAGCGCACTGTATGTGCGCAACATGCTTTGGCAGCGCCCACGCGATATCAGCCTGGACATCACTCATCTACTCCGGGACAAGACTTGGGGGCCACACATTGATCCAAATCAGATTGGCATAGCAGGGCATTCGCAAGGGGGATTTACATCCCTCTGGATCGGTGGGGCCAAGGTTAACCCCGACTTGTTTCTGGCATACCAACGCGGATGAAAGAACAACCAGGTGGTGCCGGCGTATCTGCGTGAGCAAATGCGCGTTGACGCGAACCCCGCGGTTGATGTGCACGACGATCGGGTGAAAGCGGCATTTGCGATGGCTCCGGGAGACATTCAAGGCTTTGGCATGGACGAGGCCGGGCTTCGGCAAATGGGAATCCCGGCCTATCTCATTGTCGGTGCCGGTGACACCGCAACGCCGCCGAAGGAAAACGCGGAGTTTGCCGCCAAATATATTCCGCATGCCCAACTCGACGTGCTGCCCGGTCAGGTTGGCCATGAGATCTTCGACAATGAGTGCGATCAGGTGGGACGGGACAACTATCCCGACGCCTGCATCGATGCCCCTGGTGTGAATCGGGCCAAGCTGCACGAGTACATCGGGAAAACCGCGTTGAAGTTCTTCGATTCGAATCTGAACGTGCAGAGACAAAGGCCGAACCGAAGGTATCCAGAATCAAGTCGTATCGCGCGAGCGGCAAGATGCCTGTGCTACAAACAAAATGCCGGATGTCGACCTTGTGAATCGTCATCCGGCATTGCAGTCGATGTGCAGCAAAGACTGAATTGTGCGTTACCCTGATCTCCTTTGAAGCTCTGGTTTCTTTCGATTCCAAAGTCTTCACGGCATATCCAAGAACTATCATTTGATTAGCTCCTGGAGTTAGCCGTCGACCTGTGCTGACGCTTTCCATTTTCCGCTTCAACGTTTTCACGTTTCAACGAATCACGGGGCGCAGCCTTTCTCCTTAGAAAGGAGGTGATCCAGCCGCAGGTTCCCCTACGGCTACCTTGTTACGACTTCATCCCAGTTACCGCTCATAGCGTAGGCGGCTGCCTCCTTGCGGTTAGCACGCCGACTTCGGCTACAAGCGACTTCCATGATGTGACGGGCGGTGTGTACAAGGCCCGGGAACGTATTCACGGCGCCGTAGCTGATGCGCCATTACTAGCGATTCCGGCTTCATGAAGTCGAGT
>WNGE01018918.1_pt1 | contig 15828 bp, 14 predicted proteins | sample 5400651 | NCBI WGS metagenome assembly WNGE01 (sample SAMN13153370, study PRJNA577476) | soil metagenome | isolation source: 60 cm soil or saprolite under grassland replicate 2 | place: USA:California | collected 2016-06-15 | reverse complement strand
GTGGCGCTGCCCATCAGAACGGAACGGCATAATCCGCATTCCATCGCCACCCTGCGCCGCCAGATCGCAACCCACCTGGCGCGCTCGCTACCCAGGTGCCCCTGCTGTCTTCGCCCCTTCTTGTAACACAGTAGTACTATGACGCCGTAGGGGCTTGGCTAGAGGGCAAAGGCGCAGCTCCGGATAACGTAGCAGGCTCACCCGAACTGCAATCTCAGCTACGCCTCCAGGATGAGGTCGCGCAGGCCTTGATGAATGAGAGGTACCGGCACGGAGCGCTGAACATCGAGACCACGGAGGTTCGTCCGATAGTAGTACCGTGCCACGGAACTTATCGAAGATTTCATGATTGCAGCAAATGGGGTAGTCGCCCGCCCTCCGTCGAGCAGCATCTCGATCTGGCGCAGCGAAATCCTGAGCGCAAACTCGTATTCGACTTTCTTGGTGCGGTTGCGAACTACCACCCGCCGGCCCGCGGCGACCGCGACGCGGATATCGGGCATTTCCAGTTCATCGCCTGTCTCGATCGAGTCGTAATCAGCCGGATTGGTGAAGCGCAGGGGCACGATGCCGAAGTTCACCAGGTTCGATTCGTGGATGCGCGCGTAGGACTTCGCCAGTATGGCTTTCACGCCCAGGTACATGGGGGCGATGGCGGCGTGTTCGCGACTGGAGCCCTGGCCCCAGTTTTCGCCTCCCGCGAGGAATCCCCCGCCCGCATCCTTGGCGCGCTTGGGGAAGGTGGGATCGACAAAGCGGAAGGTGTACTCGCTGATCGCGGGGATGTTCGAGCGAAGCGGCAGCACGTCATTACCCCCGGGCAAAATATGGTCGGTGGAGATATTGTCGCCGAGCTTCAGCAACACCTGACCGGTCAGCGACAGAGCTAGCGGTTGCACCGGTGGCGGTGGGATGATATTCGGACCAAAGAAGAGCTCCACGGTTTCACCATTCGAAGGGGGCAGCAGAAAGTCTTTCGTGTAGAGCACATATTCGTCGGGCTCTTCGACTGTCGGCGCTTCGCCCAGGGTGCGCGGGTCGGTAATAACCCCAGTGATGGCCGTGGCCGCCGTCGTCTCCGGCGAGCAGAGCCAGACGTAGTCGTCCTCGGTGCCACTGCGGCCCTTGAAGGCACGGTTGAAGGTGCGCACACTGTTTCCGCCCGAAGGCGGCGCTGCGCCCATGCCGATGCACGGTCCGCAGGCCACACCGCGGTCCTGCACGCCGGCGAGGATGTAGTCCATATAAGCGCCGCTCTTCAAGATATTCACAAGAATCTGCCGCGAGCCGGGCGACAAGATCATATGCAGGTTCGGCGCGATGTGGCGCTCGTGGAGGATGCTGGCCACCACTGCCAAATCGCGGTAAGACGAGTTCACTGACGAACCCACCGCCAAGGTGATGAGCAGTCCCTCCCAGCGGTCATGGTGCGAGTCCCAGGTGGAGCGTCGGATGGCCGAGTCACGCAGTGCAGAGCGAGTAGTCTTCGGCATACAGCTTGCGCACGAACGCCGGGGCGGCAGGCGGGTGGAGCAGACCTCGGTCTTCGGCGGCGAGCAGAAAGATGAGGCGATAGACCAGTCGCAGGAGCTGTCCGAAGAATTCCGGCAAGGGCAGCTGGTTCGAGGCGAGGCGGTCACGCAGCGAGGCGTTCTCTGAATGCGAGAGAAAGCCGTTGCCCAGCGCCAGCAGCGCGGCCTCGACGCCACCCCGCAAGCGTTCGCGGGCTGATTCGCCCTCCTCCCGCCAGCGCTCGAGCGCGGAGTCTGCGGGTGGGGCCGTTGTGGGACCGAAGCGCGAGATATGAATCAGAAGCCAGAGGGCGGCGAAGTCGGGAAGTCACGGGGCCTAGCGACTCTCCTCAGTCGCTAGAGAGCCCGAGGCCGGGGCGGCTTGTCTTTACCGCGCCTCGGCCGTCTGTAATTCCAATCCGGCGCGCTCTCCGTTAACCAAGACAATCCCAGTATTGAGCAGTTGCTGTCCAGTGCAGTCATACTGCTGGAAGCAATGCATCGCAGCGAGCGGAAGAATGAACTCAACTGCGAGCGAGTGGGCATTTTCGCTGTCACCGGCAATCTTTATTGTGGTACTGAAATTGATGCCGTCAAAGCCCGAGGCGTCCTTGAAGTAACTCAGGACTGGACGGACGAGGTGGGCAACGTGCCGGTCGAAGGCCAATGCAGCCAGTTTGTACTGAGAATCTTCAATATTGGCGTCCAGCGTGGTAGTTAGCGGGAGTTGGAGATACGTTCCCTGTTTGAACGAGATAAACGCCGGAGGAGCATACGAGAGAAAATGCGCGTCTTTGCCCTGCTCTTGTGTCAGGGAATCGATGGCGTGCTGATACTTTGCCTGTAGATCCTTCAATGCATCCGGCGAGGAGTCATGCAGCGGCTCGCCGGTCAGCTCCGGCGGCACGGATGCAGACGCGGGAGATGCCGTAGGAGGATGCGGCAATGTGGGCAGCGCAGGGCCAGACGTACGAAGGCCAGCATCGCCTGTTACAGTGGGACGCACGCTGGCGAGCATGGCGGCGGGTGTCTGCCTGTCCGGCAGCTGCGGTCTTTCTCCGTCGAGCCAAAGCACCGTCGCTTCGCCATTGTGATAGACCTCGGCATGGGGACCACAATCTGAAGAATCGGCAGAACTACGGCCAAATAGGTCTCGCGCATGCGATGGTCGGCATCCACGCGCGCGTCCGAGTATGCGGCAAAGTAGTTGCCCGTAATTACCAGGGCTCTGCGTTGGTTGTAGAAATCAAAGCGGATCGACCGCTGGTCGGATTGTTTCTGCTCGGGCTCGTCTATATCCAGCTTGCGGCTGAAATAAAACGGATAGGGAAATTGGTGCTTCTTCAACTCGGTTGAAATCGCCTGCAGCTCTTTCTCGTGCTTTTGCTGCAGGGCGCGCAATGCGGGAGCTTTAATCTCCGCGGGCGGAAGCACCTGCGCAACCACGCAGGATGCCCAGAGCATACATAGCATCAGTGCAACTCTATTTGTTTGCATTTCTACCTACTGGGGCCCGGTAGGGCGGATCGGCAACTTCCCGGATATAGCCGGCGAGCGCCTGTAAGTCACTCTTGCTGAGCGTGTAACCGAATGGCGGCATCGCGGCGGATTTATTCAAGGCAACGCCTCCGTGGCTGATAACAGAAATTAGATCGGCATCGCTGATTTTGTTGAAGGTGTCACCCTCGGTGAATGGGTGCGGTTTCGGATCGAGATTATCCATATTCGATACGCGTTCGGGCGTGGACTCCGGGTCGTGGCATCGGGCGCAGTACTTCGCGTTGAGTTGCTGGCCCAGCGCCTCTTCATAGCCGAGCGCGATTTCATCGGTGCTCAGCCGCACCTTGCCGCCGTTCGTGGAGGCAACCACCTGAAAGTGACCGCTGGCACCGGGCGCCGAAACTTGCGAGGGGAGCTGTCCGCTGCTGTCAGTGACGCCGCTGATCGGATCGAACTTCACCCCTGGCGGCCCGGAAAAAGAAACGCTCGCATTTGGCACTGCTGTCCCCTGCGCATCGTTCACCTGAACCAGCAATGGTTGATCGAGCCGTGCGCCAATGCGCGCGAGCTGCTTGTCTCCGCTGACCAGAACCAGAGCCGCGCCCGTCGCGGTACCGGAGGACGCCGGAGGAGCCGCCCCATGCCGGCAACCACACATTCCGAGCACGAAGGCCAGAAGAATGGATCGCTGCTTCATTTCTTGTTTGCCCCCTCCTTTGCGCTCGTCTTCAGCGTCATGAGGTAGGCTGTGAGCTCCATTGCCTCGGCATCGTCCATGTGCTGGTTGGGCTCGATCGTGTCAGGACGCAGCGCCTGCGGGTCCTTAAGCCACTGAAAGATCCATGCCGGAGTCAAGCGAAGGCCAACCCTCGAAAGCACTGGGCCGATGTAGCCCTTGTCTTTTTGCGGATCGATGATGTGACACGCCTGACAGTTGTACTTTGAATAGAAGAGCTGTTTTCCCTGTTCGGCCAGTTGCGCCGTTAGGCTATCGGAAGCGATTGCATCTCGATCGAACCTCGGGGTCTGGTACACAGTAAGAATGTACTCGGACAGGACATTGATTTCGGAGTCGGTCAGATTAAACTTCGGCATGCGGCGAATCAGCGCAGGCCGCAGTGTGTTGGGGTTCTTCAGAAAGTCTGTTAGCCATGGCCTCTGTACGCTGCTGCCTTCCCAACTCAGGTCGGGCGCCATGTCGCCGCCGTGCCCATTGATCCTGTGGCAACTGAAGCAGCGCAAATCGTTCATAAGTTGGCCGGCTTTTCCCGCGGGCTGGTATTGCGAATCGTGCAGCGACGTGATGCGCAGGTTTGCCCCCATTGTGTTGGACCGATCGTTGAGGGCAAGCAGGGCGGTGGTCAATGCATCGATCTGCGCGGGCGCAAGTGTGAACTTCGGCATCTTCAGGCCGGGGCCGAAGGCGCGTGGGTTGGTGATCTTCGAGCTGATGTAGTCAGGGAGCGTGTGCTCGACGCCCTTCGGGAACGCCAGTAGCGCAAACGGCTTGCTGCCCACGCGGCTGAGTTCGGGAGCAAAGTTGTCAGGCTTCTTGACGCCGTTAATCTGATGACACGAAGCACATCCGAACTCGACGACCAGCGCCCGTCCATGATCGATCTGCTTCTGCGTTGCCGGTTCCAGGTGGACGTTGGCCAAGAAGTCGCTGTCGGTTTTTGCCGCTAGAAAGCCGGCAAGTAGAGTGACTTGCTTATCGTCGAATCGATAATGCGACATCTTCGTATTGGGCGAGTATGCCGTCGGATCGCGAAGCCACTGCTCCAACCACTCCGGCTTAACCTTGCTTCCAACCCTGGTGAGCTCCGGTCCAAGATCGCCGCCCACCAGGTTGCCGGCCGCATTCTGCGTGGCATGGCAGGAGGCGCAGTACGATTCGCCATACACTGTGGCGCCGGCCTGAGCCGCGTTGGCATCGGCCGATGCGGGCTTGGGGGATGGATTCGCGAGCTTGGGGGCGTAGGGGCTGGGCGTGCTCTGTGCGATCAGAAACGCCGAGATATCGCGCGCATGATCGTCGCTGAATCCGAAGTTCGGCATGGTTGCCGAAACAGCGTAAGCCTGCGGATTCTTGATCCACGAGAAGATCCATTCGCGGGAGGTCTTCTCGGCAATATGGATCAGGTCTGGCGGTTCGTCGGCGGCGGTCATTACATTACCGTCAGCGAGCTTGATGGTGTGGCAGTGAACACAGCCTTCGCGCGCCAGCAGGCGACGGCCTTCGTTCAATTCGGGTGTGCCGCGCAGCGGAGCAAGATGGCACTGGCCACAAGCGGCATCCATGTACTTCGCGGGCAGCAGTGGCTCTTCCCATGCGAGTGTACTGTGATGCGCCTCGTGGGCCGTGGTGGCCGTGCCTTGGCCGCGATGACAGATGACGCATCCAAACTCGGTCAGGTTATGAGGCATGACCGGGTGTTTGCGAAATGGCTGCTGGCTGACGTCGGCCAGGGTCGTTTCGTTCAAGGCACAATGGCACGTCGTGCAGCGATCAACTACTCCCAGCTCCGGCATCCAGATCTGCTGCACTCCCAACGGAGCGCGGCGCTGCAAGGAATGGGCATCGGCGCGGGTGCTGATGAGCTTTAGGTAGCCGTTCTGATAGTGCCGCCATTCGCTGAAGTGGTCCTTCGCCGGCGCAATCGCCAGCGACACAAGGAGAATAACGCTAATCGACCCGAATGCCCGAGCACTGTCACCAAACAGCCTACCCAATAGACTGCGGAGTCCTTTTCCCCTCGCCACCTAACTCCTCCAAGGCAACACCCACGACCAGCCGGGGCCGCGGAAGAATGTACCGACGGCTGTCAGAACTATCAATTCCATCAGGAACCACGTCATGATCCAGAACGAAAGCGGTTTCGAGGCAAGCCAGTGGCTGAAGCCGGGAGGCGCAGTTGGCCCCGTACGTGCCGCAACCAGAAGCCCGAGCGCAATCAGCAGTGTCGCTGGCAACGCCACGTAGACATCAAAGACTAGAAGAAAGATCAACAGCGCGACGATTACGAGTGCGCAGATCGTCAGCCGGCGCTGCCGGTCTTTGGTGAAGATTCCGTCGGCTTCAACATTGACGTTGAAGTACGGAATTACAATTAGCGCCATGACTACCAGCCCCGGAACAAGCACACCCGCAACCACCGGGGGAAAATAGTGCAACAGCTCTTGCAGCCCTAGAAAGTACCACGGCGCTTTGGCGGGATTCGGCGTGTGCATCGGATCAGCCAACTGCTCCAGGGGCGCATTCCAGAGGAGGGCGAGCCATACCAGGAACACAACGAGTACTTCGATCGCCACCGCGGCGCGCAGCAGCGTCTCCGGGAAGGTCATCACGTACTCTTCATCCCGAAACTTCACCGCCGGCGAAGTACGCCGTGTGACAAACGCCACGCGCACCGGGGCTTTCCGGTAATCCGACTCCATCTCAGCCTTGAAGTCTTTGTTCTCGTTCATTTGTGTTTCGCTTTCTCAGGCGCGTACAGCCCGCCATCCTTGCGAATGCGCCAGAAATGGATCGCGATGAGAAGTAGCGCTGTGAGCGGCAGGATCATGCAGTGGAGAACATAAAAGCGCAACAGCGCATTCGCATTGACGGAGTGGCCGCCAAGCATCAGGAAGCGAATCTCCTGCCCAATTATGGGAACCGCCGATGCAATGTTGCTGCCGACCGTTACCGCCCAGTAGGAGAGCTGGTCCCACGGCAGCAGGTACCCGGTATAGCTGAGTAGCAACGTGACCAACAGCAGCACCACCCCGATGACCCAGTTGAATTCGCGCGGTGGCCTGTAAGCTCCGCGATAGAAGACCTTGAACATGTGCGCGAAGACCAGGAAAACCATGGCGTGCGCCGACCAGCGATGAAGGTTGCGCAGGAAGATGCCGGAGGAGACCACAAACTGCAGGTCCTTCATGTCGGCGTACGCTTGAGGAACTGAAGGGTGGTAATACAGCATCAGCAGGATGCCGGTGATCACCAGCACCAGAAATGTGCCGAAGGTCAACGCGCCAAGGTACCAGGTCGCGCTGAACTCCAGCATTCGGCGGCGCGACTTTACCGAGAATAGATGCAAGAGCACGTTGCTCTGCACGGCCAGCGCGCGGTGCAGTTTGCTGACGCCTTCGCCGCTGCGAAAGATCGATCGCCACACTCGGCTGCGATGCAGCTCATCAACGTAGCGATGAATGTCTTTAGCCATGGTTATACCTGCACAAGTTGTCTGGAGGAAAGTGGGCTGGAGCGATCGACCATCAACTCGCCGTCATCGTTGAGCCACATGCGTAGCCACGGAAGCGGCTTGGGTGCGGGGCCTGCGATCTTTACGCCATCCCGGTTGAATTTGCTTCCATGACATGGGCACGCTGAGCTCATCCCGACTTTCACGAAGAATTGCCGGCGACTCAATTCCTCTGCGTTCTGCTCTTCCGGTTCTTGCTTCTCGTTCGACACTTCGATCTCCTGATCAAACGAAATGGCGCCTGAATTACGCCCTCGGAGCCGGTCCGATAGCGCCTACGGGAATCAGCCCGGAGGCTTCGACCGGCGCCATCGAGTAGGCCTCCATCGTGATTGTCCCCACCGGACACCGCATCGCACAGAGTCCGCAGCGGATGCAGCGCGTCTCGTCCTTGATCATCGCCGTCCCAGAGATTTTGCCAAGCTCCTCTGGAGCGACATCGGTCAGTTCAACATCGAACATCCCTGGATCGTCCCGTATCGCCTGCAGCACGTCCGGCTCAAACCACACACGCTCGAGTGGAACCAGTTGAAAACAGTTCTCCGGACATACATCCACGCAGCCCCCACACAGAATGCACTCCGATCCGTCCAACGGATTGCCTTCCATGACGGTATTGATCCAGCACTTGAGGCAGCGCTGTGCTTCGCGCATTGCGGATTCATCGTCGTAGCCGATCTCGACCTCGGTAACACCTGTGCGGCGGTCAAGCGGAAGCATCGGGATTGGCTGACGCATGATGTCCACAAAGTTCTCAAACATGCCATGCCGATCGAGCACCTCGACTTCGATCATGGGGTCTGCATGCTTGTTTCCGCGCAGGTATTCGTCTATGCCGATCGCTGCGCGCTTGCCGTCGGCTACGCTGTCGATGATCAGCCGCGGTCCAAAAACGCAGTCGCCTCCTGCAAAGACGCTCGGCATCGATGTCATCAGGCTCTCGCGATTCACCTGAATGAGCCCGCGCGGAGAAATCTGCACGCCATCTTCAGGTTTGAGAAAGTCGAGGTTGGCGGCCTGGCCAATGGCCAGGATGACGGTATCGCATTCGAACTGTGTTTCGCTGCCCTCGTGGAACATGGGGTTGAAGCGCCGGTTTGCGTCGAACACGGACTTGGTCTTTAAGCATTCGAGTCCCACGACTCTGCCATCTTTCCCGAGCACCTGTTTCGGTCCGAAGCCCGAGCGCATGATAATGCCCTCGGTCTCGGCCTCCTCAATCTCTTCGAGCGCTGCCGGCATTTCAGCGCGAGGCTCGAGACACACAATGCCCACCTCTCGTGCACCCATGCGAAGCGCCGACAACGAGATGTCGATCATCTCGTGAGTGGCAACCGCCTGGATGTTCGTATCGGAGGGCACCACGTCCTCGGCACCCTGCTGCTTGAGCACTTCGCGAGCGGCCGAACGCGCTACGTCCATGGCAACATTGCCGCCGCCGATCACGATCACCCGCTTGCCAATGGTGAACTTGTAACCGAGGTTGACGTTAAGCAGAAAATCGATGCCTTTGTGGACGCCATCCAGATCGACACCGGGAATACTCAAGTCGCGGCTGCGATGGGCGCCCACGGCGATCAGCACCGCGTCGAATCCTTGATGCCGAAGTTCGCTGACCGTGAAATCACGCCCAGCCGCGCAATTGAGCTTCAAATCGATTTCGCCGGTCTCCAGAATCTCGCGGACCTGAGCTTCGACCACATTGCGCGGCAGGCGATATTCGGGAATCCCAAGATAAAGCATGCCGCCCGCCACCGGCGATGACTCAAACAGCGTCACCTTGTATCCTGTCAAGGCAAGATCGTGCGCCGCCGAGAGCCCGACCGGCCCCGCCCCAATAACGGCAACCCGGTAAGGAAGCTTTTCAATGAAGGCCGGCCTCACATCCACCGGATGACGCGACTCCGGCCCATACCGCTCGGTGAGGAAGCGCTTTAAAGCGCGAATGGAGATGGGCTTGTCAATCTCGCCGCGGCGGCAGGCGGTTTCGCAGGGATGCGCGCAAACTCGTCCGCAGATGCTCGCCAGAGGATTGGGGTCGCGCGCGAAGCGGTACGCCTCCTCAAATCTTCCCTCTGCGATGAGCCCCACGTAACGCCCTGCATTGGTATGCGCAGGGCACGCCATCATGCAAGGAAAGTTCGTGTGCAGCCAATCCGGATCGACTCTCTTCTTGAGGAACCGATGCAACATTGTGATCACTTCTCATCTTGGGAGAAATCGATCAACCGCTGCCCGAGATGCTCCCCTATTTTGAAAGCGTGAAATCGACGCTTGCCTCGCCTGAAACTGAAACCGGTTTCGATTGGTTCTTAGCACCCTCGTGCCATGCCGTCACTGTGTAGCTCCCGTTCGGAATGTCAGCAATGGTGAATTCCCCCGATGGAGTGGTTTCGGCAAAATACGGCGTGGGGACAACAACGATATAGCCGGACATTTCCGGATGAACATTGCACAGCATCGGCGCTACGCCCGGCTGGTCGAATTTGAATGGCTTCTTCTCGCCCTTTGGCCAGGTGCCCATGTTGTGTCCCAGCTTTTTGTTGCCTGAAATGGAGGGCCAGAAGACGTTGTGCGCGACGTTGTCGCTGTTTAGGAACTCCACCGTCGTTCCGACTTGAGCCACCAGAATGTGCGGCTGAAAGGTCAGGCCCTTCTGGTCCATCACCGCGCTCTTCGCCGGAGGAGGAAAGGTCTTGCCCGGGATCGCTTCGACCCAGACAGCTGAAGGACCAGAGACACCGCTCACCTTGCCCTTGATGCTGCCGGCATACATTGCCACCGAGACCACCATCACAAATACGGCCAGGCACACTGCTTTCGTTCGCATAGGCCTCCATTCTTTTTTTCCTAATCTCTCAGGCGCCTAAACTCAAGCCCTTACGCAATGAAACTGAATCCTCAATACACGAACTCCAGACCCGCCACGGCAACATTCGTCCGGAAGGGTCGCGGCAGTCCTGTGTTCGGATCTGTAAAGAGAAACTCGGGCTGTACCTGGTACTCAAAGGCTGCCTTAATGTTGGCGTGGATCAGGAACTGCACGCCCGGCGTGTAGCGGTTCCGCGTCGATCGGAACGGACCTCCAGCCGGGAGCGCGTTGTTGCGGTCCGCGGTCGAATTCACCGCGTCCCAGCGCATGATGGCCATCAGCCACGGCAAGGCCAGATAATCTGCCTGGATGAAACCCCCATCAAAGGTGGCGGGGGTGCCGCGGCTGACGCCGGTCAGGGTGGTTCCCGTAATGTCAAACGCCGGCACGACATTGTGATCGTGCCCGTACATGTAAGCGCCATAAAGATTGAAGGTGCGGTAGTGGAAATCAAAGTCGCCGCCCGCACGGTAGAACGGCTCCCGTACCGTGCCCAAGATCACGGTGTTGGTGGCGGGGTCAAGGACACGTTGCAGGGAGCGCCCATAGAAGTAGAAGGTCCCCAAACGGATCGAGGTGTGGTCCCTGGGACCCATGGGCCCTGCCGCCTGCACCTCCCTGCGGCTCTTCGGATCGCGCTCCAAGTTCCAGCGATAGGAGAATCTGCCGTAAAGGTCCTTGAAGTTCGAATCGGCGGTAAAGGCGACACCATTGGCCGGAGATACGTTGGGGGCTGTGGTGATATTTGCCGTGGAGGTATTCTGACTCACCACCGCCAACGAGTAGTGATAACCCCCATAGTTATGGCCGCCGCTGAACTCCGCACCCTGCGCGGCTGCGTCCATCGTAAAGTTGTTGTTCACAAACTGGCTTGAGGTACCGACATTGCCCTGCCCAAAGATATCCCAGCCGCTAAGGTTGTAGCTGCGCGCCGGGGAGAAAGGCAGGTCAAGCTCAAACTGGCCGACGCGAAGGCTGAACGAGTCCTTCGGCAATTTCACCAGATGACCGAGATTGACGAACTTCAGATAGCCGTCTCCCAGGCCGCCATTCGCATTCTCGCCCCCAATACTGAAATCATCGTCCAGCCAGAACGCGATATCGCTACCGAAATTGCCGGCGGTGAAGATGCTGAACAGGCCGGCCTGAAAGTCGGTTCGCGGTATGAACGGCCCCACGCCGGAGTTCGTGCCTATAACAGTAATGGGTGCGCTGGCTAGGTTGTTCCGGTTCCTGCTTGCCACCTGGAAGAAATTGTTCATGCGCAGGCCGATAGGCGATATTCCGGGGATGGTTCCAGGCCAGATTGCGTGCGGCCAGAGCTCCTTTTGCGCGGGCGCGCCGAGCATCACCGGAGGTATTTTGATGAAGGTCTCGTCGTCTTTCGGAAACTTGAATCCCGCGTCTTTGAAGGCCTTTCCGAAATCATTCAGCTTGGGAAAGTCCACATGGCAGGTGGCGCACGAGGTCTGATACTGCCGCGAAAACGCCGGAATAGCGTTAGCCTTTGGTGGAAGCAGCAGGAAAAGTCCCACCAAAGACACCAGACCTGCCGAGAGAGAAAGCGCTCGTTTGCTGAATCCAGGTTCCATTTCACCCCCCCAAGCTCTTATGGGAGCGGAACTATACCAGATTCCGCCAGAGTACGTGGCAATAAATGGTAAGAATTTCGACACGGTTCGTGCTCGCGACGCGGACAGCCCTGATCCCGGGATCGCAGTGTTTGGCGCTGTGGCTTCAACTCAACCGTCTCAGGTAGAGTTCACCGGTTTTCGGCAGGGAGTGAATTCCCGGATTTCGTGTGTATTACGTATGTGAAAACCGCGATTTCCGCGTTTTTTGAGTTTTGTGAGTCCTCACAAATCAGCAAGTTGCCTGTTTTCAGCACGAATCTAAATTCCGAATCCCTCACCCTCCGCCATTCAGTCTTCAATATCTAAGCCTTCATGAAGAACCTTGAACAGCAACAACGAGAGATGCGCGAGCGTAACCAGCGCGGGAGCTCCAAAAGTCAGCGAGCCCGAGAGACTCGCGCAAAGCAGAACACAATGTAGATAAGGCGGAAGGCCTTCGGAAGGCTCGTAGCAGCGTTAGAGTCGGAGAATGCGGCGCTGCGCCAGGAAATTGCCCTTCCACGACAGAGCTCGGGCGGGCCAGGGAAGTCTTACGAGGAAGAGCCTCGGGAACAGCTTTCAATGAACAGGGCATCGGCGGCTCGACCCGGCTGTTTATCAACTTTCCGTTCGCGCAGCAGTTCACGGTCACGTGCACTCCGCCCGCACAGTGTTTAAGTACGGGCACCGCCATTATTACGGCCACGACGAACAGTCAGCAGTCGCTTCCCAATGTGGTGTACCAGCCCCTGGCCAATCTGACGCCCACCGTACAGCAGTGGCATCTCACGGTTGAACGCCAGCTCGGTTCTACCCTGATGATCCGAGCCGCTTACGTCGGCAGCCATGGCATCCATTTAAATCTGAACATCAATGAAAACAACGTGCCCGCGCCCGCGCACGGCGTTCCACCGGTCCACCCGTTCCCCACTGTGGCAGTGATCAACGGCTGGGAACCGCGCGGGATCTCGAACTATAACGCTCTGCAACTGTCGGCAGAAAAGCGCTACAGCCGGGGAATGTCTTTCCTGGCCGCCTACACCTGGAGCAAGAGCCTGGAGGAGGGTGCGGGCGGCAACTCCTCGACCGGCGAATCCCGCCTCAACATTCAGGACCCGCACAATCTAAGAGCCAATTATGGCCCGTCCAACTTCGACCTCCGCCATCGCTTCACCCTCAGCACAATTTATGAGCTCCCCTTCGGACGCGGGCGCAGGTTTATGACGAATCCCGGCACGCTCGCGGAGGACGTGGCTGGAGGATGGCAGTTGACCAGCATCATTACTGCGCAATCCGGACCGCCATTCTCGGTCTTTCTGTCGGGCCTGGGCCCCACCGGCGGATTCTTCACCCGCCCTAACCGGATCTGCAACGGTAATCTGTCCTCGGACAGGCGCAGCATCAATGAGTGGTTCGACCGCGACCCTGCGTGCTTCGTGGCGCCGCCGTCCGGCACCTTCGGCAACGCAGGCCGCAACATCCTCACCGGCCCGGCTCTATTCACCTGGGACCCTGGGCGTGGATAAAGATTTCCCCATCCACGAAAGGCTCGGAATACAATTCCGGTCGGAATTCCTCAACGTGCTGAACCATCCGAACTTTGGTTTGCCGAACAATACCATCTCCTTCGACCCGCAGACCGGGCGCACCATCGGATCGCCTGGCGCGGGCACCATCAGAACGGTGGTCACCAATGCGCGGCAGATACAGTTCGCCTTACGCATGCACTGGTGATTGTGAGAGATTCTCACGGCCATCAGCCTCCCGGTAGCATTGGTATCCCCAGCGCCTCCGGGAATTTCGTCAGCAGGCGGCAAAGCAATTCCCTGATGTTCCCTGTTCTGATCCGCCTTGGCAGAGGGAACTCTGTGCGTTTAGTCAGGAAACGCGCGGGATTTGGTGACTATGTGGACCGGGGGAGTGCTCAAGGGCGGAGTAAAAGTAGTCCACTGTGGCGGAGTAAAAGGGAGCCAGTAGAGTTGGCAGTTGCTTGAGGATTTGCTGGGGAGCAGGGGCTCTGGAGCGTAGCGGAAGAGGCCCTGCTCCCCAGCATTGCGTGTGGTGGCCGGGGAGCAGGGTGAGGTGGATCAGCGGCCGCCGGAGGGTGGCTCCCGGGACTTTGCCTGGCGGAGATGGAGCGACCCTTGGAAAGGTCCCAAACGAAGTTCCTCGCCCATCCATCGGACCAACGCCGGCCCAGCCGCCCCCGATAGATTCACATTGATCGATGCAAAACCTTTCAAATTCTAGGTTTTTCCTGAAACTGCCTATACTAAGTCGGGGGTTTTGTCCCTGATTTCCCCTTCCCTTGGTCGAAAAGTGACAGTGCATAGTCGGGGAAATGCGGGTTCCCGGTCTTTTTAGCCTCTCGGTGTTGATTGACTCGTGCAGCGTGCCGGCGCGCGTGGACAAAGGCCGGTACTAACGATTCGATCGTCTACCGTCACTTGCCTAAACAGCTTCTTTGGAGGTGCTGGGGCTGGCAGCAAAGCCCAGCTCGACCGGCTCAGCTATGCGTCCCCCCGATGATGGTGCTCTCCGACGTGTTCCTCACGCCCTGGCCGCAGGAGAAAGTTCCAGACTCGGCTGTCTTCCTCTCCGCGCGCGTGCGCGTGGGGCTTTGCTGGCACAGGATGGAAGCACCAGATAGAAGATCTCGCCTCCGAGCTCAGATCGGGGAAGGTGTTGTTGGCCTCGCTCAGGTTGAAGACGGTGCGAGCCGGCATCACGAACTCGTTCGGACGGACCTTGACGTTCTTGGCGACGGCAATGGCCTGGCCCTCGTTGAGGATGCCAAAGCCGTAGGTCTCCTCGATCGACATGTTCAGGATGTTGTACTGGCCGTCTTCCCAGGACTTCACGTGGGGATCTTCGTCCACGATCAGGGCGCCCAGGTTCTTGCTGTTGAACATTAGGATGTCGGTCACACGCTGTTCGGGGTCGAAGTGCACGAAGGCGCTGACCAGGATGCGGAGGGGCGTCGGAGTGCGCCCGGCAGACGCGTTAGTGCAGTGCCCTGGGGGAACCGCTTCGCCCTGTTTATCGCCGATCCCGATGAAGGCATTTACACCGCCGCAGGAACCCCAGATGCAGGCTTTGGCCCTTGGGCTAGCATATCGGAAGGCAGAAGTACGCCCGGCGCGGCGGTTACTGCAGTGCCCTGGAACAACCGTTTCCGCTTCGCCCTGTTTATCGCGGATCCTATCCGCCAGACTATCCACATGACAGCAAGACAGGTTCGCGAACCGAAACTCGGGGAAGTGGTGGGAGCATCTGGCCATCGTGGAGTATTCAGGATCATTGCCATTAACTCTGCTTCCAGAACTGCTGATCTCAAGCTCATTGGCGGTACAGAGACGGAGATTTGTGGCGTTCCGTGGACAACACTAACGCAGAAAAGCCGCGAGGATGCGAACCAGGCGGCTTTCAGAGTCGTGAGAGAGGCTACGAAGGATTAACCATCTGTCTCCGGCGGGGTCAAACAGACTTAAGCTGCCAAACAGTCTCTGAAAGAACCGCTCGTATTCTTCGCGTGACTGCGATATGCGCGAAATTCCAACAGTTGCCCAAGATGTGTACGCAGGCTTTCACACCAATATCAGAGAGAAACTGGTGGAGTTTTTCAGAGCCGATCATAATAGGGAGTGCCGTTCTCAATACTAGGCCCTTCACCGCGGGCGCAGCACGCATCCTAGCGTCGCAGCGTGGTCTTCTCACATCCAGAGGCAAACTGTTTTTGATTGTCCTGGTGCGCGTGGAGCTATGAGCTGTAATCCGGGCGGGCCGAGGTGGTGGACACGGCCTGCCTGACTGAGACTCCGGTCCTTCGCCGCCTCGTTCGCGGGTCAGCCGCGAAAGCTAATCGGCCTGAAGGCTTGGGCAGCAGCGCGTGGACGGGGCAACTTAGCGGAATCGGGACTGTGCCACAGGATGTGCCACAGATTTCGCTTTTTTTTGTGTTAGCACGCGCTAGCAGGTTTTCGGACGCCAAAGGATAGCAAGTTGATGCGCAGCCGTGAAAACACTCCGAGCATTACCGCCGGTTGTCTTTCGGCCGCGCCCTGTCGTCTCGCTGCTTGCCT
>WNGE01006704.1_pt1 | contig 15830 bp, 14 predicted proteins | sample 5400651 | NCBI WGS metagenome assembly WNGE01 (sample SAMN13153370, study PRJNA577476) | soil metagenome | isolation source: 60 cm soil or saprolite under grassland replicate 2 | place: USA:California | collected 2016-06-15 | reverse complement strand
GCCGGCCGGACCACTACCCGGCGGTCCGGTTCCTCGCCCTCCGACTCGCTTTGCAGTCCGGCCGCGGCGACCGCGTCGTGCACGACTTTCCGCTCGAACGGGTTCATCGCTGCCAGCTTCTTCGCGACGCCGGTCCGCCGTACCTCGTCGGCTGCTGCCTGTCCCGCCTCGGTCAGCTCTGCCCTCCGCCGCTGCCGGTAACCGCCCACGTCCAGCATGATCCTGGTGCGAGCACCGGTCTGCCGGTGCACGGCGAGCCTGGTCAGTTCCTGCAGCGCCTCCAGCACCTCGCCGCGAGGGCCGACAAGCTCGTCGAGCGTAGCCCCGACCACTGAGACCAGTGCACGGTCGCCCTCGACGTCCATGTCGATATCGCCATCCAGGTCGGCGACGTCCAGCAGTCCCTCTACATAATCGGCCGCGATCTCGCCCTCAAGCTCGAGGTCGGCCAGATCCACCGCACCATGCCCGTCGTCGGCCGACGGCTCGGCCCCGGCCACGGCCCCAGGAGTCTCGCCCGCTGGCACCGCAGCCGCCTGGCCGGCAACTGCCTCCGCCGGATGCCGCTCGGCGGCTTCTCCGTACGGCTCGGCGACCGCGTTCTCCCCTTGCGTCACTACCGGGCCTCCTACTGTCGGGTCGACCTGTCCTGGCAACACGCGGATCCCGGCCCGCTGGCGCTACCGCTTGCCGGAGCGCTTGCTGCGTGACTGCCGTTGCCGCTGCTGCCTGACGAGCTTAACCTCGGGCGCCTCGGCTTGTGGCTCCGGCTCCGCACGTCCCCTGCCGAGCCGGCGGAGCAGTCCGCCCCCACCTGCACCTCCGGCATTCTTGCCGTTGGCGGACGGCCGCGCGGCACTGGCGGGCTTCGCGCCCGCGGGCTTGCCCTGCGATCGGGGCCGCGCAGTCCGGCCCGGCTGCTTGTCCCGGCCAGCCGCTGCGGGCTTGCCCTGGCCATCTCCGGTCGTGCCAGCCGACCCGTTGGAGTCCGGCGCCGACGGCAGCGGGCGAGCCTTGCCGGGCTTGAGCGCGGGCGCCGCCGCCGCACCGCCAGCCGCGGCACCGGCGGCCGCGAGCGGCTGCGGATACCGCATGAACAGCACGTACTGCTGGCCAAGCGTCCACAGGTTCGTCGTCACCCAGTACAGGACCAGCCCGAACGGCCAGTACAGCCCGGACAGCGCGAAGAACGGCATGATGTACGCCATGTACTTCTGCGACTGCCCCAGCGGATTATCCGGCGTGGCCGTGGGCATCATGCCGCGCTTCATGCTCTGCCGCACGGTGAGATAGGTGGTGATCATGCTGCCGATGACGGCCAGCAGGATGACGATCCGTACGTGCAGCGGCGTGCCAGCGGACAGGAATTTGTCCGCGATCGTCACCCCGAGGATCTTCGCGTGCTGGGCGCTGGCTACCATCGCGTGCGTCATGCCGTACTTCGTGGGATCGCCCGGCTTCCATTCGGCGATGGCCCGCAGCACGCTGAACAGCGCGAAGAACATCGGCAGCTGGGCGGCAACCGGGAGGCAGCCCATCAGCGGGTTGACGCCCGCCTCCTGGTAGAGCTTCATCATCTCCTGGTTGAGCGTCTGCTTGTCGTTCTTGTACTTCTTCCGCAGCGCGGTCATCTGCGGCGCGAGCGCCGTCATCCGGCGGGTGGTGTGCATCTGCTTGATGAAAAGCGGCACCATGATCAGCCGCATGAGCACCACAAGCAGCACGATCGTCAGCGCCCAGGTCCAGCCGCTGGCCGCGCCGAAGACCGGGCTCAGCACGCCGTAGATGCGCGAGAGCACCCACGCGACCGCGTCATAAAGCGGGTTAAGCGGGTTCACCAGCTAGCTCCCTTGTGATCTCATCGGCAGCGCCCTGCCGGCGCCCTGAGGTACGGCCGACCGGCGGGCCGGCACCGGATCAAGACCGCCGGCGTGAAACGGGTGGCACCGGCTGAGCCGCCGCGCCGCGAGCCAGCTGCCCCGCAGCGCACCGTGCGTCTGGATCGCCTCCAGCGCGTAGGCACTACAGGACGGCCAGAACCGGCAGCGGGGTCCGAGCAGCGGACTGACGAAGCGGCGGTATCCGGCAATCAGCGCTGCCAGCATCCGGGCCGCGGCCGATGGCCGGTCCCTTTTCTCCCGCTGTGTCGTCGTCATTACCGGCGAAGCGCCCTACCCTGCCGCCGCAACAGTATGCCGAGTACCAGGTCGAGCTCGGCGGCGAGATCCGCCTGGCGTGCGGTCGACGCCCGGGGATTGGCGCGCACCACAAGCAGGCTACCTCCAGGAAGCGACCCCAGATACCCGCGGGCCAGGTGACGCAGCCGGCGACGGACCCTGTTGCGCACCACCGCGGTGCCCACGGCGCGGCTTACCACGAACCCCACCCTGGCCGGATCATCCCGGCCGGCGCGCACCAGCAGGTGGCCCGTCAGCAGTGGCCGGCCCGCGCGGCTGCCACCCCTCACCGCCTCGGCGAACTCCGCCTGACGCCGCATCCTGGCCGCTGCGGGGAGCATCGAGGATCACCATGGAATGGATCGCCGCGCAGGTCAGACGCTAACTCGCGAGCGGCCCTTGCGACGGCGCGCAGCGAGCACTGCGCGGCCGGCCCTGGTGCGCATGCGCAGCCGAAACCCATGCGTCTTCGCGCGGCGTCGGTTGTTCGGCTGAAACGTACGCTTGCTCACTGGGGCTCCAGATACGGTGCATGCTTCGGACGGTGCCTGATCCGGGCTCGCCAGGCCTCGCCGTTTCGGCACAGGCAAAACTGGCGCCGGGGTGACCGGACCTATGAACGTTACGCGCACCAGCGCGTGCCGGTCAAACGGCCGACTACCGGGCACCGGGACGCACCGGGACGCAGACCGCGCCCTTGCCCGCTTGCGGGCGCAACAACGCTATTTGCGCAGCGCATCCAGGAGCCGGGGCCTAGGCTGTGGACAACGGTCCCGGGAGGCGGGCCCGGGGGCTCGCTGGCGCAGAGCCATCCGGCGGCGGGCGCCGAAGGAGCGGCCACAGGCAGGAAAAGAACATGCACACAACCTGTGGAAAAACCTGTTGATCACATGTGGGGGCTGGCGCGAGATGAACAGTCGATGAGCGAAGCAGACCTCGCGGAGGTGTGGGCCCGGTCTCTGGACGAACTCGCGGAGATGCACATCGAGCCAGCCCAGCGCGCATGGCTCCAGCTCACCAGGCCGCTCGGCCTGGTGGAGAATACGGCGCTGATCGCGACGCCGAATGAGTTCGTGAAGGAACAGCTCGAGACCAGGCTCCGGTCGCTGATCACCAATGCACTGTCCAGGGAACTCGGGCGCAGCATACAGCTGGCCGTGACCGTCGATCCTGCCGTGATCTCCGCGATGCCGCTGGCCGGCGGCCACCAGCACCCGATGCCCGCCATGCCTGCCGACGCCGAGCCTGGCGGTGCCAGGGACCACCGGATGCCCGAGCTCGATCACGACCGTCTGCCCGCCCGGCACCGCCAGCCGGTGACCGAACCCGGCGATGACACCCTCGGCCCGCCGCGCGGCCTCCGCATCGACGACACCCGCGCCGGTGAGCACGAGATGCTCGGTGACGGGGTGGATCCCGTGACCGGGCGGCCGCGGCATCCGGCCATCCCCGGCCAGCCCGCGCCCGGCCATGGCGCGCCGCGGCCGGGGCAGGCGCGGCTGAACCCGAAATACACCTTCGAGACGTTCGTCATCGGATCGAGCAACAGGTTCGCGCACGCCGCCGCCGTGGCGGTCGCCGAGGCTCCGGCAAAGGCTTACAACCCGCTCTTCGTCTACGGTGACTCGGGGCTGGGGAAGACGCATCTGCTGCATGCCATCGGCCACTACGCGCAGAGCCTCTATCCGGGCGTGCGGGTGCGGTACGTCAGCTCGGAAGAGTTCACCAACGACTTCATCAACATGATCAGGGACGGCAAGCAAGACGGATTCAGGCGCCGCTACCGCGATGTCGACGTCCTGCTCGTTGACGACATCCAGTTCCTGGAGAACAAGGAAGGAACTCAGGAAGAGTTCTTCCACACCTTCAATACCTTGCATAACGCGAGCAAGCAGATCGTGATCTCGAGCGACCGCGCGCCCAAGCGCCTGGTGACCCTGGAAGACCGGCTGCGGAGCCGGTTCGAATGGGGTCTCCTCACTGATGTCCAGCCGCCAGAGCTGGAGACCCGCATCGCTATCCTCCGTAAAAAAGCGGTCCAGGAAGGCCTTAACGCGCCGCCGGAAGCACTCGAGTACATCGCCAGCCGCATCTCCACGAACATCCGCGAGCTGGAAGGGGCGCTGATCCGGGTCACCGCGTTCGCCAGCCTCAACCGCCAGTCCGTTGACCTCCAATTGGCCGAGATCGTGCTCAAGGACCTGATTCCGGAGGCGCAGGGGCCGGAGATCACGGCATCGACCATCATGGGCCAGACCGCCTCGTACTTCGGGCTTTCGATCGACGACCTCTGCGGCACCTCCAGGTCCCGGGTCCTGGTCACCGCCCGGCAGATCGCCATGTACCTGTGCCGTGAGCTGACCGACCTGTCGCTGCCGAAAATCGGGCAGCAATTCGGCGGCCGCGATCACACCACGGTCATGCACGCGGACAGGAAGATCCGCTCCCTGATGGCCGAGCGGAGATCGATCTATAACCAGGTCACCGAGCTCACCAACCGCATCAAGCAGCAGGCCCGGTCCGGGTGAACGGTTACATTCCAGCGTCTCGCGCAACAATCAGTGCGCACAGGCTGTGGACAAACCTGTGGACGCCCTTGGGACAAGCGGAGGACAACGCCATCCGGCCGGGGGGTAACCGCCCGGCGAATGGCGGGGGCAGCGCCGGTGTCCACAGCCCGCGGCTGCCAGGCCGGGCTCGCGGCACAGTTGCTGTGGATGCCCGAACCAGCGCTGAGCTGCGGCGGCGGCGGATATCCCCAGTGTCCACCGACCCTATGACTACTACCTTTCTCTATTTCGCTGAGATACCAAGTACTAAGCAGGCAGCGCCCGGGCCCGCCCCGGCCGCCCCGCTGGCACGTCCCGGGAAGGGGAGGAAGCTTCCGTGAAGATCCAGGTGGAACGAGACGTCCTGGCCGAGGCCGTGGCATGGACCGCGCGCGCTCTCCCGGCCCGCCCGACCGTCCCCGTGCTGGCGGGCATGCGGCTGCAGGCCGGCGCCGAGCTCACCTTGTCCAGTTTCGACTACGACGTGTCGGCGCAGGCGCGAGTGCCGGTGACAGCCGAGGAAGAAGGCAGCGCGCTCGTGTCCGGGCGGCTGCTCGCTGAGATCAGCAGGAGCCTGCCCAGCAGGCCTGTGCAGATCAGCTCGGACGGCGCTCGCGCGGTTCTCACCTGCGGCAGCTCCACCTTCACGCTGCTGACCATGCCGACGGACGAGTATCCGGCCCTGCCGGAGATGCCGCCCGCCGCGGGTTTGGTCGGCAGCGACGCGTTCGCCACCGCGGTGAGCCAGTCGGCTACCGCGGCCGGCCGGGATGACACGCTGCCGGCCCTCACCGGGGTGAGGATCGAGATCGAGGGTGACGCCATCACGCTGATCTCGACCGACCGCTACCGGCTGGCCGTGCGCGAGCTGCGCTGGTCGCCCGCCCGCCCTGACCTCTCCGCCGCCGTGCTCGTTCCGGCCCGGGCGCTGGCTGAGACCGCCCGCTCGCTGACATCGGGAGCCGAGGTATCGATCGCGCTCGCGCTGCCGGGCGAGGAAGGAGCCGGCGGCGACGGGATGATCGGGTTCGAGGGCGCCGGCCGCCGGACGACGACCAGGCTGCTCGGCGGCGAGTTCCCGCGCTATCAGGCGCTGCTGCCGACGCATGTCAACTCGGTTGCCGAGATCTCCACCGGGCAGCTGGCCGAGGCGGTCAAGCGAGTGGCGCTCGTGGCCGAGCGGAACACCGCGGTCCGGCTTGCCTTCACGTCCGGCCAGCTCGTCCTGGAGGCAGGGACGGGGGACGAGGCGCAGGCAGTAGAGATCCTGGAGGCGAGCTACGAGGGCGACGACCTGGCCATCGCCTTCAACCCGCAGTACCTGCTCGACGGCCTGACCGCGATCGACTCGGACACGGCCAGGATCTCGTTCACCGAGCCCGGCAAGCCGGCCTTGATCACCGGCAAGCCCGCGCCCGACGGCCAGCCCGACTACCGGTATCTGCTGATGCCGATCAGGCTCGGCGGCTAGGGCGGGATGGCTGCCGGGCCCGGTCAGTCCCGGGCAGTGCCGCGCGACAGTCCGGGCTGGCCGGGACTACGGTGATGGCAGGCCGGAAGGATCGGGTGTGGTCATGGCAAGATCGGGAGAGCGCGGCGGAGCCAGGCGGGCGGGCAGGCCGTGACCACGGCCGATGACATGGCCGGCCAGTAGTCTGCACTGCCGTGCACATCACCCGGCTCGCGCTGACCGATTTCCGCTGCTACGGGTCGGCCAACCTGACCCTCGCGCCCGGCGTGAGCACCTTCACCGGATCCAACGGGCAGGGCAAGACCAACCTGGTCGAAGCGGCGGCCTATGTGGCGACGCTGGGCAGTCACCGGGTCGCCAGCGACGCGCCGCTGATCCGCCGTGGTGCTGACCGCGCGATCCTGCGCGCGATGGTGACATCGCAGGCCAGGGACAGCCTGGTCGAGATCGAGATCAACGCGGGCCGGGCGAACCGGGTCCGGCTGAACCGCGTCCCGATGCCGCGGCCGCGTGAGGTGCTCGGGACACTGCGCTGCGTGCTCTTCGCCCCGGAGGACCTCGCGGTGGTCAAGGGCGATCCTGAGCAGCGGCGCCGGTACCTCGATGACCTGCTGGTCGCGGCCGCCCCGCGGCACGCGGGCACCAGGGCCGACTACGAGCGGGTGCTGCGGCAGCGCACGGCGCTGCTGAAGTCGGCGCGGGCGCGCGGCGGGGCCGTGCCCAGCGCGCTCGATGCCTGGGACGATCAGCTGGTCAGGATGGGCGCCGAGCTGACCGCAAGCCGGCTGACGCTGGTTGCCGCTATCCGGCCGCTGGTGGCGAAGGCATACGCGGCCGTGTCCGGGGATGATGGCGCCGCTGAGATGACGTACCGCCAGCCCTCCGGCGGTACGGGCGAGCCCGATGGCGGCCTGGCGCAGCTGCAGGAAGGGCTGCGCGAGGCGCTGGCCACGGCCAGGACGGCCGAGCTAGAGCGCGGCGTATGCCTGGTCGGCCCGCACCGGGACGAGCTCGAGCTGAGGATCAGCGGCCTGCCGTCGCGCGGGTATGCGAGTCAAGGGGAGTCATGGTCGCTGGCGCTGGCGCTCCGGCTGGCCGCGTATGAGCTGCTGCGAGCCGACGGCGAGGACCCCGTGCTGATGCTCGATGACGTCTTCGCCGAGCTGGACGCAGGCCGCAGGGAGCGCCTTGCCATGCTGGTCGGCGACGCTGAGCAGGTCCTGGTAACGGCGGCGGTGCCCGCTGACGTGCCATCCGTTCTGGCGGGCACGAGGTTCGAGGTGGCCGACGGGGCGATTACCCGTGCGTGAGGGCGGTGCCGGGAACGAAGAAGGCGCCGTGCCCGCCGTGCCCGCCGGGGGTGCCGGGTCAGGCGAGGGTCCGCCCGTGCCTCCCGACGTCCCCGCGCCCGGTGAGGACCCGGCCCGGCCCGCGGCCGACCCGGCGGCCCGCGCGCAACTCGCCCGTGAGGCCCTGCTGGCTGCGAAGGCGGACTCGGCAGCCAGAGGGAACTGGCCAGGCCAGCAAGGGCGCCATTCGTCCGGAGCACCGGCCAGGGCGGCCGGCCGGCGGCGGCGCCGGGATGACCCGGAGGCACTGGATGCCGCCATCGCCGAGCTCATCGACGCCCGGGGGTGGCGGCTCGCGGCCGCCGCAGGCTCGGTATTCGGCCGGTGGGAGCAGATCGTCGGGCCTGAGCTTGCCGCGCACACCAGGCCTGACAGCTTCGCCGATGGCGAGCTGACCGTGACCGCCGACTCGACAGCGTGGGCGACGCAGGTCCGGCTGCTCGCCGCGGCGCTCGTCCGCAGGGTCAATGCCGAGCTGGGCGACGGCGCGGTCACGAGGGTCAAAGTCCGCGGCCCGGCCGCGCCGCCGCAGCCGGGCCAGTGGCGGGTGCGCGATAGCCGCGGACCGCGTGACACGTACGGCTGAGCCTGACGGTGCTCCCAGGTAAAATGGTAAGTGCACCAGGGCGGCGGCGGGGGCTTGCGGCGCCCGCGGGTGTCCGTTCCAAGAGGAGCTTCAACTTTGTCGTATGACGCACGCTCGATCAAGGTCCTTGAGGGCCTGGAGGCGGTACGCAAGCGCCCCGGCATGTACATCGGCTCGACCGGAGAGCGCGGGCTGCACCATCTGGTCTACGAGGTGGTCGATAACGCCGTCGACGAGGCGCTGGCCGGGTACTGCGACCGGATCGAGGTCACGCTGCTGGCCGACGGCGGCGTCCGGGTCTGGGATAACGGCCGCGGCATCCCGGTGGACAATCATCCGGTGGAAAACCGCCCGGCGGTCGAGGTGGTGCTGACGACGCTGCACGCGGGCGGCAAGTTCGACGGAAAGTCCTACGCGGTCTCCGGCGGGCTGCACGGCGTCGGGGTCTCGGTGGTCAACGCGCTGTCCGGGCGGCTGGTGGCCGAGATCCGCAGGGATGGCTACAACTGGCGGCAGCTCTATGAGGTCAGCCAGCCCGTCAGCCCGCTGGACCGCGGCGAGCCGACGGACCAGACCGGCACCACGATCACCTTCTGGCCGGACGAAACGATCTTCGAGACGACCGTCTGGTCGTTCGAGACGCTGTCCCGCCGCCTGCAGGAAATGGCCTTCCTCAACCGCGGCCTCGCGATCGTGCTGACCGACGAGCGGCCCGATCACATCAACGGCGAGCCGCGCGTCACCAGCTACTGCTATGAGGGCGGCATCGCGGACTTCGTCCGCTACCTGAATGCCTCCAAGGAGGCCGTCCACGCATCGGTCATCGACTTCGGCGGCGACGGCGAGGGGATCTCGGCTGAGATCGCCATGCAATGGAGCGGCTCGTATTCGGAGTCCGTGCATACCTTCGCGAACACGATCAACACCGCAGAGGGCGGCACGCACGAGGAGGGCTTCCGCGCGGCGCTGACGACCATCGTCAACCGGTATGCCCGTGAGCAGAACATGCTGCGGGAAAAGGACGAGAACCTGACCGGCGACGATGTGCGCGAGGGCCTCACCGCGATCATCCACGTGAAGCTGGCCGAGCCGCAGTTCGAGGGCCAGACCAAGACCAAGCTGGGCAACACCGAGGCCAAGTCATTCGTGCAGCGGGTGTGCAACGACCACCTGCGGGACTGGTTCGAGCGCAATCCGGGCGAAGCCAAGGCCATCATCATCAAGGCCACCCAGGCGGCGCGGGCCAGGATCGCCGCCCGCCAGGCCCGCGACCTGACCCGGAAGAACCTGATGGGCGGCTCCGGGCTGCCGGGCAAGCTCGCCGACTGCCAGTCCGGTGACCCGGTGCAGTGCGAGATCTACGTGGTGGAGGGCGACTCGGCAGGCGGCTCAGCCAAGAACGGCAGGGATCCGAAGTTCCAGGCGATCCTGCCGATCCGCGGCAAGATCCTCAACGTGGAGAAGGCCAGGATCGACCGGGTGCTGAAGAACAACGAGGTCCAGGCGATGATCACCGCCCTGGGCACCGGCATCCACGAAGAATTCGACATCGCCAAGCTGAGGTACTACAAGATCATCTTGATGGCTGACGCCGACGTGGACGGCCAGCACATCACGACCCTGCTGCTCACCCTGTTGTTCCGGTTCATGAGGCCGCTGATCGAAGCCGGGCATGTTTACCTCGCCCAGCCGCCGCTCTACAAGATCAAGTGGGAGGGCCGGAACGTGCCGCCCGGCTATGCCTACTCCGACCCGGAGCGGGACGCCGTGATCGAGGCAGGCATCGCCCAGGGGCGGAAGGATCCCAGGCCGCGGGACAGCGTGCAGCGGTTCAAGGGGCTCGGCGAGATGAACGCGAACGAGTTGTGGGAGACCACGATGGATCCCGCCCGGCGGGTGCTGCGGCAGATCACGCTGGATGACGCCGCGCAATCTGATGAGTTGTTCAGCGTGCTGATGGGCGAGGACGTGGAGGCGCGGCGCGCGTTCATCCAGCGCAACGCGAAGGACGTCCGGTTCCTGGACATCTGAACGGGCGGCCGCCCGGGCAGGCTCTTTCATGATCGCGAAGGATCAGCGCCGTCGGGGACGCCGCATCCGCCGGGAGCATGGAACCGGGACTGGTACTGGCTGAGAAGAGACGCGAAGTGACCGATGTGAACACGCCTGACGCCCCGGCGGACGGGCACGACCGCACCGAGCCCGTTGACATCCAGGTAGAGATGCAGCGCAGCTACATCGACTACGCGATGTCCGTCATCGTGGGCCGTGCGCTGCCCGACGTGCGGGATGGCCTCAAGCCCGTGCATACCCGCATTCTCTACGCGATGTACGACGGCGGGTACCGGCCCGAGCGCGGCTACTCCAAGTGCGCCCGCGTCATCGGCGAGGTCATGGGCCAGTACCACCCGCACGGGGACAGCGCGATCTACGATGCGCTCGTCCGGCTGGCCCAGCCGTGGGCGATGCGGATGCCGCTGGTGGACGGCCAGGGGAACTTCGGCTCGCCCGGCAACGACCCGGCGGCCGCGCACCGCTACACCGAGTGCCGGCTCGCCCCGCTGGCCATGGAGATGCTGCGGGACATCGACAAGGACACCGTTGATTTCCGGCCCAATTACGATGGCCGGTCCGCTGAGCCGATCGTGCTGCCCAGCCGGTTCCCCAACCTGCTCGTGAACGGCTCGGAGGGCATCGCGGTCGGCATGGCGACCAAGATCCCGCCGCATAACCTGCGCGAGCTGGCGGCCGGCGTCCAGTGGTTCCTCGAGAACTTCGACGCAACGGACGACGAACTGCTCGAGGCGCTGATCGAGAACGTCAAGGGCCCGGACTTCCCCACCCGCGGGCTGATCGTCGGCCGCCGCGGCATCCAGGAGGCGTACCGCACCGGCCGTGGCTCGATCACCATGCGGGCTGTCGTCGAGGTGGAGGAAGACCAGCGGGGCCGGGCCGCCCTCGTCGTCACCGAGCTGCCCTACCAGGTCAACCCGGACAACCTGGCGCTGAAGATCGCCGAGCTGGTCAAGGATGGCCGTATCGGCGGCATTACCGAGGTCAGGGAGGAGTCCAGCGGCCGTACCGGCCAGCGGCTGGTGATCGTGCTCAAGCGGGACGCGGTCGCCAAGGTGGTGCTGAACAACCTGTACAAGCACACCCAGCTGCAGGAGACGTTCGGCGCCAACATGCTGGCGCTCGTCGACGGGGTCCCCCGTACCCTGCGGCTTGACCAGATGATCAGGCACTGGGTCACCCACCAGATCGAGGTGATCGTACGGCGGACCCGCTACCTGCTGCGCAAGGCCCAGGAGCGAGCCCACATCCTGAGCGCGCTGCTCAAGGCGATCGACCGGATCGATGCCGTGATCGCGCTGATCAGGGCCAGCGCGTCCGCGTCGGCCGCGCAGCAGGGCCTGATGGACCTGCTGGACATCGATGAGATCCAGGCCAGGGCCATCCTCGACATGCAGCTGCGGAAGCTCGCTGCGCTGGAGCGCCAGCAGCTCGTCGATGAGTATGAGGAGCTGATGGCGCAGATCGCCGACTACGAGGGCATCCTGGCCTCGCCGGAACGGCAGCGGCAGATCGTCGGCACGGAACTCGCCGAGATCGTCGCCAAGTACGGCGACGACCGGCGCACGGAGATCATCGCCTATGACGGCGACATGTCCGTCGAGGACCTCATCGCCGAGGAAGATGTCGTCGTCACGATCACCCGCGGGGGGTACGCCAAGCGCACGAAGACGGACCTGTACCGCGCGCAGCGGCGCGGCGGTAAGGGCGTGCGCGGCGCGCAGCTGCGGACCGACGACATCGTCGAGCACTTCTTCGTTACGACCACCCACCACTGGATCCTGTTCTTCACCAACAAGGGCCGGGTCTACCGGGCCAAGGCGTACGAGTTGCCCGACACCGCAAGGGACGCCCGCGGCCAGCACGTCGCGAACCTGCTGGCCTTCCAGCCGGATGAGCGCATCGCTGAGGTGCTCGCGCTGCGGGACTACGCGGTGTCCCCCTACCTGGTCCTCGCCACGTCCTCGGGGCTGGTGAAGAAGTCCAAGCTGACTGACTTCGACTCGCCGCGGGCTGGCGGCATCATCGCCATCAACCTGCGCGAGGACGACGAGGTGATCGCCGCGCGGCTGGTGTCGCCGGACGATGACCTGCTGCTGGTCAGCAGGAAGGCTCAGGCGATCAGGTTCCGGGCGGGCGATGAGGCGCTGCGGCCGATGGGCCGGGCGACGTCCGGGGTGATCGGGATGCGATTCACCAACGGAGACGAGCTGCTCGGCATGCATGTAGTCCGGGCGGGCGCCGACGTCCTGGTGGCCACCGGGGGCGGCTACGCCAAGCGAACCCCCGCTGACCAGTACCCGCCTCCGTCGGCGGGGTGATCAGGACGGCGGCGGCCGAGATCAAGATGTCAGGCCGGCAGACCATGGGCGTCCGGCTGGTGAACCTGGCCGGAGGCCAGAGCCTCGTCGCCATCGCCAGGAATGCCGAGTCCGCCGAGGCCATCAGCGCCGCCGGGGCCGAGGATGGCGGGGCCGGCGATGGCGGGGCCGACGATGGCGGGGCCGAGGATGATCCCGGTGAGGTGGCGGACGACGGCGGTCCCGCGGCCGTGGATGCTGCGGACGTCAGCGCCGGACACAGAACTGTGACAGGTAGGGTGCGCTAGGCGGCATTTCGCGATGCCTAGCTTCGGGGACGATGAGCCGCGGGGGTGCTGAGATGACCGTAGACGGCCGGACGCAACGTGGCGGCGGTCAGCCGCGTCTTATAGGTGAAGGCGCGGAGGATGGTCGGGTTCTCACGGACATGGACCGGTCATCTGGGGATAACCTCGTGACAGGCGACCTTCCGGAGGAGGACGACGTGGATCACCGCGTGGAGCCACCGTCGTGGCTGCCCGAGTGGGCTGCCCGGGATGACCCAGCCGGGGATCAGGGGCATCAGGGCAGCCAGCAATCCGCGCTGGCGGAGCCGCCGCCCGCTGTCAGTAACCTTCCGCCACTGGCGGGCGAGGTCGGGGCCCTGGCGGACGCGGGCCAGATGCCGCCGCCGCCCTATCCCGCGGCGGTCACCACGCCATCAGCTGGATCGGGCTCGATAACTTCGCAGCACGGAATCCTGTCCAGCCAGGGCAAGCCCCCGAAGGCGCCCAAGGCCCCGAAGCCGCCCAAGCCACCGAAGATGCCGAGGCCGCCCAAGCCGCCGAAGGCAGCCAAGGCCCAGGCGGCCAGGCAAGCCCAGAACGGCACGTTGCCCGCGCGCCGCGCTCAGCTTGCGGTGGTCAGGCTGGAGCCCTGGTCGGTCATGAAGTTCAGTTTCATGATCTCGCTGGTCGGCTGGGTCGTGCTGTTCGTCGCCGTTGCCGGGCTCTATTTCGTGCTATCCAAGCTCGGGGTCTTCCACTCGATCGAGACCTCGGTCTCCAGCGTCACCTCCGGCAAGGACTCTTCCGGGGTCAAGGCCAGCAACTGGTTCTCTTCTTCCCGGGTCCTCGGTTACACGATGCTGATCGGCGCCGTGAACGTGATCCTGATTACCGCGCTCGCCACCATCGGCTCGGTGGTCTACAACCTGGTCACGCACGTGGCCGGCGGCATTGAGGTCACGCTCAAGGAGACCGACTGACGTTCTGGCCGGCGCTTGCGGTAATCTGTCCCGGCGGCGCACGGTGCTCGGGCGCCTGCCGCCAGCCCTGCGGGCCTGTAGCTCAGCCGGTTAGAGCGCTTCCCTGATAAGGAAGAGGTCGGAGGTTCAAGTCCTCCCAGGCCCACCCAGGTCAGAGCAGTTCACCCCTAGAGTGACCGGCCTACCAAGCCCTACAGTCCGTAGGGCCAGGCTCCGCAACAAAGGTGCTCAAGCAGCCGTATCGTCGTCCCCGTCCGCTCTCGGATCGGGGCTCTCATAGGCGTAGAGGCGACTGACCGCCTGGTTCATGGCGGTCAGGATAGAGGCCCGGTCCTGAGCGAACAGGTGACCATAGATGTTCTTGGTCGTCTCGACCTTGCTGTGTCCCATTTGGTGCGCTACCTGCATGTCGGTTGCACCGGAGGCGATGAGCAGCGACGCGCAAACGTGCCGCAGCTCATGCGCCGTGTAGCTGACGATGCCATCGGGATGCGCGGCGGTGAAGCCCTGGGCGAGCTTTAGGTACTTGCGCCAAGTGGCATAGCCGAGGTAGCCGCCACGGTCACCGTTGATCAGGCGGCCGTACATCTTGCTGTCACTCTGCTCCCGCCCTGGTGCGCCCCAGCCGACCAGGCGACGTACGGCAGGCATGGCGATGTCGGGGATCATGACCGTCCGCTCGGCCGCGCGAGTCTTCATGTCTTCGCGCACGTCCCGCCCCGGGCTTTGCAAGCACGGGATCACTTGGTATCTGGCATAACGTTGCCGGATCAGGCCACATCTGTGATCAAGGCGGCGCCGCTGCTGGCTCGGCGTCAGCGCGGGGCTCGGCCTTGCCGACGCCCACCGGCGCACGCCGGGCCCACCGCAAGGGCAGCAAATCAAGATGGCTCACACCCCATGCAGGCGGTGGGCACACCTAGCGAGCCGCCTTATTGGTCCAGGTGCCGCCCTGGTGCTGGGCGCAGGTGTTTCGCGTTGCGGAATCCGCTAGCAGCTGGTGCCAATGCAGATTGCGACGAAACCTGAGTTAGTGGTGCCAAGGTTGGCGAACTGCAGGTCGTCCGGGCTGAGCGTGGCGCTTCCGAAGGTCCCGGTAGCCGTGGCGTCACGTTCGGTCCCGTTTGAGTGGGAGGTCTCGCTGAACCCGTCGACCTTGAAATGACTGTTGGACACACCTCGGTCGATTGGCCCCTGGCCGGTCCAGGCCGCGGCCAGGTCGATGGTCGTGGCGCTGCAACCGATCAGGACGATATTGGCGTCGTAGGTGCAAGTCGTGGCCGGTAGGCCCGTTCCGGTCGCGGTGGCGCTCACCAGCGGCTGGCGGATGTTGAACGGAAAGCCGCTCGTCACGTGGACTGTGGTGTCGGTAGCGCCAGTGAAGGCGCCGGTCGCATCTTCGTTGATGACGAACCGGTCGGCGAACAGCTCTGAGCCTTGGGTCGACTCCGACACTCCGATGGTGGTTATGGTGAATTGGGTGGCTGAACTAGTAACCCAGAGGCCATTCGCGAATGTCCCGCGGAAGTGGAACTGCGTCACCTGGGCCGAGGCAGCGCTCGCCGGCCCGGCAAGTGCCAGTAAGGTCAGCGCCGCCGCCGCAAGCCCGATAAGCGCTCGTCTCATCTCATCCCGTCCTTTCTCCGGATTGGGGCATTGTAGAGCGCTGGCGCAGGCGGCAACAGATGCAAAATCCGCAGTACCCGCCGGTGTACGGGTTCGCCGTCCCATCCGGTCGTTAGACAGCCGTGGTTGGAAAGTCGCGTCGCGGCTCGGCCACCGTGGGCAGGGCGTCCGGGCGGGGCACGACGGCGACGACGGTGCTGACCGGGTGGCCGGGCGCCGGGCGCAGCCGCCAGCGACCGGCGATGGTTGCCACGGCGATGCTCATCTCGGCCCAGGCGAAGCTGTCGCCAATACATTTATGCCGCCCGCCTACACGGTGTTTGCACATGCCCGGCCGTCCCGCTCATCGCCTGTTCCAGCAGGATCACCGTGCCATTAGAGTGTGTCGCCTGCCACGCGCATGGGACCACTCTTCGGGGTTTTCTGCCACGA
>WNGE01009049.1_pt1 | contig 15831 bp, 10 predicted proteins | sample 5400651 | NCBI WGS metagenome assembly WNGE01 (sample SAMN13153370, study PRJNA577476) | soil metagenome | isolation source: 60 cm soil or saprolite under grassland replicate 2 | place: USA:California | collected 2016-06-15 | reverse complement strand
GCGGACGATGGTGATCGGGTTTGTGAATTCAACTGAATACCGTCTACGTTTTGGTCCGTAATAAGACCGACTAGTTATTATTTCTGGCCTCAACCAAAATCGTAGGGTTCAAAGCAGCCGTGGTTGGAAAAATCGCTCATGCCTTATTGCTATTCGGAGTGAGTCTCGCTCTCGCCGTTTCGGTATTTACCCAATGCGTGACGTCGAGCTTCGACGCCGGAATTCTTGTCGACTCTGGCGTTGGTGGGGCGACCGGAGAAATTGTTTCGGGAGACCTCAACAGCGACGGCAGAGTCGATATTGTTGTTCCACATTTCGGTGTCAACACAGTCGCTGTGCTTCTGGGCAATGCGATGGGGCCGCCTACCGTAGTACCGCTTACGATTCAAGGGCCGGGTGCTGTTGGTATTGCCGACTTCAATCATGACGGTAAGCTTGATCTTGTAATCAGCCACGGTAACATCAACACGCTTTTCGTCGCTATCATGCTGGGCGACGGAGCCGGTGGCTTCGGTTCGCCAACCGACTTTCCTGTCACGCTGTACCAGCCGCTTGTGGTCGCTGACTTTAACAACGACGGCAATCCAGATGTGTTTTTGGGTAACTCGAGCACAGGGGTGTCACAGATGCTTCTGGGAAATGGCAGCGGAGGGTTGGCGGCCCCTTTCCAAGTTGTTCTAACGAATAACACCAAAGCGGTGGCCGCAGACTTCAACAATGATGGCAAGATGGATCTGGCGATGCAGTATGACGGCTCCGACCCCGTCAAGGTAGCGTTAGGAGACGGGACAGGGCATTTCGGTAGCGTTGCGTCGTTTCCAGGAAGCTACTCTTTATCCGGCAGCATTGCCGCGGGTGACTTGAACTCTGACGGTAAACTCGATCTGGTATCATCCGGTCAGGCAGATGGCTTCTCAGTGCTACTTGGAGACGGGGTCGGCGGTTTCGGTCCAGCCAATAGTATAAGCACTGGATTCTCGACGATCGGCATCGCGATCGGCGACTTTAATGGGGATGGCAAAACAGACGTCGCGACCACCAGCGGCAACTTGATTCAGATCTCGCTGGGGAACGGCAACGGTGGGTTTATCTCCACAACTAATTATCCGGTGAGTCAGTCACCGGTTAATGTAGTCGTCGGCGATTTCAACGGAGACAACAAACTCGACTTAGGAACCGGTAGCTGTCCTAATTGTATAACGGCGCCGACTATTTTCTTCGGTGACGGCAACGGAAAGCTGCTGTTTCCGTCCATCATAAATGGGTCGACCTCCACTATAATAAACGGCGATGTTAACGGCGATGGAAAACTCGACCTCGTTATAGGAAATACTGGCCAGAACGATTCCCTGCTGCTCGGCGATGGTTCAGGTGGTTTCGCCGCATCCACAAATATTCCAGTCGGGATTCCAGCAACCCCGGTGGCACTTAATGATCTTAACGGCGATGGAAATCTCGATCTCGTCACGGCTAGTTCAAGTTCCAATGCGATCTCTATTGTTTTCGGTAACGGCAACGGTTTCGCCGCGCCATTAGTCCGCAGCGTTCCCGGCTTTAACCCTAAGACAGTCTCCATCGGAGACTTCAACAACGACGGAAAACCAGACTTGGCTGTCGCATATTTAAATTCGAATTTCCGTTTCAATCTTGCTAGCTAACGGGACCGGTGGCTTTGGCGCCGCCACGAATTTTACGGTACCATTCGGCGCCCAACAGATTGCTGTCAACGATTTGAACAGCGATGGTAAAGCTGATTTGGCCGTCGGCACAATTTCTGGCGTTTCAGTTCTTCTGGGAAATGGCAGCGGAGCATTCGGCGCAGCTAACACTTTCGCGACTCCGGCGACAGCTTTGTCAGTAGCTGTCGGAGATTTTAACAGCGACGGAAAGGCGGACTTAGCCGCAACGATCATAAACAACAACGTGATTCTGGTTTATTTGGGTGACGGTCAGGGAAATTTTGGATCGCCGGCAAGTCTAAAAAGCGGCGGAGCTAACTCGCTAGTTGTCGGGGACTTCAACGCCGACGGCAACTCAGACCTAGCAACTGCCAACGGTTCCGGTACCATCTCAGTTTTGCTGGGCAATGGGCTGGGGGGATTCGCCTCAGCGATAACTTATTTGACCGGAGGCTTTAACACAATCTCCCTTACAAGCGGGGACTTCAACTCGGATGGGCATCCGGACTTGGCTGCGGCCAATTTTGGCGCAGCCTTTGCGATTCCAAAACCCAACAATGTGTCAGTCCTTATCAACAGGTGTCCAGCGCCGCCGCTCTCACAGCCCATACTATCAATCAACGACGTAACCTTGACGGAAGGCGATTCCGGCATTTCCAGCGCGACGTTCAGCGTGAACCTTTCAGCGCCAAGTAGTAAAACAGTTTCGGTGAGCTTCTACTCGGCGCCGCAAGACGCAACTAAAGACGTAGATTATCAAACCACGTTGGGCCGAATTACATTCGAGCCGGGCACAACCAGCAAGACGATCACAGTTCAGATTATTGGCGATACGCTCGATGAATTTGATGAGCAGTTTAGCGTTCTCCTCGCTTATCCGCTTAACGCAAACGTCAGCAAAGGGGGAGGGAACGGTACAATCCTCGATAATGATCCACCACCGAACGTCTCGATTAGTGACATCTCAGTCTTGGAAGGTAACAGCGGTACGACAAGTGCTATCTTCACCGTTATTTTGTCAACGGCCAGCGGCAAACCGATCTCCGTCGAATACGTGACGGCAGACGGAACTGCGACGTCGGGTAGTGACTACGTGTCGAAATCCGGGAATGTAATGGTGCTCCCTGGCGCGATTTCATCAACTATCGCGATTCAGGTTAACGGTGACACCATGGTTGAATCGGACGAAACCTTCTTAGTAAACCTCACCGGAGTAGTGAACGCGATGATTGGGAGGGGACAAGGCGTAGCCACGATTCTCAACGACGATTCTGCCATGCAACTCAGTTCTGCCACCTACACGGTCAATGAAGATACGCCGCGCGTGGACATTAATTTGGCGCGGACGGGCGATTTGACAAGCGCGGTTTCAGTTAAGTTCACGACCAACGATGCTGCGGGTTTGACGAATTGCAACGTCCTCAACACCGGGATTGCTTCGCCGCGTTGCGATTACATCAACACGCTCGGGACGATGTCGTTTGCGGCCGGCGAATATTCAAAGTCTTTCTCGGTAGCCATCATCGACGATTCGTACGCCGAAGGGAACGAGAGTTTCACCGTCAGTCTAACGGGTGTTTCCGGTGCGACGTTGGGCGCGCAATCAACCGCGACCATCACAATCGTCGATAACGACACCGTGACCGGGCCCAACAACCCGATTGACGACACAAACTTCTTTGTGCGCCAGCAGTACATAGACTTTCTTGGGCGCGAACCTGACCCACCGGGCTTCGCCGCCTGGGTAAATGAGATCAACACCTGCACCGGCGATACGACGCTGTGCGACCGCATACATGTCTCGCAACTGTTCTTCCAGTCAGCTGAGTTTCAGCAAAGAGGCTACTTTGTCTATCGCTTTTATCCGGTAAGCTTCGGGCGCAAGCCGTTCTATGCTGAATTTGTGCCCGATTTGGCGAGCGTCAGCGGCTTTCTGTCAGACGCCCAGTTGGAGGCTGCCAAAGCACAGTTTGCCGTCGATTTTACGGCGCGGCCGGCGTTTGCCAGCGCCTACAACTTTCCAAATAACCAAACCGGCAATCAGCAATACGTGGACGCGTTGCTGGCGACTGCCGGCGTGACGCTATCAGCATCGACTCGACAGACGCTGATTGATGGTCTGAACAACAGCACACTTACGCGCGCGCAGGTGTTGCGCCAGATCGTGGAGAGCGCGGAAGTCTCAAACAAATATTTCAATCAGGCCTACGCGGTGATGGAGTACTTCGGCTATCTGCGGCGAGAGCCCGACGCGGCGTATCTGGATTGGATCCACTCGCTGGATACGGGCACGCAGCCGCGGACGATGGTAATTGGGTTCGTCAATTCGATTGAATACCGACAGCGCTTCGGGCCTTAGTACTTACCCGCCCGCTACCGCAAGCGGTACTGACAACGACCGATCTACCCGCCCGCTACCGCAGGCGGTACTGACAACGACCGATCTACCCGCCCGCTATCGCAGGCGGTACTGACATGAGCTACTACCCGCCCGCTATCGCAGGCGGTACTGACATGAGCTACTACCCGCCCGCTACCGCAGGGCGGTACTGACATAAAGCTACTACCCACCCGCTACCGCAAGCACAGTGCGGTAAGCCTCTGGCTTACCCGTTGACCCTTGCCCAAATCTGGCTGAGGCTACGCCTCTACTTGAGGCGCAGCCTCAAGATTTTATGGATGAAGCCAGCGCCGGAAAGGCAGAGCCTTTCCGCACTGTGCGGTGGCCGAGCCATAGGATGCTTGCTTCACCAGCGGTAGCCGGCGACGGTCTTAGAGAAGTTCCACGCTCCCGTTCGAATCCCAACTTCAAGTTTCTTCCGTCCAATGTTAATAATCACCGATTAGAAGCGTTTTATGAGCGGAAAGGATTTTAAGAACAAATCCGTGCTAGCCGCCGTAAAACCGCTGAGGACTGCTAATTCATTGCTAGAACGCAGAAATCCTGTGCTTGTCGACCTTCCGTTAGCAGAAGACTCGAGCGGTCTGGAAAGTCTTTTTCAACAACATCATGACCGGGTCTTTCGGACCGCCTACCGCGTTACCGGCAGCGCAGCAGACGCCGAAGACGTCCTGCAAACTGTGTTTCTGCGAGTAGCGCGCGGGCCGGAAACGGCAAGCGTAGCGGAGAATCCTCAAGCCTACTTTGCGCGGGCGGCCATTAACGCTTCACTGGATCTGTTGCGCAGTAGGAAACGATCAAAAGCAGTCCCGCTGGACGATGTTGAGAATCATCCGCGCATGATGGCCTTCATTTCAAAGCAGACGCCGGAAACGCATCGAGAGGATCGTGAGCTAGGTCACTTGATTCGCGAAGCCGTATCCCGGCTGGGGCCGACCGCGGCGCAGATGTTTGCGCTCCGTTACTTCGAAGGCTATGACAATGGCGAGATTGGCCGACTCATGGGCACATCAGCATTGGTCGTGGGTGTCACGCTCCATCGCGCACGCGCGCGTCTGAGAAAAGAGATTGGAAGGTATTTGCGCTCATAACACGGCAAGAAAAATTATTTCGGATTCATCCTGGGAGAGAACTCATGAAGAACAAGAAATTGGACAACATCCTGGATCAAGTTACTGCCGAGATTCGCGCTGAGCAAGCCGATGCGACAATGGTAAACGACGCAGCGGAGCGCGTGTGGACGCGGTTATCTGTTGATACCGGCGCACGCATGATGCGTGCGAACCGCCTGCCCGACCACCCCAGCGCGGCTGCCGCGCTGGGGACCCCGGTAGATGCGGGCGCCCCAGCGGCTGACCGAATCGAAGGCTGCGCAGATTTTCAATCGCTCATTCCGGCATATCTGAGCGGCAAGCTTTCCGAAGCGCGTTCGCTTCTGCTTGTAGATCACACCCATGAATGTATCTCGTGTCGCAAAGCTTTGAAGCAGGCGCGAGCAGTTGGTGCATCCGCCCCGGCCGCGCGCAAACAAAGTCGCAGAGCTCCGCACTACAGTTTGCAACCGGCAATTCTGCGCTGGGGCATAGCGGCTGTTTTGGTAATAGGTCTGGGACTGATCGCGCTTCCCTTGATTCAGCGATACGTGCCGTTCGGATCGTTCGATGCTACCGTGCAGGCGGCCGACGGGCCGGTTTATGCCGTTGCGGATGCGCGAACGCGTTCGCTCAATAGCGGCGAGAAGATTCAACGCGGTGACACGATTCGCACAGCGAAGGATGCACGCGCGGTCGTCAGGTTGGGCGATGGCACGACAATCGAAATGAAAGATCGTTCCGAGTTCTCGATCAATCAGACGCTACGAGGGACGACCATCCATCTCGATCGGGGCATTGTGATCGTTGAAGCAGCGAAGCAGAAAGGGCATCTGTTCGTCGATACCGGCGATTCCCTGGTTTCAGTTACGGGCACAACATTCGCAGTAAATGCAGGGACAAAGGGCTCGCGTGTCAGCGTAATCACGGGTGAAGTCCGCCTCGATCGCAATGGCGAAGAACGCGTCCTGCGGGCTGGCGAGCAGGCGACAACCAGCGCGGCGATAGAGACTATTCCCGTCAAAGATGAAATCGCCTGGAGCCGCAACGCAACGCGCTATGCGCAGACGCTGCAAGGTCTGACGGCCTTACAGACAGAACTTAACAACATTCCCAAGCCCGGCGTGCGCAACTCAACGCGCCTGCTCGACATGATGCCGGAGAACACGGTGCTATATGCGGCGCTTCCGAATCTCAGCGGCACGATTGCCGAGTCGCATCGGATCATTGAAGAACGAATTCAGCAGAATCCAGCCTTGCGCGACTGGTTCGCCACACGCCACGAGCCGAAAGGCCCGGCGGTGAATCAGGCAATGTCCGTAATCAAGGAATTCGGCGAACAGCTTGGTGACGAGATTGCCATCGCCGCGGCGATGGATGACCAGGGCAGTCCGGTCGGCCCGATCGTGCTCGCTGAACTCAAGAATCCTGCCGGCTTCCATGCATTTTTTGACAACGAAGTTAAGAAGGTTACCGGCGAAGGCAGGAATGGCCCGAAGGTGGAGTGGGTTGACGATCCGATCGCGGCGCCGAAAGCGAACCCAGCAACTTCCGGCGGGGAAAAGCAGATCTTTGTCTGGATTGCCGGTGACATTCTGGTCGTCGCTCCGAAAGTCGAGCAGTTGCAGGTAATCGCGAATCGCACTCGGACGGACGGCTTTACTTCATCGGCATTTTATAACCGCATTGCCGGTGTCTATCGCGAAGGCGCCGGACTGGTGATAGCTGCCGATTTGGAAAAGATCATCGCGCACACCAGAGGTCTGCGGAGGATAGCTGTTGGCGATCAGCACGAACAGGCGCTGAATCAACTCGGCGTCTTCAATCTAAAGTCGTTTGTTGTCGATCAAAAAGATACCGACGGCAAAACACACACGCGCGCAGTGCTCTCCTTTAATGAGGCGAATCACGGCATCACCTCGTGGCTGGCGCAACCTGCTGCAATGGGTTCGCTCCAGTACATCTCTCCGGATGCGAATCTGGTTGGTGGTTTTGTGGTCAAGAATCCGACTGCGCTTGTTGATGACCTGCTGGGAGTGCTGAATAGCGTGTGCCCCGATCTCAATAAGAATCTGAATCAGTTGCAGGCTGAGCATGGCCTGGATTTGCGAAACGATTTCGCGGCGCCGCTCGGTGGTGAGTACGCGTTTGCCATTGATGGCCCAATTCTGCCGACACCTTCATGGAAGTTAATATTCGAAGTCAATGATCCCGCGCACTTGCAACAGACTTTCGAACGTGTAGTCACTGAAGTGAACAAGCAAGCCGCAAAGGCAGGGAAAAGCGGCCTTGAGTGGGACCGGGCTGAATCGGGCGGACGCACTTTCTACACGCTGCGATCGAGAGACTTTGCCGTGGAGGTCAATTATGTCTTTGCTAACGGTTACTTGATCGCCGGTCCGACTCGGGCGCTGATCGAGCAGGCGTTGCTGTATCACGATTCAGGCACGACGTTGGTTCGTTCTGCCAGGTTCACGGCGGGACTGCCCGCCGACGGTAACGCGAATTTCTCGGCGCTGATCTATCACAATCTTGCGCCGCTGGTACAACCGTTTGCGAATCGCATTGCAGATACGGCCAAGTCGATGCCGGAAGATCAACAGAAAGCGATTGCCGCCATGGCGACGAACATGCAGCCAACACTGGCTTACGCCTATGCGTATGGCGACAGGATCGAATTTGCAGCGAACACCGAAGGTGGGCCATTCGGCCTCAGTCCCGCGACCCTGCTGGGCATGCCGAATGCGTTTGAATTGCAGCACATTCTCGATCAGGGAATGAAGAAATAAGAATTCGGAGTATGGGCGTCTCGATGGCGGAAACCCGACCGTCAGGGAGGGTGCATTCTCGATTGTGCAGGGCTTCGCCGTTCAGGGCAGTACGAGCGCACCCTCCCTGACGGTCGGGTTTCCGCCATCCACTGCGACGTCCACCTCACAGCAAAGAGGTCCGGATGAAACAATCTACTACTACGACCCATCCAAACTCATCTGCGGATCGAGGAATTCTGATCAACGGCCTGACTTTGATTTGCCTGGGACTCTCGGTTTTATTTCTGAACTCGTGGGACAATCTTTTCGTAAGAACAACGGTCGGCCTGTTCTGGGGAACGTTCTTCTTGATCTTGCGTTGGTCCTGGCTGGTTCAGACGTTAAGAGGTCTCAGGCAATCAAATGGCTTACAGCGCCGCAGCAGTCAATGATCCCAAGCCGAACGGCGAGACTCCCAGCGTTATTGCACTCGATGATTTGTCCGTGAGCCTGGGCGGCAGGCCGATTCTTAAAAGCCTGCGCGGGGATTTACGCGGCCGGGCGATCGGACTGCTGGGGCCAAACGGCGCGGGCAAGACTACTCTGATTCATGCCTTGCTCGGTTTTCATCCTCCCTCATCCGGAACCGCTCGTATTTTCGATAAAGACATCCGCGCCGACGCGAACCAGATCAAGTCGCTGATCGGTTACATGCCTGAGCGCGATTCGTTCATCACGAAAATGTCGTGCGTGCACTTCGTTCGCTTTATGGCCGAGCTTTCGGGTCTGCCGCCGGCCGCCGCGCTTGAGCGAGCACACGAGGCGCTCTTCTTCGTCGGGCTTGGCGAGGCTCGCTATCGAAATCTGGATACGTTCTCGCTGGGGATGAAGCAGCTTGCCAAGTTGGCGCAGTCAATCGTGCATGGGCCGAGATTAATATTTCTTGACGAGCCGACGAACGGCCTTGATCCTCCGGCCCGCCAACGCATGATCAAAATGATTCGCGAGATTCGCGACAGTGGACAGGCGCACATCGTGCTTTCGTCGCATTTGCTGCGTGACGTTGAAGAATGCTGCGAGGAGATTCTGATTTTGAAAGAAGGCCGGCTGGTCGTTTACTGCAACCTGGAAGAAGAACGGAAAGCCAACAAGAAGTTTCTGATGTTGGAAACGCGCGGCGATCTGAAGCCGTTTGTCGCCGCAGTCGATTCAATGGGTTGTGAGTGCGCGGTCACGAGCGATCATCGGCTGAAAGTAATCCTGCAGGAAGGCACTGAGATTCGCGATCTTTATCGCCTGGCTGCCGACAGTGACCTGCAGATTCGACGCTTGAGTTACAAGCGAGATTCGCTCGAAGATATTTTCCTGAAAGCGATGGAGAATGGTTCGCAGTCGGAACAAGCGCGGCTAGCGGGCTGAAAAAACTGCCTCTCCCTTTGGGAGAGGGCTGGGGAAGAGGGATTGAGGCGGACGTTTTTTTATCTTTACTTAATCACGTACCAACGCCCTCACCCTAACCCTCTCCCAAAGGGAGAGGGAATGGAGAACTACCATGCCGGTTCTTGAGCGTGCATACCGAGAATATCAGGGGCTAAAGTCACCGGAATGGAGCCGGTTCCTAATCATTCCGCGGCATGCTTATCGGGACGTGTTTCGCTCGAAATTATTCACCGGCTTCTTTGTGCTCTCGTTTATCTTTCCGCTGCTCTGGGCAATTCTCATTTATCTGCATCACAACGTGAATGCGCTCGCGATCATGAAACTGAATGTGCGGGAGCTCCTGCCGATCGACGCCTGGTTCTTTCAATTCTATCTCTCTTTCCAGGGGGTGGTCGGTTTCTTTCTGGCCATGCTTGTTGGGCCGCAGCAGGTTTCGCGTGACCTGGCGAATAACGCCCTGCCACTTTATCTATGCCGCCCTTTTAGCCGAACGGAATACGTGGTTGGCAAGATGTCAATCGTCATCATTCTGCTCTCCGCGATCACGTGGGTACCGGGCTTGCTGCTGTTTCTTTTTCACAGCTATCTCGAAGGCTGGTCCTGGTTCTCGGAAAACATCTGGATAGCGAGCGCGATTTTTCTCGGCAGTCTGGTGTGGATTTTGTTGCTCGCCTTGATGACACAGGCAGTCTCTGCCTGGGTCAAATGGCGCGTAGCCGCGCGCGCGGCCCTGCTCGGAATATTCTTCATCCCGACAGCATTTGCGGAAATCATCAATCAAATCTTTGAAACGCGGTGGGGACACATCTTCGATCTGCGTGCCTTGATCGGAAACGTTTGGGCGGGATTGTTCGGCACCTTTGTGCAACAAAGCGGACAGATTCAGGAATATCGCAACGGTCGAATCATTCGCGAGGCCATAGTGAGTGAGCCTCCATTGTGGGCTTCGTGGGTCGTGCTGTTTCTGATTTGCGCATTTTGCCTGTGGTTGTTGTCGAGAAAAGTTAAAGCGTATCGAGAAAAGTTAAAGCGTACGAAGTCGTGAAATGAATTGCTGGGAAAGGGAGCGCCACGATTTGCGACGATCGTTTAGAGGCGGGCGTTGCCCGCCGGTTCAACAATTGACATGAAACTATTCAAATCCCACGAGCCTAACATTTTTCACTATGTAACAACCGAAGATATTCTTGATTGGCTGCACGCAGGTAACTACGCCGCTTCGCTCAAGAAGCTAGCGCTGGAAGTTCCGCAAAAGCGCGGTCACACACATGCGGTATGGCTCAAAGATTTCTCATCGATCGATTTGTGGAGTCCTAGATTCGTCCGACAAAAGCTGAATTACATCCATCTCAATCCTGTACGTGCAGGACTTTGTGACCATCCGGCTCAATGGAAATGGTCTAGTTACCGAGCGTATTTGCGCCATAAGCTTGGAAGCGTACCTATAGAAATGGATTGGCGTGGGTATTGGAGCGAAGGAGAATTTGAATTGGCCGTTGAAACGGCGGGCAACGCCCGCCTCTAAACGAATGGATAAGGAAAGCGAACAAACGATCAGCTTCGACAATGTCTCGAAGTTCTATGGCGAAATACTCGGCGTCAATCGTGTCACGCTTGCGATTACCTCGGGCATCACGAGTCTGGTCGGTCCAAACGGAGCCGGAAAGACGACGTTGATGAATCTGATGACCGGATTGTTGCGACCCACACGAGGCCAAGTTACGGTGTTGGGAACTCCAACCGACCGGCCTGAGCAATTATTTCGCAAAGTCGGCTATTGCTCGCAATTTGATTCTTTTCCGCGTGGACTGACCGGCCGCGAGTTCATCAACTCTTTCCTACTCGTTTCTGGTTTTGCGAAGAACCAGGCCGACGATTGGACTGAGGAGGCCATGACGCGCGTTGATTTGCTCGACGCGGCAGACCGAAAGATTGGAGCCTACAGCAAGGGCATGCGACAGCGCATCCGTCTAGCGCAGTCGATTGCACATCATCCGTCTGTATTGGTTTTGGACGAGCCGCTGAACGGACTTGATCCGATGGTTCGGGCAGAAACGATCGCATTGTTTAGGGATCTCGCGGCCCAGGGGCTACACCTAATCATATCGAGTCACATTCTGCATGAAGTGGATATGATGTCCGATCGGGTAGTGTTGCTGAACAATGGTTACGTGGTCGCAGAAGGCGGCATCCAAGGCGTACGCGATGAAATGGATATGGAACATCCGATGCAGATTCTGATCCGTTGCGATCAGCCGTCGCTATTGGCCGCGCGCATGTTTCGCAGCGATGAGGTGGTCGAAGCGCGCCTGCATAACGATCGACATGGTTTATTCGTGAAGACACGCAATCCAGACAAATTCTATTTACTGCTCAATCAGGTCGCAGCCCAGGGCGAGGTCGAGATCGAATCAGTCGCGCCGGTTGATGATGATCTGAGTGCGGTCTACGAATATCTAATTGGAACATAGGGAACGAATGCGTGATCTATGAAAGACAAATCGTTTAGCGGCGAGCTAGCGCCTCACCGAATCGGTGGCGGCTATATTCGGCGAGCAGTAGCCCGCGTCTAAAGATAAGAATCTGGTTTATGAGTTCGAAAGTAGAAGCAGTGTCCATAGAAAAGGCTCGAAGGCAAGGACTTCCGTGGTCGCTTTGGCTGCGGCAAGTCGGGGCCATTATGCGCCTGGAGGTGAAGAAGAATTTTCTCGGTAAACGCGCGGTGCTGGTCTATCTTCTCGCATTGATGCCAATCGGCTTGCTCAGCATGATCGCACTACTGCCGCCGGCAGCGCGCGAATGGTTGGATTTTACAGCCTATCCGAAGCTGTTCTCTGTCATCTACAGCGCCCTGATTCTACGCACGGTCGTGTTTTTCGGTTGCGCTTGGATTTTCATGAATCTGTTTCGCGGCGAGATCGTCGATCGTAGCCTGCATTACTACTTTCTTTCCGCCGTGCGGCGTGATGTTCTGGTTGCAGGGAAATATATTTCAGGGCTGGTGACTTCCATAATTCTATTCACCGGTGTGACAGTCGGCTCGATGCTTTTGTTTTTCTTTCCACATTTCTATTCTGCCAGTGTGCGATTTTTCCTGGATGGGCCGGGTCTAATGCAACTACTGACCTATGCAGGCATCACCGTACTCGCGTGTATCGGTTACGGAGCGTTCTTCCTGGTGGTGGGACTGTTCTTTCGCAATCCGATAATTCCGGCGTTGATCTTGTACGGCTGGGAGTGGATTAATTTTCTGCTGCCGCCGCTGCTGAAAAAAATCAGCGTGATTCACTATTTAAACTCTCTAATGCCGGTGCCACTCTCTGAAGGTCCAATTGCGGTAGCAGTCGAGTCAACTCCCGCCTGGATTTCCGTTCCCGCCCTGCTGATTGTTACCGCGCTCGTTCTGATTGGCGCGGGCACACGTATTCGCCACATGGAAATCAGGTACGGCAGCGATTGATTACTGTGTCGGGCTGTTTGACAAACCACGCACCATTTTCATTCTCGCAGGTTTCCTAATCTGTTATGCTCATGGCCGCGAGTCTACTTCGGTCGAGGTTTCTGCCGATGAATTCAAAAAATCCCTCTGCTGTTCGTTCTCAATCAACTCAACTAATTTCACTTATTATCGTTCTTGCACTGTTTGTGACGCCTCTCTTGGCGCAACAACCAACAGCAACGCCGGTAAGACCTGCGGCTGAGCGTCAGGTCGTCCCGTCAGCTCCCGAGCCCACTTTCGACAATTTGCTCGGTGCCGACAGTTACAAGATGTACGGCGAGGTGCGCAATCTCGGGCAACTGATGAGTACCGGAGGCGCGGGTGAGATTATCGACCCGATCATAAGACTCGCGAACCCGCCGAAGGAATTCAAATCGATCGTAAAGTTTCTCAAGACGAACTCCGAGGCGCTGGCCTCTTCTCGGTTGTTGTTTGCGACCTGGCCCGCGCGCACCGAAGTTCCAGACGTCTTCGTAGCAATTGAGTTCGGAACCGCCGAAGAGGCCGCGAAGTTTGCGCCCAAGCTCGAGAGTTTTCTGCCATCGGTCCTGCCGCCAGTTCCGGTTGAGAGGGAAGAGAAATCAAAGGACGCTTCGGCAAAACCAACTGAGTCTGGTGAAAAACCGGCTGCTCAAACCAGAAAAGAAACCGCCGCGGGTTATAATCCTGCCTCACCGCTACCGGCCGAGCGTTTGCCTTTCGTGATTACTCATTCAGGCAGCTTGGTTTTCATCAGCGACAAGCCCTTTAAGTTTGAAAAGATTCATCCGGCGACCGCCAAGTCGTTGGCCGAAGATCAAAACTTTCGCGTCGCCCACGATCGGTTTTCCTCTGAACCGGTCTTTATCTATTTCAATGTGGCGCTGGAAGAGCGTTCGAAACCTCAACGTAAAAACGAGGTGATATCAGAAGCGGAAAGGGAGCGACTTCAACAGGAAGAGCAAGCAAAAGCCGAAGCCGAAATAGCGCGGGTAGCAGCCAGCCAGCCTTCGCCGGGCGAGCCTCAATTAGTTGTGGAAAACTCGAATACGGAAGGCCGCGCCGTTCTCACTGGGGCTGCCGCGGCCCCGACGCCTACACCAAGCCAGGCCCAGGAGGCCCAAATGACTGCCTCATCTCAGGTCGGACACATGCTCGATTTGCTTGGCGTAGGTGAACCGCAATGGCCCGAGGCGGTCGGTCTCGCGCTTGCGCTCGACAATAACGAATACGTGATTCGGGCGATCCTTGTGGAGCCGCCGAACGCAAAGAAATTGCCATTGCCTTTTCTACCGCAATTGATTTCGGGACCAGCATACACAGCCGACGCCCCTTCAGTGCTTCCCGACGATACCGAAGCTTTCGTCGATGCTTCAATCGATTTTGCGCAAACCTACGAGGGCATGCGAAAGCAGGCAGACATCAAAGCGAAAGCTGCCGAGATTAGGGCGAAGAACGCTCAGCGCCAAATACCGGCCGGCATGAAGGAACTACCACTCGACCCCTTCGCGGAGTTCGAGAAGAAAGCTGGATTCAAGATCAAGGAAGATTTGTTGCCCGCCCTGGGTAATGAAATCGCGATAGCGGGTTCGCTCAGCTCTTTGCAGGGCGCGGGCGGTTTCAATATTGTGATGACGCCTTCAACCAAGCCGGCTTCCGAACTTGGGGCCGATAAAAACGATCAGAAGAAGGCCCTTAACAGTTTTCCGATGCTTTTAATTGCGGTAAAGGATAGAGATACCGCCGAGCGGTTGACGCCGCGAGTGCTCGATGGGCTGGGGATCGGAGAAGTTAACCTGATCGCGCAAAAGGAGAGGCGCGAGGACACAGAACTGGTCAATTATGCGGGAATTTTCGCTTACGCGTTTGTGGGTAACTTCCTGGTCATTTCCGAAGCTGCCACTGTGCGACACGTAATCGACGCTAACCTGAGTCACCAGACTTTGGCTTCCAACAGCGCGTTTCGAAACTCCAGTCGCTGGCAACCGCGACAAAACCTCGGAGAGATTTACGTATCGCCGGCGTTAATGGAGGCTTATCAGCAAGAGGTTCGCAAGCAAGCCGCAACCATGGATCCCGCGATGCGCGATTTCGTGATGCGACTCGCGCCTGGTTCCGATGCAATTACTTATGCGTTGTCAAACGACGGATTAGGCACGCTACATGAGTTGCATCTTCCCAAGAATCTCATCATCACGATGGTTGCCGGAATTTCTTCGACCACCAAGAGTCCGCCCCCGGAAATGAATGAAATGATCGCGATTAGCATGCTGCAGATGATCGCCAGCGCTGAGGCCTCTTACAGATCGACGGCCGGAAACGGCAGCTACGGCACGCTCGACAAGCTGGTAGAACAGAAACTTATGACCAGAGAGACGTTCGAAAAGTATGGCTATAAGTTCGATCTAACCGTATCTGGAAATCAATTCGAGGCGGTTGCGACGCCCGTGGAATATGGGAAGACCGGGAAGCGTTCATTCTTCATAGATCAAAGCAATGTAGTTCGCGGCGACGATCACGGGGGCGGGCCAGCAACCATTGCCGATAAGCCCGTTCAGTAAACATCGCTCACTACCTCCAAAATAGAATTCACAACTTCACTCGCTTCACCGCGCACGCCTTTCAGAATTCGAGCGGACGCCAAAGCTTTCGGGAGGGCCGTAAATGCCAATTCCGGCTGTGAACGTGCGGACACGGTATTTGCCATCAGCTCAAGCACCCCTCTTCCACGCGTGAGTTGGCGCGGCCGCCAACGCGCTCCTTCTTTGTACCTGGTCGATACGACCAATCCGATGCGCAAAGGTTTCGAGCCTACCTCCGCTCCAATTTCTTGCGCATGCACCTTCTCTCCATTCGGCGAGTTCGGAAGACGGATTCCGAGCGGTCGCGGATAAGGATGAACGTACCCACGTCCATCCACGACCGCGTACTCGTCCGAATAGTAAGTTGCTCCGGCGCGGATTAGTTGGTCCACCAAAGTCGTCTTGCCGCT
>WNGE01008820.1_pt1 | contig 15832 bp, 16 predicted proteins | sample 5400651 | NCBI WGS metagenome assembly WNGE01 (sample SAMN13153370, study PRJNA577476) | soil metagenome | isolation source: 60 cm soil or saprolite under grassland replicate 2 | place: USA:California | collected 2016-06-15 | reverse complement strand
CGCTCTGATCAATTCTCTTCGTTCGCCAATGAACGCTCCCGAAAACCTCAAGCCCTCGACCAAGGCGACTTTCAACTGGCCCGACCCGCTGCTTCTCGACGCGCAATTGCGCGAAGAGGAACGCATGGTGCGCGATGCCGCGCAGGCGTACGCGCAGGACAAGCTCATGCCGCGGGTGACCGAGGCGTTCCGCCACGAGACGAGCGATCCCGCGATCTTTCGCGAGATGGGTGCGCTGGGCCTGCTCGGCGCCACGCTGCCGCCGGAGTACGGCGGGGCAGGGCTCAACTACGTCTGCTACGGCTTGATCGCGCGCGAGATCGAGCGCGTCGACTCGGGATATCGCTCGATGATGAGCGTGCAGAGCTCGCTCGTGATGTATCCGATCTACGCTTATGGGTCCGAAGCGCAACGCCGCAACTACCTGCCGCGGCTCGCGACCGGCGAGGTGATCGGCTGCTTCGGCTTGACCGAGCCCGATCACGGTTCCGATCCGGGCAGTATGGTGACGCGGGCCCGCGCCGCGAACGGCGGCTACCGTCTTTCCGGCGCCAAGATGTGGATCTCCAACTCGCCGATCGCCGATGTTTTCATCGTCTGGGCGAAGACCGACGACGGAGTGATTCGCGGCTTCATTCTGGAAAAGGGAATGAAGGGGCTTTCGGCGCCGAAGATCGAAGGCAAGTTCAGCTTGCGTACGTCGATCACCGGCGAGATCGTGCTCGACGACGTTTTCGTCCCCGAAGAGAACCATTTGCCCGGCGTCGAAGGCCTCAAGGGGCCGTTCGGTTGCCTCAACAACGCGCGCTACGGCATCGCCTGGGGTGCCTTGGGCGCCGCGGAATTCTGCTGGCACGCGGCGCGCCAATACACGCTCGACCGCAAGCAGTTCGGCCGGCCGCTGGCCGCGAACCAGCTGATCCAGAAGAAGCTCGCCGACATGCAGACCGAGATCGCGCTCGGGCTGCAGGGATGCCTGCGTCTGGGCCGGCTCAAGGACGAGGGCAAGGACGCGCCCGAGATCACGTCGCTCATGAAGCGGAACTCCTGCGGTAAGGCGCTCGACATCGCCCGCGTGGCGCGCGACATGCACGGCGGCAACGGCATCGTCGACGAGTTCCACGTCATTCGCCACGTGCTGAACCTGGAAACGGTGAACACCTACGAAGGCACGCACGACGTGCATGCACTCATCCTCGGGCGCGCGCAAACGGGCATCTCCGCGTTCAGCTAGAAGGAAGCCGCCGGCGATGAAGCTGTACAGCTATTTCCGCTCCTCGGCGGCGTACCGCGTGCGCATCGCGCTCAACCTCAAGGGCCAGGGTTACGAATACGTTCCCGTCCACTTGCGCAAGGGCGAGCAATCCGCCGCGCCGTATCGCGACATGAATCCGCAGGAGCTGGTGCCCACGCTTGCCGATGACCGGGGCAGCTTCACGCAATCGCTGGCGATCATCGAATACCTGGACGAGCGCTATCCGGAGCCGCCGCTGCTGCCGAAAGCTCCGGAGACGCGGGCGCGCGTGCGCGCCATCGCAATGGCCATTGCGTGCGATATCCACCCGCTCGACAATCTCCGTGTCCTCCGGTACCTGACCCGCACGATCGGCGCGAGCGAAGAAGCGAAGGACGGCTGGTATCGACACTGGATCGACCTGGGGCTCGCCGCGCTCGAAACACAGCTCGCCGGCGAGACTGCGACAGGCGAGTTCTGCCACGGGGCAACGCCGACGCTCGCCGACATTTGTCTCGTTCCACAACTCGCCAATGCGCGGCGCTCCGGAATCCGGCTCGATGCCTATCCGACGCTCAGCCGCATCGAAGCCTCGTGCAACGCGTTGCCCGCGTTCGCCGCCGCTGCGCCGGACAGGCAGCCGGATGCGGGAGTGACATGACCTATTCGCCAAGACGATTGCAACCATGAGCTACATCATCCCTGTCTGGGACCTGCCTTCGATCCCGGTCGCCGGGCGGAGTGAGCGCTTCCCGGTTCGCCATATCTATTGCGTCGGCCGGAATTACTCCGAGCACGCCAAGGAGATGGGTGGCGACGCGAGCAAGGAGCCGCCGTTCTTCTTCACCAAGCCGGCCGACGCGATCGTGCCCGTCGTTGACCCGGACGTGGGCAGCGTCCGTTACCCGCTGGCGACGAAGAATTACCAATACGAGTTGGAGCTGGTCGCCGCGGTCGGCGCCGCCGGCGCCAACCTCGCGCCGGAGCGAGCGAACGAGATCATCTATGGCTACGCGGTCGGCCTCGACATGACGCGGCGCGACCTGCAGATCGACATGCGCGAGAAAAAACGGCCGTGGGACCTCGGCAAGTCTTTCGCGGAGGCCGCACCTATCGGGCCGGTCCATCCCGTCGCCAAGGTCGGTCATCCGAATCGCGGCCGTATTGCGCTGGACGTCAACGGTGAGACGCGACAGCAGGGCGACCTCGCCGCCATGATCTGGGACGTGCCGCACGTCCTGCATTTCCTGTCGCAATACTACGAGCTGTTGCCCGGCGATCTCGTGTTCACGGGAACGCCGGCAGGCGTCGGGCCCGTTGTTCCGGGCGATCTCCTGGTCGGGCGAATCGAAGGCTTGGGAGGGCTCAGCGTTCGCATTGCGCCGCCGCGATGAGCGCGCTGCCCGCGGAATTCGTCGAGCGCGAATACAATCTGCGGGCTGCTTTTCCCGATCATCCGCAATGGTTCGCCCGCTGGGCCGCGGACAGCGAGGCTGCACGCGCGCGTCTCGAGGGCTGCCTCAACCTCCGCTACGGCAGCGGACCCAGGCAGACGGTCGATCTGTTCCCTGCCGCGCAGCCGCGCGGTGCCTTGCTGTTCATCCACGGCGGTTACTGGCGCGCACTGGATAAGAGCGATCACGCCTTCGTCGCGCCGCCCTTGATCGCGCAGGACATCGGCGTCGCAGTGATCAATTACGACCTTTGCCCCGACGTCAGCATCGCGCGTATCGTCGACGAATGCCGCGAAGGCGTGGCGTGGTTACGGCGGGAGGGCACGCGGTACGGTGTTCCGGCAGAGCGCCTCGTTGTCTCCGGACATTCCGCGGGCGGGCACTTGGCAGCGATGCTGGTCGCAATGGACTGGACCGCCCTCGGATCGCCATGCGGGCTCGCGGGCGCTGTCGCGATCAGCGGGGTGTTCGATCTCGAGCCGCTGGTTCAGGTCTCGTTCAATACAGATCTCAAGCTCGACCGATCGCGGGCGCGGGCGGTGAGCCCAATCCACTTGCGACCGCGCTGCTCAGTGCCGATGCTCTTCGCAGCAGGAGCGGACGAGACCAGCGAGTTCATCCGCCAATCCTGGCTTTTGTGGGAGCGCTGGCCGGAATGCCATCCCCACGGGCGCCACGGCCCCTTGTTCGTGCCCGAGCGCCACCACTTTAGCGTCGTGTCCGACTTAGGTGATCCCGCCAGCGAGCTCGTTCGTCAGACGCTGGCGATGTTCTAGCTGCGCTCGCCCGGGACGACGTATCCGTTTCCAATCGCGGGCACGTTCGTACCCGCTCTTGGACGGATGCGTCGCTTGACAACCGACCCGGGGTCACTCAGGCTGGTGAAATGACCCTCGGTCAGTTGGCTGACCATGGTAATCCGGCCGCGCGCGATCCACACCGAAGACAAAGAGAAGCGCTATCACGCCATTCTCAAGGCGGCGGAACGGCTGCTGCTGCGCTCGACCGGGCGCGATTCAAGCATGGCCCAAGTCGCCGCCGAGGCCGGCCTCGCCAAAGGCACGGTCTATCTGTACTTCTCGAGTAAAGAAGAACTGCTGCTCGCGCTGTTCGAACGCAATATCGACAGCTTTTTCGCCGCGTTGACCGGCATGCTTGAGGGATCGGCACCGCTGGGCATCGATCCTATCCTGGCGCTCATGCAGCGGAAGATGGTCGAGCCTCCGCTGTTACTGCCTCTGGCCGGTCGCTGCCTCGGATGGTTCGGCCAGAGCGTGCCCATCGAGGCGGCGCGGGCGTTCAACGAAGGGATGGCCGGGCGGCTCGAGCGCGCCGGGCTCGGGCTCGAACGGCATTTCCACGCGCTGCGGACCGGTGACGGTGTCGCGCTGTTGCGCCACAGCTATGCGCTCATCCTCGGTTTCTGGCAGACGAGGCAAGGCGCTGTGACACCATGCGCGCCGCGTCCGTCAGGTACTGCGGTCGACGATCACGCGGCGGCGTTCGCGCGAAGCTGCGCGCAGGATCTCGAGCGCGCGCTCCGCGCGCTGTGGGAAGGCACGCTTTATCGCGACCGGTCGCGTGCGGCGCGGCGTGCGCCAAAGGCGCGAAGCGACGGCGCAGTATAATGACCATTCCAGCGTGAACTTCGGACCGGCGCTACGCGACTCATGACATCGCCTCACCTGCACGCCGTCGACGCGCGCGATGCGCAGGCCGCCACGCCGACCGCGAGATTGCGTCACTCCCGACGTGATCAACTTCATGGCCAAGCATGGGCGGGGTCTGATTTGCATGCCGATCACGGAGGCACGCGCACGAGCGCTCGATCTCGCGCCGATGACGGCGGTGAATCGATCGGTGCATGGGACCAACTTCACCGTCTCGATCGAAGCTGCGCAGGGCGTGACCACGGGCATTTCGGCGGCGGACCGCGCGCATACGATCCGCGTGGCATGCGCGCCCGACGCCAAGCCGCGGGATATTGTTCATCCCGGTCATGTCTTTCCCCTCGTGGCGCAACAGGGCGGCGTGCTGGCGCGCGCCGGTCACACCGAAGCGTGCTGCGATCTCGCGCGGCTGGCGGGGCATTCGCCGGCTGCGGTGCTGTGCGAGATCATGAACGATGACGGCACGATGGCGCGGTTGCCGGACCTCGTGGAGTTTGCACGGCAACATGCGCTCAAGATCGGCGCGATCGTCGATCTGATCCATTACCGCAGCCAGACCGAGCGGCTGATCGAGCGCGTTGGCGAACGGCCGATACGCACGGCTGAGGGCGATTTTCGCCTTGTCACTTTCCGCGACAAGCTGACCGACGCGACGCACCTCGCGCTGACGCGCGGACAGATCGTGCCCGAGCGTGAAACGCTGGTGCGCGTCCACGAGCCGCTGTCCGTCGTCGATCTGCTCGACTACGGCAGCCGCGCGCACTCGTGGACTATTCCCGCGGCTCTGGCTGCCGTGCTGGTGCTGCTGCATCGCCCGGAATCCGCACAGGAATTGCGCCAGCGGGCGGTCGCCGACCAGCCCGCGGCGGAAACCCGCATGGATCTGCGCAACTATGGCATCGGCGCGCAGATCCTTCGCGATCTCAATGTCGGCAGGATGCGGCTGCTGGCGCGGCCGCGCAAGATGCCGAGCATGGCGGGCTTCGGGCTGGAGGTCACTGGCTACGACGACGTGTCCGCCGCGAGTCGGTCGTCGCCGCGATGAATTCGCACCCGCGCCTTTAAACGTCGCCACGGCACTGATAACGATCGCGTTTTCTCCGGACTCATGGCCATTCGCAGAATCGCTTCCAATACGCGTGCCGAGCATATGCGCGTCGGCATCGTGCTCTCCAGGTTCAACGCCGAGATAGGCGAGGTTCTCCTGAAAGGAGCGCTGCGCGCGCTCAACGAAGCCGGCATTGCGGAATCCGCGATCGCGGTCGTCACGGTGCCCGGTGCGTTGGAGACGCCGCTCGCGCTGCAGCGCATGGCGCAGACGGGCGATTACGATGCGCTGGTCGCGCTCGGCGCCGTGATTCGCGGGGAGACGTATCACTTCGAAATCGTCGCCAACGAATCGGCGGCCGGCGTGGCAAGCGTGCAGCTCGAATTCGGCATTCCGATCGGCAACGCTATTCTGACGACCGACACCGACGACCAGGCGAAGGCGCGTGCGGACGCGAAGGGCCACGATGCAACGCTGGCGGCGCTGGAGATGGCCAACGCGCTCACCGCGATCGATGACGAGTGATGAAGAGCGGCCGTCGGCGCGCCCGCGAGTTCGCGTTGCAAGGGCTTTATCAATGGCTGCTGGCCGGGACGGCTCCGAATGTCATCCGCACGCAGCTCGCCGAATCCGGCGGGTTTGCCAAGTGCGACACGGAATTCTTCGACGAACTCTGGCTTGGCGTCACGGGCGAGTTCGACACGCTCGTCGCCGGGTTTGCGCCCTACCTTGACCGCGCGCCGGGGCAGTTGTCGCCGATCGAGAAAGGCGTCCTGGCGATAGGGGCCTGGGAATTGCTGCGAGCACCCGACATCCCTTATCGCGTGGCCATCAACGAAGCGGTCGAGCTCGCCAAGGCGTACGGCGGCACCGACGGCTACAAGTACGTCAACGGGGTGCTCGACAAGCTGGCTGCACAGACCCGCGCGACCGAGATCGGCGCACGACGGATCGCGACCTGACAGTCGCACTGACGCAGACCGACCATAGAGCGCGTCCGCGCGCTTCACTAGGTCAGACGCTCCCATGGAGGCGCTCTCCGAATTCGAACTGATCGACCGCTTCTTTCGCCGTCCCGCGCGCCATGCCGTGCTCGGTGTAGGCGACGATGCGGCGCTGCTTGCGCCGACGTCGGGCTGCGAGCTGGCCGTATCGGTGGACATGCTGGTTGCGGGAAGACATTTTTTTGCCGACGTCGATCCCGAGGCACTCGGGCATAAGGCGCTTGCAGTGAACCTGTCCGACATGGCGGCCATGGGTGCCAGCCCTCGCTGGGCGTTGCTTGCGGGCGCGTTGCCGAACGCAGATGCGGCGTGGGTTGGCGCGTTCGCGCGCGGTTTCTTCGCGCTTGCCGATGCGTACGGCGTGGATTTGGTCGGCGGCGATACGACCAAGGGTCCGCTCAATCTCTGCGTGACGATCCTGGGCGAGGTGCCGGCGGGACAGGCGTTGCGCCGGCGCGGCGCCCGTCCGGGTGACGCGGTCTTCGTCTCCGGCAGGTTGGGCGATGCCGCGCTCGCTCTCGCGCATCATCGGCAGCGCGTGATCCTTGCCGCCGACGAGCTTGCCCAATGTGAACGGGCACTGCTGCGGCCGGCGCCACGGGTCGAGCTCGGAGATCGCTTGCGCGGCATCGCGACCGCCGCCATCGATATTTCCGATGGCCTCGTCGGCGATCTCGGTCACATTCTCGATGCTTCGGGCGTGGGCGCAACCCTCGAGCTCGCGGCGCTGCCTCGTTCCGCAATCCTGAATCAGCGTCTCGCCGGAGATGAACGCGGCTTGGCGCTCGATTGCCTGCTAGCGGGCGGCGACGACTATGAGCTGTGCTTCACTGCACCGGCGCGCGCGGCCGCGGACATCGGCACGTTGGCGGAGCAACTCGACCTCGCGCTCACGCGCATCGGCGGCATCGAAGAGCGCGGGGGACTGCTCGTACGCGACGAAAACGGCCAGGCATTGCGAACCTTGCCGGCGGCATTCGATCATTTCCGCGGCTGAGGAAGCTAACCCGATGCGGAAAGCGCCATCGCTCAGGTTTCTGTTTTCGCATCCCGCGCACTTCATCGCTTTGGGGTTCGGCGCTGGCCTGTCGCCGATCGCGCCGGGCACGGTCGGGACGCTCGTCGCGCTCCCGCTCGCCGCATTGTTGCGGGCTTTTACCGATGATCTCGGATTCATACTCATCGTCGCTGCGTCGTTCGCGATCGGGGTCTGGGCCGCGGATCGAACCGGACGCGACCTCGGCGTCGCGGACCACTCCGCGATCGTCTGGGACGAGATTGCCGCGTTCCTGCTCGTGCTTTTTTTCGTGGGCGCGGATCCATTGCGCGAGGCTTTCGCGTTCCTGCTGTTCCGCGTATTCGATGTCGTCAAACCGCCGCCGGCAAGACTCATCGATCGCGAGTGGCATCACGGTTTCGGCGTCATGGCGGACGATATCGTCGCCGGGTTCTACGCCCTTTTGGTTTTCGCGTTCTGGCAGCGCGTATTCGCGTGAAGGTCGACGGGCGCGAACAGAGGTGGGCGAGCGAGCGCCGCATCGAAGAACGGGCGCTGAACGCTTCGGGAGCGTTCCAGTCGCTGGTGTACGACGGATGGCTGCTCGGCTACCGGCCCGGACCGACCAAGCGGCTGCGCTGCGTCAATCCGTTTTATCCCTCGACGCTGCCGCTGGAGAAGAAAGTGCTCCATTGCATCTCGTTCTATGCCGCGGCGCGGCTGCCGGCGATATTCCGCCTTCTGCCGTTCTCCGAGCCATTGACGCTCGACGCGTGGCTCGAGCGCAACGGCTGGGCAGCGTTCGAGCGCACGCTGGTGCTTCGGTGCAGCCTCGCGAACCTGGCAGAGTCGCCGCACTCCAACGAACCCGTCACGATTATCGATCCGCCCGCGTGGGAGCCCCTTGTAGCGGAGCTGCTCGATATCGCGCCCGATGCCCTGCCGCGTTTCATCGAGCGTGCCACCGGTTATCCGCTGCCGCATGCCGGTGCGCTGATCCGGCGCGACGGCGAGGTCGTCGCTTGCGGGGTGCTCAAGCTCGAAGACGACCACGCGGGACTGTTTGCGCTCAAAACCGCGGCGGCCTGGCGCGGCCGCGGTCTCGGCCGCGCCGTAGTCGCGGCTCTGCTCGGCGAGGCACGACGGCGAGGCGCAGCGACCGCGTATCTGCAGGTTACGGCCGACAATGGTCCGGCGCTCGCGCTCTATCGGCGATTCGGCTTCATCACGGCGTACGAGTACTGGTATCGTGCCCGTGAGGGCGAGCAGCACTGACGGCGGCGAATCTCCCGATGCGGATCGACGATGAGCTCTATCGGCTGGCGATCGCGCTCGGTCGCGCCGCGCTGGAGCGCAAGGTGCGCATCGCCACCGCCGAGTCGTGCACCGGGGGCCTAGTCGCGGGCGCCATCACGGCCGTGGCCGGTAGCTCGGATTGGTTCGACTGCGGCTTCATAACGTATTCGAATGACGCGAAGATCGGGCAGCTTGCCGTGCCGCCGAGGACGATCGAGCAGTTTGGCGCCGTCAGCGAAGAAACCGCGCTGGCGATGGCGGAAGGCGCGCTTGGCGCGAGCCGTGCCCAATGGGCAGTCGCAGTGACCGGTATCGCGGGCCCGGCGGGCGGCACCCTGGACAAACCGGTGGGAACGGTCTGTTTTGCCTGGCTCGGACCAGGGGTTGCCAAGGCTTCCCGCATCCGCCTCAGCGGTGACCGAGCCGGTATTCGCCGGGAGTCGGTTCGCATCGCGCTGGAAGGGATTCTCGACCGCTTGGCCTAGGCCGTCGGAGACTGTATCGAACGATCGTTCTATGCCATAATCAGCCCATCCCCACCTTGATGATCGGGCTTAAGCCATGAGCACGGCGACTACCAGCAGTGGCAACATCGGCAAATCCAATGGAATGAACGCAATGGACGATAACAAGAGCAAGGCCCTCGCCGCCGCTCTGGCGCAGATCGAGAAACAGTTCGGCAAGGGCTCGATCATGAAAATGGGCGAGGCCCGGGTGCAGAGCGACCTCTCCGTCGTCTCGACGGGCTCGCTGGGACTCGACATCGCGCTGGGTGTCGGCGGGCTGCCGCGCGGCCGCGTGGTCGAAGTCTACGGGCCGGAAGCGTCCGGCAAGACGACGCTCTGCCTGCAGGTCGTGGCACAGGTGCAGAAAGCGGGCGGCACCGCAGCCTACATCGACGCCGAGAACGCGCTGGACCCCGTCTACGCCGGCAAGCTCGGCGTCAACGTCGGCGAGATGCTCATTTCGCAGCCCGATACGGGCGAGCAGGGGCTCGAGATCGCCGATATGCTGGTGCGCTCGGGAGGCATCGACATCATCGTCATCGACTCGGTTGCCGCGCTGGTCCCAAAGGCCGAGATCGAAGGTGAGATGGGCGATCAGCTTCCGGGCCTTCAGGCGCGCTTGATGAGCCAGGCGCTGCGCAAGCTCACCTCGAACATCAAGCGTGCCAACGTGCTCGTCATCTTCATCAACCAGATCCGCATGAAGATCGGGGTCATGTTCGGCAATCCGGAGACGACGACCGGCGGTAATGCGCTCAAGTTCTACGCGTCGGTGCGACTGGATATCCGGCGCATCGGATCGATCAAGCGCGGCGATGAAGTCGTCGGCAACGAGACCCGGGTCAAGGTCGTGAAAAACAAGATTGCGCCGCCGTTTCGCGAGGCGCTGTTCGACATTCTGTACGGCGAGGGCATCTCGCGCGAGGGCGAGATGATCGAGCTCGGCGTCGCGCAGAACATCATCGAGAAATCCGGCGCCTGGTACGCGTACCACGGCGAGAAGATCGGGCAGGGCAAGGACAACACGCGCGATTATTTGAAGGAGCATCCGGAGCTTGCCGCCGAGATCGAGGCGAAAATCCGCGCTGCAGTCGGCGTTCCGGTGCCGGGCGCGCCGCGCGCTGGCGCGGCAGCCGACGAATAGGGTCCCAAGGAGCCTGTCGGGCTTGCTCTCACGTATGCGTTGCTGGCCAAATGGCGATGAATGCAAGGCGCTCGGCGCAGCGAATAGCTTGGCCTATTCGCAAGCCGAGCAACGCCGCAGGCGCGCCGTTTGGCCGCAACCCGAAGGGACGGCGGCGCTTTGGGGGCATTCCGTCGTTGCCGGCCGCTGGCAGTGGGCCGGCACTGCGGCGCGGCCGGCGCCTAGGACTGCCTCCCAAAGCGCCGCCGTCGCATACGCGACAGTAAGCCCGACAGGCTCCTAGGTGACATCGGCGCCCGTTTCGCTTCGGGCACAGGCGATCCGGCTGCTGGCGCGCCGCGAGTATGCGCGCTCGGAGCTCGAGCATCGCCTTATCGCGAAAGGAGCGCCACGAAACGAAGTTGGCGTCGTGCTCGATGAATTGATCGCGCAGGGTTATCTGTCGGACGCACGCTACGCGCGGACGATGGCGACGCAGAAGGCCGCCGGCGGCTACAGTCGCAGGAGGATCGCGGAAGCATTGAAAGCCAAAGGCATCGCCCGTACCGACATCGAGCGGGCCTTGGTCGAAGCGGAAGCCGATGACGGAGAGGCATTGCGCGCGCTGTGGCAGCGCCGCTTCGGTAAACCGCCGATCGACGAGCGGGAAAAGGCGCGGCAGGTGCGGTTCCTGCAAGCGCGCGGGTTTGCCCTTGCGGCGATATTCAAGCTCCTCCGGGAGGCCCCCGACACCACCGGCGCCTAGCACCGGCCATGCTGCGGGCGATATGCTAAGATATTGATTTTGAACCATCACTGCACTTTGGCAGCCGGCTTCGCGCCGGCGCCCAGCATCGATCCATCATGCAAGTTGCAGCCATCCGCCGCCAGTTTCTCGACTATTTTGCCGAGCGGGGCCATACGATCGTGCCCTCCGCGCCGCTGGTGCCGGCCAACGATCCGACGCTGCTTTTCACCAACAGCGGCATGGTGCAGTTCAAGGAGGTCTTCCTCGGTACGGACCAGCGCAGCTACGTGCGCGCCGCGGACGTGCAGCGGTGCCTGCGCGCCGGGGGCAAGCATAACGATCTCGAGAACGTCGGCTACACGGCTCGCCATCACACGTTCTTCGAGATGCTGGGAAACTGGTCGTTCGGCGATTACTTCAAGCGCGAAGCGATCCGGTATGCATGGGAGCTCCTGACCGAGGTCTACGGGCTGCCCGCGGAAAAGCTCTGGGTCACGGTGTATCAGACCGACGACGAAGCCTACGACGCATGGGCCCGCGACGTCGGTGTGCCGCGCGAGCGCGTCGTGCGCATCGGTGACAACAAGGGCGCGCCGTATGCCTCGGACAACTTTTGGCAGATGGCCGACACCGGTCCCTGCGGACCGTGCAGCGAGATCTTCTACGACCATGGGCCGGAAGTCGCGGGTGGCCCGCCCGGATCGGACGCCGCCGAAGGCGATCGCTACGTCGAGATCTGGAACCTGGTCTTCATGCAATTCAACCGCGACGAGAAGGGTGTTTTGACGCCGTTGCCGAAGCCCTGCGTCGACACCGGCATGGGGCTCGAGCGGCTTGCCGCGGTGCTCCAGGGCGTGCACAGCAACTACGACATCGATCTGTTCCGGGATCTGATCGCGACGGCGGCAAAGCTGACCGGCGCGGCGGACCTGACCTCGCCCTCGCTCAAGGTCATCGCCGATCACATCCGCGCGTGCGCGTTCCTGATCGTTGACGGCGTGATCCCGAGCAACGAAGGCCGCGGCTACGTGTTGCGGCGGATCGCGCGCCGCGCGATCCGTCATGGGTACAAGCTCGGCCAGACCAAGCCCTTCTTCGCCAAGCTCGTTCCCGAGCTCGCCCATCTGATGGGCGACGCGTATCCCGAGCTGCCGCTGAAGCAGGATCATGTGATTCGCGTGCTGCAGACGGAGGAGGAGCGATTCGCGGAGACGCTCGAGCACGGCATGAGAATCCTCGACGCAGCGCTGGCGCAGGCAACGACACGAGGCAGCAAGACATTGCCGGGACTCACCGCATTCACTCTCTACGATACCTACGGCTTCCCGCTCGACCTCACCGCAGACGTCTGCCGCGAGCGCGGAATCACCGTCGACCAGGCGGGATTCGACGCGGCGATGGAAAAGCAACGCGAGCGCGCACGCGCCGCCTCGACTTTCAAGATGGCCGATGGCCTGGAGTACCGCGGCGCGAAGACGATTTTCGACGGATACGACACACTGGCGGAGGAAGCACGCGTGGTCGCGCTGTATCGCGACGGGAGCCCCGTCGACGCGCTCTCGACCGGACAGAACGGCGTCGTAGTCCTTGACCGCACGCCTTTCTATGCGGAGTCGGGCGGCCAGGTCGGCGATCGCGGTGAGCTGTCAAAAGATGGCGCCTGCCTCACCTTGTTCGCGGTGCACGATACCCAGAAGATCCAGCCCGACGTCTTCGGCCATCACGGCGAGGTGAAGACCGGCGAGCTCAAAGTCGGCGACACTATCGCGGCCAAGGTCGACGGCCAGGCGCGCGCCCGCGCGGCATGGAACCATTCGGCCACGCATCTGATGCATTCGGCGTTGCGCAAGGTGCTAGGAGACCACGTCACGCAGAAAGGCTCGCTCGTCGATCCACACCGCACGCGTTTCGACTTCTCTCATCCGCAGCCGATGACCGACCAAGAAATCCGCACGGTCGAATCGCTGGTCAATCGTGCGATCCGGGCGAATTATCCGGTCGAAGCGCGGATCATGCCTTACGACGATGCGCTCAAGTCGGGCGCAATGGCGCTGTTCGGAGAGAAATACGGCGACGAGGTACGCGTGCTGACGATGGGCGATTTCTCGACCGAGCTTTGCGGCGGCACGCACGTCAAGCGCACCGGCGACATCGGGTTTTTCAAGATCGTATCCGAATCGGGCGTAGCCGCGGGCATCCGCCGGGTCGAAGCGGTCACCGCCGAAGGGGCTCTTGCGTATGCACACGAGACGGAAGCGCGGCTCGCCGAAGCTGCGCGCGCGCTGAAGGCGCCGGTGACCGAAGTGCCGGCGAAGATCGCGCAGGTCCTCGATAACGTGAAGGCGCTGGAAAGGGAGCTCGCGCGGCTGAAGGCCAGGCTCGCCTCGAGCCAGGGCGGCGATCTGGCGGCGCAGGCGGTTGAGGTGAACGGCGCGCAAGTGCTCGCCACTACGATCGAGGGTGCCGACGCCAAGGTGTTGCGAGAGACGCTCGATCAGCTCAAGGGCAAGCTGAAGTCGGCGGCGATCGTGCTTGGCTCGACCGAAGGCGGCAAGGTGACGCTGATCGCCGGTGTGACGTCTGATCTGACGAACCGCATCAAGGCCGGCGATCTCGTCAATCACGTCGCGACGCAGGTCGGAGGCAAGGGCGGCGGACGGCCCGACATGGCTCAGGCCGGCGGGACCAATCCGGCGGGCCTGCCGGCGGCTCTGCAATCCGTGCGCTCGTGGGTCGCAGCGCGATTGCAATGACGCTGCGGCCCGAAGCAACGCTGGACAAGTTCGCGACTCGCGGCGATGGCTGGCTGCCGGGCCTCATCGGCGTGCGCTTTACCGCCGTTGCTGAGAACCGTATCGACGCCGAGCTCGATATCCGTTCCGAGCTCCTGGCGCCGAACGGTTATCTGCATGCCGCGACGGTCATTGCGCTCGCGGACACCGCCTGCGGCTACGGGTGCCTCGCGCATCTACCCGCGGGCGCCGAGAACTTCACGACCATCGAGCTCAAGACCAATTTTCTCGGCACCGCGCGGGAAGGCATGATTGCCTGTGTCGCGACACCGGCGCACCTCGGCAATACGACGCAGGTCTGGGACGCGGTCGTGACCGATGGTGCGCGCGGCCGCAGGATTGCGCTGTTCCGCTGCACGCAGCTGATCCTTTGGCCACGAAAGGGCCAAGTGACCTAAGACGTCTGAAATCTACAAACTCTCGCTGCTTAAGCCCTGCGATGAATCAAGCTAACCGTCTGTTCCGTCGCAGTAGCCTCCAATCGGGCCGCGTTGGCGGCGCAGTCGTTGCCCCCTATCATCGGCGCCTTGTCCACGGGTACGCCGTGGAACGGATCGGCGGCAAAGCGGTCTCCATGCTGTTTTGCGCCCGTAACAATTCGCCCGCAAGGGCAACGGATGGAAAGGAAGGCAGTCGATGAGTGCAACAAGATATCTCGCGTCGTTGATCGCGGTGGCCGCGACGGCAGCGCTTTTGACCGGCGCCTCGCTCGCCCACGCGGACGGTATTACGTCTGAGCAGGCGCAAGACATTATCAACGAATTGAAGCAGATTCGGCAGACGCTGGAGAAGATGCAATCTCCGCAAGCTGCGCCGGCTCCCGACGACAAGGTGAGCTACAAGTTCTCACCCGGCGGTTTTTCGATGGGGGACGCCAAAGCTCCGCTGGTGATAGTCGAATACACCGACCTCCAGTGTCCGTTCTGCCAGCAATTCCACAACACCGCCTTCGCGCAGATCAAGGCCAATTACATCGACACCGGCAAGGTCCGCTTCGTGAGCCGCGACTTTCCGCTCGATTTTCATGAAAACGCCCGCCGGGCGGCGACGGCTGGCCGCTGCGCGGCGGAGCAAGGCAAGTTCTGGGAAATGCGCCACGTGATGATCGTGAATGCCGAAGCGCTCAAGGCGGACAACCTTGCGACCTATGCGGCCAACGTCAAGATGGACGTGCCTAGATTCAAGGGATGCCTGGAATCCGACAAGTTCAAGGCGCAGATCGACCAGGACATCGCCGAGGGCGGCGTCGCTGGAGTGCAGGGAACGCCATCGTTCGTGATCGGCTATCTGGAAAACGACAAGCTTCAGGGCATCCGCTTGGTCGGGGCGCAGCCCTACGCCCAGTTCGACGCCAAGATCCAGGAAATGCTGGAGCAAGCCGGGAAGAAATAAGCCTCGCAATGCGCTGCCTGCTGCTCGCGTTCGCGCTCGGTGTCCTGGCGCTGCAGCAGCAGGCGGAGCTGCCTTCCGAAGCGCGAGCGGTATGGATCGCGCTGCCCCTCGCTAGCGCGCTGCTCTTCTACGCCATCGCCGTACGCGACGCGACGGTATGGCGTCGTTGCGCCGCGCACTACGGCGCGCTTCTGTTCGCCGCCGTCGCCATCGGGCTTGGCGGGGTTTTCTATGCAGCGTGGCGTGCGGAAGCGAGGCTCGCCGACGAGCTGCCCGGCGCCTGGGAAGGACGCGACGTCGAGATCGTCGGTGTGATCGACGAGCTGCCGCAAGCCCAGGAGCGCGGCACACGCTTCGCACTGGCGGTAGAGCAGGTGCTGACTCCGGGTGCCATTGTGCCGTCGCGCTTATCGCTTGGCTGGTACGCGTCGTGGCGAGGCGAACCGCACGCAGCGGACGTTCCTGAACTCCATGCAGGCGAGCGCTGGAATCTCACCGTGCGGCTCAAGCGCCCGCACGGCACCGTCAACCCGCAGGGCTTCGACGTCGAGGCGTGGCTGCTTGAGAA
>WNGE01007372.1_pt1 | contig 15832 bp, 16 predicted proteins | sample 5400651 | NCBI WGS metagenome assembly WNGE01 (sample SAMN13153370, study PRJNA577476) | soil metagenome | isolation source: 60 cm soil or saprolite under grassland replicate 2 | place: USA:California | collected 2016-06-15 | reverse complement strand
AGCTGCTGATCGTCGGCCCGGCTGAAGGCGCGATCGCCTGGGCGGAGAAGCTCGCCGGGCCGCTCGAGGTCAATGTGCTCGTCACGAGCCAGCGGGGAGGGGAGCTGCCCGCGGAACGCCGTTATCCCGTCTGGTCCGGAAAGCTGCGGTCCGTGAAGGGTTACCTAGGCGCGTTCGAAGTCGAATGGCAGCAGGACAATCCGATCGACCTCGAGGCGTGCACGCGCTGCAACGCCTGCATCCGCGCCTGTCCCGAGCAGGCGATCGATTTTTCCTACCAGATCGACATGGACAAGTGCAAGGCGCACCGCCAGTGCGTCAAGGCCTGCGGGGCGATCGGCGCGATCGACTTCGAGCGCGCCGAGCGCGCGAGGAGCGAGCGCTTCGACATGGTGCTCGATCTTTCCCGCGAGCCGTTCGTTAAAGCCGCGCAGCCCCCGCAAGGCTACTTCGCGCCCGGAAGCGATCCGCTCGAGCAGGCGCTCGCGGCGGCGCAGCTCGCGCAGATGGTGGGCGAATTCGAGAAGCCGCGGTTTTTCGCCTACGACGAGAAGATCTGCGCGCACAGCCGCTCGGGCAAGATCGGCTGCAATCAATGCATCGACGTGTGCTCGACCGGGGCGATTTCGCCCGACGGCGATCACGTCAAGGTCGATCCTCATCTTTGCATGGGCTGCGGCGGCTGCGCGACCGTCTGTCCTTCGGGCGCGATGACCTATGCCTATCCGCGCGTGCCCGACCTCGGCGCACGGCTGAAGCGCCTGCTTTCGGTGTATGCGCAGGCAGGCGGCAAGGACGCCTGCCTGCTGTTGCACAACACCGGCGACAGCCGCGGCCTCATCGCGAAGCTTGCGCGCCGCGGGCGGGGGCTGCCCGCGCGCGTGATTCCCCTCGAGGTTCACCATCCCGCTTCGATCGGGATGGACGTGCTGCTCGCGGCGCTCGCCTACGGGGCGAGCCAGGTCGTCGCGCTCGCGACGCCGAAGGAAGCGGCCGAGTACGGCGAGACGACGAAAAAGCAGATGGGTTTTGCCCAATCCATCGCCAGCGCGCTCGGCTACGAAGGCGCGCATTTCCGCTTGCTCGCGACCGAAGCCGTCGCCGAGCTGGAAAAGGAATTGTGGGCTCTCGCTCCCGCGGCGACTGTATCGAAACCGGCGACCTACAATCTCGCCGCCGAGAAGCGCGCCACCATCGAGTTCGCGATCGAGCACCTCGCCAGGCTTGCGCCCAAGCTGCAGGAGACGGTCGCGCTCGGCGCCGGGGCCCCGTACGGCCAGGTCCTCGTCGACAAGCAGACCTGCACTCTGTGCATGGCCTGCGTCGGGGCGTGCCCGGAATCGGCTCTGGTGGACGGCCGCGACCGACCGATGCTGAAATTCATCGAGCGCAACTGCGTGCAGTGCGGTCTTTGCGAGAACACCTGCCCCGAGGACGCGATCACGCTCGCGCCGCGCCTGCTCCTTACCGCGCAGGCGAAGCAGGAGGTGGTGCTGAACGAGGCCGAGCCGTTCAACTGCGTGCGCTGCGGCAAGCCCTTCGGCGCGCGCCAGATGGTGGACAACATGCTCGGCAAGCTCACCGGGCACTCGATGTTCGCTGCAGGCGGCGCGTTGCGCCGCCTGCAGATGTGCGCGGATTGCCGCGTTGTCGACATGATGGAAAACAAGGAAGAGATTTCGATCAACGAGCTCAAGCGGTGAGCGCGACCGTCACCCCTGCCAGGTTCCAGCTCCCGGAGGTGCCGGAGGATCAGGCACGCGCCGGGTACTACGCGCTTCTCGCGAGGCTTTTCTACGCGGGGCCCGACGCGCAGTTGCTCGAGTCCATCGCAGGTTCGGACGAGGCCGCCGCGGACGGACAGCCGACGCGGCTGGCGAGCGCGTGGAACGCCCTCACTGTCGCCGCCAGGGCGACGGACGCCGGGGCGGCGCAGCTGGAGTACGACGAGGTGTTCGTCGGGACGGGCAAGGCGGAGGTGACCCCTTACGCCACGTTCTATCTTGCCGAGACCGGCCGGGAGAAGATCCTGGTGAGGCTCAGGCAGGAGCTGGCCTCGCTCGGTCTTGCCAAGTCCGATGCCGCGCGAGAACCCGAGGACCACGTGGCGGGGCTCCTTGAGGTCATGAGGCACTTGATTTCACAAGGTTCCGACGATGTTGCCTTACGAAGGCAGCAAGACTTTTTCAGCCGCTTCCTCGAGCGGTCTTTTCCGGCCTTTTGCGATGCAATATCGGCCAGCGAAAAGGCCAATTTTTATAAGCACGTCGCCCATTTCGCATCGGCTTTTTTTGTGGTTGAAACCGAGGCGCTAAAAGTGTTTTAATGGGCAGGTGCAATAATTCGCAAATTTCAGGTGTTGGCGCTGGGAAGGAGGCTCCCCCATGAAGACCCAATCAAAACTCAGCCGCAGAAACTTCCTACTGGCAGTCGGCGCCGGCGGCGCCGCAACCGCGGCCGCGATCGCCACCCAGGCGGTCAAACCGGTCGCAACCCAGCCCGCCACAGGCAACGACAAGAGACGCGGCAAGGGCTATCGGGAAACCGCGCACGTCCGCAGCTACTACAACACCGCAAAAGTCTGACCCGAGGAGGCGTGACCATGTTGCTAACCAGGAAATCCGCCGGCGCTCCCGCGCATCTTTCTTCCGGCCACAGCCGGCTGTCCCGCAGCCTCTCCGGAATGCTGGCGAAGACGATTGACCGCCGCGCTTTCCTCAAGCGCTCGGGCGTCGCGGTTGGCGCCGGAGCGTTCGCGACGCAGCTGCCGTTCAACGTGATCGGCAAGGCCGAGGCGGCGGACGAGAAAGCGAGCGGCGGGATCGAGGTCAAGCGCACGGTGTGCACGCACTGCTCGGTGGGCTGCGCGATCGACGCGGTGGTGCAGAACGGCGTGTGGGTGGGCCAGGAGCCGGTGTTCGATTCGCCGCTCAACCTCGGCGCGCACTGCGCGAAAGGGGCTTCCGTGCGCGAGCACGGCATGACCGAGCACTCGCACCGCCTGAAATATCCCATGAAGCTGGTGAACGGCAAATACCAGCGTATCTCCTGGGACACGGCGATCGACGAGATCGGCGACAGGATGCTCGCCATCCGCAAGAAGTCCGGCCCGGACGCGTTGTTCTTTATCGGGTCCTCCAAGCACAGCAACGAGCAGGCGTACCTCATGTGCAAGTGGGTGCGGCTGTTCGGCACCAACAACACCGACCACCAGGCGCGCATCTGCCACTCGACCACGGTCGCGGGCGTCGCGAACACCTGGGGCTACGGCGCGATGACCAACTCCTACAACGACGAGCAGAACTCCAAGATGATTCTGTTCCTCGGCAGCAACGCCGCGGAGGCGCACCCGGTGTCGATGCTGCACACGCTGCACGCCAAGGAGGGCGGGGCCAAGGTCATCGTGGTCGATCCACGCTTCACCCGCACGGCGGCCAAGGCGGACATGTATTTCCGCATCCGCTCCGGGAGCGACATCGCGTTCCTTCACGGCATGCTGTACCACATCTTCAAGAACGGCTGGGAGGACAGGGCGTACATCAAGGCGCGGGTCTACGGGATGGACAAGGTCAGGGAAGAGTCCATGAAGTGGACCCCGGACAAGGTCCAGGACGTGACCGGCATGTCGGAAAAGGAGGTTTATACCTGCGCCGAGGCGATGGCCAAGCACCGTCCCAGCACGATCATCTGGGCAATGGGCCAGACCCAGCACACGACCGGAAACGCCCTCGTGCGCCTGAGCTGCATCCTGCAGCTTGCGCTGGGCAACGTCGGCGTGTCGGGCGGCGGCACCAACATCTACCGCGGCCACGACAACGTGCAGGGCGCCACCGACCTCGGTCCGAACCCCGACTCGCTGCCGGCCTATTACGGCATCGCGCCCGGATCGTTCGCCCACTGGGCGCGCGTCTGGAACGTGGATCTGAAATGGCTGCAGGACCAATTCCCCTCGCCGGCGATGATGGCCAAGCCGGGCATCACGGTATCGCGCTGGATCGACGGGGTGATGGAGAAGAACGAGAACATCGACCAGGATTCGAATCTCCGCGGCGTGTTCTACTGGGGCCATGCGCCGAACAGCCAGAGCCGCGGCCTGGACATGAAGAAAGCGATGGACATGCTCGATCTGCTGGTCGTGGTCGACCCGTATCCGTCGGCGACCGCGGCGATGGCGGCGATGCCCGCCGAAGGCTACGAGCCCAACAAGAACCGCGCGGTGTATCTGCTGCCTGCGGCGACCCAGTTCGAGACCTCGGGATCGGTGACCGCGTCGAATCGCTCCATCCAATGGCGCGAAAAGGTCATCGAGCCGCTGTTCGAGTCCAAGCCCGACCAGACCATCATGTACCTGTTCGCCAAGAAGCTCGGTTTCGCCGACCAGCTCGTCGGCAAGAAGGACGGAAAACAGACGATCAAGGTGAAGAACGACGAACCGGACATCGAGGACATCACCCGCGAGTTCAACCGCGGGAGCTGGACGATCGGCTATACCGGCCAGTCGCCCGAGCGGCTGCAGGCGCATATGCGCAACATGCACGTGTTCGACGTGAAGACGCTGCGGGCCAAGGGCGGGAAGGACGCCAAGACCGGCTACGTTCTCGACGGCGACTACTTCGGCCTCCCCTGGCCGTGCTACGGCAACGCTGCCCTGAAGCATCCGGGATCGCCCAATCTGTATGACACCTCCAAGCACGTCATGGACGGCGGCGGCAACTTCCGCGCGAACTTCGGCGTGGAGAAGGACGGCGTCAACCTCCTTGCGGAGGACGGCTCGCACTCGAAGGGCGCCGACATCACGACCGGCTACCCCGAGTTCGACCACGTGCTGCTGAAGAAGCTCGGCTGGTGGGACGAGCTCACCGAAGAGGAGAGAAAGGAAGCCGAGGGCAAGAACTGGAAGACCGACCTTTCCGGCGGAATCCAGCGCGTCGTCATGAAGAATCACGGTTGCCATCCGTTCGGCAACGCCAAGGCGCGCGCGCTGGTGTGGAACTTCCCCGATGGAGTGCCGCTGCACCGCGAGCCGCTGTATTCGCCCAGACCGGACCTCGTCGACAAATACCCGACTCACGACGACGTCAAGGTGCTCTGGCGCCTGCCGACGCTGTTCAAGTCGGTGCAGCAGAAGAACCGCGACATCTCGAAGCAGTTCCCGCTGATTCTCACATCCGGGCGACTGGTCGAGTACGAAGGCGGCGGCGAGGAAACCCGTTCGAATCCATGGCTCGCCGAGCTGATGCAGGACAACTTCGTCGAGATCAACCCCAAGGCTGCGAACGATCGCGGCATCCGCAACGGCGAATACGTCTGGGTGAAGACTCCGACGGGTGCCCGGATCAAGGTGCAGGCGCAGGTGACTGAGCGGGTCGGCCCCGACACGGCCTTCATCCCGTTCCACTTCTCCGGCTGGTGGCAGGGCAAGGACATGCTGCCCTATTACCCGGACGGCGCCGCGCCGATCGTGCGCGGCGAGGCGGTCAACACTGCAACGACCTACGGCTACGACCGCGTGACGATGATGCAGGAAACAAAAACCACCGTCTGCCAGATCGAGCGGGCGTAGCGGGAAGAGGTTAAGGAGACAACCATGGCCAGAATGAAATTCCTTTGCGACGCCGAGCGCTGCATCGAGTGCAACGGCTGCGTGACCGCCTGCAAGAACGCCAACGAGGTGCCGTGGGGCGTCAACCGCCGCCGCGTGGTCACGATCAACGACGGCGTCGCGGGCGCCGAAAAATCGATCTCGGTGGCCTGCATGCACTGCTCGGATGCGCCGTGCATGGCGGTGTGCCCGGTGGACTGCTTCTACCGCACCGACGAGGGCGTGGTGCTGCACGACAAGGATCTGTGCATCGGCTGCGGCTACTGCTTCTACGCCTGCCCGTTCGGCGCGCCGCAGTTCCCGCAGGCCGGAGCCTTCGGCCTGCGCGGCAAGATGGACAAGTGCACGTTCTGCGCCGGCGGTCCTGAGAAGGACCTGTCGAAGGAAGAATTCGCCAAATACGGCTCGAACCGCCTGGCGCAGGGCAAGCTGCCGGCCTGCGCCGAGATGTGCTCGACCAAAGCGCTTCTGGGCGGCGACGGCGACGTCATCGCCGACATCTACCGCCAGCGCGTGCTCAAGCGCGGTAAAGGTTCGGAAGTCTGGGGCTGGGGCACCGCCTACGGCAAGCCGGACCGGCAGAAGGCACAAGCGGGAGCGAAGTCATGACACCATCCCGCAAGCTTATTCTCGCTGGCGCCGCGCTCCTTGTCGCGTTCGGCATTGCGGCCTGCGGCGAGCGCGAGCAGGTGATCGTCTACAAGCAGGGCAAGTACCAGGGCAAGCCCGACACCAGACCCTGGGAAAACGATCCCGCCGCGAGCCTTTACACCACGTCGAAGTGGGACAAGGGCGACAAGACGGGCTGGGAGACCGCCGTCAGAACCCGCAACCTCTCCCAGAACGAATACACCCGGGCGCAATAAAGGAGCACGGCTCATGAAACCGTTTGCGGTTTGGGGGCGTCTTTTCGCCGTCGCGCTGGCTCTTGCTCTGCCGCCCGGGAGCACCTCGGTCGCGCAGCAGCAGGGAGAAAACCAGCAGCAGCGCGCGCAGACGCAGCCCTACAACAACGCCCCCGTCTGGCGCGAGGTGCGCTCCGGGAAGGAAGAGTACACCTCGATCAAGGGCCGCGAGACCGGCGTGCTCATCCAAACGTATGGCGAGACCTGGAGACAGCTGAAGAACGCGTGGATCACGCCCATCGTAGGCTGGCTGGTCGCGGCCGTCGTGGTTGTCATTGGCGCGTTCTACAAATGGCGCGGCGCCATCAAGGTCCAAGGCGCGCCCACCGGCCGGCTGATCGAGCGCTTCACCCCGCTTGAGCGGTACACGCACTGGGTCGTTGGGATCAGCTTCGCGATTCTCGGCATCACCGGCCTCATCATGATGGTGGGCAAATACGTGCTGCTGCCGGTGATCGGCTACGCGCTGTTCGCGTGGCTGGCGCAACTCTCCAAGCATTTGCACAACTTCGCCGGGCCGGTGTTCGTCGTGAGCCTGCTCGTGTTCATCGTGATGCTCATCAAGGACAATCTGCCACGCCTGTACGACCTGAAATGGTTCGTGAAGCTGGGCGGGATGGTCTCCGGCGAGCACGTGCCGTCCGGCAAATTCAACGCCGGCGAAAAGGTCTGGTTCTGGATCGGCGTGGTGATATTGAGCCTGATCGTGGGCGCCTCGGGTCTGGTGCTGAATTTTCCGAATTTCGACCAGGTGCGCGCGATCATGATCGAGGCGAACGTGGTCCACGCCGTTGCTGCCGGCGCGGTGATGGCGGTCTCGCTCGGACACATCTACCTCGGCACGATCGGTCTGGAAGGCGCCTATGAGGCGATGCGCAACGGCTACGTGGACGAGGCCTGGGCGAAGGAGCACCACGAATACTGGTACAACGATGTCAAGTCCGGGAAGGTCAAGGCCGCGACGGCCGCGGGCCAGCCGGGCGCGCCGCAGGTTCAGCATTGAGGAAGAGGGAGACGCCATGAATGTTCGGATCCTGATACTGAGCGTGGCGATGGCCACGACGGCGGGTGTGGTCTGGGCGAAGCTCCCCCCGGCCCCGGTCGATGCGGCAAAGGAGGCGGAGGCCAAGAAGAAGGCGGACGACGCGGCGAAGAAGGACGCGGACATGCTCGGCAAAGCGCAGGACAGGGCCGCTGCGAACTACCGCAAGAACAAGGGCATCAGAGGGCTGCCCGCGACGGCCAAGGCCGCCCCCAGGAAGTAGCGACCCAGGGACCGGGCCCGGTCCCACCAAGGGCGCCTCCGCGCGCCCTTCTCATTTCGCGAGAAGAGTTCGAGTTTCCCGCTTTAACCGGCAAGCAGGCGGTATAGGAGCCGGCCGGGCGGATGAACTATACTGACCCCGTCCGATCCTCGCAAGCGTCGTCGATCCCAATCCCCGTGACTCCGGCGCTGCCCCCGAAAATCCGTATTCTGATCGGTGCGGTGGTCGCCATCGGCCCCGGCAAGGCCGATCTGCTCGCCGCCATCGAGCGCACCGGCTCGATTTCGGCCGCGGCGCGGAAGATGGGGATGTCCTACCGGCGCGCCTGGCTGCTGGTCGAGGCGATGAACTCGGCGTTCCGTGAGCCGCTCGTCGAGACGCTCACCGGCGGTGACGGCGGAGGCGGGGCGCGCGTCACGAAATTGGGAGAGGAAGTCCTTCGCCGCTACCGCGCCATGGAATCGAGAGCGGCGCGCTCGGTAGCGCCGGAGCTCAGGCGGCTCTCCAGGCTCATCGCGCCGGCCCGCCGCGCCAGGTAGTTTTGCCTTTGCACGGAACCGCCGCCGACGTCATGAAGCGCTTGCCAGCCCAACGTCAAGAACCGGCGTCCGCCGGTACCCGCCCCGCGATCCGCTTCGATCGCAATGAGCTATCCGGTGCGTTCGGTGACATGGGTACGGACGTGCCGCTCATAATCGGCGTTGCTCTCGCATCCCATCTCGACGGCGCAAGCGTGCTCATCATGTTCGGCGCCATGCAGATCCTGACCGGCCTCGCGTACCGAATGCCGATGCCGGTCCAGCCCCTCAAGGCGATGGCCGCCATTGTCATTGCCCAACGGACTGCGCCGGAGATCCTGTACGGCGCGGGAATCGCAATCGGCCTCACGATGCTGATACTCGCGTCATCGGGCGCGCTCACGTGGCTGGCGCGCGTCGTTCCCAAAAGCGTGGTGCGCGGCATCCAGTTCGGGCTGGGCCTGCAGCTCGCTTCGATCTCCTTGCAGAACTATGTCCGTGCGGAGAGCATGACGGGTTACCTCCTGGCCGGCCTCGCGTTTGTCATCGTCGTGCTGCTCTTGGGGAATCGCCGGCTGCCGGCCGCTTTGCCGGTCGTTGCTCTTGGACTCGCAATTGCGGCGTACAGACTCGACCCAAGCTCGCTGGCAGCAAGCGTGGGGTTGCACCTGCCTACTCCTCATGTACCGCAACTGTCGGACATAGCTACCGGGTTTGTGCTGCTCGCGCTGCCCCAGATCCCGCTGTCGCTCGGCAACTCTGTTCTTGCCACGCGCCAGCTGGCGCACGATCTCTTTCCCGAGCGCAATCTGACTATCCGCAAAATTGGCATCACGTACGCTGCCATGAACCTGATCAGTCCATGGTTGGGCGGCATACCGACGTGCCATGGCTCCGGCGGCATGGCCGGCCACTACGCATTCGGCGGCCGCACCGGCGGGTCGGTCATCATTTACGGCCTGATTTTCGTCGCGCTGGGGCTTATCTTCGGATCAGGGTTCGATCACGTAGTGCGGGCGTTTCCGTTGCCCATACTTGGCGTGCTGCTCCTCTTTGAGGCCCTCTCGCTGGTCTGGCTCATCCGTGATACGGCTGATTCGCGCTTGGACTTCCCCATCGCTGCGCTCGTAGGATTAATAGCGGTCGGACTGCCGTACGGTTATTTAGTGGGCATGGTTGTCGGCACCATACTCGTGTGGTTAGGCGCGCGGGTAAACCTCGTGAACATCGATAAGCACTGATTGGTCATGAGCCGAGCATGTCGGAGGCCCTGAACGCTGCGCTCGCGCTGCTGACAGGGCTCGACTCCAAGCTGGTCGAGATCGTTCTCCTCAGCCTGCGCGTGAGCCTGTCCGCGGTCGCGATCTCCGCGCTGCTCGGCCTGCCGGTGGGTGCCGCGATCGCCGTGGGCAGGTTCCCCGGCCGCCAGACGGTGATCGTGTTGCTCAACGCGCTGATGGGGCTGCCGCCGGTTGTGGTGGGACTGCTCGTATACCTTTTGCTTTCGCGTGCCGGTCCGCTCGGCCCGCTCGGAATTCTCTTCACGCCCTCGGCGATGGTCATCGCGCAGTCGATCCTGATCCTGCCGATCATCGCGGCGCTTTCGCGCCAGGCGATCGAGGACGCCTGGCGCGAGCACGAGGAGCAGCTGCGCTCGCTCGGCGCGGGCCGCATGAACGCGGCGTTGACGCTGCTCTGGGACACGCGCTTCTCGCTGCTGACGACGATCCTCGCGGGCTTCGGGCGCGCAGCCGCCGAGGTCGGGGCGGTGATGATCGTGGGCGGAAACATCGACGGGGTGACGCGCGTGATGACCACCGCCATCGCGCTCGAAACCAGCAAGGGCGATCTGCCGCTCGCGCTCGGGCTGGGGATGATCCTGATCGCCATCATCATCGCCGTGAACGCCGCCGCCTATCTGACCAAGGAGCTGGCGCAGCGGCGCTACGGATGAACCGGGGCTCCATCCTCCCGCTGCGACTTGCGGAGGTCTCGTTCGCCGCCGGGGGGCGAACCATCATCGACCGGGTTTCGCTCGAGATCGAAACGGGGCCGAGCACGATCATCCTGGGGGCCAACGGCGCGGGGAAGAGCGTGCTGATGCGTCTGATGCACGGTCTGTTGAGGCCGACTTCGGGCCGCATCGAGTGGAACGCCCCCGAGCGCCCGGGCGTTCCGAGGAAGCAGGCCATGGTGTTCCAACGGCCGGTCATGCTGCGGCGTTCGGCGTATGCCAATGTCGCCTATGCGCTGAAGTTAGCCGGAATCCCAGAGCCGCAGCGCGGGGCGCTGGTTCGCGAGGCGCTCGAAAGCGTAGGGCTGTCGCATTTGGCTCACCGGTCGGCCCGGGTGCTTTCAGGCGGCGAGCAGCAGCGGCTCGCGCTCGCGCGGGCCTGGGCGCTTCACCCTGAGGTGCTGTTCCTCGACGAACCCACCGCCAGCCTGGATCCGAGCGCGACGCGCGAGATCGAGTCGGTGATCAAGGCATTCGACGCGGCGGGCACGAAGGTGGTGATGGCGACGCACAACCTCGGCCAGGCGCGGCGCCTGGGCGACGAGATCCTGTTTCTCGACCAGGGGCGGCTGGTCGAGCGCGCCCCGGTCGAGGAATTTTTCAACAAACCGTCGGCGCAGGCCGCCGCGTTCATCAAAGGAGAGCTGCCTTGGGCCTGATGCGAAAGCTGCTGTTTGCTGCCGCATCGCTTGCCGTCTTGCCCGTCGGCGCGCAGGACAAGTTCATCGTCGTCGCCTCGACCACATCGACCGAGCAGTCGGGCCTCTTCGGCCACATCCTGCCGATTTTCCGGAAGAAGACCGGGATCCAGGTGCGGGTGGTGGCGCTCGGCACCGGGCAAGCCCTCGATCTCGCCCGCCGGGGCGATGCCGACGTGGTGTTCGTGCACGCCAGATCGGCTGAGGAAAAGTTTCTCGCCGAAGGGCACGGCGTGAAGCGTTATCCCGTCATGTACAACGACTTCGTCCTGATCGGGCCGAAGTCGGACCCCGCGAGAGTCGCCGGGGGCAAGGATATCCTCGAAGCGCTGCAAAAAATCAAGGCTGCGGGTGTGCCTTTCGTTTCGCGAGGAGACCGGAGCGGGACGCACATCGCCGAGCTCGGTCTGTGGAAAATGGCGGGCATCGACATCGGCAAGGAGAAGGGGCCGTGGTACAAGGACACCGGTCAGGGCATGGGGCCGGCGCTCAATACCGCCGCCGCGATGAACGCCTACGTGATCTCGGACCGCGGCACATGGATCTCGTTCAAGAACCGCAGAGACCTTGTCATTGCGGTCGAAGGCGACAAGCGCCTCTTCAACCAGTACGGCGTGATGCTGGTCAGCCCATCGAAGCATCCAGGCGTCAAAAAAAACCTCGGACAGGCCTTCATTGACTGGCTTGTCTCGCCAGAAGGGCAGAGAACCGTCGCCGAGTATAAGATCGGCGGCGAGCAGCTGTTTTTTCCCAACGCCGGCGCGCCGCCGGCACGGGTCGGCATGAAGGTATTCGGGTTCGCCGGATGGTCCGGAAGCGGCAAGACCACCCTGATCGAGCAGCTCATCCCCCGCTTCGTGAAGCGTGGACTGAAGGTGTCGCTCATCAAGCACGCGCACCACAGCTTCGACGTCGATCATCCCGGAAAGGACTCCTATCGCCATCGCGAAGCGGGCTGCAGCGAGGTCGTGGTCGTGTCCGAAGAACGCTGGGTCGTCGTGCACGAGCTGCGCGGGGAGCCCGAGCCTTCGCTCGAGGAGCAGATCGGGCGCGTCTCGCCCTGCGACCTGCTGCTGGTGGAGGGCTACAAGCACTACGCCATGCCGAAGCTCGAGATCTGGCGCAAGGCAAACGCGAAGCCGCTGCTGCACCCCGAAGATGAGCACGTCGTAGCCATCGCCGCGGACGCGCCGCTTGACACCCTGCTGCCGCGTTTCGATCTGAGCGACTACGACGGAATCGGAGATTTCATCCTGAGCTACAACGGATTCAAATGAACAAGGGACTGCTCGAGGTCGATGAAGCGCTCGAGCGGCTGCTTGCGGGCGCGCGCCCGGTCGCCGAGGCAGAAACGGTCCCCACGCTTGCCGCGACCGGCCGGGTGCTCGCGGCCGTGCAGCGCTCGACGATGAACGTGCCGCCCCTGGACAACAGCGCGATGGACGGCTACGCCGTTCGCATCGCCGACGTTCCGCGGGCGGGGGCCCGGCTCAAAGTGGCGCAGAAAATTCCCGCCGGCTCCACCGGCAAGCCGCTCGCTCCCGGCACTGCCGCGCGCATCTTCACCGGCGCCCCGATTCCCCCGGGCGCGGACGCCGTCGTGATGCAGGAGCTCTGCGCGCAGGAGGGCGACGAGGTCGTCGTGAAGAAGGTTCCGGCTCGGGGCGAATGGATCAGGCTCACCGGCAGCGATATCCGCGCGGGCGGGGAAGTGCTTCCCGCGGGAATTCGCTTGCGTCCCCAGGACACCGGTCTTGCGGCCTCCGTCGGCATCGCCTCGCTCCCCGTTTTCCGCCTTGTGCGTCTCGGCCTGTTTTTCACGGGCGACGAGCTGGTGATGCCGGGCGACCCGCTGCCGCCGGGGCGAATCTACAATTCGAATCGCTTCACCCTGAACGGGCTGGCGCGCGTTTTCGGCTGCGAGACCCGCGACTACGGCATCGTCGCCGATTCGCTCGATGCCACGCGTGAAATGCTGCGCCGCGCCGCCGCCGAGTGCGACGCGATCGTGACGAGCGGCGGCGTTTCGGTGGGCGAGGCGGACTTCGTGAAGCCCGCCGTCGAGGCCGAGGGCGAGCTGCTCATGTGGAAGATCGCGATGAAGCCGGGGCGGCCGCTTGCGTTCGGAAGAGTCGGAAAGGCCGCCTTTCTCGGCTTGCCCGGGAATCCCGTGTCGAGCTTCGTGACGTTTTTGATATTCGTCCGGCCGTTCCTGCTCAAGACGCAAGGTATCACCGACGTGCAAGCCCACGCGATCGCCGCGCGCGCCGATTTCGATTGACCGGACCCTGATCCCCGCCGCGAGTATCTGCGCGTAAAATGGAACGCGCGCGGCGGACTCGATCTCTATCCCACGCAGGATTCGGCGGTGCTGATGTCCACCGCATGGGCGGACGGGCTGGTCGACAACCCGGCGAGCCATCCGGTCCGCGCCGGAGACACGGTGAGGTTCATTCCGTATTCGGAGCTGTACCGATGAAAGTCAAGGTCCTCTATTTCGCGGGTCTGCGCGAGCAACTCGGCAGGCCCGGCGAGGAGCTCGATGTTTCTCCCGCTGTCACCACGGTCGCGGGCTTGCGCGCGCTGCGCTTCGCGTCGCGGTCAACCAGGAAATGGCCCAGCCGGCGACGCCGGTGAAGCCGGGCGATGAAGTCGCGTTTTTTCCTCCGGTGACGGGAGGTTGAGGTGCCGGTACGCATTCAAGCCCAGGATTTCGACGCCGGCGCAGAGATCGCGGCTCTGCGTCGGGGCGATCCCAAGATCGGCGCGGTGGCGAGCTTTATCGGCGTGTGCCGCGACGCGAACGACGGCGAAGCGGTGAAGAAGATGACGCTCGAGCACTATCCCGGCATGACCGAGAAGGCCATCGAGAAAATAATCTCCGAGGCGAGGCGCCGCTGGGACGTGATGGACGCCCTAGTCATCCATCGCATCGGTGAACTTAAGCCCACCGACCAGATCGTGCTCGTCGTCGTCACCGGGGCGCATCGCGGCGAAGCCTTCGCGGCCTGCGAGTTCATCATGGATTACCTCAAGACCCGCGCGCCGTTCTGGAAGAAGGAGGAGACTCCGCAAGGCGCTCGCTGGGTCGAGGCGCGAGCCTCGGACGACGAGGCGGCGCAGCGCTGGGAGCCGCCCAAGTCGAGCGCCGCCTGAGCGCAGGCGTTTACGCGTGCCGCCCGGGCGGCTATCATGGTCGCGTTTTCAGGGAGATGGCATACCTCCCTAACCGCCGCAAGGCTGATGATGCCTACGCGACACGCCGGAGAGCGTAGGCACGGTGTCCGTCCCTGTTGCCTCCGTGTCGTGTTCGAAAAAATGCGGAACGGAGGTTTTCAATGACCGAAATCTGGGGTTTGGCCGCGCTGTGGCTCGGGCTTGCGTTGCTCGCGGCGCTGCTCTCGATCTGGCTCAAGGTCGCCAATGCGCTTTCCGAGATCGTGGTCGGCACCGTCGCGCAGCTCGTCCTCGGCGCGGCCTTCGGTGCCGCGTTTCTCGGAGCGGATCATCTCTGGGTCAAGTTCCTTGCCGGCACCGGCGCGATCGTGCTCACTTTCCTCGCCGGAGCGGAGCTGGACCCGGAGGTTTTCAGGCGCAGATGGAAAGAAGCGACAGCGGTCGGTCTGATCAGCTTTTTTGCGCCGTTTTTCGGCTGTGCCGCAGCGGCACGCTGGGGGCTCGGCTGGAGCGCCGAGGCGAGCTGGCTCGCGGGGGTGGCGATGTCCACGACGTCGGTCGCGGTCGTCTACGCGGTGATGATCGAGTTTGGTTTCAACACAACGGAATACGGCAAGACCGTGCTGGCGGCTTGCTTCATCACTGACCTCGGCACCGTCATCGCGCTGGGCCTGATCTTCGCGCCGTTCACGCTGAAGACGGCGCTTTTCGTCGGGGGACTTACCGCCGCGGCGTTGGCGCTGCCGTGGTTGACGCCGCTTTTTTTCCGGCGTTTCGGCGGCCGGCCCTCGGAGCTCGAAACAAAGTTCCTGCTGCTGTTCCTCTTCGGGCTCGGGGCGCTCGCCGGTTGGGCCGACAGCGAGGCTGTGCTGCCCGCCTACGTACTGGGCATGATGCTTGCCGGGACGGTCGGCAAGGACCACGTGCTGGTGCGGCGCTTACGTACGCTCACCTTCGGTTTGCTGACGCCCTTCTACTTCATTCGGGCTGGCTCGTTCGTCTCAGTGCCTGCGCTGATCGCGGCGCCCGGCGCGTTTCTCCTGATGCTCGCCGTCAAGGTGGTGACCAAGATTGCAGGCGTCTATCCCGTAACGCAGGCATTCCGGTCGCCGTCCAAGGAAGGAATGTATACGACGCTGTTGATGTCGACCGGCCTAACCTTCGGTACCATCTCGTCGCTGTTCGGGCTGTCACACGGGATCGTCAGCCAGGCGCAGTATTCTGCATTGGTGGCGGCCGTGATCGCGAGCGCTGTTGTGCCGACGTTGATCGCCAATATCTGGTTTCTCCCGCATCATCTGCTGAAAGTGGACGAGGTGGAAGACGAGCAGGCCGCGTCTGGCCAGCCTTCTGCGTCGCGAACGCCGCGGAGCTGATGATGTACAAAAAAATCCTTGTCGGCTACGACGGGTCGGAATCCGGCAAAAAGGCGTTCGAGACGGCGCTCGAACTGGCGGCGACTCACGGCGCTGAATTGTACGTGCTCACGGTGTGCCGGCCGCCCGAGATCGGAGACGACGTCGAGACCGAGGCGGTGATCGAAAACTCGCGTCGCTATCATCGGGGTTTGCTGGCCGAGTTGAAGCCGGCGATCGCGGCGAAAGGGGTCAAGGCGCACCTCGAGGTCGCGGTCGGCCATCCCGCAGAGCAGAT
>WNGE01005623.1_pt1 | contig 15838 bp, 11 predicted proteins | sample 5400651 | NCBI WGS metagenome assembly WNGE01 (sample SAMN13153370, study PRJNA577476) | soil metagenome | isolation source: 60 cm soil or saprolite under grassland replicate 2 | place: USA:California | collected 2016-06-15 | reverse complement strand
AAAATGCTGGGTCGCGCGCAGGCTATCCCCGGCTAGTTGCGCGGTTTTGCCCATCGCCTCTTCCAGCGCGAATGTCTCATCGGGCAACCCAAGCGCCTCGGCACATTCCAGCGCGCGACCATAAGCGGCCATCGCTTCATCGTAGGCAAAAATACGCTCCGCCTCGGCAGCCGCCTGCTTCGCGTAGGTCAGCCCACGCTCATACTCGCCCGCATGGATGAAATGATGGGCCAGAGTTTCCACCGCCACCGGCGCCTTTTCGCGATGTCGCTCGAGCCCTTCAGCGGTGCGCAGATGCAGCCGACGCCGGCGAATTGGGTTCAATTCTTCGTACAACACCTCGCGAATTTTGTCATGAGTAAAAGCAAACGCTTCGCTGCCGTCGGCGGCGAGTAATTGCGCGGCAACCGCTTCATCAAGCGCATCGAGGAGTTTATTTTCGTTCTGGCCGTCAGCAGCCGCGATCAACTCGTCTATCGTAAACGTCTTACCGAGCACCGCCGCCGCGCGCAGTGTCTCGTTACATTCCGCGCTGACGCGATCAAGCCGATTACCAATGGCCTCTTTCACACTTTGCGGGATTACCAGATCGGCAAGCTCGCAACGTTTCCAGCGTCCGCTCTCGCGTCGCACCGAGCCCTGCTCTATCAGCGCCTTCATCACCTCTTCGACGAAGAAAGGATTGCCTTCAGTCTCGCGATAGACCACTTCGGAAAAGTCTCCGGAGATATTTTCGTCCAACAGCGCGGCGATCTGCGCGCGCGTTTCCTCGGCATTGAACCGTTTCAGCACGATGCGCGTTGTAAACCGCTCGCGATTCCAATCGACCAGAGCCTTCGACAGGGGATGCGCCCGATCGAGTTCCGTATCGCGGTAAGAAGCAACAATCAGCACACGCTCTGCGCGGAGATTGCGGATGAGGTGCCCGAGCAACCAAAGCGTGCCGCTGTCGGCCCAGTGCAAATCGTCCAGATAAAAAAGCAGGCTTTGCCGCTTGGCCAAACTGGCAAACAGATTGGTAACGGCGTCGAAGAATAACAAACGCTCTTCGTGCGCCGGCAACTCGTGATGCGGCGGAAACGGGCCAAGCAGGGTTTCAACCTCAGGCGCGAGCTTTGCAATTTGTGGCGCAGTGTCGCCGATCATTTCGCGCAGTTTCGTAACGTCTTTCTCTCCAGTCTTCAACTCGTCGAGCAGGGCGTCGAGGCGCTGGAAAGAACCCTCCCAAAACCGGCGATAACCCTGCTCGCGCACCCAGCGGCGAACGGCTTCAACGAAAGGCAGGTAGGGTGTGGCCGCCTCATATTCGTAACAGGCGCCGCTCAGCACTATTGCGCCATCGAGGGTGGCCTGAACAATCACTTCACGTGCCAGCCGCGTTTTGCCCGAGCCCGGCTCACCGGATAACAAGAGACAGTGACCACGGCCTTCCTGCGCCCGCCGCCAAAGCTCACGCGCTTCACCCAACTCGGCGCTGCGCGCAACCAAACGCCCACGCGAGAGAGCGTCGAGCAGGGCTACCGCACTCCCCGATTCTTCTTCAAGCGCCTCATCCGATTCCGCCAGTGCGTTGCGCAGCGCGGTCGCTGTTTCGGCGGCGGTTGCAAAGCGCTGGGCCGGATCTTTCGCGAGGAGCCTGAGAATAACTGTCTCAATCGTACGTGGCAGATCCGGCCGCAACACGCGCGGCGGCACGACGGGCGCGTGCAGGTGTTGTGAGATTGTCGCCAGTGGATCGTCGCCAGGGAATGGCACACGCCCGGTGGTCAACTCGTAGAGCAGTACGCCCAACGCATAAAGATCGGCGCGACCATCAACGGTCTTTCCCAACGCCTGCTCGGGCGCCATATAAGCGGCGGTGCCAACAATCGTGCCGGCGCGTGAAATGCGCGAGCCACGAGCGGGCAAGGCCAGGCCGAGGTCAGCAAGTTTTACAACTTTCGGAGGCACGCCGGACAATAAGACGTTAGCCGGCTTGAGATCGCGATGTACTATGTTATTGGCGTGAGCGTGTTCGAGCGCGGAACAGATCTGGCAGGCGAAATCAACCACCTGTTGAAGATCGTGCGGTGGCGTCTGGCCCAGGTTGGGACCATCCACCAGCTCCATGACAAAGAAAGGAAAGCCGTGGTCCTCGCCGACGTCGTAGACGGCGACAATGTGTGGATGATTCAACGCAGCAGCGGCGCGCGCTTCGCGCATGAAACGCGAGCGTTGCTCGGAGGTAGAACCTTCTTTAGGGGGACCGCCACGTTCGGCAACATCGTAAGGGACACCACTATCTTCCCCTGTGTCCCCTTTCCCCGTTCCTCTTTTCCCCTTTTCCCCTGTTGTCTGCGTGCTTCGACCGCCTATCCTCTCGGCAAGAATCTTGACCGCGACCGGCCGCAACAGTTCGAGATCAGTCGCGCGAAAGACTCTGCCCATCGCACCGCGACCGATTTCACTATCCAGCCGGTAACGCTGCCGCAGCACCATTCCCGCCCGCGGCGCGCTGGCCCGAATCTGATCAGAATCGAAGCGCCGCGTTTCCTGCGATTCGCTTGGAGATTCCTGCAAAGACTGACCTTCGCTCATGGATCTAGTTGTGCTTTTGGGAGTATCCACGTTAGTGCGCCGATTGCTGACTGCAGATTCTCTATTCGACGTGGATTCTATCCGAGTTGGAGAGGGCGAGGCTACTTACAGAACCGAGCGCGGTAGCGCCGCGAGTTTTACAGAACCGAACGCGGTAGCGCCGGATGCTGGCGTAAACCTGGAAAGAACCGCGACGACGAACATGTTAGCAACGGAAGTCCAGCATTATCGGCGCAGTACTGTTAGATAACGCCAGCATCCGGCGCTACCGCGCTCGGTTCTGTAGTTGACGCCAGCATCCCGGCGCTACCGCGCTCGGTTCTGTAATTGACGCCAATCCGGCGCTACCGCGCTCGGTTCTGTAATTGACGCCAGCATCCCGGCGCTACCGCGCTCGGTTCTGTAGTTGACGCCAGCATCCGGCGCTACCGAGACGTGTGAAAACTCAGCCGCATTCTAACCCCGGACGCGGCGGGGGCAAGCCACCCTTCCCAACCTCGAGACTTTCATACTTGAGTGATTACACAATGGTGTTGGGCGCTAAACTGTCGAAAATGCTGTGTGAGCAGCTTTCAAGTCTTTGCGCAACTCGATCAAGTTTGAAAGTCTCGAGGTCGGGAAGGGTGGCTTGCCCCGCTCTTCTTTCGATGCTGATCAACTTTTAGTTTTCAAACAGCCTCGGTAGCGAATGGGTCTCAAGATCAACTTGGATAACCGAACCGAGTTTGTTCCTAATCTAATCACTACGAGTAAAGTCCAACTTGATTGCCAGGACCCGGCGCTATCCGCGCTCGGTTCTGTAATTGACGCCAGCATCCGGCGCTACCGCGCTCGGTTCTGTAATTGACGCCAACATCCGGCGCTACCGCGCTCGGTTCTGTAGTTGACTCCAGCATCCGGTGCTACCGCGCTCGGTTCTGTAATGGAGTGATCGTCTTCTTCTGTCGACTGTGTACTGTCGACTGTCCGACTGTCTACTCGTTCCTTACTCCCGCTTCACCGGCCCCATCGTTTCATCCAGCCAACCGTTCATCGTTGTCACCAGGAACTCCCATTGGGGGATGTGACCACCGTCGTAAAGTATTAAACGCTTGGGGTCGCGCAGTAGTTTGAAAAGCGGTTCACCCCGAGTCTTTAGGGGAGTGTCCTCGTCATACCGACCATTCACCATCAGCTTTGGGCCCCGGATGTGTGGAGCAAAGTTTACCGGGTTGGCTTCAGCAATGCTTTCTGAATCACTTTTCGTTACACCAGCCCCCATCAAAAACACTGAGCGATAACGGGTCTCGACGGCGGCGAGGATGAGTCCAATTCTCGCGCCCGTGCTGGGACCAAAAAACGCAATCCTCGTGGGGTCAATCTCGTTTCGCGTTTCCAGATAATCCAACCCACGTCGGACATCCGTAATCCAGTTGACTGACCTTTCCCGAAACTCAACCGTGTTGGGATCCGGCGGGGTATAACCCTGCGGTCTGAGCCGCTCGATGTAACCGTTAATTACAACCCCAAACGCCGCCCGGCCGGATTTAATAAAAGGAGCGAGACGATCCTCCATGGAATCGGGCAACGAGCGCAAGCCGCCCGCCACGTCACCGGCGGGCACGAAGTGGATCACTTGCAGAGGCCTGGGATAATTCTTCGGCAGATAGAGATAAGCGATTGCGCGCTGGCCGTCCGCGCCATTAAAAGTGATTCGCTCGCGCCTCCACTCGGCCGTTTCCTTAACATCTACAACCTGCGGATCGAGCGCTGTTTTGTCGTATTGATAATACCTGGCCCAATTGGTGAAATTAGAATCACTGGAAGGAGTGTAATTGGGGATCTCGTCTTTAATCTCGATGTGCATCCCGCCTTGATCGCCCGTCGCGCCCGCAGCGTTGAGCACGCAACGAAAGCCCACTTTATCGGAGGTGTAGAAGCCCGGGTAAGTTCCATACTCGGCAAACGTGTAAGAGGGCAGGCCCCACGCGCCTCCGGTGGTGGCGAACCCCGTCGACATTTCATTAAGACACCATTCAGAAACGTTGCCCGCCATGTTGTAACTACCGAAGGGACTCATCCCAAACTCTGAACTGTTCACGGGCATACTGCCGTTGATATTGAAGTTTGCGCGACGATCCAGGGGTTCTCCGGGATAGAAAAATCCCCAGGGCATCGAATTGGCAAGTGAGGAGAAGTTGCCGTTGCGCGCGGCTTTTTCCCATTGAAAGATAGTGGGCAGCTGCTTGCCCCTAAACGCTGCATAAGCCGCGGCTTCATACCAGCTGATGTTTGCTACAGGGAAGTCACCTTTACCTTCGGGGAAGTCCTGGTTAGACCAGTCGCGCGGGCCGGGCAAGCCCGTGCGATCCTTAAACTCTTTCAAGGCGTCTTCCCAGGCGAGTGGCTTACCATCTTTGACAAAAGGGTGTTGCCAGTATTGCTTCTTCAAATAACCGCCGGCATTGATGAATTCTTTATAATCCTGATTGCTCACCTCGTACTTGTCGATGAAGTAGTCGCTGAGGGGCGCGCGCGCCTCGGTTGGTCGAGCCCAGGCGACGAGGCGGTAATCGCCTCCGGGCACAAACACCATGCGGTCGGGCACCTTGTCGGCTGGTATTAGTTTCTCCTGAATGTTTAGCGGACCCGGCAACACAACCAGAGTCCCTACGTGCAGTATGGCACCGGAGATGGAACGCTCAGTCTTCGCGTAACCACTCTTCTCCACGTAGAGAATGTATTGACCACGCGAGATGCGCAGATCATTTATGGGCGTTGTTCCCACGAGCGTGCGAGGAATGTCGCCTGACGTTTCAGGCGCATAACGTTTGAGGTAAACTTCTGCACCCGCGGGATCAGTTTTCACTGAAATTGTTTGCGAGATGGTCGGCATCAGCCGCGCGATTGTCGGATCTTCCGGTAGATACTTTTCCGCGACGACGGCCAGACCATACGCCTCGTAATACTTTTGCTCCTGCGCCAGTTGTTCAATCTGCGGTAGTTGCGCCTGCGCCCACTTCACGTTGGCCCGGTGCCAGATAAACCAGCCCCCTATGCCGGCGATGATCAACGCGCCGAGCACTATCAGGCCGGTGCGGCTCGTCGCGGTGTTTCCGAAAGACGCGATGATGCCCTGGACTGACCCTTCGGTCGTAGTTTTTTGAACGTCAATAACTGTGGCTGGCGCTTGCTGTTCAGCAGTGTCGACCGGAGTTGAAAAGCTGCTGCCGGAGGGAATTGATTCCCCATCGTGCGAGCGCGGTGGTACTGAACGTTCCAGCCGGTGTTGAAACTCGAGCTCGTCCCGCAAGTGTCGCAGGTCAATCAAGAGGTCTTTAGCTGTTTGATAGCGCTCGTCAGGATTTTTGTGTAGCGCCTTGCTGACAATGCGTTCGAGCTCGGCCGGAGTTTCTTTTGCAAAGCGAGCGAGCGGCGCTGGTTCGAGTGTGAGAATCGCGGAGGCTGTTGCCGCCGAACTCTTGCTTGCGAATGGCTGTTGACCACTGATCATTTCGTAGAGCACGACACCGAAACTAAAGATGTCGCTGCGACCATCAAGCGCCTCGCCCCGCACTTGCTCGGGGGACATGTAAGGCAGAGTGCCGATGAGTGCACCGGGAGTGCTCAGGAGGGCTTCAGTCTCCGCTTCGCTCTGGATTGCCTCTGTTTGTTTGATCAGTTTCGCCAGACCGAAATCCATCACCTTCACCGCGCCGCGCGCAGTCACCATGATGTTTGAAGGCTTGATGTCGCGGTGAATAGTTCCGCCGCGGTGTGCTTCAGCCAGGGCATCCGCAACCTGAATGGCAATGGCCAGTGATTCAGACAACCCGAGCGGCTGGCGCTTCATTTTCGCTTCGAGTGTCTCGCCTTCGACATACTGCATGCAGATGAAGTTGCGTCCATCAGCTTCGGAAACTTCGAGTATGCCGCAGATGTTTGGATGATCGAGTTTGGCTGCTGACTGCGCCTCGCGTAAGAGTCGGCGGTTGGCGTTCTCACTCTCAAGCGAGCCTGCGGGGAGTAACTTAATCGCAACCCTGCGATTCAGTTTTGTGTCTTCTGCAAGGTACACCTCACCCATCCCACCCGCGCCGAGTTGCGAAAGGATTCTGTAGTGGCCAAGTGTTGTGCCGGCTGGAAGGTATGGATCCATGGGAGTGCGGCAGGTTATGAAGGCTGATCGCTGACCTATTTACGATTTACGATTCACAGGCCACGCATTCTATCCGACTTGGCAAAGGTGAGGCTAGGTTAGGGACTGGTACACGCGCAGTCCCGTTAGGGACGGGATGTTTATAGCCACCAAACTCTAATCAAATCCTTAGCTCCATAGGAGCGACACATTGTTCTTCGTTGTCAGCCCCACAGAGATATTGCGCTCCTACGGAGCTCGGTCAATTACTCATTCGGTGGCTATAAACATTTGGTCCCTACGGAGCCGGTTGAGACTTCTGCAGGCCTGTTTACTGTTTGCTGTTTGCTTCTATTCACTATTTAACATGGCTCTAGAGTAGCAAACAGCATCTAGAGCCTTACCATTCACGATTTACTAGTTCCTGGAATCCTTAATCAGCACTACGTCAAGCGTGGAGTGGCCGCGTGAGAGAGCGATGCGTTTGCCATCCGGCGATATAGCTAGTCCCCGTATCGACTCTGTCGTGAAGTTTGTTATTTGCGACGGCTTACCGCCATCCAGAGGCTGACTCCAGAGATTGGATACGCCATTTTGAAAGGTAGTGTAAATAATCGCGCGACCGTCTGGTGACCACGCCCAGTCGCCACCACCCAATCTTCTACCTTGCGGAGCATCTATCAGCCTCGAGGGTTCTCCTCCAGCAATCGGGATGATCGCTATCTTCCAGGATGGAGTTGTGTTTTCCCTAAAATAACCGCAAGCCAGCGAAGTACCGTCTGGCGAAAAGAATGCGCGTGAGGAATGCTTATTTGTCAATTGCACTGCTTCACCGCCGTCCACTCCTATTTTCCATAGAAGCGGCGTTCCGGTACGCAACGACTTAAACGTGATCCATTGGCCGTTCGGTGCACAGGTTGGATCAAAGTCTGCAAAATCTCCGTAAGTAATCTGTTTAGGATTGCTGCCGTCGCTATTGATTCGCCAGATATGAGGCACGCGACTTCGCAGAGACGCGAAAAAGATAAATCTACCATCGGGTGAAATCGTCGGCGCGTCTTTTGGATAACCATCAGAAGTAAGTTGCTTGTTGTCAGAGCCGTCCGCATTCATTATCCACAACTCAGACTTCTCGCCCACCTGCGTGAGGTAAACGATTCTCCCGTCACGTGCCCAGGTCAGTCCATCCACTCCGTCAACCTTGACATTAGTAATCTTTTTGGCCTGGATGACAGGCTCATTAAAACCTAGCGTCCAGATCTGCATTGATGGATCAGATTGGACGGTAACAATGCTGCTGTTATCGGCAGCCAAACCCAGACTGACGCGACCATAGCTATTCAGGTCGTTGGTAATCCGCCGTGCCGTACCATCGGGATAGGAGATAAACCAAACCTGCGTGCTCCCTTGAAACTCCGTTTGGGCAAGCACTATGAAACCTGTGCCATCGCTCATCCAGACAACTCTATGAACTTCTGCCCAATTTTGTGTCGTTAACGCTTTCACATTACCGGTATCGGGCTCAAGGCCGATGACAGTCGTGTGAGGTTAGGGACTGTCACTACCCTCGGCGCATGCGATAGTCTTGCCATCGGGCGACCACGCTGGCCCAGCATCGCTAAGCCAACCCTTACTGCCACGCGTGATGAGATTACGTTCGCCGCTGCCGTCCGCGTTGGCCACCATCAGCGAGTCCTTCGCCTCGCCCGAGCGGCTGCGAATGAAGGCGAATCTCTGACCGTCAGGAGAAAATGAAATGGGACTGTTAGCGCCCGACAAAATCTTGCGCGGCGTGCCACCGAGAATGGGCACCTGGTAGATTGCCCCGTCAGGATCGTTTTCATCGATCCAACGGTAATAGACATACTCTCCATCACGCGAGATGGTAGTCCCACCGTTACTGCCGTTCGCCGGCGGAACTATCTGCACATTGCTGTTCGTCGAAATCTGCCTCACCCAAAGACTGATTTTGCCGGCGTCATTGAGTGAGAAGACGACGGATAAATGTGTTAACAGTTCAGGAAGCCGGGAAAGTCTAGCGGAAAGAGCGGGGGCAAGCCCACCTTCCTTACTGCAAGTCTTCCCAGTTGAACTTTGGTACTCAAGGTTTGGAATCTGACTCAACACTGTTTACTTGCAGTTAGGAAGGCGGGCTTGCCCCCGCTGCTTTATTCTGAGATTTGACTAAGCCCGGTACGGGCACAGTTCTATTTCAATCATTGCTTACGTTAATCCGCAACGCTCGATAGGAGACCTAATCGGATCGCTGATGTTAATCTACGACGTCCTCACCGCTATGGATATGACGAACCACGTTGAATACTGTAACTCCTCACGATTTACAATTCATGCCGGATCGATTTCGCGACTTACTGACTGTCTGCTGCCTACTTATTTCAAAACCAGAAACCCTTGACGCTCGACGATCGCCAAGTTTGTCAGGTACATGGCGATGGCTGCTAATAATCAGGAGTGGTATCCATTCAACGAGCCTGCGTAGCAGGTGAAAGCATAAAGCACAGGGTGAAGCGAATCTGAACCCTGGGTAAAAGGGGGCAGAAAGTTCTTCAGAGCCCGTGGAACGGGCGATAGAATTGCGCATTCTGGCACAACTGCCGCTCGCTACGCGGGCTGGCCAATAACTAATCCACGTTACCCAAGGTTCCGCTCTGCTTCACCCTGAGGCTTTATGCTTGTCCTTCTCCGCTGCCGTCCAACTTTTCGCAAAAAGTAACACCTACTGTCTGTTGACTTACTTTTAACTCACAGGTACACTGATCCCCACATTTAGGAAAGGTGGGTTTAAGGTGGAAACAACCGCGACATCCAAAGGTCAGATCGTAATCCCGTCTTCTATTAGGCGAAAGTTCGGAATAACGGAGGGCACGCGCATTCAAATAAACGTGGACGAAGAGGCGAAGGAAATCATCTTGACGCCGATCACTCGCGAGTATGTGCACAGCCTGCGGGGTAAGTTCAAAGGCAAGGGGTTATTGAAAGCGCTCATGGCCGAGAAGAAGAGGGAGAAGGAGCTCTAATGCCCCGTAAGCCTAAGGCTATTGTTCTCGATTCCTGGGCAATCATTGCTTACCTGGAGGGCGAGGCGGCAGCAGAAAGAGTGGCCGACCACATTGCCGACGCGCACGAGCAAGACATCCAGCTACTTATGAGCGTCGTTAACGCCGGTGAGGTTTGGTACATCATCGCGCGCGAAACATCGGTGAGTGATGCAGACCGCAGTATCACGGAACTGAGACACCTCGGCATTGCCTTCGTTGATGCTGACTGGACACTTGCTCACGAAGCCGGCGGCTTCAAGTCCAAACACAAAATGTCTTTTGCCGATTGCTTCGCCGCTGCCTTGGCAAAGCAAAAGAAGGCGGTTCTATTGACCGGCGATCCTGAATTCAGGCAAGTGGAACCGGCGATAACAATCAATTGGCTAAAGAACTAATGAGTAAGAGCTGATGACGGCACGGTGGAATTTTAACCAGCCAAAGCCTGGCGATAAAAATCGCGAACCCCTGTTGGGCGAGTTCTTCGCTTTCGAACTTTTTAGCACTCCCGGTGAGCGCCACACTGAGGGTTGATACATCACGGCCGTCTGCTACCGCGGCGCAAAGTGCGCGACGCCTGGGCCGCACACGAGCGCCACGACCTTTATCCAACAATTAGTGAGAATGCATGCACTGTGCGAGCGTTTGCTGCCTGGCGCCAAGATCAAGAAGCACCTCTTGTGGCGTTATTCGATTGTGTGGCAGAAGGCCGCGTGACGTAGAAAAACTCTGGTTTGGATGTAGCGCAAACTTGTTCGCGGCTATGCCGCCGTACAGTGCGGAAAGGCTTCGCCTTTCCGACGCACGCCATCTTATTTCCTTCATGAGGCTCTGCCTCATGAAAGAGGCGTAGCCTCCAGGACCTAAGAGAGAGAGAGAGAGAGAGAGCCGGTAAGGCAAAGCCTTACCGCACTGTGCGGCGGCATAGCCGCAGGCGGTCGATTGAGCGATAACACTCAAGTTAGCTTTCGCTACGATGCGACGGCAAAGCCGTCCGAATGCGTTCGGCAGCCACAAAGACCTGGCTACCACGGAGCCGTTGAGGCTCTGCCTCCAGATGTGCGCAAGATCTCCGACCTTCCGTCGCGATTTGAAATTGGTTGGGCTATGCCCCTATTTCGTGGCGCAGCCCCAAAATACCAAGAGTGGCCTTACGGTAGGGCATAGCCCCTACCATAGATCAGAGGGGGAGCCGCAGTTCGTATCGCACACTTAGCGAACTGGGCCATGTCGGTTACCATTTGCTCAGACCGAGATAACCGCTGAACTTTCCTCGGTCTTCACCCTAATATGAAACGAGACTATTACTCTGATTCGATAACGGCGTTCATTGCCGCTTCGCCTACAGATATCCTGGGCATACTCGTTACCAATAGCGGCTTCGCTATTGAACTCACCGAAAGAGAAGCCTGGCGGGAAGAGATAAAAATTCTGAAAGGCGTTCTGGCGAATGTACAAGGCCAGATTTACTTCGAATATACAATCCCGCGAATGGGTCGTCGAATTGACGTAGTCCTACTAGTTGGCTCAGTCCTCTTTGTTCTGGAGTTCAAGGTTGGTGAAAAGACATTCACGTCTTATGCCTTAAACCAAGTCTACGACTACGCTCTCGATTTGAAGAACTTTCACGAGACGAGTCGCGATCTACTCATCGCGCCGATTGTCATTGCTACTAACGCTTCAGCGAGTACACCTCCAATCGCCACCACAGTCCATAACGACAAGGTTCTTATCCCAATGCGTTGCAATGTGGAATTGCTTGCAGAGACTCTTCGGCGAGTCATGGACTTCGCTGCTGATGTGGCAATCGATGTTGCAGAATGGGAAATGGGGCGATATTCGCCCACACCAACGATAATCGAAGCAGCGATGGCGCTCTATAACAATCACTCTGTCACTGAGATCTCTCGAAGCGACGCAGCAGCGATCAATCTGACGGTTACCTCAGAAGCAGTTTTGAGCATCATCGAATCTGCACGGACGAATTCTTTCAAAGCGATCTGTTTCGTCACCGGCGTGCCGGGGGCTGGCAAAACATTGGTCGGACTGAACATTGCAACCCAAAGACGAGAGGAAACTGACGATCTCTACAGCGTATTCCTTTCTGGTAACGGCCCGCTGGTCGATATCCTGCGTGAAGCCTTGGCCCGAGACAGAGTGCGCGACGACAAAGAACGCATGCTAACCACGAGGTTGGGTCAAGCGAGAAGCCAAGTCAAGGCATTCATCCAGAATGTTCACCATTTCCGCGATGAGTACGTAATGGATAAGCGACCGCCAATCGAACATGTAGCATTGTTTGACGAAGCTCAGCGTGCATGGGACTCGAGAAAGACATCAAGTTTCATGAGCCAGAAAAAGAAGCCCTGGGATTTAGACTTATCAGAACCTGAATTCTTGATTTCTTGCCTTGATCGTCATCCAGATTGGGCGGTAGTTGTTTGTCTAGTGGGCGGTGGTCAGGAAATTAATACTGGGGAGGCTGGCATAAGCGAATGGATTCAATCACTTAATCGATCATTTCCGGATTGGCATATTTACATATCGTCTCGCCTCACTGATAGCGAGTACGCGGCGGGTCAGGTATTGGACGAACTACGTTCTCGTACAAATGTGGTTACCAAAGACGAATTGCATTTAGGCGTATCGATGCGGTCGTTCCGCGCGGAAAATGTCTCTCTCCTGATTAAACAATTGCTCGATCTAGACTCAAGTGCGGCGCGTGTAACACTGAGAAGCGTGCAGCCAAGATACCCAATTATTCTCACGCGCGATCTTTCCAAAGCTAAGCAATGGCTGAAGCAGCAAGCGCGGGGCTCCGAGCGTTACGGTATCATCGTTTCCTCTGAAGCAAAACGACTAAAGCCACACGCAATAGATGTTAGGTACACCATAGATCCAGTTCACTGGTTCCTCGACGGCGAGGAAGATGTACGGTCGTCCTATTACTTGGAAGATGTTGCAACCGAGTTTCAGGTCCAGGGACTTGAACTCGACTGGGCCTGCGTAACCTGGGACGCCGATTTCAGATTTACCGAGAACGGCTGGGACCACCGCGACTTTTGTGGAGATCGCTGGAACTACATCAAAAAGGCTGAACGAAAAGACTATCAGAAGAATGCTTACCGCGTTCTCCTGACCCGTGCGAGGCAAGGAATGGTAATCGTTGTTCCAGCCGGTGATTCGGACGATGCAACGCGCAAGCCTGAATTTTATGATCCGACCTTCAAGTATCTGCAAGAAATAGGCTTCACAACTATCTGAATCCATATCAGCCAGTCTGTTGAATCAAGGATTCGATTTTCGTGATCGCGTAGGGGGAGCACCGAGACATCCTACTCCGAGAATGGAGCAATCAAATAACAGTAACCATCCGCATCTGTTTGCGGTTGGTAGTCGGGATCATCATCAATCTTATAGTCACTAAGTAAGCGTTCCTTGGTAAGTCGTTCAAAGTGATAATTGATTCCTTCAATCGTGATTGACCCGCCTTCCCTATCACCTTCAAACTCCAGCTCAACTTCAATTTTTGCGCCGAGTCCGTTTGTGATCTGCACAACTCGCAAGCCCTCCATAGATCTCGAATCCTTTCTTCCTACTCGAGACTTAAAATGAAACTTCCCAACGCATGATTAAGGGGATTCAGAACATTGCGATGCGCCAATATATGCTTTTTTTAACTATGCGTCAGTGGGTAGGACAATGATGCCTACTGGAGCGACTAGCAAGAACACTGGTATCTCGACTTGCACCATGAAAGAGGTCTTTTAGTCAGAGCGACTTAGTGCTTTCCACCATTAACTTGCCGCCTCAAACCGGGCTGGGTAGCATTCCAAAGTATGACGAGTACCTACGGCACTCAGCGCGCTTCGCGCACGTTCGAGATGGTCAATGCTAACGGACCTAGCTCCCCAAGTTCGCGGATCCATGCCAATCAAACGAAAACCCATTCAAATGCCTAAAGACAAAACCGTTTGGGCTGTGGACCCGTTCTGATGATCCCGATACTCACTAACACCTATTTCTCTGGCGCCGGGCTCATGGACATCGGCCTCCAATCTGGCGGTCTGACATTGCAGCAGAGCTTTGAGATTGAGGCTCTCTGTTGCGACACCATGCGTCGGAACTTCTCTCACGAAGTCGTCCAGTGCGACATCTCAAAGAAGCTCGTTCAGTCTGAAAAGGAATGCCATGTGATGGTGGCGACATATCCATGTACGAAGTATTCGCCGATTGCTGACATTCACGGTGTGCGCACCGGAGACGATTTGTTCCTGCATTTCTTCCGGCACGTCGCTATCCGAAGGCCCGAGCTTTACGTGGTTGAGAATGTTCCGGGCATGAAGAAATCTCCCGGACTACTACGTGCATGTTGCCTGCCCAGTCAAATCTTCGACTTGGCTGCCTCAAAAGAGAGATAGGCTAATCATAATTGGCAGCCGGCGAAACTTCGCCTGGCGCGAACCTACAGCTAGAAAGCCCGTCACGCTAAAAGAGATACTTGAATCTGAGCCTGAGCCGCACATCCCTGCCTATGTGGGTCGCCGCCTTGCCGGCAAGTATCGTGATCGCCCGATTATCAGCGACCCGCAGCGCGGGGACATCGCACCCACCTGCGTTGCGCATTACGCCAAAGACTTGAGTACGAGACTGGTTGCGGACGCGCGGTTTCCGCGCGGCGCGCGACCGTACACGGTTCGAGAATACGCCCGGCTGCAGGGAGTCCCTGACACATTCACTTTCGCGGGTAGCTACACGGACGCTTACCGAATGATCGGGAATGGTGTCTCCGTCCCGGTTGGAAATTGGATCGGCTCTGAGATTATGCGGTACTTCCAGTAAAGGATGGGGAAAATAGAGTCAGCTGGGTTGAGTTGCGGCTTCGCCGCCGCACAGTGCGGTAAGGCTATGCCTTATCGTTAGCCTCTATATCTTCCGGGAGGCTACGCCTCGGAATGGAGGCATAGCCTCCCAAAAAATTGGAGGGGAAACCCTGACGGAAAGGCAGAGCCTTTCCGCACTGTGCGGCGGCAGAAGCCGCGTACGTTAGAGGTGCGGAATCTGTGGCCCCATGAAACAAATCTTTTATCCGAGGGTCGCCATGCTTAACGCCCTTCATTTGTAGCATCACCCCTTCCTGAGTAGCATTTGCCAAACAATGGCACAAACCTATCGCATCGACCTAGATGAGCTTGACCTTGGTCAAATCCTCGACGGCATGGAAATCCGTGCCGAATCTTGGGAGAGAACCGCAGAATACCTACGCACTCAGAAGATGCCTGACGGCGACTTCTTCACTGTTGAGGAATGCAGCAAACCCGAACAGGCGGACGTAATTGCCGAGCACTACCGCTCTATCGTCGGCAAGATTCGCCGTCAGATGGAAGCACAAGAATGAATCGCCGCGCTTCTATATCTTCATCAACACACTCTGCGAATGCACCATTCGTGTCTAGAGTATCGCTGTTAGATCCTGTTTGCTGAGGTTCGCGGCTCTGCCGCCTGATGGGCGGAAGGTCTCCGACCTTCCGGAAAGCATAAGAACCCACCCGCTACCGCAGGTGGTACTGACAAGATCAAGCATAAGAACCACCCACTACCGCAGGCGGTACTGACAAGATCAAGCATAAGAACCTACCCGCTACCGCAGGGTGGTACTGACAAGATCAACCGCTTACTGCCGAGGGTCTACTACTCGCTGCCGAAGGTCTGCTACTCGCTGCCAACGGTCTGGTACTCGCTCCCGACTCACTGGCCGAGCAAGAGGCTGATGCTTCGGCTTTCCAGATTGGTTGTGACGATGTCAAGTTTGGCGTCGGCATTGAGGTCGGCGACACAGAGAAAATTATCTCTGAGACTTACAATCCTCCCCTCGCCTGCGGCCGGTCGCTATCGAGACTGTGTGAAAACTCAGCCGCATTCTAACCCCGGTCGCGGCGGGGGCAAGCGACCCTTCCCAACCTCGAGACTTTCATACTTGAGTGATTACACAATGGTGTTGGGCGCTAAACGTTGTCGAAAATGCTGTGTGAGAAGCTTTCAAGTCTTTGCGCAACTCGAGCAAGTTTGAAAGTCTCGAGGTCGGGAA
>WNGE01004608.1_pt1 | contig 15840 bp, 16 predicted proteins | sample 5400651 | NCBI WGS metagenome assembly WNGE01 (sample SAMN13153370, study PRJNA577476) | soil metagenome | isolation source: 60 cm soil or saprolite under grassland replicate 2 | place: USA:California | collected 2016-06-15 | reverse complement strand
CTCCGCGGCAGTGGGAGGGGAGAGCACGATCGACGCGCACGACGTGCTCGCCAACGACGATCACACCGTCCTTCTGGGCACGGCGCATCTGGTGGCCCCTGACGGCGATCGGGTGGACTACAAGTTCGTGAACGTCTTCCACATCCGGGACGGGAAGGTCACCGAGGCGTGGGGGATGTCGGAGAACGACGCCGAGACCGACGCGTTCTTCGATAAGTTCGCGCCATCGTGAGCGCAGGCGGCTAATCACGCTTCGCCGAAGCCCTAGCGACTAATCGCGGTCGCGAGGAGGCCGAAAGACGCGCCTCAGCCACCGGCCAGGATGAACACGCCGGCAATGAAGAGGGCAATGAACAGCGGGCTCACGGCAATCACCCAGCCTTCCTCCTTGGATCCGCCGTAGAAAACCTATCCTCCTCCAAGGTCCAGCTCGGGCCCGCCACCGAGCCGTTCGGCATCCTGAACCACGAGAGGAACCAGCGGCGGCCGCACCAGCATTCAAACTCGGCGTACTCGGTCCTGCCCCATGTGGACGGGAGCTTGCAGACTTGAGGGTCGGCGATCGGGGTCACGAGTGCATGGTAGGCGTTCGCATAACCACTCTTAGCCGCAACCCCCTTGTGCAACGGGGTACAGGAATGTCCCTAGGGCATGCCGGGGAGGATGTCCCAGCCTGGGACCGTAGGCCCTGGTGCCCTGCTTTGCGACGTCACCGACCGGTGAGATGATGCGCTGGCCATGGCTGCCCCCGTCGAAATCCTCGAGCGACCCGTCTACGGCCTTTCGCAGGTCGATCGCCTCATCGGACTGAAAGCTGGAACGGCTCGCCGTTGGATTGAGGGATACGAGCGGGGGAGCCGCACTTATCCCCCGGTCGTTCGAGAAGATCCCACAGGGGAAGACATCGTGACATGGGGCGAGTTCGTCGAAGCCCGGCTCCTGGCCGAGTACCGAGATGCCGGTGTTTCGATGCACCGGATGAGACCTGCTGTGGAACGCCTCCGAGAGCAGTTCGACACGAAGTATCCCCTCGCCCACGCCCGGCCATTTCTCGAAGTGGCTGGTCGAGAGCTCGTTTATCGTGTCCAGGAGGACGTGGGCCTAGAGCAGGAGCTCCGCCTCGTGGTTGTCCGCAACAACCAGGTCGTCTTGGCGCCGCCCGCGGAGAAGTTCACCCGTTCCATCGAGTTCCACAGGGACACGGGCATCGCTGAGCGGATGTACCCGGTGCCCGACCTCCGCGAAGTTGTCATCGACCCCCTTCGACAGTTTGGAGAGCCGGTGGTACGGAGCGTGCCAACCGAAGTCATCGCCGAGCAGATACGTGCCGGAGATCGGATCGAGATGATCGCCGAGCTATACGAGCTGAGACCCGATCAAGTCGAAGCGGCGATCCGGTATGAACTCATCAGAGGGAAACCCGTAGCGGAACCAGCCGCGTAGACCCCGATGACCGCCGATCCGGCGAGGCTCCGATTCTTCGTCGACGAGACCTCGCTCGGCCTGGAAAGGCCCTAGCGATCGCCCGAAGAGACGTCATCCACCTCCTACGGCAGCACGGGTTGAGGCTGTTCTGGATCGCCGGCAGGAAGGACCTAAGCAACTGGGACTACGTCGTCCGCTTGGTCCGACGCTGGGAGGACGTGGAGGAGATCCTCGCGAACCGAGGGCCTGGACCGTGGTTCATGGCCATCAGCGATACAGCTATCAGGGAGCTGACGGTGTGAGCGGCCTAGAGCATGATCCACGACGGCCCCAGTAGCGAGCCGTCCTTCCCCAAGTAGTGCTCTAGCCGCCAGCGGCGGCCGCAGCGGCACTCAAAGTCCATCTCGCGCCCGATCAGATCAGCGGTGGCCGGCGGGCAGCACACGTGGGGATCGAAGAAGATGGGCGTCATGCGCCGAATCTCTTCCGTCGAACCATGGCACGGAGAAACTGGGCGAACGCAATCCATTCCTCGTCCGTCGTCATCTTCTCCGTGTCCCAGACCCCGCCTCCTTCGGCGAAGACAACGGGCCCGACCTCGCGAGCGGCCAACTTCGCGGCCAGGATCATCCCCCTCTTACCGAGCCGCGGGTCGCGAAGAAGATGGATGGCGTCGTCCAGGTCCATTGGCCGGAGCGTACAGGCGACGTCCGCGACGTGCTACAAGGGGGCCCGTCGGGCATGGGGAACCACGAGAGGTACCACACCCGGCCGCACCAGCAATGCCACTCGGCGTACTCGGTGCGCTCCGCGCTCGGCGGCGGCTTGCAGACGTGGGGGTCGGCGATCGGCGACACGGCTTCAAAATGCTAGCCCGTTCGCAGGAGCTGCTCACTTACCCGGACGGGGTGATGATGCTGGAGGCCCCCGGTGCCCGGCCCGAGAGCCCCCAGCGATGGGCCGGGGGGCGGTTCGGCAAGCCGAGCAGGCACCTACCCTCGCCGCCCCCGGAACCGCTACGCAAGTGCCCGCTTGATGCTCCTGACGGCCTCCTCGAGCTCCTCGACCACTCGCTTCTTCTCCGAGACGACCTTCATCGCTTCCGACACCCGTCGGCCATGGTCCCAGGGGGTCGTCGGACCGCTCCTTCTGCGCCGCGGCCAGGGCCTTCTCAGCCTCCGCCAGGGCCGAGCGCTCCTGCCGGCCTGGGCCTCGACGTCGGCGAGCTCGTGGCGCAGCGCCGCCCTCTGGGACCGCTCGTGAGCAAGTTGGCTGAGAACGTCCAGGACGAGATCCCCGCTTGAAGCCGAGTCGCTCGACGTCCTCATCCGGCAGCTGGCCCAGCGCCGCTCGCAAGCGACCCCGCAGGTCGCTGCTCAACATGGTGGTTGCCATTCCCTTACCTTCCCTTCTGGCGGCTTGCCGCCCGGGGGTTTTCGTGGTGATGACCTCGTTGAGTTCGGCCATCGCCCGTCCAGTTAGGGGTTCCTCTGGTCTTATGTAGTGCAGGTTGGTGATCAGGTCACCGGCCACCACTCCGAGGGCCTCGAGCCGCTCGATGATGGAAGCGGGGTTGTCCTCGAAGTCGATATACACGACGTTCTGGCCTGACCTGATGACCTGCGCTACGCCGTACTGGACGACCCAGCCCTTCAGGTGTTCGGGCTCGCCCTGGAAGAGATGAACCTTGCCCCGATAGATCAGCCCGGCGCTATCTGAGCGCTGTAGCAGCGTGGGTGGCTGTTCCTGATATTTCCCCGAGAGGATCTGAGCGAGGTCAACCGGTGACCACGACGTCTTCGGCATGGCCGTGATCACTTCGTCGGGCTGATCGCCGTTCCCAGAGGGGATGTCGGCGAGCGAATAGAGCAACCCATCCGGGCCTTCGGCATACCCATATGCGAGGTCATTGCGGGCCTTGAACCCGGGCGGCAGGCTCACCATGGGACCGCCAATCGCTCGCTCTAACCTGCGAAAAGCGCGCCGGGCAGGATTCGAACCTGCGACCCGCTGCTTAGAAGGCAGCCGCTCTATCCACTGAGCTACCGGCGCTCTGCACAGCAGTCTACCTGCGGCACCTCCTAGGAAAGCCTCCAGTCAAGCCGCGGCACGTTGACCTGCTTGCGAGGCCTCCGTTTCTGGATCGCCGTCCTCGCTTCGAACGTCGCTTTCATGGGGATCCACAACGCCAACTCGAGCAAGAAGAACGCTGCCAACGCGGCCATGATGACCGCCGCCGGAGGAAGAACGATGGGAAGCGCCAGGATCGCGACCGGGAAGGCCAGCCAGCTGTCTCTCAGCCAGCGCTTCCGCCCTCCTCCTTTGAAGAAAGCGGCCGTTCTCACCGCCGTCCACATCATCCAGCGACGGAGAAAGGCCACACCGAGCTCTCTCATCGCCCGCCGGAAGATCCCATCTGCGTCTGCCCGCTTGAGTCCCTTCGGAACCTCCTCCCTCCACAGGTAGTCGTGGAGGATCGCTGCCTTCGTGTAGCGTCCATACCTCGGAAGGAGCCACACGAATACCCTCGGCACCGATGCGAAGTCCGTGTGCATGCCGGGCCGGACTACGAAGTGATCCTGCTTGCCCTGGTATGTCAAGGTACTCATCAGCTGCCAGTTCCGGTCGTCGAGCTCCTTGACCACGACATCGGAGTCATCGGTGAATGGCACGCTCGCCCCCTTTGCCCGGGCTCTCAGGGTGTGGCCTGGGTCGTCTCTGGTCAGGATGCCCACCCCACGGGCTCCGATCAACCATCTTCCCGGCCTTGGCCGAGGACTGCTACGGGAGGGTTCGAGCGGATCCTTGCGGAGGCCTAGGTGGTGTCGGGAAGCCTGTTACGCGGAGGCTCTTCGTGGCCCTGGCCATGTAGTCGTGCCAGATGGGGGCGGCGAGGAGGCCTCCGAATCCCTTCATGCCGTGGACGTCGCGCATCGGGATCTCCGCTCCCGGGTAGCCGACCCATACGCCGGTGCAGAGCTGGGGGAACAGCGGCCTGGCCGAAGCAGCACGAAGCATCGATCGGGGAAGTGCTGGTCTTCCTGCCCCCATTCACTAGTACGTCAGGGAAGACAGATAAGTTGCGCGCGCCGCACGAACGATTGTGGTGATGTCGTTGCGCCGGTCGGACTCAGGGAGCAGTCGACGGCGCAGTTGCGCTCGGGTTGCTGGAAGGAGAGAGATATGGGAGTGTGCGCGGTCCTGAGGGCCGCACCGCCACGCAACTCAAGGGAAGGAACAGCGCGCCGGGCGGAAATGAACGCAAAGGGAACAGTTGTTTAAATGATGAACTCGCTCTCGATTCCGAAGGTGCTCCAAGCAACATTGATATCCGGCCAATACCATGAGTCCAGTGCCCCATCAGGGCGACTGCCTATTCAATCCGGTTTTTGGGGGGAAGCGATGAACGAGGCAACGGATCTCATGCACGTCCAACAGGGAGTCGCTGCGGCGCGCGCCGTTGACGCAGCGAAGATCTACGGACATGGAGACGCTGCGGTGCGGGCGCTCGACGGGATCACAGTGGAGTTCGGCTCGGCCAAGTACACGGCGATCATGGGGCCGTCCGGCTCCGGCAAGTCGACCCTCCTGCACTGCATGGCCGGGCTCGACCGACTCTCTGCCGGGAAGGTGTTCATCGGCGACGTCGACCTCTCCACGCTGGACGAGAAGAAACTGACCATCCTGCGGAGGGACAAGGTTGGCTTCGTGTTCCAGGCTTACAACTTGGTTCCGACCCTCACCGCGTCCGAGAACATCACCCTCCCCATCGACATCGCCGGCCGGAAGCCGGACCGGTCATGGTTCGACACGGTGATCGACACGGTCGGCCTCCGGGACCGGCTGACCCACCGGCCCTCCGAGCTCTCCGGCGGCCAGCAGCAGAGGGTCGCCGCGGCCCGGGCCCTGGTCAGCCGGCCTGAGATCGTCTTCGCCGACGAGCCCACGGGCAACCTCGATTCCAAGGCGAGCGCGGAGCTGCTGGAGTTCATGCGCAAGGCCGTCGGCGAGTTCGGCCAGACCATCGTGATGGTGACCCACGACCCCATCGCGGCGAGCTATGCCGACCGAGTGGTCTTCCTGGCCGACGGCCGCGTGGTCGACGAGATGGACGCGCCGACGGCCGACCGGGTGCTGGACCGGATGAAGTCCCTGGGTGGCGAGTAGCATGTGGCGGGCCACGATCAAGGGCCTTCTGGCCCACAAGGTTCGCCTCGCCCTGACCGCCCTCGCCATCGTGCTGGGCGTGGCCTTCGTCGCCGGGACCTTCATCCTCACCGACACCATGGGCCGGGCATTCGACGACCTGTTCGCCACGGTGAACAAGGGCGTGGCTGTGCAGGTCAGCGGCGTTCCCAAGTTCGAGTCCAGCGGACCCGGTGGCGACATGGCCGGGACAGCCGACCGGGTCCCGGCAGAGCTTCTTGGGACGATCCGGGGGGTCGATGGGGTCAAGACGGCAGAAGGAAACCTCACCGGGTATGCCCAGCTCGTTGACAAGAAAGGGAAGGCCATCAGCACCGGCCAGGCCCCGACCTTCGGCGTGATTTGGACCAGTGATCCCGCGCTCAACCCGCTGGTCCTCCGGCAGGGGCGCGCTCCTCGAGCCTCAGGGGAGATCGTGGTGGACGCCCACACCGCCAAGACCCACGACCTCAACGTGGGAGATCAGGTGACGGTGCTCCTGGAGGGTCCCCCGATGAAGGCCACCATCGTTGGGATCGCCGGGTTCGGTCAGGCCGATAACCTGGGAGGGGCCACGCTGGTGGCGTTCGATCCCCAGACCGCCCAACAGGCGCTGAAGGGCCAGGGGAAGTTCGACGAGATCGACGTCACGGCTCAATCGGGCGTCAGTCCGGAGGAGCTGAGGGACCGCATCCAACGGGCCCTGCCCGCCGATTTCCAGGCCAAGACCGGTCAGGAGGCGTCCCAGAAGCAATCGGACGACATCAAGCAGGCGCTGTCCTTCTTCAACATCGCCCTCCTGGTCTTCGCCGCCATCGCCCTCTTCGTGGGCGCGTTCATCATCTTCAACACCTTCCAGATCCTGGTGACCCAGCGCACCCGGGAGCTGGCGCTGCTCCGAGCCCTCGGAGCCAGCCCCGCGCAGGTCCGGCGCTCCGTGATCGCCGAGGCCCTCATCGTGGGGCTGGCCGCATCGGTCACGGGGTTGGCCGCTGGGTTCCTGCTCGCCTTGGGGCTTCAGGGTCTGCTCAAGGTCTTCGGCATCGACCTGCCCAGCACCACGCTGCAGCTCTTGCCCAGGACCATCATCGCCGCATTCGCGGTGGGCGTCGGGACGACGCTGGTGTCTTCGATCATGCCGGCGTTCCGCGCCTCGCGCGTGCCGCCGGTCTCTGCCCTTCGCGAAAGCCAGCCGGTCGAGTATCGCGGCTCGCCCAAGCGCACTGTGACCGGGCTCGCCGTCACCGCGCTCGGTGTGGGTCTGCTGATGTTCGGGTTGCTCGGAGGAGCGGCCAACGCCGCCGCCATGGTCGGGCTGGGCGCGGCCACCGTGTTCTTCGGCGTGGCCGTGCTGAGCCCTCTGATCGTCCGGCCTGTGGCGCGATTCCTCGGCGCGCCGCTGAACAAGATCTCCGGGAAGCTCGGGCGCGAGAACGCCATGCGCAATCCCAAGCGGACGGCCTCGACAGCAGCCGCTCTCATGATCGGGCTCGGCCTGGTGGCCTTCGTCAGCGTCTTCGCTCAGTCCATCAAGGCCTCCTCGGACAAGATCCTCCGGGAGACGCTGAAGGCCGACTACATCGTCTCCACCTCCCAGTTCACTGGGTTCAGCCTGGACGTGGCCAACCGGCTTCGATCGGATCCTGCTTTCGCCACCGTTTCCGAGTTCCGCCAGGGCCTCTTCGGCTACCGAGGGCGAGCCCAGCAGGTCCAGGGGGTGGATCCGACGAACGTGGACGACGTGGTTCAGGTCGACATGAAGGAGGGGACTCTGTCGGCCCTGGGGGACAACGACATCCTCGTGTTCGAGGACGCCGCGACCTCTCACGGGTGGAAGGTGGGGGACACGATCGATGCCAGGTTCGCCCGGACCGGTGGGCAGAAACTGCGGATCGTCGGTATCTATACCGATGACAGAATCCTCGGACCGTACGTGATCACGCTCTCGAATTACCAGAAGAACTTCGTCCAGCAGCTCGACGATGTCGTGCTGGTCAAGACCGCTCCCGGAGTGAGCCAGGCCCAGGCCCGGGCCGCTGCCGACCGCGCGGCCAGGGCGTTTCCGAACGTCAAGCTCCAGGATCAGGCTCAGTTCCGGAAGAGCCAGGCCGATCAGATCAACCAGCTCCTCGGCTTGATCACCGCCCTGCTCGGCCTGGCCATCCTCATCGCCCTCTTCGGGATCGTGAACACGCTGGCGCTGTCGATCTACGAGCGGACCCGCGAGATCGGGCTCCTCCGGGCTGTGGGGATGGTTCGCCGCCAGGTGAAATCGATGATCCGATGGGAGTCGGTGATCATCGCGGTGTTCGGGGCGCTCCTGGGGACGGCCGTGGGCGTCTTCTTCGGATGGGCCATGGTTCAGGCGCTCAGCGACCAGGGGATCACCGAGCTCTCGATCCCCGGCGGCCAGCTGCTGATCTACATCGTGATGGCGGGACTGGCCGGGGTGCTGGCGGCGCTGTTCCCCGCGAGGCGGGCGGCGAAACTCGACGTGCTATCGGCTATCGCCTACGAATAGGGTTCGAGCACGGTGCAGGCGTCCCCGGACAATCCAAGGGGATTCCCAATTCATTTGCCCCAGTCGCGTTGCGCGATGTGCTCGTGTCCGTGCTTGGTTTGCGTTTACTCCCTGAAAGCGCCGGGGTAGGCCTGAGGGGAGGAGCGGTCTTGTTCAACGCTGCGACCGAAAGGGGGAAATCATGGCTGAATTGTCTGGGAAGAAGATCGCGTTCCTGGTCGCTCCTGGCTTCGAACAGGTGGAGCTGACCGAGCCTTGGAAAGTGGTGGAGAACGCAGGGGGGAAGCCCGAGCTGGTATCGATCAAGTCGGGGAAGATCTACGCGATGAACCACCACGACAAGGGCGACACCTTCAAGGTCGACAAGACCGTTGATCAGGTGAGCGTGGACGCGTACGTCGGCTTGGTGCTACCGGGTGGAGTGATCAATCCCGACATGCTTCGCACCGACAGGAAGGCTGTCGCTTTCGTCCGCGACTTCTTCGAGGCCAGCAAGCCCGTGGCGGCCATCTGCCACGGTCCCTGGACGTTGGTGGAGGCGGACGTGGTTCGAGGCCGGACGCTGACCTCGTGGCCCAGCCTTCAGACCGACATCCGCAACGCCGGAGGCACGTGGGTCGACGAACAGGTGCACGTGGACAACGGTCTGGTCACCAGCCGGAAGCCGGACGACCTCCCGGCCTTCTGCAAGAAGATGATCGAGGAGTTCTCCGAGGGCATCCACAAGGCCCAGGCTGAGCTGACGAAGAAGGCGTCGTAGTCAGCGAGAGCGAGACCGGGACAAGGCGAGCGCCGGCGCTCCTTGGAGCGCCGGCGCTTGCGCGTGCGCGGCTCGGAGGCTCCCCTCCCGTGGCGGCTCACCCCGGCCATCCCCCTCGAACCAATCGAGCAACGCGGACAGATTCACCACCGCTCCGACGACCAGGGTGGCCGGCGCCCTGATGCCGGCCTGAGCGGCCAGCTCGGTGAGGTCGGCCAGCGTGGCCCTGACCGCCCGTTGCTTCGACGTGGTCGCCCATTGCACGAGGGCCGCTGGCTCGATGGGGGACCGGCCCGCCTCGATCAGCGAACGACACACCTCGGCGAGTCTTCCGGCGGCCATGAGCACCACCAGGGTGTCCACCGCCGTGGCCACACGGTGAAGCTCCACGGGCTCCCCTCCCGCCCCGCTGGCGGTGACGATGGCGACGCTGGCCGCGAGGCCGCGATGGGTCACCGGAATGCCGGCGAATGCCGGCGCTGCGAAGGCAGAGCTGACACCCGGCACGACCTCGAAGGCCACGTCCGCTCTGGCGCATGCAAGCGCCTCCTCGCCCCCTCGTCCGAAGACGAAGGGATCGCCCCCCTTCAGCCGGACGACCTGTTTGCCCTCTCTGGCTCTCTGCACCAGGAGATCGTTGATGTCTTCCTGGTCGATGGCGGCCTGTCCGGGGGCCTTTCCGGCGTAGACGCGCTCGGCCGACGGGGGCGCGAGGTCGAGCACCTCGCCGGAGACCAACCGGTCGTACACGACCACGTCGGCCCGCCTGAGGGCGTCCGCCCCTCGCAAGGTGAGGAGGCCGGGGTCCCCGGGACCCGCTCCTACCAGGAAGACTCTTCCGGTCACGCCGCCCCGCTTCCCAGCAGTCGTCCAACCAGTAAGGCTCGAGCTTCGCTCTGCCGCCCCTGTCCGATCAGCTCCAACAGGACGTCGACGTCGAGGGCCTCCCGCCATCTGCGCGCTCGCTCCCCGTAGTTGGGAAGGTCGGGAAGGGTCTGCGTCCGGACCTCGCCCAGCAAGTCGACCAACTCTTCCCACCTGGGGTCGAACTGTCGGGAGAGCTCCTCGCGAAGGCGCCGGGCGAGCGCCGGCGATCGCCCGCCTGTCGAGATGGCGATGGCCAAGTCCCCCCTCCGTACCAGTGCTGGGGCGGCGAAGTCGCAGTGCGGAATGTCGTCCATGACGTTCACCAGGACCCTTCGCCACCGCGCCTCGGCGTGGACGGCCGCGCGGACGTTCGCGTTCTCGGAGGAGGCCACGCACAGGAAGGCTCCCTCGAGGTCGCCCGGCTGGTAGTCGCGGCGGAGGACCGTGGCCCGGTCCTGACGCTCCAACCTTGCCAGCGCGGGGCCGGGTCCTGGCGAGATGACGATCACCTGGGCGGCGCCGGCCTCGAGGAGCGCGTCGGCCTTCCCCTGGGCCACGGCCGTCCGGCCGATCACCACGGCTCGGCGGCCGGCCACCTCCAGGCTGATCGGGTACCCGAACGCCATCTACTCGCCGATCCCTCCACCACCCACGTTCAGACTGGCCAGCCGAACCCCGGCATTGTCGAGGGCCAGGCGTACCTCATAGTCCGGTGTTCCGATCGAGATGGAGAATGCCCCCGGACCGGTCACAGCCACCCGGACGGATTCCAGAGGCAGCCCTCGGAGCGCCGTGAGCGCGGTGTTGAGCTCGTCCACCTGCTGGGCGGCTTCCACTCCCTGAGGAGTCCTTTTCCACACGGAGATCAGCGCGCGAACGCCGGCCGGCCCGTGCACGCTCCGAGCCCTGCCGGTCTCCAGGGCCAGGGCGGCCAGCGCGCCCACGGCCGAGGCAACCTCGTCGGGGACCTCGCCGGCCTCGACGGCCGCCGCCATCAGCTCGTAGGGGGCGCGAAACTCGGGGTCGTCCAGCCGTTCGGCGAGAGCCCTCGCCTCCGCGGCGAGGACCGGCCTCTCGTCCAGCTCGATGTTCATGGCCATCGTCAGTGACCTCCGTCTCCGTTGGCGGAGCCTCGCGCCCCGTCGCCAAGGCTGTACTCGCCGAGAAGCGTCCCATCGCCGTCGGCACGATCCTCCAGCAGCGCCTCGTTGCCGTCACCGTTGGAGTGGTCTCCGAGCAGGGCGTGGAGCTCGTGCTCGAAGCCACCCGTGTAGATGGCGCAGTGGATGCCGCATTCCTTCGGCGCGTCGGTCTCCCACCACCATCGCCCGGCTCGATCGGGCTCGCCCGGCTCGATGGCCCGGGTGCACGGGGCGCATCCGATCGATGTAAATCCCTTGTCGTACAGGGCGTTGTAGGGGACCTCGTTCACCCGGATGTAGTCCCAGACCTCTTCCTTCGTCCAGTCCGCCAACGGATTCACCTTGACGATGCCACCGTGGTCGTGGTCCAGCTCCAGCTTGCGGATGTTGGAGCGGGTGGCCCACTGCTCGCGCCGGATGCCCGTGATCCACGCGTCCACGCCGTTCAGGTATCGGTTCAATGGGAGGACCTTTCGGACCTGGCAACAAAGGAGACGAAGGTCCACGCTCGAATACATCAAGTTGGTGCCGTTGCGCTGGACCATCTTCTGGACCTGGGTGGCATCGGGGATCTGGACCTCGACCGCGATCCCGTATCGCTCCCGGATCCGCTCCACCAGGTCGTGCGTCTCCTGGGGAAGCCGTCCCGTGTCCAGCGTGAACACCCGGAGGTCACGCCGGATCCTCCACGCCATGTCCAGGATGACCATGCCCTCGGTCGCGCCGCCTATGGACAGCGACACGCGCGGATGGAACCTGTCCAGCGCCCACGAGAGGAGTTCCTGGGGTGGTTCGGCTTCGAACAAGACAGACAGCTCGCCGGCTTCGTACTCGTCGAGCAGGGCCTCTGTCACGCCGCGTCTCCTCCTGTCTGCGCCGACGCGGGGCCGGCGGCGATGGCCACAAGGTCCTGGTCGCTGGTGCGGATGCAGAAGTCGCGGAAGGTCTCGAGCCCGTTTCGGCTCCCGAGCCAGGCTTCGATCAGTCGATCGAGGGTGGTCTCCACCCGGGGGAAGGGGACACGGCGGATGAGGGGCCGGCCGATCGACTGTTCGGGCCCCACCCCGCCCCGAAGGAACAGGTCGAAGGCCATGCGCTCTCCGTCGACCGCCTCTCGAGCGGTCGTGCCCATGAGCCCGATGTCGCCCACCCAGTGCAGGGCGCAGGCGTGAGGGCAGCCGTCGAGGTTGAGCCGGAAGTTCCCCAGCCGGTCTCCCCACCGGGTCTCCAGATGGGCCAGCATCTCCTGGAGCTTGCCCTTGGTCTCGGTGACCGAGTAGTTGCAGTGCGGCTCGCCGGTGCAGGCGATGGCCGAGGCCCGGAGAGGATTGGCGTCGACGGGGAAGCCGATCTCCTCGAGCCGCTCCGCCACCTCGAGCAGCAACTCACCGGGAACACCGGTCACGATCATGTTCTGCTGCTTGGTCAGGCGGACGTCTCCCCCGAGTTCCCAGGCCAGGTCGGCGATCTGGATCAACTGCTGCCCCCGAGCCAGCCCTACTGGGATGGGAAGACCGACGTGGTACAGACTCGGCTGCTTCTGTTCGAAGATCCCCATGTGGTCGGCGTAGCCCTTGGCTTCCGGTGCCTTGCCATCCTCCAGGGTTCGCCCGAGCCGCTCCTCGACCTGAGCCCGGATCCCTTCGGCTCCGTAATCATCGACCATGAATTTCAGGCGGGCCTTGATGCGAGAGAGGCGGTAGCGGCGATCCTCCTTCCAGGCGTCCAGGATGGCCCGTAGAACCTCGACCGACTCTCCGACCGGAACGAACACTCCCAGGTCCCGGGAGATCCGGGGGACCGTCGATAGGCCGCCACCGACCCGGACGGCGAACCCAGGCCGTCCTTCCTTCACCAGCCCGATGAGGGCGATGCAGTTGATCTCGGGCATGTCGCACTGGTACGGGCAGGCCGAGATCGTGATCTTGTGCTTGCGAGGGAGGTCCATGTAATCGGGATTGCCGTAGAAGAAGCGGGCCGCCTCTTCGATGATCGGAGTGGTATCGAAGGCTTCCTCCGCCAGGACTCCGGACAGGGCGCATCCTGTGATGTTCCGGACCGCGTCTCCGCACGCGCCGGCACTGCTCAGGCCGGCCTGCCGGAGATGAGCCAGGATCTCGGGGACCTGGCCCAGCTTGATGAAGTGAAGCTGGACGTTCTGGCGAGTGGAGAGCTCCACCTGGCCTTCCCCGAACCGCTCGGTGATCTCCCCGATGGCTCGGAGACTCTGCGGAGGGAGGTACCCGGAGGGGACCTTGATCCTCATCATGAACGCGCCGACCTTGGGCTTGTCGTGGTACAGGCCGTACCACTGGAGCCGGACGATGTCCTCCTCGGAGATGTCCAGGTAGTGGCGGCCTGCCAGCTCAGGGATCTCGTGCACGATCCCGACCGGGGCCTTCTCCTTCTTCAGGCGCTCGATGGTGTTCCTCTGAAGCACCTGCTCCCACGTGGGTTCCTCGGGCAGAGGCCTTCGCTCTCCCGTTCCGAACCTTCGTTCCTCCGTCATCGGCTCCGACTTCCTTCTGGCCCGTCGAGACCACTTTGGGGAAAACAAAAAAGGGCCGCCTCGGCGGCCCCTGGGTCCTGCGCTCGGATCTGCTACGGCCGCGCTTCTGCCTCCGCGCCCTCCGAGTGGGCGCAGCCGGGACAGCAGCAGAGTCGGCAGGGGATCATGCTCTCAACCGCGCCGTGGCACCTGGTCCGGATCAATTCCCATCCTCGCAGTAGAAATCCCGGCCAGTCTCCGGGCTCCGCCGTCTAGCTGTCAAGGGTATTTCTCCTCCCGCAGGCGGCGTAGGCGTCCCGAGCGGGTCACCTTGACGCCGTAGTCGCGCTCGGCCGCGGTGCGGGTGACCAGGCCCTCGGCCACGTCGCGGGCCACTCCCCGGCGGTCCCGATCCCGAGGGTCGTGGAACCCGCCCCCTCCCGGGAGATCCAGGGTGAACCGAGTTCCTGGGGGAAAGCGCTGGGAAAGCTTGATGTTCGGTCGGGAGCCCCGGGAGGTCTTGAAGCCGCCGAGGCCTCCCGGTTTCCCCCCCAGGTATCCCTGCGCCGCGAATCTCATCCGATCGGAGAGCGAGGACACCACGTAGGGTTCTCCTGTCCGGACCTCGACCTCGATCGTCTGGCCCAAGCCGCCCCGGAACTTGCCCGGTCCGCCCGAGTCGGGCCGAAGCTCCTTTCGCCGGACCACCAGAGGAGAAGTGGTCTCGATGACCTCGACGGGGGTGGTGGCGATCCCGCTGGGGAAGCTGTGAGACGAAAGCCCGTCCTTGTTCGGCCGCGCCCCCATGCCGCCGGCGGCGAAGAACACGGTGACGAACCGGTTTCGGCCTGCCCCTCGGACCGTGGTCAGCCAGATGTTGCCGGCGCCCTCGGCGACAACCCTGTCCGGGATGACCTCGGCGAGGGCACCGAGTACAGCGTGGGGGAGGAAGTGCCCGACGATGTGCCGGGCGGCGACCGCGGCCGGCCATCGAGGGTTGAGGATTGAGCCCTCCGGGGCGGTCGTGGTCAGAGGGCGGAAGCTTCCATCGTTGTGGGGGACCTCCGGCCAGATGGCGCATTTGAGCGCGTAGCTCGTATATGCGGCCGTGTAGTTGAGGACGACGTTCATGCCCTTCTCGACCTGGTCGGAGCTGCCCGCATAGTCCACCTCGATCTCCTCGCCTCTGACGCGCACCCGGCACTCGATCCGGATCGGCTGGTCCAGTCCGTCCGTATGGATCGTCTTCCGGTAGTCGCCGTCGGGAAGGGCGGCGATGGCCTCCCGGGCCTTCGACTCGGACCGCCCCAAGATCTCTTCGGCGAGCCCATCGAGGTCCGGCAAGTCGAACTCTTCCAGGTACGCCATCAGGCGGTCGATCCCCACCTGGTTCCCGGCGACCTGGGCGTGGACGTCACCCAGGACCTCGTAGGGCGCTCGGACGTTCGCCTCGAGAAGCCTGAACAGCTCCTCGTTCGGCCGGCCTGCCTCGTACAGCTTCGTGATAGGAATGTACAGGCCTTCCTCGAAGACCTCGTTGGCGTCCGCCGAGAGGCCGCGGCCCCCTATGTCCATGGCATGGCACGTGTTGCCGAAGAACCCGATCAGCCTGTCGCCTTGAAAAGCAGGCGTGACCACCGAGATGTCGTTGAGTTGTCCCGAGGTCTTCCAGGGATCGTTGGTGATCAGGACGTCGCCCGGGCTCAGGGATTGGGTCGGAAACGCTGCGAGGAAGTGGTGCATGGCGGTTGCCAAGGAGTTGATGTGGCCGGGGGTGCCCGTCACCGCCTGCGCCAGCATCCTCCCTCGAACGTCGAACACCGAAGCTGAGAGGTCACCCGACTCCCGAACGATCGGCGTGAACGAGGTACGTTGGAGGGCCGCCGCCTGTTCGTTGGTGACGGTGATCAGCCTGCTCCACATGATCTCCAGGGTCACCGGGTCCAGCCGAGCCTTCGATCGCGGTTTGCCCGGAGTCGACCGCGTAGGGGTCATGGCATGTCCACCACAAGGCTGCCGTAGCGGTCGACCTTCCCATGGGCCCCGGGGCCTATGACCACGGTGGATTCGGTTTCCTCGACCACGGCCGGCCCGGTGAGGACTGCGCCCGGGGGGAGGAGGTACCGGTCGTAGACGTCGACGGGTACGAGGCCGGCCTCGGCGAACCATGCCCGGCGCTGCTCCTTCCGACCGGTCACCCTGTGCCTGGGCTGGCGCCGCGTTCGCACGTCGAGACGTGGAGCCGGACCCATCACCCGGACCCGCCAGGTCATCACCTCGGACTCCACGCCAGGCGGACGCCGACCGTACAGCCGAACGTATGCTCGCTCGAACGCCTCCTCGACCTGCCTCGCCGGGTCATCGGTCAATCGTGTGCCGAGCTCCACTGTCAGAGCCTCTCCTTGGCCTCGATGACGAACGTCGGCCGCAAGGTCCACGCTGACCTGGTCTT
>WNGE01004606.1_pt1 | contig 15841 bp, 22 predicted proteins | sample 5400651 | NCBI WGS metagenome assembly WNGE01 (sample SAMN13153370, study PRJNA577476) | soil metagenome | isolation source: 60 cm soil or saprolite under grassland replicate 2 | place: USA:California | collected 2016-06-15 | reverse complement strand
AGGACGTTCTCGAGCAGGATCCGGAGTGTGTAGGGCAGTCGTGCGACGTCCCATTTCGCCTGGAGCGCATCGAGTCGGTAGATGGAATACGTCTGGTCGCCGACTCGAAGCTGGTCCGCCTCCGCCATGCCTCGATTCAAGCAGAAGCGCGCTGCGTGGCCGTGAGCCGCTTCTTGAGCGGCCCGCTCGGCGCCGCTGATGGGCGAGGAGTACGCACCCACCTTCGCGTCCGACCCTGTGCCGGGGAATCGCGCTCCGCTCGGCACCGGCTAAGGCCGCCGTTCAAGGGCCGAAAACCGCGTTTTCCGTCTCTTCGACCGGGGAACGTCACTCCCATGCACCTGCGGGCCGCGGTCGAGCTGAAAACGCTCCTCGTCGGCGTGCCGTTACCGGCCGAGAAGCCAGGGCTGCTCGAGTACGCGGTCAAGCAACACGCTCAGCCGCCGTTCCTGGACGCGCTCCAGTCGCTGCCGGACCGGCGCTACGAGTCGCTCGACGAGGTGGTGGAGGGACTCGTCACCTACGCCGAGATCCGAAGCTCCGGACGCGGATCCGGCACGAAGTAGTCGCATTCCCGTAACGGGGCCTGGCCCCTGCCTGTGGAAAACCCGTGCGCGGCGGCTCGCTGAGCCAAAGGCAGGGGCCTGGCCCCGTGACGTGGGGGTCACGGATTCGTCACGACAACAAGACGTAGTGCGATGCGTGGCGGCGTGGGAGGAGTCGCCGATTGCCGTCGTTTCCGACCGTCGCGGCGGGGGATACAACGCGCCGTGAGGCATCTGGGCGCCTGGGTCGTCTGGTTCGCCGTTCTCTGGTGGCTCTGGATCCTGCTCGCGGGCGAGTGGAACCGCTACGAGTGGATTGCGGCAACCGCGGCCGCCTCGATCGCCGCCGCGATCGGAGAGCTCGCGCGAGCGCGGGCCGGAGTCCGCGTGCGCATACCGCTCCGCTGGCTGGCGAAGTCGTGGTTGGTGCTCCCGACGGTCGTCGTCGACTTCGGAATCGTGATGTGGGTGCTGGTGCGAAGCCTCGTACGCCGGGAGGTGGTGCGCGGCGTCTTCCGCACCCGTCCCGTCCCGGCCGCCGGCGGCGATACGACGGCGATGGGCATCCGCGTCTGGGCGACCGTGCTCGCCGACTACAGCCCGAACGCGTATGTGGTCGACGTCGACCAACGGCAGGGACGCGTCCTGCTCCACGATCTCGTCCCGTACCGGAAGTCGGAGAAACCCATCTGAACGCGTTCACGGTCGCCGCAACCGCGCTCTTGCTCGGCTACCTCCCGCTCGGGTACGTGATCCTGCGTCACCGTTCGCTCGACGGCGTCGTGGCGCTCCAACTCGGCGGCGCGATCGCGGTACTCGTCCTCCTGTGCTTCGCCGCCGGCTTCGACCGCTCGTTCGAGTATTCGCTCGCGATCGTCGCCGCGGTGATGTCCTGGATCGGCGGGATGGTGTTTGCGCGCTTCCTCGGCCGCTGGCTTTGAGCATCGCCGTCGACATCCTGCTCGGTCTCGGCGTGACGCTCGAGCTGCTGTGCTGCGTCGGCGTCGCCGTCATGCGCACGACGTACGACCGCCTGCACTACGCGTCCGCCGGGACGACGGTCCCGGCCTTTCTCGTCCTGGCCGCCGTGCTCGTGCGAGAGGGCCTCTCGGCGGGTGGGCTCGCGGCGATCGCGGCGGTCGGACTGATGTTCCTGCTCGGCCCCGTCGTCCTCACTGCGACGGCCAAGGCCGTGCGCCGCATCGATGCGAAGGACCAGGCGTGACCCTCGCGACGCTCGTGCCCCTCCAGGCGGTCGTACTCGCGCTCGTGGCGCTCGGTGCGCCGGCCGTCGTGCTCACGCGCGACCCGCTGAAGATGGTCGTCGTCAACGGGCTCTACGGCTGGACGCTCGTCCTGCTCTTCGTCGTCTTCGGCGCACCGGACGTCGCGCTCTCGATGATCGTCGTGGGCACGGTCGGCTATCCGCTCGTCGTGCTGGTCGCCGTTGCGCGGACGCGCAAGGGGCGATGAGCCGCCGCGTCCGGCTCGCGTTGTTCCTTCCGGCCCTTGCGGGCTTTGCCGTGCTCCTGGGTTGGGCCCTGCTCGATCTGCCGGTTTTCGGCCACTACCAGGGGCCCTACGGATTCATCCTGAACCGCGTCGCACTGCCGGAGCGCCACGTCACCAACGTCGTCACTGCAATCGTCTTCGACTACCGCGGCTTCGACACCATGGGCGAGGAGTTCATCCTCTTCGCCTCCGTAACCGGTGTGGTGCTCCTTCTTCGTGTGAAGGAACGCGAGGCCCGCAGCGGCCTGAATGAGTCGATCGCGATCGATGCGGTACGGGCGGCCGGCGTGCTCGCCGTCGGCGCCCTCGCCCTCGTCGGCCTCTGGCTGGTCGCGTTCGGCTTCGTGACGCCGGGCGGAGGCTTCCAGGGCGGCGTCGCGCTCGCTTCCGGAGTCCTGATGCTGTATCTCGCTTCGAGCTACCGGTCGTGGTCCCGCGTGGCGAATCCGCGCGTGCTCGAGCCGTTCGAAGGCGTCGGGGCAGGCGGCTACGTCGTCGTCGGCCTCGCGGCGCTCGTCTCTGGACTGCCCTTCCTCACGAACCTGATCGGCACCGGAGACCCCGGCACGCTCTGGTCAGGCGGCAGCGCGCAGTTCGTCAACTGGGCGGCCGGAATGGAGGTCGCCGCTGCGAATCTCCTGCTCTTCCGGGAGTTCCTCGAGGAGTACAGCGTCCGCATCCGCGGGGCGACGTGACCGTACTCCCGTATCTCGTGGCGGGCTGGATCTGCGTCGTCGGCCTCTACGGCGTCGCGACGAGCCGCAGTCTCGTGCACCTCGCGCTCTGCCTGACGGTGACGCAGTCCTCGACGTACGTGTTGCTGCTCGCGGTCGGATACGTCGAGCGCGGCGGTCCGCCGATCTTCAAGGGCGTGAAGCTCGGGACGACCGCGGTCGACCCCGTCGTACAGGCGCTCGCGCTCACCGACATCGTGGTCAGCGTCACGGTGCTCGCGCTGATACTCGCGCTCGCGCTCGATGTGCACCGCCAGACCGGCACCGACGATCCGGACGAGATCGCGGAGCTGCACGGATGAGCTGGCTGCCGCCGCTCCTCGTCGCCGTCCCGCTCATGGCGGCTGCGCTGATCGCAGCAGGCGACGTGATCCTGCCGCGGTCTGCAGAGAACGCGATCGGCGTGCTTGCCGCCGGTGGGACGTGCGCACTCTCGCTCGTCCTCGTGCTCGAAAGCCAGAAGGGAAGCACGGTGCATTGGTTCGGCGGGTGGGAGCCGCGTCACGGCATTGCGATCGGCATCGATTTCATCGCCGATCCGTTCGCGGCCGGGATGTGCGCGCTCGCCGGCGGCATCGTCTTCCTCGCGCTCCTTTACTCCTGGACGTTTCTCGAAGACGCCGCCCATCTCTACGTCGTGCTCCTGCTCGTGTGCTGCGGTGCGCTGTGCGGGTTTGCGTTGAGCGGCGATCTGTTCAACCTGTTCGTCTGGCTCGAGCTCGCCGGTGTCGCGGCATTCGCGCTCACTGGCTTCGAGATCAGACGGATCGGCCCGCTCCAAGGTGCGGTCAACTTCGCGATCGTCAACACGCTCGGCGGGTATTTCGTGCTTCTGGGCATCGCGCTCGTCTACGCGCGCACCGGTGCGCTGAACCTCGCGCAGATCGGCCGCTCGCTCGGCGGCCGCGAGCCGGACGGTCTCGTGATCGTGGCGATGACGCTCGTCTTCGTCGGCTTCCTGTGCAAGGCCGCAATCGTGCCGTTCCATTTCTGGCTCGCGGACGCATACGCGGTCGCCCCGGCGCCCGTCTGCGCCATCTTCGCCGCGGTGATGACCGACATCGGCCTGGTCGGCGTCGCGCGCGTCTACTGGACGGCGTTCAGCCCGCCTTTTGCCGGGCATGCGCACGCCGTCGGCGACCTGCTGCTCTGGCTCGGCATCGTCACCGCGCTCCTCGGCGGCACGATGGCGTTTCTCCAGCGCCATTTGAAGCGGATGCTCGCCTACTCGGTTGTCTGCCACATCGGGATCATGCTCGCCGGGATCGGGCTCCTCTCGTCCAAGGGTCTCGCCGGCGCGGCGGCGTTGCTGCTCGCGCACGCCTTCCTCACCGGCGGGATGTTCCTCGCCGTCGGAGTCCTGCTCGCGTGGCTGCGCTCGGTCGACGAGCTCGAGCTGCACGGGCGGGCACGCGAGCGGCGCTTGCTCGGGTTGCTGTGGGCCGCCGGCGCGTTCGGGCTGGCCGGCCTGCCGTACGTCGGCGTCTACCTGGGACATTCGCTGATCGACGACGCGGCCGTCGCATCGGGCCGCCGTTGGGCTGCGCTGCTGCTGTGGCTCGCCGGTGCGACCGCGAGCGCCGCGTTGCTGCGCGCAGGAGCGCGCGTCTTCCTCGGCTGGGGCCCTGCCGCAGATCCGCTGCTCACGGCCGAGTCGCGCGAGCGTCCTCCGCCGCGGGGTGCCCGCACGGCGATCCTTGGCAGCCTGACGGCGTTGATGCTCGTGCTCGGCCTCTGCGTCAGCGTCGTGCCGGGACTTGCGCAGCGTGCCGAGGACGGCGCCGAGCGCTTCCGCGACCGCGCCGCCTATGCGGCGCTCGTACTCGACGGGAAAGCAGCGCCCGAACCTCACGCCCGGCCGCCGTTCGCAGTGGCCTCCACGTCGCCCGAGAGCGTCGCCTACGGCTTCGGGTCGACCGTGCTGGCGATCCTGCTCGCGGCGCTCGGACTCGAGCGCCGCCGGCTGCCGCAGTCGTTCCGGAACGCCGGAACGCGCGTGCTCGGCCCGTCGATCGGGCTCCTGAAGACCGCCCACAGCGGTGTCATCGGCGACTACGTGACCTGGCTCACCGTCGGCACCGCGCTGATCGGCGGAATCTGGGCCGTGACACTCCGCTAGAAGGGCGTACCCTTTTGGCCATGCGGATCCTGCTCGCACTAGCCGTAGCGGTCACCGGGGGCGCGATCGACGTGAAGAAGCTGCTCCTCCTGCCGGCGCAAGTCGGGAAGGGCTATTCGGTGTACGAGCGCAAGGACGGCTTCGGAGTCAAGGGGACCGTGACGCTCGACCTCTGCGGCCGCAGCGGCTACACGAGCGAGAAGCAGCGCACGGCCCGCATTCAAGTCAATTACCTGAAGACGCTCAAGGAGCCGGGACTCTCGAACGAGGTCGTGACCTATAAGCCGGGAGGTGCCGCACTCGCCATGCGGGAGGTGCTGCGGCACGCGCAGAACTGCCCGACCACCCCCATCAAGACCGGCGAGCCGGGGCTCCCGCCCCTGCGCTTCACGATCACGCGCGTCGAGGACTCGAAGCTCCTGAAGGGCTACCTCGCCGTCCGCGTGCGGGTCCGGGGCACCGTGAACGGCAAGAAGGTGGATCAGATCTCGTACGCTGCCTATCAGCGGCACGGCAACGTCCTTTCCGGCGTCTACAGCTTCGGGCCCAACACGGCGCAGCAGCGTGAATTCTTCCTCCACGCGGCGGAGGAGAGCGCGAAGAACCTCAGGCGCGGCGGGCCTCCGCCGAACCCTCCCACGGCGTAGCTACCGTTCCTGCCGTGGAGCGGCGGGAGGAGTTCCAACTCGGACGCGCGGGCATGGTCGAGACCGCAGAGCCCGACGTCGACGAGGAGCTTTGGGGAGGCGAGGACGGCGAGAGTCACGCCGGCTGGTACTGCGTGCGCACCGATCCGTTTCCCTGTCCGGCGCCGGGCTGCGGGTTCGTCGCGGAGTTCATGACCGCCGCGCACCTCGTGCTCGTGTGGCAGGAGCGAGACGATCCGAACCTGCTTCGCCACGCCGGTCGTGCAAAGGAGGTCGGGCGCAACCCGCGCGTCGTGTCGTACGAGGCCGGGTTCGGTCCCAGCGCGTCGTACTACGCGTGGGAGGCAGCCGGCCGACCGGTGCACGGCATCCGCGGCAAGACGTGATCCAACAGCACTTCGGCGAATCTGCGCCGTTGTCGATCGGTGTCGAGGAGGAGGTCATGATCCTCGACGCCGAGACGCGTCAGCCCGCGGCCGCCGTCGATGTCCTCGTGCGGGGCGGGGCGGAGCTCGACCTTCCCGGCACGCTGAAGACCGAGCTCCACGCGTCGGTCGTCGAGCTGACGACGGGCATTTGCGCCGACGTCGACGAGGCGGTCGCCGCACTCCGCGAGCTTCGTGTAGCCGCCGACCGGATCGCGCGCGCGAACGGTCTGGTCATCGCGGCAGCCGGCGCGCATCCGACCGCCCCGTTCGCATCGCTGCCAATCGTCGAGGAGCCGCGCTACCTCGATATGGTCGAGCGCATCGGGCCGGCCGCCTTGCGGCAGGGCGTGAACGGCCTGCACGTCCACGTTGGCGTCGAGAGCGCCGAGCGTTGCTACGAACGTCTCGAAGCGGTGCTCGGCTGGCTGCCGGTCGTGCTCGCGCTCTCGGCGAACTCGCCGTTTCTCGACGGAGAGGCGACCGGCATGCTCTCCAACCGTGCGGGAATCCTCGCGGAGCTGCCTCGTGGCGGGACGCCGCCGTTCTTCGGGTCGTACGACGCCTACGAGTCGTGGGTCGAGCGGCTCGTCGCGCTCGGCGTGATGGAGGATCACACGCGCATCTGGTGGGACGTACGTCCACATCCGACTCTCGGCACCCTTGAGATTCGCATCGCCGACCAGCCGACGACTCTCGAGCGGACGGCTCTCCTCGTCGCACTGGTGCGCACGATCGTGGTGGGCGCGCCCGGGCACGCGACCGACCGCGGCGACTACGTCCAGAACCGCTGGGCGGCTGCACGCCGCGGGCTCGATGCGCAGCTTCTGCACCCGGCGGGCGGCGGCGTCGTTTCAGCACGTGAGCTCGCCCGGGAGTTGCTCGGCGCCGATCCGCCCGAGCCCGAGGCGCTCGCCCAGCTCGCCGCGGCCGATCCTGCGGCGTATCTCGTCGCACGGACGGTAGCCTGACATCGTGGCGTCGGTGACGGAGACGATCCAGGTGAGCGGCATCCGCTGCGAGCGCTGCGTGAACCGCCTCGCGGGCGCGCTCACCGGGCACGACGGCCTCGAGGCCGCGAACGCGAACCTCATGGGCCAGGTGACGCTCGCCTGGGATGACGAGCGCACGAGCCGCGAGGCGCTGCTCGACGCGATGGCCCAGGCGGGGTTCCGCGAAGTCTCCGTCGTCTGATCGCTCGAGCGCGGGAATCTCTGCACCTGCGCACGCGTTAGGACCCCTCATGGGCGGTGCTACGGTGGCTTTGATGCCCGATGCTTCGCCGGACGCGACGCGGATAGCGACCGAAGCGCGCGATCGAGTGCGCTTCGAGGAGGAGGCGCTTGCGCTCTCCGATCAGGTGTACCGCGTCGCACGTCACCTTGCCGGCTCGAAGGAGGAGGCCGAGGATCTCGTGCAGGACACATATGCGCGCGCGTTCCGCAGCTGGCGCCAGTACCAGCCGGGGACGAACCTGCGCGCCTGGCTCCTCCGCATCCTCACGAACCTCAACATCGACCGTGGCCGCCGCAGCCAGCGCGCGCCGCAGACGCAGGCTCTCGAGGCCAACGACTACTACCTCTACGACAAGCTCGCCGAGGCCGACGGGATCCCCGTCGAGGAGGAGCGTGTCGTGGAGCGGCTGTCGCAGGACGACATCGTGTCGGCGCTCTCGGCGGTGCCGCACGATTTCCGCGATGCGATCGTGCTCGTCGACATCGGCGACTTCAGCTACCAGGACGCCGCGCAGATCCTCGACATCCCGATCGGCACGGTGATGTCGCGATTGCACAGGGGCCGCCGAATCCTCAAGCGCGAGCTCGCGGATTCCGTAACGGAGGACGAGTCATGACCCGAGCGCAAGACGATCCGTGCGCGCACTGCGAAGAGATGATGCAGCCGTACCTCGATCACATACTGACCGAGGCCGAACGAGTCGAGGCTGAGATGCATCTCGACGAATGCGACTGGTGCCGTCGCCGGTATCGGTTCGAAGAGAGCCTGCGCGTCTACGTGCACACGGTTGTCTCGGAGCCGATGCCCGCGGCGCTCAAGCAGAAGCTCGCGGCGCTACGGATCCCGCTGAATTAGGGAGAGTCTGGCGGAACAGTGGCTGTGCCGCAGGGCCGTCCTTGCAATCGCGACGCCCATCGCACCCCTGCGACGAGCACCGTCCCGCCAGACCCTCCCGCGAGCTCAGGTCCCGACGGCCCGCTCAGGTCCGACGACGACGACGAGCCGGCGGGCATCGGTCCCGCCCGGCAGCGGCTGTGCGGGCACGTCGAGCTCCTTGGCGAGTCTCAGGCCGATCGCCTCGCCACCGGGTGGGTAGTAGACCTGTGTCTGCGGATAGTTGAAGCTCGCCGCCTTGCCAACGTACGTGACGCGGTATGAAAGCGCCTGGATCTTGCTCGCGACCGTTCGCGTGTAGACGATGTCGCCGCTTCCGTTCAGCACGATCACCTTGATCGCCCAGGGCGCCGGGAGCGTCGACGCTGCCGACGCGGCTGCCGAAGGCTCCGGCTTGGTCTGCGAGCTGCTGCGCGCGAGCACGACGGCGAGCACGGCCGCGACGACGAGCGCCGCGACAGCTGCGAACGCGCCGAGGCGGCGAAGCGGGTTTGCGGGGAGCGGCGGCGTCGGCAGCCCGGCAAGCTCGAGCGCCTCACGGTGCTCGACGCCGAGTGCGGTGGCGTAGAGGAGCGCAGCGAGCAACGCCCGGTCGGGCGTCGGAAAGCGGTAAAGGCGGCCCTCTTCGAGCCACTGCACCTCCTCCGGCGAGACGTTCGCACGCCGGGCCGCCTCGTCGACCGTCAGCTGCCTGTGGAGCCGGGCGCGGGCGAGGGGCGACTCGTCTGCCGAGCCGATTGCCTCGAGGGTGCGCGCGCCTTCCATTTCGGAGTTCTCGTTTCGCCGTATTCCGCAACGGACCTTCCCACACTCATCGGCGGAAGTCGACGTCGCCGGGAGGCCGGAGATCGTCGCAGGGGACGAGCCGCGCCTCGAGGCCGCGGGCGCCCTCGTCCGGAACGAGCGGCCAGGCGGCCCGGGCGACGAGGACCGGATGAAGCCGGACTCCTTCGTAGGAGGCCGCGACGACGTCACCGCCCGCGGCCCGCCAGTCCTCGACGACCCGGTCGACGGCGCGCGGGTCGAGGTCGGGGCCGTCGGCGAGCACGACGACCGCAGCCTCGGCTTCGGGGGGCAGGGCGGCGAGCCCGCAGCGGAGCGACGCCCCAGGCCCCCGCTCCCAGTCGGGACAGCGGACGCTGTCCGTGTCGAGCTCGTGCGCCCCGGACACGACGACGACACCGTCGAGCGCGGACGCTCGTACCGCGTCGAGGACGTGCGGCAGGAGCTCCACCTGCTTCGGTGGGGACGTGCCGTAGCGCGACGACGCCCCGGCGGCCAGCACAACGGCCCAGATCACGCCGCGCAGGCTAGACGCAGCCCGCGAGCGCGGCCGAGCGGCGCTGGACGTTCTTCCAGGTGCTCGTCAGAGGCGCTCGAGCGCGCGCCGGACGAGCGCCCGCGCGACCTCGACCTTCCAGGCAGTGCGGGGAAGCGGCGTCGCGGAGTCGAGTGCGTCTGGGCCGGTCAGAAGCCAAGGAACCGGTGCTACCCCGGCGAGCGCGAGCCGAATCTCGCCGCCGCTACGGGCCGCCGCGACGCCGACCTGGGGGAACGCCCAGCGCCTCCGGTCCATCGCCTTGAGGTAGACGCTCGCCTCGACGACCGGCAGCTCGAGCTCGAGGATCAGCTCTCCCTCCGCCAGCGTGACGAGCTCCCGGTTCGCCTCGTCGGGCAGCCGGTAGAGCCCGGCGAGGGGCAGCTCGCGCCGCGAGGTGCGGACGGTCGCTCCGAGTGCGAGCAGCGCTGCCGCGACGTCGGAGGGGTGAGCCGAGGCGCAGTAGTCGTTCGCGAAGATCGCATGCTCGCGGTGCTCACCGTCGCGCGCGTGGCACTGGTCGCCGCCGTGGAGCCGGCACGGGTACTTGAGCCGCCAGTACCAGCAGCGCGTCGACTGGAGCAGATTGCCGCCGATCGAGCCCGTGTTGCGAAGCTGCGGCGAGGCGGCCAGCCGGCAGGATTCGCGGAGCGCCTCCGGGATCTGCATATCCGCCTCGAGCTCGGCGAGCGTCGTCCCCGCGCCGATCGTGTTCCCGCGCACGCCGCGCGGGACGATCCCGCGCACGTCCACGAGCGTGTCGGCCTGGAGGATCCCGTCCCGGAGGAGCGGCACGACCTCCGTCCCGCCGTGGATCAAAAGACCTCCGTCGAGCTCCTCGAGGCTAGACGGCTGCAGGAGCTCCACGACGCTCCTTCTCCTTTGCGGCTGCGAGCGCTCGCAGGAGCTCCTCGCGCGAGATGGGCAGCTCGTGTACGTCGGCCCCGGTCGCGTCGCGGATCGCGTTTGCGACGGCAGCGGCGAGCGGGACGATCGGCGGCTCGCCGAGCCCCTTCGAGCCGAGGTTCGTGAGGTGCTCGTCGGGCTTGTCGACGAACTCGCACACGATCTCGGGCACGTCTGCGATCGTCGGCATGCGGTACGCGTCGAGCGTCGTCGTGAGAACGCGCCCGGTTTGGGGGTCCAGCAGACGCTGCTCGGAGAGCGTGTGGCCGATCCCCTGGATGATCCCGCCTTCGACCTGGCTGCGCGCGCCGAGCGGGTTGATGATCCGGCCGACGTCGTGCACCGCCGCGACGCGCTCGACCCTCACCTCTCCTGTCTCGATGTCGACCGCGACCTCGACGACCTGGACGCCGAACGTCAGCGTGCTCATGCCTGTGGGGTTCGGCCCGCGTCCACCCCTCCCGAGAATCTGTGCGTTCTCGAGGATCTCGAGCAGCACCTCGAGCGGAGTCGAGACGTTCCCGTCGGCGGACACGACGATGCCGTCCTTGATGTCGAGCACGCGCTCCTCGAGGTCGTAGCGCTGCGCTGCGATCTCGATGATCTGGCGCTTCGCGTCTGCGGCCGCGGCGCGGACCGCCGGGCCCACTGACGGCGTCGTCGACGAGCCGGCCGAGAGCGTGGCATAGGGTCCGCGTGCGCTGTCCCCGAGCGCGACCTCGACGCGGTCGAGCGGGACGCCGAGCTCCTCCGCGGCGATCTGCGCCATCGCGGTGCGCGTGCCGGTTCCGATGTCCTGCATCGCGGTGACGACCGTGATGCGGCCGTCCGAGGTGACGCGCGTCCAGGCGTACGACGGCGGGCCGCCGCCGCCGAACCAGATCTGCGAGGCCATCCCGACGCCGCGCTTCCACGTGTCGTTCGAACGCGCGCGCACCTCGTGCCGGCGCTCCCAGTGCTTTTCCGCGAGCTCGTAGCACTCCATGAGGTTCTTCGAGGAGAACGGCTTGCCGTCGTTCGAGCTCGCGTAGCTCTTGCGTCGCAGCTCGAGCGGGTCCAGGTTCAGCTTCGCCGCGAGCTCGTCGATCAGGCACTCGAGCCCGAACGTCCCCTCGACGAAGCCCGGTGCGCGGAACGCCTTCATCGGCGGCGTGTTGATCTTTGCGCCGTGGCGAACCGTGCGGACGTTCTCGCACGCGTAGAGCATCTGCATCGGGCCCTCGGTCATGGCCGACCAGCCCGACCAGCCGACGCCGTTCACGAACTCGCCGCCGAGCGCGACGATCGTGCCGTCGCTCCGAGCGCCGACTGCGAGCTTCTGGATCGTGAGGTTGCGGTTCCCCGCGGCAGTGTTCTCCTCGCGGCGCGTCAGAGCGCAGCGCACCGGCCGGCCCGTCCGTTTCGCGAGCTCGGCGGCGACGAATGTGTACTCGTCGGCGCCGTTCTTCGCGCCGAAGCCGCCGCCCATGAACTCGCAGACGACGCGCACCTTGTCGGCCGGGATTCCGAGCTCCGTCGCAACCTCGTTGCGGACGCCCCAGATGTACTGGGTTGAGATGTAGATGTTGAGCGTGTCCCCCACCCACTCGCAGACGGCCTGGTGTGTCTCCATCGAGTTGTGCAGCACGACGGAGGTCCGGTACGTGCCTTCGACGACGACGTCCGCCGATGCGAATGCGCGCTCGAAGTCGCCGCGCTCGTAGGACGCAGACGGCATCGTGAGCTGCTCGCGCCCGACGGCCTCCTCGGGGTCGAGGACGGCCTCGAGCTCTTCCCATTCGACGTCGATCGCCTCGACGGCGCGGCGCGCCTGAGCGAACGTGTCGGCCGCGACCGCGGCGACTGCGTGGCCGGCGTAGCCGGCCTCGCTGACGAGCCCTTTTGCCTCTTCGGGCCCGAGGGCGCCGTGGACGCCGGGAAGTGCGAGCGCGGGCGCGAGGTCGATGCGCTTCACCGTTGCGTGCGCGTACGGCGAGCGCAGCACCGCGGTGTGGAGCATGCCCGGGAGCTGGATGTCGGCTGTGTAGCGGGCCTCGCCGCGGACGCGCTCGGGCGCATCCTTGCGCACGGCATCGCGACCGACGACCGCCTGCGGCCCGGCGGGCCACTGCGCGAGCGGATCCTCTTCGACGACGAGCCAGACCTCCTCGAAGCGTCCTTCGACCTCCTTCTCGGTCCGGATCAGTCGCGCCACGTCAGGATCGCCTCCTCGATTCGCGGATAGGTGCCGCAGCGGCAGATGTTTCCCGCCATCTGGTGGCGGATGTCGTCGACGGTCGGGCTTGGATTCGCGGCGACGAGCGCGGCGGCCGAGACGACCTGGCCCGGCGTGCAGAAGCCGCACTGCACCGCGTCTGCGCGCACGAATGCGTCGATCAACGGGTGTTCGCGCAGGCCCTCGATCGTCGTCACCTCGCCGTGCACCGTGTGCGCGAGTGTGATGCACGAGAGCGTCGGGACGCCGTCGATCTGCACCGTGCACGCGCCGCAGTGGCCCTCGTTGCACGCAATCTTCGTCCCGGTGAGGCCGAGCTTCTCGCGCAGCAGTTGCGCGAGGCTCATGCCGATCGGCGCCTCTGTCGCATAGGCGTGGCCGTTGACCGTGAGCTCGAGCTCAGACACCGGTCGTCACCGCGACGATGTCGGCGAGATGGATGAGACGGGCCGTCGTCCGGGCGACGATGCGCGCGTCCACGTCGTCCTGCGCCTCGGGCAGCGTTCGCCAGAGCTCGCGCGCCGCGACGAGGAGCTCGTGGATCTCGCCGAGCTCCTCGACGTGACCATCGCGCTCGTTGCAGGCGTTCAGCGCGAGGCCGAGGGCGCCGAAGGTGTCCTGCTGGCGGGTGTAGATGAGCGGCATCGCCATCGAGAGGTACTGGTGGATGCGCGCGAAGGTCATCGGCTGGTGCAGCGCGTCGGCTCCCTGCGGCTGCGAGGGTGCGAGCGGGGGCTCGCCGTCGGCGATCCGGTTCGCGTTGGCGCCGAGCATGCCGATGATCTGCTCCTCCGTCAGGGCTGCCACGCGCGCCGAGCGCAGAAAGAGCAGCAGCGAGCCAGGCTGCGCGCCGTAGGGATAGTCGGAGGCGTAGAGGATCTGCTCGGGCGGGACGAGCCGGAAGAAGCTCAGCAGGTCGACGGCACTCCACACGGACGTGTCGAAGAACACGCCGCGCGCCCCGGCGAAGTGGCCGGCGAGGCCGCAGAGATCCGCGATTCCGGCGTGGGCGATGATCAGCTGGACCTCGGGGTAGGTGTCGACGAGGCCGTGCAGGTGATCGGCGATCGGCGGCAGCCCGCGCCCGCCGTGGATCAGGATCGGGACGCGCCGCTCGGAGGCGATTGCGAACACGGGCGCGAGCCGCTCGTCGTCGAGCACGAACTTCTGCGCTCGCGGATGGAGCTTGATTCCGCGCGCGCCGAGGTCGAGGCAGCGCTCCGCCTCCTCGATCGGGCTCTCGCTCAGGTCGAGCCGGACGAAGGGGATGAACCGCCCAGCAGACCCGGCGGCGAACGCGAGCGTCCGGTCGTTGCCGGCGCGGAATCCCGGGTGCCGGTCGGGCTCGTCGAGGCAGAACATGAAGCAGCGTGAGATCCCGTAGCGGTCGAAGATCGCCGCGAGCTCCTCGGGACGGCCGACCGTCCCGTCGATGTCGGTGCCGAGGTGCGTGTGCGCGTCGAAGACGTCCACGCCCGCGGGGAGCTCGCCCTTCAGCTCCGCCTCGAAGGCGGCGAAAAGCTGTTGCGCACGCTCGAGCGGCTCGCTCATCCTCTGAATCTACCCGTGAAGACCTATTCGAAGACCGGAGCCAGCAGGCGGTCGAGAAAGACCCGCTCCGGGACCGCGCCGTCCCATTGCGGGACGCCGTTCACGACGATCCTCGGGACCGACCAGACGTCCATCTCGTCAGCGAGCGTCGGGAACTCCGCCGCCTCGATCGCCGAAGCCGTGATCCGGGGCGAGGCGAGCGCCGCTCGGTACGCCAGCAGCACGGCCGGCGGGCAGTGGGGTCAGGTCGGCGTGACGAAGACGTCGATCGCGAGATCCTGCTCGAGTCCGGCGAGCCGCTCGAGCGACTCCGGCGCGAGCGAGGACTCCCGGCGTCCGGCCTCGAGCACGGCGCCGATGAGCGAGCTGAGCTCGTAGCCCCACGGCAGGCCGTAGTAGCGGATGCCGACGTCCTTGCTGTCCGGCAGCACGGCCACGGCGGGGTAGCGGTCGAAGCCGGCGGGCTCTTCCTCGGTGCGCCACGTCACCCTGCCCGACAGCGCCGCGAGCTCGCCGACGACGCGCTGCGTCTCCGCGCCGAAGTCGATGTCGCGCGCGCCGGGCAGCGGCGTCTCCTCGGGGCCGAGTGCGACGACGAGCTCGACCGGGCGTTCGAGCTCGTCGAGCAGCTCGCGCACGCGCGCCTCGTCCTCAGGTCGGAAGATCGCCATCGCGGAGGACTATAGGATCGAGCGCGCGATGGCAGACGTCCTGATCTACGCCGACACGATGCGCTCGCCCGAGCTGCGCCACGAGGTGCCGGTCCCGATCCCGGATTCCTTCCTTTACCTGGAGCATGGCGGGCGGCGCGTCGCGGTCGTCAGCAGTCTCGAAACCGCTCGGATCGCCGAGGCGGCACCCGAGATCGAGACGATCGCGTACGAGCACCTCGGGTACGACGAGCTCGCGCAGACCGGCCTGCCGCTCGACGAGCTGTTCCTCGAGCTGCACACACGCGCGTGCCGGGAGGTCGGCATCCTGAACGCCGCGGTGCCGCCGACCTTCCCGCTCGAGCTCGCCGACCACCTGCGTGCAAGCGGGATCGAGGTCGCAGTCGACCGGGGGCTCTTCGAAGACCGTCGGCGGCGCAAGAGCAGCGTCGAGATCGAAGGGCTGCGGCGGGCGCAGCGCGCCTGCGAGGCCGCGCTCGACGTCGCCCGCGAGATGCTCCGCAACTCGAAGCCGAATGGCACGCTCGTCCTCGACGGCGAGCCGCTCACGAGCGAGCGCGTCAGGCACGAGATCGAGCGCGTCTTCGGCGAGCACGACGTCGCGGCCGAGCACATCATCGTCTCCCACGGCGCGCAGACCGCGATCGGGCACGACGAGGGCTCGGGCGCCTTCCTGCCCGACGAGCCGATCGTGTTCGACCTCTTCCCGCGCGACCGCGCCACAGGCGTCTACACCGACATGACGCGCACGTACGTCGTCGGGACGCCGGCGGAGGAGGTGCTCGAGTTCCACCGGCTCGCGAAAGGGGCCCTCGATCGCGCCGTCGCGGCGGTGAAGCCGGGCGTGAACGGCCGCGCGCTGATGCAGCTCGTCTGCGACTTCTTCGCCGGGCACGGGTATCCGACGCAGCTCACGAAGGAGCCCGGTGAGGTGCTCGAGGACGGGTTCTTCCACGGGCTCGGGCACGGGGTCGGGCTCGACGTGCACGAGCGGCCGTGGATGTCGCGCGTCGGCGACGATCTCGTCGCCGGTGACGTGATCGCGATCGAGCCGGGCCTCTACCGCTC
>WNGE01008541.1_pt1 | contig 15844 bp, 14 predicted proteins | sample 5400651 | NCBI WGS metagenome assembly WNGE01 (sample SAMN13153370, study PRJNA577476) | soil metagenome | isolation source: 60 cm soil or saprolite under grassland replicate 2 | place: USA:California | collected 2016-06-15 | reverse complement strand
CGACAACCACGGTGTAGTCGCGCCAAAACGTGTTGTGCCTTTCGGCCAGCAGGTTCGCCATAGCGTGACACGCCGCGACGTCTGGCAGAAACCAGAATGAGTGCTGGAGATATGGCAACAAGCGGACATCGGAGTACGGAAACGGCGGTCGTGTCCCCGTTTTGAGGTGTTCGTGCGCCTGCGGGAGGTAGGAGCCCCGAATTATGTCGAGCCACTTCTGCACGTCCGTCTTGTGCTTGAATTGGGCGTCCCTGCCTCTACCGGAGGCGGAGAAAAACTCGTTGAGGTCAAATTCATCGAACTCACCCGCGCTCGCGATCGCCAGAAGCTCGTCCGGCATCCGATACGTGAGCAGGCGGAGCTGGGGCAGCGCGCCGTACGGGTTCCACTTGCCGGGATTCTTTGCCGCGAACGCTTCCCTGGCGCGCTGCTCGTCCGTGTATGTCCAGTTGAAGATCTGTTCCTCGATGAACTCGCCCGTGGCTAGCGCCTTGAACGGCGTACCGGAGAGGTAGAGGTACGCCTTGGTGGTGATCGGGAGAAACTCGGTCTCCTTCTCTGAGAACACCCCGAGGTCTTCGTTCACCGCCTCCAGCCCGGGGGCGTATTCGAGTTTGCCCTCCTTCTCGGCGACGGCATCGTCTTCGCCTTCGAATAGTTCCTTCGCGGTTTCTCGCCACGCGCCGAAGTGGTATTCGTCGAAGACCACGAGATCCCACTCAACCTTGTGCAGCCATTCGTTCTTGGCCTTGATGTTGCCGGCCTCGTCGCGGCCAAGCAGGTCCTGGAAAGAGCCGAAATAGACCACCGGCTTCTTCCGGTTGATTTTGGTCGGGTCTTTTCCGGAGCTGCGCGAGAGATACTGCCAGCCATCAAAGTCCACGTGGCATTCGAGATCTCTCTGCCACGCATCCTCAACAGCAGGTTTGAAGGTTACGACGAGCACGCGTTTGGCGCCGAGCTTCTTGGCCAGTTGGTATGTGGTGAAAGTCTTTCCGAAGCGCATCTTCGCGTTCCAGAGGAAGTGCGGAACCGCGTGCATGTCCTCCTTCCAGATCGAGTGGAAGTAGGCGTGCGTCTTGTTCACGGCCTCGGCCTGCTCCCGTCGCATCGTGAACGTCTCGTGATGCGTCCCCGTGAACTGCCGGCCGGTGCGGAGTTCGGTGAGCACAGTCCGCAAGTCGGGGACCGAGCACCTCACCCACTCCAACTCAGTGTTAGCGAAGCCCTTTCTGATGAGTGCGGCGCGGACCTCGTGATCGGTGAAGATCGTGCCATCGTCGCACTCGGCGGGCTCGTCGAGCTCGATCTTGTGGTTCCTGATGGCGGCCGTTTGAAGCTGCTCGGCGATCCGCTGCTTCACGTCGCGGGTAGTCTGCCCGACCTTGAGGAGTCCCTTGTGCGGTTCGTCGTCGATGGAATAGGCGTAGATGCGCGGCCGGACTTCCGGCTTGGGCGCAAGGACCTCTTCGATAGCCCTAGTCATCCTCAGATCCGCTGAGGTCCATCGGGCGGACAACCTTCTCGATGAACGCGATCTCACTAGCAGAGAGGCCATATTTCGCGTAGAGGGCCTCGTCCGTCCACCGCCTCTTCCAATCCTGGGTTGGCACGAAGGAATAGACTTTGCGCGTTGTGTCCTGAGATGGCTTATGCAGAAGAATTAGGAAGCGAGTCAGCCGACAGGAAAGGTAGGACAAGACACTTTCAGCCTGACTCCTCGAGTCGAACGGGCCAATGCAGAGATACGTCTCCGAAGAAATCGTGCCCGGCTCGCCGACGAATGGTGTGCTAATGATCCTGTGCGGATACGTGTCTCTGTTGCCGGTCCCCGGAGCAGCCCGGCCGGTGAAAACCTTCCATTTATCGATGAGGTGAGTACCAGTCGAGATTGACCTTCTGGCGACGTATCCGGTACCGCCGTTCTGATAGACAACCACGTCACTGGCCCGCTTTACAACCTTGCCCTTGAACGTTGTCTCTAGCCCGAACGGTTTTCTCGAACTAACCAATCGATCGAAACGCTTGCCTTCAGGCAGCGCAAGCGACTTGGCTCCCCCATTCTCCGCAGCAACGACCTTTCCTAAGATCGACAGGCCTTCGTTAAAGCGGATAAACACATCCACGCCCTCTTCGAGGAGCTGGCGAGTTAGTGTCGAGGGAGGCTCGTCCTTGAAATGAGTGGTGACGCGGCAGGGGCCAGGATTGTCCCGGTCCCAGAGAAAAAAGCAGACGCCGCCCTTGAGACCCACGCCTGGAAAGACGTCCGACGCGTTCAGATAATCGTCGATTGAGCGCAGTCGATTGTCGGTGAGCATTGACTCTCTAAATTCATCCAATCCCTTGCCACCGGCGAACCAACGGGAAGGAATGACCATCGACAGGTAACGCGGCTCCAACGCCTTCGCTTGCTCCACGAAGTGCTGATAGATGGGCGCTGCGCTCGTTCCAAAACCTTCATCGCTCAGCTGATACGGCGGGTTTCCAATGATCACGTCGAACTGCATATCGCCTCCAAACAACTCGGCCACGCGAGCCTTGATGTCGTCGGTGTGGATGAATGCATAAGCGTGGGTCTCAAGCTCATCGCCACGATCTAGCGTAGTCTGGCTGGCGCCGCAGTACGCACACCTGCCATCCGCCCATGTGTGCTCGAACCGCTCGAACCAAATGTTTCCAGTGTCGTTGGCGAACCCCTTGGCGATCGAGTGTTTGCCCCTAGCGTGCTTTGAGCAATACACGCTGCGGCGCGCCAGCATGCTGGTGAGATATGTGATGCCGATGCCGAACACCTGCTTCGTGAGGACGTGATTGACCCGCTCCTCCAGGTTAGGAATCTCGTCAGCCAAACCGCTGGTGAGACGGCTGGTAATCTCGCGCAGGAACACGCCCGACTTGGTGCATGGATCGAGGAAGCGCACCGTCTTGTCCGCCCAGATGTTGGCGCCGCCGTTTTCAGCCGCCCAGGCCTCGGCCAGCGTATCCAGTATCCGGTTCGCGAACTCGGGAGGCGTGAACACCTCGTCGTTCGAAAGATTCGCGATGCACGTCAAGACGTCAGGGTTGCGGCCGCGCAGTGCGAAGCCGGCCTGCAGACTCAAACTGCCTCCTTCGGGGAATCGCCAAGGGCGGCTGCGGCGAGCTCGACTACCGTTATCGGCATGTACGCCCTCGTTGGCGTGAAGATTTCGTGCTTGCCGAGGTGGGCGAAGAGGGAGCCCTCCGCGCTAAAGGCAGAGGACTCGGTGAGGGTCTCCAGGCAGAAATCGCGCCGCTGAAACTTCCCCTTGCCCAGGTAGCCCCACTCGGCAAAGCTGATCGGCTGGCCGTCGTGTGTACGCATTGTGAGCGCGTCGCCGTGCACGAGATTCTGCGACAACACGTAGGACGCGGCGCGGTAGAGTTCGTCCGACTCATCCACGTTCAGGTACTCTGCGAGGATCTCCAGCAGAGTCGCGCGGCACTCCGCAATGTTGTCCGGGAGCAACTCGACGCCGTAGATGCACATCAGCGCAAGCAGCGCATAGTGCTGACGCTCGAAGTCGGACTTTCCGTACTTGAGTTCCACGGCGGCGAGCTTGCGCCGCAGGACCTGCATAAGGAAGTTGCCGCTCCCGCACGCCGGCTCGAGGAACCGCGAGTCAATGCGCTCGCTCTCGTCCTTGACGAGGTCGAGCATCGCCTCGACCAACCACGGAGGAGTGAACACTTCACCGTGGTCGGCGACGCGTTGCTTAGACTTGAACAGGCTCATTGGCAATGGCGGTCCAAGCACGGAGTCATCAGGCCTGGTACCGATGATAGTCTCCTGTGGTTAGGCGGTGCAACTAACCTGTGAGTGCCCCGCAACGATCGTAACACGGTGCGACAATGTGCGGCGAACGTGATCATGTCTCCCCAGGGGCTTCGTCGGTGGCGCGAAGGCCCATGCCCACCAAGGGCTTCGTGAGAAGTCGCTCAACTTGCTCGATCAGCGGGGCGGCACGCTTCGGGTCCTTTGCGTTGTACGCTTCAAGGGCCTTGCGCAGCCCGTTGTACACGTGAGCCAGCCCAGCATAGTGCCGAACGAGCCTCAGGTTCTCCTGAAATCGCGGGCGCACACCGTCAACCGCCAACTTCAGGACTACGTCCTCCACCTTCGACCAGTCGCCCCGCAGCATCATGCGATCCCACGCAGCCCTGAATTCCTCGGGACTCGCATCCTCGCTCTGTCTCAGCTCGGCCTCGAGCGCCGCCTTCACGCGCTCAGCCGGATCGTCGGTCGGACGTTCCCGCAGCACCGGGCCCTCGCCCAGAAGCAACCAATTGAGGTTGATATTCGCTTCACGGCCCAGCCGGAGCAGGAACGGGACTTCAGGCACGCCCGGCCTCTCGAGGCGTGACCACGCTATCCCCGTTGTACGCGGCACCTTGAGGCGGCGCAAGAACTCCGCCCAGCTCCCGTAGCGGCCGGCGAAGGCCTTCAAGCGATCCCGGATGCTCCTCGCGTCGCGTGGTGTGGCCTTCGATTTGGGCAAGCCGGGCAGCTCCTGTCGAACAAACGTCAGCTCATGACGAACAGCCGTCGCATAACACTCACTACCACTCCTGGCTTGGTCAAGCCCACTGTTCGCGTGGCCACCACAAGAGAGCGACATGGCACCGAAGCAAAGGGGCAAGAGCGGGAGCACCAGCAAGCAGTGGTTTACCACCAGCGAGGCGGCGCGCTACCTCGGAGTGTCCGTCGATAAGGTGCGCGAACTCGATGCGACGGGCGAGCTGCGAGCCAGTCGGACGAGGGGCAAGCATCGCCGCTTTTCGCGAAGGGCATGCGATTCCTACGGCAGCAGGAAGGCCGCGCGTCGCAAGCCGAAGGCCGAACCGCCAACGCTTCCGCCCCGGCCGGCCCGGCGCCCGCGGCCTGAGCCCGAGCCGCTCGATGAGGACGTCTACGCCCCTGAGCCGGGCGACGAGTACTTCGAGCCGTTCGTCGAGCCGCCTCCGCCCCCGCCACCCCCGAATCCCTTCGAGAAGCTCGAGCGTGAACGGGCCGAGCGGAAGAAACGCGAGGCGGAGCAAGCTCCGCTCCGGCGGCTCGCCACGTTGAAGCAGTACGGGTTGGGCCAGGTCCCATATGGCACGCCCGACATCTGGCGCGCGAAGGTCGCAGCGGCGCTCGAAGGCTTTGTGACGCTTAGGACCTTCCCGGACTGGATCAACGACGTAGAGGCGTACCGCATTGTTCGGGGCAAAGTGGATGAGGTCCTGCAGCCGTACCAAGAGGAGGTCGCGCGAAAAAAAGAAGATGAGGCTCGCAAGGTACAGGAGGCCCAAGACGAGCGCCGCGTCCAGCAGCTGATCGATTACGGAAAAAGCTACGCGTCGAGCAAGATGGGCTGGGACTGGGAGTCCGACGATCGCGCTCGCGCTCTACGTGACGTCGAGCGAATGCTGCAGGATGATGCCGAGCCGGGGTGGACAGAGCAGGACGTTAAGGACGCCGTGGACGACGAGCTGCGCGAATGGGAATTGGAGGAGGACGATGAAGAGGACGACGACGATGAAGACTATGAGGAGGAGGAATCCTAGGCTGCGAACCTCGAAAACCTAGGATCGAATCCTAGGTTCGCGACGCTGGAATCACAGGATTTCAAGCACAAACCCCATGCACAGCATGGATCTTCCCCTCCCCGAGGGCCTCCAGCCCTGGCTCGCTGCCTTCGTTCTCGAAGCACAGCGCGAGACCGATGCGCTCCGCGAAAACGGCGCTGAGCAAGCCGCCGCGGCTCGACTCGCACTTCTAAGGAAGCTGATCACCGCAGCAGCCGCTCAGCTGGACGAGGAAATCGACATCCACGAAGCCGCCCGCGAGAAGGGCGTCTGCGAGGAAACCATCCGACGCGCGGTCCGCGACGGGACAATCCCCGACCGCCGCGCGAACCCCAAAGGCCGCCACCGCGTGCGCCGCGGCGACCTGGACCGCGTTGCCCCGAGAACCGTTGATCGCCCGGTGAACCCGGCTCGGCACCGTTAGGGCAGACCAGGTGAATTGTGTCCAGTTCACCATATGCATAGATTCACCATATGATGAGGGAGCCCACCCGGGATGCCACGATGGCTGCCACGCGTGCTGGCGCGCATTCACCGGCTCGCGGCCGAGGGGAAGGTACAGCTCACGGAGAAGGCGTTCGAGGAATTGCGAGCGCTACCGCTCGGCATCAGCATCGAGGATGCGCACCACATCTTGGAGAGCCTTACCGCCGGCGAATGTGCGGGACGGCTGGTTTCGCGCGAGATGGACGAGTGGCTATACGTCTTCAAGCCCCGGATCGCCGAAATCGTGCTCTACGTAAAGCTCGTGCTTCGGGCGGACTGTGTGGTGATCTCGTTTCACGAGGAGGGTGGCGATGACGACCAAGACCAAGGCGAAGGCTAGAAAGCGCGCTCGCGAGTTGCCTGACGACGCCTGTCCGACCTGCGGAACGATCATGCGCAGTGTGCGCGGTGATCTGTCCGTCCCCGTGAACGGGGAGAAGATGACGGTCCCGGACATGCCTCATCTTCGGTGCCCAAAGTGCGGCGAGGGCATGTTCAGTCTTGCAGTGGCCCGTGAGCTTGAGCGGCGCGGGATCGACCTATACCGTGCGAAATATGGCCTCCTTTCGGCACACGAGATCCGGGCGATCCGCGAACACCACGGGTTGACCCAGGTTGAACTTGCCCAGCTCCTCCGGCTCGGCGGCAACACGCTCTCTCGTTGGGAAGCCGGTCGGAACGTGCAGTCGGCCGCGATGGACGTGCTGCTGCGTCTGATCCGGGATCTGCCGGGCAGCCTCGAGTACTTGCGCGAACATGCGGCCTGAGCAGGCGGTACTCCGAGGATGCGTCCCCCCTCTCCGGAACGGAGAGGGGGCCAGGGGTGAGGACTCACAGCACGGGGCGCAACAAAGAAAAAGCCCTACAGCAGAAGTCGCTGCAGAGCTTGATCTTCACTCAGTCGGGACGGCGGGATTTGAACCCGCGACCCCCTGAACCCCATTCAGGTGCGCTACCGGGCTGCGCTACGTCCCGTTACTAATAGTCACAAGACGCCAAGTACAAGACGCCAAGTGGCTCCCAGTTCGAAGATCCCAGCTACCAGTTAATCAACTGATCAACATGTGCGCCACGGCTTCGCAACTGCGCAACTTCGGCGTCTTGCAACCAGTCTCACCGGTGCGCTACCGGGCTGCGCTACGTCCCGTTACTAATAGTCACAAGACGCCAAGTACAAGACGCCAAGTGGCTCCCAGTCTTCTGGTCCAAGTACAAGGCAAAACCCCATCTCCGCTCGGGACTGAACTTACTCAGACTCCAATCGTTTCCGCTATGGCATTCTGGGATGTCGATTTCCGCGAGCCTCGTTCGTCACATACATGGGTAGCAGAAACGAAGCCACTCCACCAGCCGGAAAGGCCAGATGAGACTCGACACGTACGTCAATTACGGCGGCACCTGCGAAGCGGCGTTCCGCTTTTACGAGCAGCAGCTCGGCGGCAAAATCACCGTCCTGCTGACGCACGAGCAACAACCCAATCCCCAGGTCCCGGAGAACTGGAAGAAGAAAGTCCTGCACGCGCGTCTCGAGGTTGGCGATGCGGTGCTCCTGGGAGCCGACATTCCGGGCGCCGAGGCGATGCGCAGCGCCTATGTCACGCTCACCGCGGACGACGTACAGGAAGCAGAACGCCTCTACAAGGTCCTCGCGGACGGGGGGCAGGTGTTCATGAAGATGGAAAAGACATTCTTCGCGGCGCGATTCGCGATGCTGCGGGACCGATTTGGGACATCCTGGATGCTGCTCGCTGACTTGCGCCGCATGTAGGCCCGCACCATCCAGCACCGACCACGCCGCGACGGTAAAACCCTGCGCGAGAGATTTCTCACCTCATCCGTCCTGCCGCTTGCGGTTGGACCGCGCGCCGGCCGGTCCAGTCGTAGACCAATCCCAGCGCGATCCCAATCACGATCCACTGCACCACGAAGAACGCCCCCTCGTGCAGCACCCAGCTCGTCGTCGGGCCCACCGCGAACTTTCCCACTTCGGCGAGTACGCCGTAGCTCGCAATGAACGACCCCATGACCAGCGCAAACCGCAACCCGTCCCTCACCGCCGAGCCGCCGCGCGCCAGACGCGGGTAGAGGTAGGCCACGACGATGGCCTGCACGACCGTCGAGAGCAGCCCCATCGCAAAGAGCGGCTGCCCGCGGAAAGCGGGACCGGCCATCGACTGCGGAAACAGGCCGAGATGCCAGATGGCCGCGATCGGGAACGTCAGGACGAGATAGGTGACCGCGAGCAGCACGGCGCGCCTGGTGGAGCTCATGAGCCCTCCCGGTTGGTGAGGAGGATGAACATGAGGCGCGTACTTGCTTTTTGCAAGTAACCTTCCAACCTTCCACTATATGACCCGCCACGCCCCCGGCCACCGCTCGCACTGCCCCATCAGCTTCGCCCTCGACATCGTCGGCGACCGCTGGACACTCCTGATCCTGCGGGATCTTCTCATGAAGAAGAAGCAGACCTATGGGGAACTGCTGGCGTCAGAGGAAGGCATGGCCACGAACATCCTGGCGGACCGGCTCGAGTGGCTCGAAGCGCACGGCATCGTGGAGGAACGGCGACGCAGCTGCCGCGTCACCGCCAAGGGCATGGACCTGCTGCCGATGATGCTGGAGATGATCGCGTGGAGCGCCAAATACGATCCCAACACGGCCGCGCCCCGGGCATTCGTTAGACGGATTGCGAGAAGCCGCAACGAGGTCCTGGCTGACCTCGTTGCGGACTACTCGAAACAGACACCGTAACGCCTACGCGCTCTTCGGTCGCCGCTCCGGCCGCTGCTCCTCGCGCAGCTGCGACACCGCCGTGCGCACGTTGTCCGTGATCTCCCGCTCCTGCCTAAGCGCCGCGATCACCGCCTCCGCCTGCTTGGTATGGAACTCGAGCGCGCTCGCTTGCGTGACCGCTTGATCGAGCAGCGCCTTCTGGCCGTGCAGGTGCTCCAGCCCCGCCTGCACCTCTGCCAGCATTGCCTCCGCCCGCGCGAGCCGCTCCTCGGCCTGCTCCACCTGGCGCTTGCGGTGATCGAGGCCGTTGGCCGCGTCGTGCACGTGCGTCACCATGCTGAGCACCGTCTCCAGCATCGCGCGCGTCTGGCCGACTTCCTCTTTCGCCCCCGCAATTGAGCGGACATCGTCGGTCGTCTTCTCGGCGACTTCGTACAGGCGGTGCATGTCCGCCTGCATCGCATCGACCGTGGCCTGGCGCTGGTTCATCTGCTCGAGCGCGCGCGTCAGCTGCGACTCGACTGCTTCCCACTTGGCGAGCCGTTCCTCGAACTGCGCCATGCGCTTCTGCGCGAAGCGCAGACCGCCGGCTCGGGTTTCTAGCTCGTCCAGCGTCGCGGTGACCTCGACCAGCCGGTTCCCGGCCGTCGAAACCGCAGCGCCGAGCTGCGATGAGCGCTCCTCGAGCTGCTGCGCCGCGTGGGCCGCCTGCTCGCGCATCTGGCCGACGCGATCCAGATGCTCCGTCGCCTTGTCCAGCGCGGTTTGGCGCAACTCGAGCTCCTGACCGAGAGCGCGCGTGCGTTCGGACAGCCCCTCGAGATTCTGGGAGCGCGATTCGAGCGAGGCCACCCGAGTGTCCACCTCGCCGACCCGGCGCTCCGCGTTCTCGACGGTCGCGACTGCTGCCGGCACCAGCTTCTCGATGCGTGCCGCTTCGTCGGCGCGGGCGGCAAGCGCCCCAAAGCGCTCGTCCGCACCCGCCATGCGCGACAGCAGATCGCGACTGCGCTCGTCGAGCTGCGTGCCGAGCGTGGTGAGCTCGGACAGACGCGTGTTCAGGTCGTCCACCATGCGGCTGCGGGCTTCGATCTGGCCCATCGCCTGCGACAGGTGATCGGCCTCGCCGCGCACCGATTCGACGGTCGGCTTCAGATCCTCGATTGTGGCCAGCTCGACACGGAGTGCCTTGATTTGGTCGGTGACGCCGGAGAGCCACGCCTTGGTTCCTGACTGCTGCTCGAGCACGCGCGCCATCTCGTCGGCGGCACCCTCCACCTGCTCCAGCGCACCCCGGACCGATTCGTGTGTGCCCCTGAGCATCGCGACATCTTCCAGCGCTGCCTGCACGCCGGGGTGCGATTTTTCGAGCTGCGCTACGCGCTGCGTCATCTCTTCGACCGTGTTGCCCAGCCGGCCGGTGCTCGTCTCCATGGTGCGCACGCGCTCGGCCTGCGTGCCGAGCAGCGCGACGTTCTCGGCGATGCCCTCGAGCTGCGTCGCCAAGCCGTCGGCCTTGGAGTGGACGTCGGTGATGGTGCGGCTCGACTCCTCCAACAGCTTGAAGCGCCCTTCCATCGCCGTGAGCCCGCCGCGCAGATCGACGATGCGTTGCCCGACCGCGTCGAGCCCCTGGTTCTCCAGCTCGAAGCGCTTCACGGCGCGTTGCACGTCGTCGCGCAGCGCGACGAGACGGGCGCGCAGCTCGTCGTCGGCCTGTTTCACGGCGTCATGGTTGGCGGTGATCTCGGTGGAGCGCTCCAGCACCTCGGCCGGCCTGCGTCAGCTCCTTGAGCGTCTGGCCGACCGTCGCGGCGCGCGACTCGGTTTCACTGACGCTCCGCTGCGAACTCACCTGCCGCTCCTCAAATGCGCCGAACCGCGCTGCAATAGACTCGCTCGACTTGCGGAGCTCTTCCTGGCGCGCACGCACCTGATCGAAGCCGTTCGACAGCTCGCGGACAGCACCGCTCAAGGTGTCGGCATCCATCCGCAGTGCCTTGAACCCGCCGCCCAGCTCGAGGAAGCCGGCGACGTCATTCTTCAGCGCCAGCGCCTGCTCCAGCACGCCGCGCAGCTCGTCGATCTCGCCGCGCAGCTGCTTGGCGTTGTCGGAGTTCTGCGTGAGCTGCGTCTCGGTACGCCGCTGCGACTTCGAGACGTTCTCGGTCTGCTCGTCCAGAGTCGCCAGGACCGGTACCAGCCGTTCCAATGATTTGACGCGCGCCTGCAATTCGCTCACGACCTTCTGCGCCTCGGTGAGCGGCTGCATGAGCTGCGTCAGACTCTGACCGGAGTCGCGCGCGGCGTTGGTCAGGTCTTCGAATGCCACGCGCTCGCGCTTCATGTCGGCGAGGATCGCGCGGAGTTCGGCGGGGAGCTGCTCGGGCGTGGTCTCGCGACCGAAAACATTCCAGGCGGCCATGATCCGATCCCTCAGAAAGAGGGCTCCGGGAGCTAGCGCGGGAGCCGGTTGCGCGGCACCTATAGATGAAGCTGTGAGGGGCGGGTGGGCGGGTCCCGGCCTGGGACGACACGAGTGCCGCCGGGAAATGTAGAGGTATTAAGGAAGGGCAGCGTGACGGACATCACCCGCTTTTTGGCACGCGGAAAGTCCCTAAAAGTCCCCGATCTCGAAGCGCGTCTTGAAAACCAGGCGATCACCCGCCGATACCCCGCCGAAACCGACGCCTACGTGCAGTGTCATGTCATCGCCCAGTCGGAGATCCGCTGTAGGGTAAAACTGATGCGCCTGCTTTGCCTCCTCGAACGCCCCGTAATACTCGAATCCCAGCGTCACCGCCTTGCTCACGTCGTATCCCGCGCGCGCCCTGGGCTCGAACTCCCACTCGCGCTCCGGGCCCGCCAGATCACGCTCGAACGTAGGGTCGGCGATCAATTGCAGACCACCGAACCGCCGCTCGAAGACCGCGGTGAGCTCCGCCGTCCGCGCGCTCTCGCTGAACTTCGGCCGCGCCGTCTCGTACTCGGCGCTGAACCCGACATTCACCGGGAAGCGCCACGACTCGGGCGCGCGCAGCCGCGAGCGCAGCCGCCACCCGGCGTACTCGAGCCCGAAGCCCGGCACCTGCCCGCCCAGCAGGTAACCGGCCAATTCCCAGTGATCGGTGATGCCGCGGGACACTTCGGCGGTAAAGCGCCATTGGCCCTGGGTTGGCGCGACCGAGCCGTCGAACCCACTCGTCCCGCGGCTCGCGTAATTGACGTGGCCTTCGAGCTCCCACTCGCCGCGAGGCGCCGTGGCGTAGGGATAGACCGAGATGTCGAATCGTTCCTGCGCTGAGAGGGATTGGCCCGCGACAGACGCCAGCACAACCATTGCCCGAATAACGCTATGCATCCGCCCAAACCCCTCCTGAATTGTGTTGTAGTAGGTAAGTCGAAAGCCGAGTTTAATTATCGGGATTCAACGGCGCAAGCGGGTTGAGCGGTCGTTGACACATGCATATCAACTATGCATACATATGCATATGAGAACAACGCTGATTATTGACGACGCCCTGCTGGAGGAAGCACGCAGGGAAACGGGGATCGAGGAGAAGACCGCCCTGGTCCACGCGGGTCTGAAAGAGCTCATCGCGAAAGCGGCCGCGCGGCGATTGGCCGCGCTGGGTGGCACCATGCCTGACGCCAAGGCGCCACCGCGTCGGCGACTTCCCCGTTGATCATACTTGCTGATACCGCCGTCTGGATCGAGCACTGGCGCCGGCGGAATGATCGAGTCGTGCAGCTGCTGGAGAACAAGAGTCTCGTGGTGCACCCATTCGTCCTTGGAGAGATCGCGCTAGGACGCATTTCTAGCCGAGCCGCAGTGTTGGCCGATCTCGCCCTGCTCGATTCCCCCACCGTCGCCGAGAACTCTGACGTGTTGGGGCTCATAAAACGTACCCCGCTCTGGGGGCGCGGCATCGGCTGGGTCGACGCCCACCTCCTGGCGACGGCCATGCTCGACCATATTCAGCTCTGGACTCTGGACCAACAATTGCGCACTGCAGCCCAGGAGCTCGGAGTAGCCTTTTAGCGCCTCAACGTCCCGCCCCTTCCGTTCGTACTCCATTCGCTGCAAGGTTCAAACACTCACCATTATCGATTGAGGCCGTCATGTTCCAGCGCCCGTGGGCGGCTGTCGCCGTCCTCACCGTAATCGCTGCACCGATCGTGGCTCAAAACCCCCCTGCTGCACCATCCCGAAGCATCACCCTGGACTCCACGCTGCTCGCCGGGTTCCGCTGGCGCAACATTGGCCCCGCGAACATGGGCGGCCGCGTGTCGAGCGTCACCGGCATCCCGAGCCCGTCGAAGACGTTCTTCGTCGCGGCCGCGGCCGGTGGCATCTGGAAGACGACCAACGCGGGCACGACCTTCCGGCCGGTGTTCGACAACTACCCGTGCGTGTCGATGGGTGAGCTGGCGATCGCGCCGTCCGACACGATGCAGGTGTGGGCGGGCACAGGCGAGGAAGACTCCCGTAACACGATTTCACCGGGCTGTGGCATCTTCAAATCGACCGACGGCGGGCTGACCTGGAAACGCGTCGGGCTCGAGAAGTCGGGCGCGATCGGCCGCATCGTCGTCCACCCCACGAATCCCAACATCGTGTACGTCGCGGCACTCGGTCAGGCCTGGTCGGCCAATCCCGAGCGCGGCCTCTACAAGACCACCGACGGCGGCCAGACGTGGCAGCTCGTCAAATTCATTTCCGATCGCGCTGGGTTCATCGACGTCGCGATGGATCCATCCAATCCCGAAGTCCTTTTCGCCGCGAGCTGGCAGCGCGTGCGCGGGCCCTACTTCCTGAACAGCGGCGGACCGGGCAGCGCGCTGTGGAAAACGACCGACGGCGGCAAGACGTGGACCGAAGTGCGCGGCGGCGGCCTGCCCGAAACGACCAAGGGCCGTATCGGCATCGCGATCGCAGCGTCGGACCCGAAAGTCATCTACCTGATGGTGGAAGCGGACACGACGGCGAACGCGAAACCGGCAGCTGGAAAAGCGGCACAGACCAGGCCCTCGGGGCTGTATCGCTCGCAGGACGGCGGAGCCACCTGGGAAAAGATGAACGGCAACGACGTGCGCCCCTTCTACTATTCCCAGGTGCGCGTCGATCCGAAGGACCCGAACCGGGTCTACTGGTCCTCGACGCCGCTCAACTTCTCCAGTGACGGCGGCAAGACGGTGGGCAACGCGACCGTCGGCATTCACGTCGATCATCACGCGATGTGGATCGACCCCAGCGATCCCAATCACATCGTCGTCGGCAACGACGGCGGCGTCGCCCAGACGTGGGACAAGGGCGGCAACTGGGAGTTCCTGAACACCTTCGCGATCGGGCAGCCGTACATCGTCAGCTACGACATGGCGTTCCCGTACGGCGTCTGCGCCGGCTATCAGGACAACGGCTCGTGGTGCGGTCCGTCACGGCGCCGCCAGGGCGACCTCACCAACGCCGACTGGACCACCGTGGGTGGCGGCGACGGCTTCTACACGGCGCAGGACCCGACCGACCCGAACACGATCTACGTCGAGTCGCAGGGCGGCAACATGTCGCGCCTGAATTTCGCGACCGGCGAGCGCGTGGCACTCCAGAAGCCCAACTACCGGCCGCGCTACACGATGTTCGAGGACTCGATCGTCATCGAGCGCCCCGACACGACGTGGCCGGAGACCGCGGCGCAGCACCGCCGCATCGCGGAGCTGCGGCTGCGCCAGCGCGCCGACTCTTCGGAGATCGATCTGCGCTGGAACTGGAACACGCCGTTCCTCATCTCGGCTCACAACCCGGAGATCTTCTACGCCGGCGCGAACAAGGTGATGAAGTCGACGCGCCGCGGCGAAGACCTCTATCCGATTTCGCCCGATCTCACGACCAGAGACTCGATGAAGATCCGAGTGAGCACGCGCACCACCGGCGGCATCACGCCCGACGTCACCGGCGCCGAGACGTTCTGCACGATCGTGTCGCTGTCGGAATCGCCGCTCCGGCCGGGCGTGTTGTACGCGGGCACGGACGACGGCAATGTCTGGCTCACGAAGAACGACGGCGGCACCTGGGAGAACGTCACCGGGCGGTTCCCGGGCGTCCCCGCGGGGACGTACGTGAGCCGTATCGAGCCCTCACGGTTCGACACGGCGACGTTCTACATCACCTTCGACAATCATCGCAACGGCGACTACGCGCCGTACGTGTACGTCACGACCGACTTCGGGAAGTCGTTCCGCTCACTCGCGAACAATCTTCCCAAAGGCAATGACGGGCCGGGCTACGTGCACGTGATCCGCGAGGACATCGCGAACCGCGACTTGCTGTTCGTCGGGACGGATGTCGGCGCCTACGTCTCGCTCGATCGCGGGGCCTCGTGGCAGCGCTTCATGAGCGGCTTGCCGACGGTTCCGGTGCACGATCTCAAGATTCATCCGCGCGAGCGCGACCTCATCGCCGCAACGCACGGCCGCGCGCTGTGGATCGTGAACATCGCGCCACTGGAGCAGCTCAACGACAGCGCGATTGCCGCGGCCGCGTATCTGTTCCAGCCGACGACGGCCTATCAGTACGGCCAGTCCCCGTTGGGCGGCGGCAGCCCGGGGCAGAAGGCCTTCCGCGCGCCGAGCCCGCAGTACGGCGCCGAGATCGTGTACCGGCTCGCCACCGGGAGCAGTGACCGGCGGGCGCGGACAACGATCGTGATTCGTGACGTGCGGGGCGACACGGTGCGCACGGTCCAGGGGCCCGCGGGTGCCGGCCTGCATCGCGTGTTCTGGAATTTCCAGGGCAAGAATCCGCCGCCTGTCGCACTCTCGCCCTCACAGAAGCGCGACAGCACGTGGCTCGTGTCGCGCATCAACGTCGTATTCGACTCGCTGACGAAGGCCGGCGGCAACGCGCAGCAGCTCGATCCGATCAAGGCCGCGCTGCTCGCCGGCGACGTCCAAGGCATCGCGCAGCGCTTTGGGTTTGGAGGCGGTGGCGGTGGTGGAGGCGGTGGCGGTGGCGGGGGCGGGGGTGGATCGCCGTTCA
>WNGE01009544.1_pt1 | contig 15849 bp, 11 predicted proteins | sample 5400651 | NCBI WGS metagenome assembly WNGE01 (sample SAMN13153370, study PRJNA577476) | soil metagenome | isolation source: 60 cm soil or saprolite under grassland replicate 2 | place: USA:California | collected 2016-06-15 | reverse complement strand
CCGCGCTCGCCAAAGGCGGCGATGTCGACCTCGGCGGTGCCACCGTGAACCTCCGCGTCGCGGACGAGATGCGCAGCGAATTCGAGGTGGAGCGAGGACCACGCACCGGCGGCCCCTAGCCGGGAGGCGTGCTCTAGGATGCCCCTGAATAACGCGCAGGCGACCTGATTTGCGACGCCCTGACCTGCGACGTTGCAGCCCGGCAAGGGCAAGAACGGTCCTTGTTCAGGGGCCTCCTAGGGAGCCTGGCCGCGTCTTGGGCTGTCCATCTGTGCCTCGTCCTCGAACGTGTATTCGGCTACGCTACCGGCATGCGGACGTGGGAAGCGCGCGACCCCGACTGCGGCCCGATCCAGGCGAGTCCCGCCGTTCCTCGTGCCACGATCGCCCGTTATTCTCGATAATGCTGATTTGCTTATTAAGGCAAACCTGCTACGCTCGGACCTATCTGAGGGGGAACTGAGCAGCGAGCCACCCGAAAGACCGTCGGGCGACCCCACCGCGTTACATCCCCGCGGACACCGCTCGACGACTGGAGACCAGCGGACCCCGACGTCCTGGCCAGCGGTAGGATGCCGCAACCATGCTGAGCCAGCACATCGAAGGCCGAGTCCTCAACCTTGTCGAACGCGTCCTGAACGGCGCGAGGATCGAGGACTTCCGGGTCGAATGCAAAGGGACATGGCCCTCGGCCGCCAAGGCCGCTCGCCAGATCGCAGGACACGCCAATGCGGCACGGGGGGAGCCGATCCTGTGGATCATCGGCCTCGACGAGGACAACAATCGAGTAACTGGTGCGTCCGAGGTGGAGCTGGCCGACTGGTGGGCGCAGGTCACCGCGGCCCATGACGAAGGGATCACACCCGGTCTCACCTCGCTGATCGTGCCGGTCAACCCCGAGCAGAGCGTGGTCGCGCTCTACATGACGACCGAGCGGGCTCCCTATGTCATCAAGCGGCAGGACGGGCAGGGTCCGTTCGAGCGTGAGGTGCCCTGGCGCGATGGGAACCGGACCCGCAGCGCGTATCGTCACGAGCTGCTGCGGCTGCTGATCGCTGCCGTCGCGCCGCCTGACGCGACCGTCGTGAACATGTCGCTGCGCATACACCATCGACCGGCCACCGAGGCCGAGTACGGTCATCCTGCCGTGCCTCAGCGTCTGGAACTCATCCTGTGGGGCGGGGTATTCTTCGGGCCGCCAGCCTCACCAGTGGCTGTCCTGCCCGCCCACCTCATGACCGGTCAGGCCGACTTCGCTCCCGACAAGCCTGGGGCGAGCCCACTGGAACCAGTGCCTATCACAATCGGATTCCGCCAGAGGACGGTCGGGGGAGTCCTGGGTCACGTGATTGAGCCCCATCCGCTTGGCGTGGACGTTCGTCTAGACGACGTCTATGTTGCCGGTCCTGGCACCCTCAACGTCGCAGGAACCGGACACGTCTCGATCGAGCAGCGGGCCGCGCTTCTCGACGTCCAACGGGTGGTTGTACACCTCACCCTCCCGCTAGCCGGAGGGGAGCGACCTGTCATCTTGGCGGCCGCCCTGGAACGAACAGCGGAAGAGCCTGGCGAGCTGGCGCGATGGGCGGACACGTAGCGCCATGTTGCTTCCGCCTGGTCGCATCCCCGCTGTACCGCACCACTACGGTCCGGACGCCGGTCGCGTGCCGCTCACTGCCGCAATACGCATGGTCACTACCGCCCGGTGGTCGCATCCGCGCATCAGTACCGCCGGAGGCGGTGGTCGCTGCCCCTGGTCGCATGGTCGCCCCGGCACTGTGCGCAGTGGTCGCATGGTCGCCCCGGCACTGTGCGCAGTGGTCGCATGGTCGCCCGGCACGGCCGCACCCTGGAGGCGCGAGCGTCGTGGTCGGCTACAGGAAGCTGTCGCCAGGCTGGCGGCGGCTGGTCGGGTGCAGCCAGCGCAGATGCTGGCGGCTGATCTGCCGACTGAGCCGGTCGCGGAGCTGCTCCCGGACGTAGGTCATCGCGGGCCGGGCGAGCGCGCGGGCCTCCTCGGCGCCCAGCCTGCCGAACTCCAAGCCCTTGACGTGCCCGCCGCGCCAGCGGTCCACCACGGCCAGCAGGGCGGCGTCGGGGCTGGTGCCGACCGCGGTCCAGGTCTGCTGTGGCCAGGCGCGCAGCTCGGCGGTGAGGTCGGCCAGGAACACCAGGTCCCGCGGCGTCCGGTCGGGATGGCCGGTCACCAGGTCGTACAGCACCTGGCCGTCTGGCTGGGGGATCTGCTCGTGCAGCAGGGCGGCCGGGGCGACCACCAGCACGCTGCCGGGCTCGGGTACGAGCTCGGCTAGGGGCTGGTCGAGCAGGATGGCCAGGTAGCAGTCGGCGACCCGGCCGGGCTGGAGCTGCTCGCCAAAGGCGTTAGGGCCAAGCCGCCGCACCTGTGCCGCTCCTCGGGTTCGACGATCCGAGCATCAGGCTACCCGGCCGCTGCGGCACCGTCCCCGAGGCGCCATTCGGCAGATGGGCAGTCGAGCGGGCTGCGTACAGACCATGAACCGCGAGGGCCTGGATTCTGGGTTCGACCATGATAATTGACGCTTAAAGTAATAGTGCTGGCGCTCCTACAGCTCACCACACGGCGGGCGGCGCTGGCTCAAGCCCGATGCTCACGCACGGCTCCGGCTGGGGCCGTGGGTCGATCGCTGGTTCATCGAGGTCTATAGATTTGATCAGTCCCGGCTCAATCTCAGGGCCAAACTGGACAGCTACAGCCACTACTGGCAAAGCGGGCGGGCGGGGGCCGGTGGGGGAGTGTGCCCGGGGTCCTGATGCTCGCGACCCACAAGGCCCGGCCCACTGCCTTAGCGGCTGCCGTGGCGGCACAGCCGGAACCGGCCCGGGTGCTCTTTCAGGTCGGCCACTACAGCGAGGCGGGAACGATTCTGTCAACCGCTCCCGAGCCTTTGGCGGTGTAGCTTCCGTTGACCACAACCGGTAGTAGCATCCAGGCGTGTGGCTTCTCGACGTGAAAGGGGCAGCGGTGGCTGTCAAAGTTGTGCACCTGTCTGACCTTACCGGCCGGCAGGGCGACGAGAGCGAATTCGCCGACCTGGAAGTACGGCACCCGGACTTTCGTGAGCCCATCCACCTTGAGGCCCTTCCGTCCGAGATCGAGAGCCTGCTCAAGTCCGCGGCTCGGGTGGTTCAGGTCGACTACCCGCGCCCGCCGACATCGTGAGCTTCATCGACGCTCACCGCGACCAGTTCGGGGTCGAGCCGATCTGCAAGGTGCTCAAGGTCGCCCCGTCGGTCTACTACGCCCACAAGAGCAGGCCGCCGTCAGCCCGTGCGGTGGCCGATGCGCAGCTCAAGGTGGAGGTCATGCGGGTCTACAAGGAGAACTTCGAGGTGTACGGCGCCGAGAAGATCTGGCGGCAGCTCGGCAGGGAAGGCATCCGGGTGGGCCGCGACCGGGTGGCCCGACTCATGCGCGCCTTGGGGATCTGTGGGGTGGTGCGCGGCAAGCCGCGGCGTACCACCATCCCCGCCGAGGCCGACCAGCGCCCCGCCGACCTGGTCAAGCGGGACTTCACTGCGCCGGCGCCCAACCGCCTGTGGGTCGCCGACCTGACCTACGTGCCCACCCGGGCGGGGTTCTGCTACGCCGCGTTCATCATCGACGCCTACAGCCGCGCCATCGTCGGCTGGCGGGTCGCCACCACCCTGCGGGCCAGCTTGGCCCTGGACGCCCTGGAGATGGCCATCTGGGCCCGCCAAGCGGCCGGCTTGGACGACCTGGTGCACCACTCCGACCGTGGGGTGCAGTACCTGAGTGTGCGCTACACCCAGCGCCTGGCCGACGAGGGTGCGGTGGCCTCGGTCGGCTCCAAGGGGGACTCCTACGACAACGCCCTGGCCGAGGCGGTCAACGGCCTGTACAAGGCCGAGCTGATCGGCCCCCGCGGCCCCTGGCGCACCGCCGGCCAGGTGGAACTGGCCACCCTGGAGTGGGTGCAGTGGTGGAACACCCGTCGCCTGCACGGCGCGCTCGACCACATCCCACCTGCAGAACACGAAACCCTGTACTACCGTCAACTCGAACAGTCCAAGGAGGTCGGGTAAACCGCAACCGTTCAGGCCTCCATCAAACCCAGGGCAGTTCAAGGCGACCGGTAGCAGCGACCAGCGGGGCGACCACCGGCGACCGGACCACCGCGACCGCGAACGCAACCACGACCACGAGCGCGCCATGTAGTCGGTTGTCGTGCGACCACTCGGACGACCACGCAAGCGACCATCGCGCCGGCATTCTGAGCCGGATCGCGGGTGGTCGCGGGGTGGTGGAACGCCGGCGGGCTACCGCAATTTGCGGATGGCGGCACCGCACTCGGCGGCTTCACTGCCGAGGGCGATCGTGCCAGACTGCCCGCTTGGCGTGAACTCCAGGCCAGCGCTGGCGGGTGGGCCGTGACCGAGTCCCGCGGTGCCTGGTGCTGGCCTGTGGAGGGCGCGGCGGCGAGGCAGTTCCCCCCTGTGCTCGTCGCCGGCCCACCACACCAGCGCGACGGTTGGCGCTGGGCGGCTACTGGATCGGCGCCTGGTCGGGGCGTTCGGTGTCGGTGTAGGTGAGGCGCTTTCCAGCGACACCACCGAGCCGGCCCCCGGCACCAATCGGAACCCCACCCGGTCCATCAGCGCCCGCATCAAGACCAGTCCGCCGCCGTGCTCGGCATTGCTGTTCGGATGGCTGGGGGGCGGCCCCCAGCCGAAGGCGCCGGCAAGGCGACGGCCGACCTCGCTGCTGCACAGCGCGTCCTCCCCGTCTGCGACCGTCGTTGGCGTGCTGGGCTTCTTACCCACCACCGGTCTGAGCAACCAGAGGGACGCGCCCTGCGTGTGTCTGTGAGACTGGCCGAATCCCGACGCAGGACGCGAGCCACATGAGCCCGACTTGCTCGCGGTCGTCGCGGCCCTGAATGCGCTCGGGGAGCTGCTCGCTGCCGATGCCGGCCGCGGTCATGCATAGTGCGGCGGGAGGTCAAACCGGCGCCACGATCCGCCCCATCCCCCGAAAGGGCGTCGACAGCCCACATCCACGTCGATGCAGCAGCGCCCGCGCCATACCCCGCCGCATGCGCTTCCTACCCCGCCGCGCTGGGCGGAAACCCACTGCCTGTCGCAAACGTTCACCAGCGCTCCGGACCTGGTCGCCTGCCCGCGACCAGGGGCCAGAGGTAACGCCGACGGGCGTAGCTCCGCTTTTCAGGCCAGATGCACCCGACCGCTCGACACACGCCGGCTGCGGGAAATCCCGAGGCCAGGTTGCGGCATCACCAAGCGTGATAGGCGGCCCAGGTCATGCGCCGTCGAGACGGTGCCGGTGGATCGCAGGCGATGACGATGGGGCAAGACCAGATCCGACAGGCTCTTGGGCTGGTCCGATCAGCGTTGCAGGAGGTCCGCGTCCAGATCCAGCGGACCGCGGTCGAGCACGACCTGATGGCGGCCTGGTATGCCAAACACCACGACGAGGCGGCAGCCTCGATGGAGCGGCGCGCAGCCGCCATGCAGCGCCGGCGCCTGGCCGACCTGGATGCCGCGCTCCAAGCCCTGGAGGAGGCGGTCTCCGGCACGCTCGACCAGGACTCCTGACCTCCTCAACTACGCGACGTTTGGCGCCGAAATCGGTTGTCGAACGGCGGTCGATACGTGACGGGTCGGGAAGCGCCGGATGCTCTCCTCTGGAGCCAACCCAGGCCCGCCCTGGCGGGCGCGCGTTGATCCAGCAAGGAAGTCGTAACTCCTCCAGCCGCCCTCCGCCAACCGCGCTGCTCGACGGGCGCATGCGGAACCGGCCGACTGGTGGCGCGGTTGACGCTTACCAAGCTGTCGCGAAAACGAGCCCGCGATGGCAGTGTCGATTGCCACCGAAGGCGGCGCGAGCCAGGCGCGAGCCGAAGGTCGGCCAACGGCGCGGCACGCGCGAGCACCGATCACGACAGACAACACCAGCCGCCGACGCAGGCGTGTGGCGCCGCTTCTATCGGGCCGTAGTCGGCATCACTTTTGGGGCTCTATTAACGTAAAGACTTCCGCTCGTTCCGGTGACAGGCACGAACATGCCCCTGCCGCTCATTGGGCTGCACGGCTTCGTTATTGTCACCGCAAGCGCGAGCTTCCGAAATTCAACTACCCTCTCAGCCACTAGCGGCCGGCTGGCGCCATGGTGATGCCGGTCCGCCAGCCCACGGTCACTCCAGGCATAGGTTCGTCCCTGAACACGGGACGCCCCGGGTGAGTGGCCCGGGGGTCCCGTTGCTTGCCGGTGTCTAGCCGACCTGGTGGGGATGCTGGAAGGTGGCCTGCGCCGTGGTCGGCGGCGTCTCTGCTCCGAAGTCGCCGAACAGGATGATGCGCACCGGTGCGGTGACGTTGGCGCCGACGTGGTTCTTGATTCGAATCAGCGTGGTGGTGCTGCGCAGCTGGCACATCACCTGGGCGGGGATCTGCGGGGTGCCGCCCTGGGGGTTGCTACCTGAGCAGACGACCGCCTGCAGGCCGATGTCGGTCCCGCCGCCCAGGACAACGTACCCGTTGGCGTCGGGGTCGACGACGACGGAGGCGCTCAGGATAACGTCGCCGGTGACGGTTTGGGCGCCGGCCAGCCGAGGCCGAACCGCCAGCGCAGCCAGCGCCAGGGCCAGGGCCAGCAGCACCGCCGCGGCCGGAAGTGTGCCGCGACGCAGGGTGGTGGACATGTGGTTGCCCCTTTCGTGGAGACGGAAGAACTACCGCAGGATAACGATCGAGCTGAAAGTAGCAATAGGACACCAATCAGTGATTCTGCGTAGGCTGTGGGACGGGAGAACGGACGTTGTGGAGTAAGCGCGCCCGGTCATATGGTGCTGGAGTGGGCTAGGCCCCGGGACTCCCGAGGGGGCCCTTGCCAACAAGGCAGGTGGTCCCCGTGGGCCGGCCTCACCCTGCACGGCAGCTGGTACCGCAGCCGCGAAGCCTGCGCGCCGTTCGTCCTCACCGGTGTGACCTCGACGTGCCTCAAGTAGCGGTTCGCAGCGGTGGCCGACGGTCAACAGCAGTCAGCCATTGGGCCGCTGAGCTTTGTGAAACAGCCTGGTACAAGTCAACCAATCCACGGTCGAAAGACTGTGGACCGCGAGAGTGCCCGGGAGCAGTCGGAGGGGGAAAGCCATGAGAGTCCGTCGATGGGCAGTCTTGCTTCTGAGCCTTGGATGACCTCTGGGAAGGGCCATCTACCCCCGTTGTGCGGTCCTTGTGTCAGAAACTTGCGCCTTGCAGACGAGCCATGATATGGCTCTACCATATTGCGCGGGGGACAGAATCCGCCTAGTTGGACCGATCTGCAGTTGGGGCGTATCTTGAGTAGTGATTCCGAGGAGGCATGGCGGCTCTGGCTCGCGACGCCTTGGTACGTTGCGCTATGGTTTGTGGTCGGCGTTGTTCAGGCGCGATACGCTGCGACCTGGCTAGTTGGTTCTCGCAATGCCTTGCAGACGATCCTGCAAACATTGCCGGCAACCCTGATTGCTCTTTTCGTCCTCGCGTTTACTACGCTCTTTGTGGCAGTACAGCAAGTCGTGAATGTCTTTAGTAGTCGTGCACCTCTGATATTGGCCGAGGATGTTCGGGTGCGGCGGATTGTTGCGAGAACTGTAATAATTACGGTGGCTGCCCTATTGGTAGGTGGTCAGGTTACTGATGTCAGACGGCCGCCTCATCACGTTACTGCGGCCGTCGCCACGCTACTTCTTGCTGCGGTCTTGCTTGTCTACTCTTATGGTCGGTTCGCAACAATGCTGATTTCGGAGTACAGCGCTCCCCGTGCCTTCATCAGCCGGGTGACCAGACCTGTACTTCCCTATCTTGACAATGATCGGCCGCGAGTGGGCATGGTGGTGTTGCGCATCCCGCTACTTGGTCAGGCGTTGCGTTGTAGCTATTCACCAAGGGTGGATGGGTGTTGCCACAGGTCAGCGGTGACGCTCACCCGGCCGCGCGCCGGCAGGCGACGGTGAAGGAAACCCCGGCGTGGTGAGGCCGCCAGTCAGCCAGCGGGGCCGAGAGCCGGCGGCAGCCACGGCCCGCTGGCAAACAACTGGCGCAGCGCCTCCAGCGTGTCCAGTCCCCACTTGGCAGCGGTGGACAGGTATGAGTGCACCACGGCGAAGTCGGCCAGTCCTTCCAGGGTGCGCCAGCACCCACCCGAGGCGCGCTGCTGCACCTTGACCGGTCGAATGTCCCGTTCTGCCTGGTTGTTCGTGAACGCCACGGCAAGGTCGGTCACAAACCGTAGGATCATGTCCTCGTGCGCGACAAACCGGCGGGCCAGCCGCAACCCGTCCTTGGCAGCCTGGGTGCGGCGCCGCTGGTTGGCCACCACGCCCGTGGCGGCCGCCCCCCGATACCAGGCGACGATCTCAGCCAGCGTGGCCGCATCCAACGCCTGAGCGCCGGCCGCCCGCGCCGCGCCGGCGGCCCGGTTGGCAAACACCAGCAGGTCGGCCATGGACCCCGCCCACGCCTGCCCGGTGGGGTCGGCCTGCCACACCGCCCGCAGGTCCCGCAGGCTGTGCGCCCCACACCAGGCGTGCAGCGCCCCAGCAAGGTGCGCATACCCCGCGTAGCCGTCGCGGACCAACGTGCCGGTGTAGCCGCCCAGCACCCCGCCAGCGTCGATGTCGGTGGCGGCTCGCCCGCCGACGTGCAGGTGGGTCAGGAACCCGGTGCACGCCACGTGCACGTACGCCAACCCGCCGGCGGCCCGCCCTGGGGTCTCGTCCACATGCAGCACCCCTGCCTGCCCAAGCAGCTCGCGGACGCGTTCCATGAACGGCCCCAGCCGAGCGGCGGCCTCGCCCCGCACCCCGGCCACAAACCCCACCGAACAGCCCACGCCCAGCAGGTCCCAAAGCAGCCTGGCCGCCCGGCCCACCGGCACGTGGTTGGCCACGGTGAGGTTGGCGGCATGGGCCAACACCCCCGGCCCGTACTGGACCCGCCCGCTCACCCCGGCCGGCGCCTGCCCGACGGTGGTCGCCCCACAGACCGGGCAGACCCGGGCCTGGACCAGGTAGGCGGTCACCACCGGGCGCGGCGGCGGTGGCACCTCGAACACCTGCCGCGCCTGCTCGGCGGCCACCGGCACCCCAGCAAGCTCGCCCCCGCACCCGGCGCACCGGTGGGGGGCGCACACCACGGTGCGGTCCGGGTCGCCGACCTGGGCCAAGGTGACGCCCGGCGCGCCGGGCTGCTTGCCGGGCCTGCGCCCCGACCTGCCCCGCAGCGACCGGTCCCTCGGCTTGCGCGGCGTCTTGGTGTAGGGGCTGTCGGAGCTGGGCGGCTTGCTGGAGTTGGACGAGTCCCGGGCTGCCTTGTGCTCCAACTGGGCGACCCGGTCAGTAAGGCTGGCGATCTGCGCATCCGCTGCCGCCACCTGCGACCGCAGCTGAGCGATCAGCATGTCCCGTGCCGCCAGCTCGGCCTGGTGCAGCTCGGCTTGGGTAGCGATCACCGTCCGCAGCTGGGTGTTGACCGCACGCTGCCGCCCCGCCGCCGCGCGCAACTCCTCCACCGACAAGCTGGCCAGGTCACGCGGCGGCTCGGACATGCCCGAGATGATCGGCACGTCCGCAGCCGAAGGTCAACTCGGTCAGCTCACGACATCCGGTCGTCCTGTCGAAGGTCACCGCGACCGCGGTCACCCTCGCTGAATAGCTACGTTGCGTTATGCCCTCCGACGTGATGACTCCGAGGGTGTGAGCACCGCGTTAGAAGGTTTGCTGAACCTTCAGGCAGCGTACATTAAGGCAGCCCAGTCACATCCTGAAGTCCGTTATTGGGCATATGAAGGTAGCCCGCCCGTGGAAGGGTGGATTGGAGGAGAGCTGTGTCGCGTCTTGGTTGCTGCAAGCGAGGAGGCCCTGCGCCTTCAGATCCCTCAATCTGACGTTGATCTAATCCCCTATCAGGTGTCGGCTCCAGGAGCGCCCCTGCTCACGAGATTTCTTTCAAAGACAGCACCCGGATTGGCTGCTTGTGAGCGCACGGCAGAGCAACAGAACCTAGAAGATGTTGCGGTTCTAGCACTTGCTTGTTGGGCGGTTGCTACCGTCTATCCTCACTTTCAAATTGGCGTGACGCATCCGCTATTTGAGGAGAGCCTTGAAAACTTCGGTTCACGACCAGCTTGGGATCTTGCCATTGCGAAGGTGAAGGAGCAGCGCTGGCGACATCAATGGGCTAACCAGTTAGGAAACGATGCCCTCGACTTTCTGCCGCGGGTCCTGGATATAGCACGTAGCCAGCTACCGGGATCAACGAATCAGAGTGGACAATCTCTTGTCGAGCATAAGCAAGCCGCATATAGCAAGTGGCTCGAAGTCGTCCAAGGTTTGGCCTCTTCGACAGGGAGAGATTGGAGTTTTGAGAAGTTCAAGACCGATATCGACACTGCGATGGCCGCGCTTGGACTCGTCGCTTCTCCCGAAGTCCGCGCCGCCGTGCAGAGCTACATCGACCACCTGGGCGAAGGTATGAGCGCCATCTTTGCAGCAACGGCGGGCATAAGCGACCCCGAGGAGCAAAAAAGAATCGCCACAGCACGCCTCGACGCTGCTATGAAAGAACACCTCGATCGCGTTATCGGCGCTATGCGTAGCGACCTTGGCTCCGACGTGGAAGCATAAGGGTGTCGTCCAATGTAGTTTGTCCGGTCTCATGACTCGGGTAGCCGTCAATATCCCGGGGCAGCAACAGGCCCCGACGTTCGCGTCGGGGCCTGCGGCCAGCCAAGGATGCTCAGCGTTCGTCGCGCTCGTCACGCTCCTGCCGGTCACGGTCAGGGTAGGTCGGCTCGATCCAGTCGGCCGGACGCCACTCCTGAGCATGCGCGGCGCGGTCGGCCATGCCGCCGAGATCGTCGGCGGCGAGCTTGTCCTTGAAAGACGGCTCGTCGTGGCGGCCATCGTGACGGTTGTGCCGCTCGGACGTGCCCGGCTCATCCGGCCCGAACAGGTCAGGCGGGCAGCCCGGATCGTCATAGGCCAACGCGCGCTGCTCCAGCTCGGCCCGGTCGGCTTCGGCTTCCTCACCGAGCGCACGCACCGAGTCTTGTAGCCGCGCTCGGGTGGTCGGGTCTGCCGCCCGCGGCGTGACGCCTGCTTGCCAGCGGTACCGGTCGACCACATCGGGCGGCCCTGCCTGGAGGTGGTTGCGCGCCGCGCGACGGTCAGCCGCCCACTCACGCAGCGACCGGCGTCGGCCCTCACCCGGCCCTGGCGTGCCGGCCGGGGGCAGCAGCTTGTCGGAGTCGGGCAGCCGCTGGTTCAGCTCGATCATCAGCACGCCCGGCCGGGTCCGGGGTAGCTCGCTGAGCAGGCTTCCTAGCTCCGAGACGGGCAGGGCGTCGAGGTAGCGGACCAGGTCGGCGCGGAATTGGCCCTCGGGTGGCTCCGGGCCGATCCGCTCACCGGGGTAGAAGGGGTCAGTGGGCATCGGGGAACACCTCCCGTTCGTCGCGGTGGGGATGGTGGGGGCGGCTGGACCGCACCGCCCGGCCGGCTTGGGCCTGGGCCTGCCGCTCGGCACGCTCGGCCTGCCGTCTGGCCGGACGGTCGCCTCGTTCGGACGCCAACCGCTGTGCGCGTGCCGCACGACGCTGCACCGCCCACGTGCGGGCGCCCGCCCTGGCCGCGCGGCTTTCGGCGTTCATCTCGCCGACCGCGCCAGCGCCGAGCGTGGCGATCTCCTCGGCGCGGCGAACCCGTTGCGCCAGCTCGGCATCAGAGCGTGCCCTGACGGGGATCACGCCCTGGTTGAGCGTGACGAACGCCGGGTCCAGCCGGGCGGCCGGCTGGGCGTTGTGGCCCGGCTTGGCCGCCCGCGAGGTGTCGGGCATGCCGAGGTCGAACCGCTGCCAGCCGGCCAGCAGCGCCGGACGGCTGGAGCCCAATGCCCGTGCGGCCCCCTTGATGCTGCCGAGCTGGGTGGCCAGCCGGAACGCCCGCTCGGCCTGCTCGCGGTCGTGCGCGAACACCGACCGCCGCGCGCGGCCTGGATACTCCAGACCCCAGTGCGCCCATGCCTTGGCCAGGGTGGACGGGGCGGTGCCGAGCTGGGTGGCGGCCTGCTGCGGCCCGACCTGCTCGGCCAGCCGGTGTGCCTGCTCGGCCAGCTCGCGGTCACGTCGCCAGGGGCTGGCCTGCGTCGGCTGGTTGTCCCGCAGCCCGGTCCGCTCGTGCGGCTTGGTCCCGCCGAAGATCCCGTGGTCCTCCCCGCGGCTTGCAGCGCTCTTGACGGCCAGGTCCAGGCAGTCGGCCTTGACCTGGCAGCCAGCGCAGACCTGTTTGGCGGCCTGCGCCTTTGCCTGCTGGCCGCGCTCGGGGAAGAACAGCTCGGGGTCCTGGTCCCGGCAGGCGGCCCGCTCCAGCCAGCTCACCCCCTCACCTGCCGGGGCCGGCGTGTCCGCGCGAACCGGCGCTGAGGGTGCCGCGGTCGGGCTGGTGCGGTGGGTGGCGCGTAGCTCCCGCATCACCCGGGAGGCGTAGTCGGGTGAGGTGTGCAGCTCGGCGGCCAGGTCCCGGCTGTTGACCCAGCGGCCTCCCTCCAGCTCGCGGGCCTTCCATAGCGCTTCGATCCGCTCTCTGGTGGTAGGCGTGGCGCCAGCGCGCAGCGTCGCCAGGGTGTTGGCCACGTACGCGCGGCTGGTGCCAAGCTCGCGGGCGACCTCGGCGGGGTCCAGGTGCTGGGTGCCGTGCAGCTCGTGGCGGCGCCACAGCAGCTCGATGTTGTCGGCCAGCGAGGCGGTCGGCAACGGCCGGCTGGTGGCGGCTGGGGCGGGGCTGCCGGAGCGGAACCGCTCGGCCAGGGCCGCGAGCTGGTCGGCGTGGACCCGGCCGTGGTCTTCGGGCACGGCCCGCAGGCTGGCGAGGGTCGGGTCGTGGTCGCGGACCTCACGCAGCGACCGCAGCCACTGGCGCGCCACCGTGGCTGTGGTGCCAAGCTGGGCCGCCAGCGCGGCCGGGTCCAGCCGCTGGCCGGCGCGCAGCTCCCGCGCCAGGTATGCGTCCGTGATGCGGTCGCGGACCAGCCGGCCGCGCAGGACGGCCAGGTCCGGGTCGCGCTGCCACTGCGCACGTAGGACCCGTAGCAGGTCGCCGGCCAGCCGTGGGTTCACGCTGACCTCGGCCGCCAGCGCGGCGGGGTCGACCTGGTGGCCGGCGTCGACCTCGCGCGCCAGCCAGGTGTAGGCGATCCGCTCCCACGCCGGCCGCGGGTCCACCGGCGGTGCAGCAGCCTCTTGGGCCGTTCGGGGATCGCGCTCAGCGGTCATCGTGCGCCCCCCTCCCGCTCGGCCCGCGGCCGACCGCCACCGCCAAGGCGGCGGTTGAGCCGCTCTGTCCACGACACCCGCTGCCCACCCGTGGCGGCCCGTTCGGCGCGTTGGCGGGCGCGCCGGGTGGCGTGTTCGCGGCGCTGCTCGCCGCGGCGGAGCTGCCGCTCGGCGCGGTCCTCCAGCCGCTGGCGGCGGCGCCGCTCGCCAGGGGTGTAGAAGGGGCGGAGCCGGATCGGGGTTGGGCGCAGGTGCCCGTACAGCAGCACCCCCTCCCCCGGCCGCAGCCGCCGCAGGTCCTCCACCGGCAGCAGCGGCCGGTACAGGGATGACTCGTTCAGCGAGTGCCTGCCGTCGGAGCCCATCGAGCGGGACTGCTCGACCTGCTGACGCTCGCCGATCAGCCGCGACCCCAGCTCCAGCGCCGACAGGTCCGCCAGGCCGGACAGGAACAGCTTGGCGCGGTGGTTGTTGAGGATGGTGGAGGCTTTGGCGCCGTAGCGGGCCTCCAGCTGGCTCTTGTCATGCCAGACGGTCACCAGCTGGATGCCCTGCCCTCTGGCGGTGGTGGCCAGCACGTCCAGGTCTGACAGCGCGGCGCAGTTGCCGGCCTCGTCCAGGAATAGCCCCAGGCGAGGGTCCAGCAGCCCGTCCGGGCTTCTGGCGGCCCGCTCCTGGGCGGCGGCGACCACCTGTTGGGTGATCGTCTCGAACAGCGGGCGCAGCAGCCGCTGCTGGTGGGCCGGGGCGTACAGGTAGATGGTGTTGTCGCCGCGCAGGAAGTAGTCCAGGTCCAGGTTGTGGCCCTCGGTCCAGGCGGCGACCCGCTCGTTGCCGTAGACGTGCAACATCTCCTCGGCGGTCGCATACAGCGAGTCCCACGCCCGGTCGGTGCGGCCCTGCGAGGAGGCCCACGCATCGGCGGCGGCCGGAACGCCGGTGGTCTGGAGGATGTCGCCGATCTCGTCGCTCTTGGGATCGACGCCCTCGCGCGTGTCCAGCCAGTGCAGGACGTCGCGCATGGTCAGGCCCTTGACCGCGGCGGCGAACAGGATCGGCGCCAGGAACTTGACGCCCATCGTCTTCCAGAAGCGATGCTCGGGCCGCTGTTCCTCGGTGGGGGTCTGCTCGATCGCGTTGGCCAGCATCACCGCCATCTGCTGCGCCCCTGCCCAGGTGCCGCACGAGGCCAGCGGGGTCCACTGCGCCGCCGGCTCGCCCGAGGCGCCCAGCGGGTCGATGATCGTGACCTCGCCCTTGCGGGCACGCTGCGCCATCGTGGCCCTGAGCACGTCGGGTTTGACGCTGGTGGCCAGCAGCGGGCCTTGCCAGTCCAGGATGCCGGGCACCAGCAGCCCCGAGGTCTTGTAGGAGCCGGTCGGGCCGAACACCAGGACCGAATGGCAGTCCTCGCTGGCCAGCAACCGCCCGCCCACGCCCAGGCCCGCAACGAGGCTGGTCCGCCCGACGATCACCCGGCCGGGCTGGGGACGGCGCACGAACAGCATGCGCAGCTCCCGCCCGCCGGCCCACACCGACCCCTGCCGGCTGCCGCGCCGATGCTCACGGCCTGGCCGATGGCCGGGCGCCCGCCCAGGCAGGAACCGCGTCGCCGCCCGGACAGAGGCGGCGGTCCCGCCGGCGACGCCGCCGACCACCGTGCCCACCGAGGCGTACATGCCGACCGGGCTAGGCAACGCAGGCCGCACGTCCGCGGGCCAGGCCATCGCCGGGTCGCTCCAGGTGTGCGGCAGGTGCCACATGATCGCGGCCACGTCGGCGGGGGACACGTGCATCCAGGTGTGCCCGAACGCCAGACCGGCAAGCTGGCCCGACGCCCACACCAGCACACCAGCCGCCCCGGTGGTGGCCAGGCCGTAGCCGATCAGCCGCTCTTCGGTCCCCCCCATCGGCGGTTCGGGCGTGTGCCGTCCGTTGGGAGGCACCGGAGGCCGAGGGTCACGCCACATCCGAGGCACCTCCCTCCGGAGGCTCGATCGTGCTCCTGCGCCGACTCCGCTCGGCCTCCACCAACACGCGGTATTCAGTGCTGTAGGTGGAAATCAGGTGCGCGATAGCCGCACGCCGGCATGCGCCAGTGAAACGCGACGCCTTGTTGTGGCAGCTCTTACAGATCGAACGCGGATTCTTGTAGAAGGAGCTGGACGGCTTCTCTTCGCCGCAGCGAGAACAGGTCTTCCGCGCCGGGCCCATCGGGCGGCGCAGCAACGTTGATACGCTGATCACGCATCTCGGGGCGACTCCCTCGTGGTGTGTTGTGTGGGCCTGGGCGCGTCTGGCAACGCGCCCAGGCCGCTGCCTACCGGGGCCGACCGTTGGCTTCATCACCCCCTCGGGCGGCCGGCTTGCGGGTTCGACGGGTCTTAGTGCCTGTTTCTGAACTTGTTCATGCTGCTCGTGGGAGGGCTGGGGTTGGGGTGCGGGCGGGATGGTGGCGGCGTGCCAGACGGCGGGTCATGACGGTGGTCATCGCCCAGGTGACCATGGCCCGGTGG
>WNGE01017715.1_pt1 | contig 15851 bp, 10 predicted proteins | sample 5400651 | NCBI WGS metagenome assembly WNGE01 (sample SAMN13153370, study PRJNA577476) | soil metagenome | isolation source: 60 cm soil or saprolite under grassland replicate 2 | place: USA:California | collected 2016-06-15 | reverse complement strand
ACCTGCTCCGCGTCTGGACCGCCGTCGATCAGGATCGAGGCTCCCGCCGGCGAACGGATCAGGGCGGCGTCGCCTTGGCCCACGTCGAAGAACGTGACGGTGAAGGCCCCGGGAGGGCCCGCCCCGAGAGCATGCCAGAACAGCAGGACGGGCAGGAGCGCCGCCACCACCGCCTTGCCCCGGCGGGGGACCCGGCGCCCCGACCGGAGCCACCATCCGGCGGCGGCCACACCGGCGATCCCCAGGCACAGCTCGAGGAGGCTTCCGCCTGAAGAGGTGACCGACGGAAGCGGCGACCGGGCCAGGCGGTCGGCCAGCCCCTCGAGGTAGCGGAGGGGGACCTCAGCCGCGAGGGCGACGGCCCGGCCCGCCGCGGACGAGACGATACCGACCGCAGCGGCCACGAGCCCGAGGACCATGCCTGGCCCCACGGCCGGGAAGGCCAGCAGGTTCGCCGGCAGCGTCACGGTCGGCACCGCCCCGAAGTGGTAGAGGATCAGCGGCGTCACGCCGGCCTGCGCGCCCAACGTGGTCCCCGCCGCCAGAGCCAGGGCATTCGGCAGGAACCCGAGCCGCTGCGCCAGCGGGCCGGCCAGCAGGGCCATCCCGGCCGTCGCGGCCACCGAGAGCTGGAACCCGATCGAGTAGACGAGGGTGGGGTTCACCCCCAGTAGGATCAGCACGGCACCGCCCACGATGGCGGGAGGGCTCCGGGGGCGGCCGAGGAAGATCCCCAGCATCGCCAGCCCGGACATGACCGCCGCCCGCAGCACCGACGGCTCCGCGCGGGTCAGCACGACGAAGAAGGCCACCGCCCCCACGCCCACGGCGAATCGCGCCCGCCGCCCCAATCGGAGCAGCATGGCCAGGGCCATGATCGGAGCGAGGAACATCGCCACGTTCTCTCCCGACACCGCCGTGAGGTGGGAGAGCCCGGTCGCTCGGAAGGCCTCCTCGACACGGGGATCGAGCCTCGAGGTGTCGCCGAGGGCGAGCCCCATCATCAGCCCCGCTTCCTTGGCGTCGAACACCCGCTGCAGCGACCGCCTGAGCCCCGATCGCAGCGCCTCCGCCGTCCGGACGAAGGCGCTCCCGGGCGGGTCCCGCACCACCAGGCGGTCGACCTGGAGGCTGGCCGGGTACCCGCGATGGAACAGGTAGACGCCGAACGAGCCCTGCGGGAGCTCCAGGGTCCCGAACGCGGTCACCCGGGTGCCCGTGGAGACCTTCGGTTCGGCGCCCCGGCCCTCGAGCCAGACCGGATCGTGAAGCCGGTATGCCCCCGCCGAGACGAACACGGTGGGCGCCACCACGTCCGGCCGGATGGACGCGGTCCAACCGAGGGGGCCGGACTCCGGATCGGACGACAGGGCCCCGTCGATCCTGACGAGATGACCGGCCAGGCCGGTGAGCGGCGAGCCCCTGACGCGGGCCTCCCTGATCGCGGCCCACCCCCAGCCGATCAGACAGAACGAAACCGCGACGCACGGCCACACGGGCCAGGCGGCGCCGGCCGGGCTCCTCCGCCGCCACCACGCCACAAGGCCGGCCAGCCCGAGGAGGCCCAACCCGAGGGCGCCGAACCCCAGGGCGGCGCCCGGATCGGGAGCCACGCCCGCCAGCAGGATGCCGATCCACAGGCAGCCCGCCGCCGCTGCGAGGAACCACACGGCCACGGCTCAGACCGTGATGTAGGGCTTGAGGTCGGCGAACCGCTTGTCCCCGATCCCCGACACGTTCATCAGGTCTTCGATCGTCCGGAAGGGGCCGTGCTGCTCGCGGTAGTCGATGATCCGCTGGCCCAGCACCTCCCCGATCCCCGAGAGGGTCTCCAGCTCGTCGAGCGTGGCCGTGTTCAGGTTGACCAGCTGACCGGCCTCACCCCCCGAACCGGTCGAGCCCGTCCCGGACGTGACGCCCGAGCTGGATGGGCCCGAACCGGAAGCCCCGCGCCGCCCCACGATGATCTGCTCGCCATCAGTCAGGAGGGCGGCCAGGTTGATGCTCTGAAGGTCCGCCTTCTCCTTGGCCCCGCCGGCTCGGTGGATGGCATCGATCACCCGGTCGCCCTGGTGGAATCGAAACACTCCGGGGTGGCGGACCCACCCGGCCACGTCGACCACGACCTCGGCGGGGGACGGGGTCGCCGCTGGCGTGGGGCCGGCGACCGGTCCGGTCGCGAACGCAGGATGCGAGACGGTCGAGATCTGGACCCGGCTGGGGAGGGACCGCACGTACCAGAAGACCGCCCCGGCCACGACCAGCATCGCGATCAGGAGCAAGCCGGCCAGCTCGCGCCGGTCCATCTGCCCCAGCCGCTCTTCGATGCGCTCCTTGATCACCCCGATCCGTCTCCCCACCCGAGAACGACGCCGGCGCGCCACCACGGAACGGACGCGGCCGTGCGAGGGAGAGGAAAGGGGAAGGCTGTGCCCGGCACCCTAGCGGCCGGCCGCTGGGACGTCAGTGACTCTCGTCACGGTCGAGCCGATTTGGCGGGAGTTCTTCCGCGATCGGCCGGTCGCGCCGCCCGGTGGACCCTCCGGTCAGGGCCGGGTGACCACGTTCAGCAGCATCGGGGCGCCCGGCCGGGCGGCCCCCTGGAACACCCGCTCGATCCGCCGGCCCTCGAGGTGACGCCTGACCTTCTCGGAGGAGAACGCCAGCTCCCGGCTCGCCTCCGGGTCGAGATCGGCCGGCACGGTGAGCCGGTCCCGGACCTTCCCGTCGACCTGCACCACCAGCACGACCTCTTCCGCCCTGGCCAGGGTCGGGTCGAACGTGGGCCACGGCGCCAGATGCACGCTCTCGGCGTGCCCCAGCGCCTCGCGCCACAGCTCCTCCGCGACGTGCGGCGCCATGGGGGCGAGCATCAGCACCAGGGCCTCGGCGGCCTCGCGAAGGTCCTCGGCTGAACCGCCCGCGTCCAAATGACGCGGCAGCTCCGAGGTGAGCGTCATCAGCTTGGCCACCGAGACGTTGAACTTGAACCGCCGGAAGTCGTCGGTCGCTCCCGCGATGGTTCGGTGGGTCAGGCGGCGGATGCTCCCCTCCGGCGCGGATCGATCGCCGGCCCGGGATTCGACCCCTCCCCCCGAGACCTCCAGGCGTTCCCCCACTGCCCACACCGCCCTCCACACGCGGCCCAGCCATTTGCTGATGCCGGCCGGCGAGACCGTCGCCCAGTCGACGTCGTCCTCCACCGGGCCGGCGAACAGCATGGAGATCCGCATGACGTCGGCCCCGTGCTTCGCCAGCTCCTCGGCGAACTCGACGAGGTTCCCCCGGCTCTTGCTCATGGCCGAGCCCTCCATGATCACCATGCCCTGGTTCAGCAGGCGCTTGAACGGCTCGGTGAACGACACCAGCCCGAGATCGTGGAGGGCTTTGGTGAAGAACCGCGCGTACAGCAGATGCAGCACCGCGTGGTTGATCCCCCCCGTGTATTGGTCCACCGGCATCCAACGCTCGACGTCCTCGGATCGGAACGGTGCCTCGGACGCGGTCGGGGAGCAGAACCGGAGCATGTACCAGGACGAGTCGACGAAGGTGTCCATGGTGTCCGTCTCGCGCCGGGCCGGACCTCCGCACGAAGGACAGGGCACGTTCACGAACGGCTCGTGCTTCGCCAGCGGCGATTCGCCGCTCGGGGAGAAGTCGACGTCGTCGGGGAGCAGCACCGGCAGTTCCTCGTCCGGGACCGGCACCTCGCCGCAGGACGGACAATGGACGATCGGGATCGGCGCCCCCCAGTACCGCTGCCGGGAGATCAGCCAGTCCCGGAGCCGGTAGGACACCGCCGCCCGGCCCAGCCCCTGCTCCTCGAGCCATGCCGTGACCCGCCCGATCGACTCGGGCGACGGCGTCCCGTCGAACAGGCCCGACCGCACCATCACCCCTTCGTGGGGATAGGCCTCCGTCATGGCATCGGGGTCGAGATCGCCCGCGCCGGGCGGCCGGATCACCACCCGCACCTCCAGCCCGTGCTGGCGGGCGAACTCGAAGTCCCGCTGGTCGTGGCCGGGCACGCCCATGACCGCCCCGGTCCCGTACTCCATCAGGACGTAGGGGGCGACGAAGCACGGAACCTTCTCCCCGTTAACCGGGTTCACGGCGTGCACGCCGAGGGGCAGGCCCTCCCGGGTTCCCGCCTGGTCGCGCTCGGACAGCGGCGTTCGCTGCAGCCGGTCCTGGAGCTCCTTCACCCGCTCGGCGGTGCCGCCCGCCTCCGCCAGGGCCGGCAGCAGCGGGTGCTCGGGGGCGAACACGAAGAACGTCACCCCCCACAGCGTGTCCGGCCGGGTGGTGAACACGGTGACCCGGTCCCCCGTCTCGGCGATCTCGAACTCGACCTCCGCCCCCTCCGAGCGGCCGATCCAGTTCCGTTGCATCGCCAGCACACGCTCCGACCAACCCCCTTCGAGCTGGGCCATGTCGTCGAGCAGCCGGTCCGCGTAGGCCGTGATCTTGAAGAACCACTGGGTGAGGTCCTTCCGCACCACCGGCGTGCCGCACCGCTCGCACCGCCCGTTCACCACCTGCTCGTTCGCCAGGACGGTCTGGTCCTTGGGGCACCAGTTCGCCGGGGCCAGCTTGCGGAACGCCAGCCCCGCCCCGAACAGGCGGAGGAACAGCCACTGGGTCCACCGGTAGTACTCCGGATCACACGTGTTGAACTGGCGCGACCAGTCGAACGAGATGCCGTACCGCTTGAAGGACCGCCGCTGCTGGTCGATGTTTCGGTACGTCCACTCCTTCGGATGCACGCCCCGCTTGATGGCGGCGTTCTCGGCCGGGAGCCCGAACGCGTCCCATCCGATCGGGTGCAGCACGTTGAACCCCTGCATCCACCGGAAGCGGGCGATGACGTCGCCGATGGCGTAGACCTCGCCATGGATTCGATCTCGTGCGGGTCGAATGCCGAAGCCATGATCGCCTAGGCCTGGACCGTCACCGGGACCCGATGCACCTCGTTGTTCGCGTAGCCCTTGATGTTCCAGGCCTGGCCCAACGGTTGGGTGTTTCCCGCCGAGTCCGTGGCCCGGACGCAGAGCTCGTGATCGCCGGGCTCGTCGGCATCCCACCTGAACGACCACGGATGCCAGGCGGAAGGCCCCGGGGCGGGTCCCACGGAGGCGTCCGCCCAGGTGGCTCCGCCGTCGACGCTCACCTCGACCCGAACGATCGGGCCCCACCCGGACCAGGCCCGCCCTTCGACCACCTGCCGGCCCGCGGGTACCACCCGTCGGCGCGACATGAACTCGGGGATGCCGGGGGGGACCATCAGGGCCCGGGGCGCGATCCTGGTGAGGGGATCACCCGGCTCGTCCTCCGCGTTCCACACGCGGTAGGCCCGGGCCATCTGGTAGCCCTCGAACGGCCGGTCCAGCACCGTGACCCGATGGAGCCACTTCACCTGGGTCATCCCGTACCATCCGGGGACGATCAGCCGGAGCGGGAATCCGTGCTGGGGCGGCAGTGGCTGCCCGTTCATCTCGTAGGCCAGGAGCACGTCGTCCCGCATGGCCTCGGCCACGGAGAGGCTTCGTTCATACCGCTGATCGACCCCTCCTTCGATCCCCCGGTCGAGCCCGGCGAACACGACGTCGGCCACGTCGTCCTCGAGCCCGGCCTCCTCCAGGAGCGGGCGGAGCGGCGTGCCGGTCCACGCCGCCGTGCCCACCGCCTCCACGATCCATGGCTGGCTCACCGGCCGGGGCGAGAGCCTGGCCCGGCCGTTGCCCGCGCATTCGAGCGTCACCGGCGCGGAGGCGATGGGTCGGGCACGCAGGTCGTCCAGGGAGAGGGAGAGCGGAGCGCGGACCCGGCCCCCGATCTCCAGGCTCCACGCCCCGGGATCGACCGCCGGGATGTCGTAATGGATCAGCAGGTAGTGCAGGCCGGGCGGGGTGATCTCGTAACGGAGCGCCTCCAGGGGCATGGCGTGGTTCCGGGCGGCCAACTGGAGCTCTTCCGGGCTGATCTGCTCCGCCACGTCCACCTCGGCATCGAGGTCACTCAACCTTCTGCCCCTTCCCGATCACAACCACCCCGCTCTTCGAGACGACGAACCGTTCCCGGTCGGCGTCGGGGTCCACCCCGATCTGGGCCCCCTCGGGGATCAGCACGTTCTTGTCGATGATGGCCTTCCGCACCACGGCGTGCGGCCCCACGTCGACGCCGTGCATCAGCACCGAGTCCTCCACGGTGCCCCACTGGCGCACCCGAACGCCCGGGGAGAGTATCGAACGCTTTACCACGCTGCCCGAGATGATGGCTCCCTCACACACCATGGAGTCCACCGCCCGCCCCTCCCCCGCCTCGGTGCTCACAAATTTCGCCGGAGCAGGTCCATGTTCGCCTCGTAGTACGCATCGAGGGTTCCCACGTCCCGCCAGTATCCGTGGTCGCGATCGGTGGCCCCGGGGACACGGTTCGACAGGAAGTCGTACACCTCCGCCTCGCCCGCCTCGACCAGCATTGGGATGATGCTCCCCCCCACGTCGTGGGCGGAGGACTCGTCGGCAGCGTCCATGCTGACGGCCTCGATCAGCGATTTCGTGGTGAACACGTAGTTCCCCATGGACGCGTACACGTGGTCCGGCGCGTCGGGGAGCCCGGCCGGGGAAGCCGGCTTCTCCCTGAACGAGCGGATCCTGCGCCCGTCGGGCTCGGGCTCGATCACCCCGAACTGGTTCGCCTCCGAGATCGAAACCCGGATCCCGGCCACCGTCACGGCCGCACCCGATTCGACGTGCTGGTCGACCATGTGGCTGGGGTCCATGCGGTAGATGTGGTCGGCGCCGAACACGCAGACGAAATCGGGGTTCTCGTCGTGGATCAGGTTGAGGTTCTGGTAGATCGCGTCGGCGGACCCGGCGAACCACCGCGGGCCTCTTCGCATCTGGGCGGGCACCGGGGTGACGTAGTTGCCCAGCATGGCCGGGAGCCTCCACGTGGTCGAGATGTGCCGGTCCAGGCTGTGGCTCTTGTACTGCGTGAGGACGGCGATCTTTCGGTAGCCCCCGTTGACCAGGTTCGACAGCACGAAGTCGATCAGCCGGTAGGCCCCCCCGAACGGCACGGCCGGCTTGGCCCGGTCTGCGGTCAACGGGGCCAGGCGCTTGCCCTCTCCCCCGGCCAGCACCATCGCGAAGACGCTGGGGTCCGCCACCAGGCCAATGTATCCGAGCCCGGTCCGCTTTGGTAGCGTCCGGTCCGTGACGACCCCAAAGGTCCTCGTCGAACGGCGCGGCTCGGTGGTCGTGCTGACCGTGAACCGCCCCGAGGTCCACAACGCCATCGACGCCGAGACCGCGGTCGGAATCGGAACCGCCATCCGGGACTTCGCCGCCGACGCTTCCGCCCGCGCCCTGGTGGTGACCGGGGCCGGCCCCGCCTCGTTCTCCTCCGGGGCCGACCTTCGAAACACCGGCGACCTGTGGTCCCACGAGATGTTCGAGGCGGCCGGGCCGCTGGGGTTCGCCCGCCTCGACGCCGGGAAGCCCACCATCGCCGCGGTCAACGGGTACTGCTTCGCCGGGGGGATGGAGCTGGCGGCCTGGTGCGACGTCCGGATCGCCGCGGCGAACGCCGAGTTCGGGGTGCTGAACCGGCGGTGGGGGATCCCGCTGATCGACGGAGGGACCCAGCAGCTGACCCGCATCGTGGGCCTGGGCAACGCCCTGTACCTGATCGAGACCGGCGTGCGGATCGACGCCCGCCGGGCCCGAGCCATCGGATTCGTCCAGGAGGTGGTCCCCGAGGGCCGGGCCCTCGAGCGCGCCCTCGAGCTGGCCGCCCGGATGGCCGAGTACCCGCAGGAGAGCCTGCGCTCCGACCGCCGCGCCGCCCGGGCCTCGCTCGGCATCGAGCTCGATGATGGGCTGCTCCTGGAGCGGCACCTGGGCATCGAGTCGCTCGGCGATCCGGAGATCCCCGCCGCCCTCGAACGCTACGCGAAGGGCGACCGGCCCGAGCCGCCCAGCCCCGGGGACCAGGAGGCCTGAGGCCCCGCTCCTGTCGGAAGTCGACGAGCCGTTACGTGTCCGAGAGGCACCCGTAACCGGAGTGGTCGAGCCTTTCGTTCGTACGCATCCGAGCCTGGTCTCGATCCAGGCCTGACGAAGGGAGGCGTCATGCAGATCCACGATCTCGGCCAGCCGGACCCGAGTCCATTGGCCCCGGCCTCGCCCGGGCGTCGTCGCCGCAGGGTTTTCCTGGGCGCCGGTGCCCTTGCCGTTGTACTGGCCACCATCGGCATCACGGCTACGCTGGCCGGTGGGTCGTCACGTGCGGCCCGGGCGCACGTCCCGTCGGTGACCGTGGCCAGCCCGAACGTCGCCGCGGGTCGTGCCGCCGTGCGCCAACCACGGAAAGGCCAGGCCGCGACGAAGTCGGGCGGGGGCGCGGGAGCCGTGGTGCTTCTGGCAGACGGCATCTACCCCACATACATCGACGGGGTGGATGTCGGCAGGGCAACCATCACCATCGACGTCATCCAGATCTTCGAGGACGACGCTGCCATCGACGCTGCCATCGAGGACGGCATGGCTCCAAACGATGCCGAGGACGGCATGGCTCCAAACGATGCCCAGTATCTGTACGTCTATGTGCGCAATCAGAACCCCCGGCTACGTACGCTCCCGGTCGCTCCCGACGTGGACATGCTGTTCCTCGACGGGTGCGAGGCGCCCCCCGAGCGGGATGCCGCATTGACCGAGCTGGCCAAGAGGACGACGCCGTTTGACAGTCTGTACTACTACGACGTCACGGTCGCCAACGGCGCGATCCACCACATCGAGCAGCACCTCACGGAGGCAGCCTGCTGATCCGCCGCCCCCAAGGTGATGGGCCAGAGGCCCCGGGGAGTGACTCCCGGGGCCCCTTGCTGTGTGGAAATCGCGTCAGTTCCTCCTCCTATGGCGTGATGGTCGCGCTCCAAGTGGTCTGGTGGAACCGGGCCTTGTGCTGGTACAGCGAGACGCACCACACCGCGTGGGCCACGTCGCCGTTCGCCACCACGCCCGAGTAGTCGCCGAGGAACGCCCGGTGCGGGTAGGCGACCGCGGCGTACTTGAGATCAGCGGGTGGTCCCAGGACCAGCTCGCCGCCGAAGGTCGCGCCGCCGTCGGTGGACACGATGTACCGCTGGTCGACCAGGTTCGACGGCTGCTTCCCCGCGAGGTCACGGGTCCGGTACGTCACGTGGACGGTCCCGCTGTAGGCCGCCACGTCGGGGGTGAAGTGGTCCAAGATCTGACCCTGCGGGTTCGGCCCGTTCACCCGGGCCGGCGCCGTCCACGAGGAGCCGCCGGTGCTGGACTCCGAGATCACGATGTCGTTATGCCCGTCGGTCCGGAATCGCGTGTCCTGCCACACCGCGTACATGGCGTCGTTCGTCGGGTCGATGGTCGCGGCGGGCAGCCCGCCGGTCCGCATCCCCGGGTCGCCGGCGCCCAGGAACTCGCCTACGGTCACCGGCGGATCGAATGTCAGGCCGCCGTCGTGCGAGGTCTGGGAGACCTCGAAGTCCTGGGCCCCGATGGTCTGGTCGTACACGATTGTGAGGTCGCCGTTCGACTGGATCAGCGGGAGCAGTCCCTCGCTCTCGGTGCTCTGGCTGGAGGCGTAGATCAGGTCGCTCCACGTCTGGCCCTCGTCGTCCGAGTACCGCAGCACCGCCGGCGAGGCCGTGGGAGTGAACTGGCTCCACACCAGGTACAGCCGGCCGAAGAACGGGCTGGCCGGGTTGGTGTCCACGCCCAGCCAGTTCTTGTCGTTGAAGATGTCGCACGTCGCGTCGTTCTCCGGGAATTCCGGGTCGTTCCAGTGGAGGCCGCCGTCGTTCGAGGACTGCACCGAGACCGCGCTGAGGCAATGGGTGAAGCTGAGCGCGATCGTGCTGGCGTACACGGTGTGGTCGGGGCCGAAGATGACGGTCGGGTCCGAGGCCCGGCGGAACGGCCCGCCCACGGCCACGGTGAGCCCGGGCAGGTTGCCGTCGGTCCACGTCTGCCCGCCATCCAGGGACGCCGAGAAGCCGGGGTCGACCGAGGCGCCGCTCCGGTACCGGCCCTGCTGCATCACGGCCACCAGGTTGTCCTCGTTGTTCGGATCCATGGCCATGTCGGGCTCGACCTGGGTGTCCTTCTCGCCGCCGTGGCCCTTGAGGCTGTCCTCGGCGATCTGCTCCACGTCCTTCGCCGTGGCGGAGGCCCGGGAGGTCGAACTCCGTCCCGCCGGCCGGGCCGAGCTCCTCGTGTGGGCGCGGGCGTCCATGCGCGCCTGGCGTGCCTGGTCCGCGGCCTTCGCATGCAGGTAGGCGCGGTAGACCTGACCCTTCGCGCTGCCCTGGGCGAGGCCGGCGGAAGCGCCGAGAGCAAGGACGAGAACCGTGACGGCGACCGAGAGCAGCCCGCGGCCGGGGATACGCATGGCCTTCTCCTTTCGGGACGGCGAAGCGGCGCGAGCCATCTTCTCCGGCCTCGGGCGGTCGGTCAAAGCGGCCAGTGGCGCGCCGGAACCGATCCGCGGGACCGGGCAAGACTAGGGTGAGAAGGGGAGCCATGCTGGAGATCTCCACCGACGCCCACATCATCGCGGCCTGCGACGACGAACCGGACAGGTTCCGCGAGCTCTTCGAACGGCACTTCCCGGCGACCCTCGGCTTCCTCCGGCGCCGGATCGGCCCGCAGATCGCCGAGGACCTGGCGATCGAGACCTTCGCCATCGCCTTCGGACGCCGAGGCAGCTACGACCCCCGGCAGGCCAGCGCCCGACCATGGCTGTTCGGGATCGCCACCAACCTGCTGCGCCACCACCGCCGGACCGAGCGGAGGAAGCTGCTCGCCTACGCCCGGACCGGCGTCGATCCGGACTTTGCACCGGACCCGGGGTACGACGCGGCCGAGGCCCGCATTGAGGCGCAGGCCGCAGGGCCAGCCCTCGCCCTCGCGCTGGCGAGTCTGCGGTCCGACGAACGGGACGTCCTCTTGCTCTACGCGTGGGCCGACCTGACCTACGCGGAGATCGCCGAAGCGCTGGGCACTCCGGTCGGCACGGTCCGCTCCAGGCTCTCACGGGCCCGGAGCCGGTTCCGGGAACTGCTGGCGTCGAGCGGGCAACCCGTGGATGTGGACGCGGATGACGAATGGAGGGGACATGACTGACCTCGACCTGCTGAAGGAGTTCCGGTCCGAGCCCGGAGGAGAGCCCGACGAGGAAGGCCTCGAGGCCGCCTGGGCGGCCCTGAGCCGGCGGATCGGAACCGGGCCGGTCCCGGCCGAGCGGCGAGTGGCCGCCCGGAGGCGGCGCTGGGCGGTGCCCGCCGGCGTGGCCGCCACCGTGGTCGCCCTCCTGCTCGCCCTGCCGGCGATCCTGCCGTCGGGGGCTCCCGGTGGGGCCAGAAGGGCTGCGGCGGCCGTTTCGTTCACCGAGGACGGCCAGTACATCGTGGCGGTGATCGAGGATCCCCAGGCCGACAGCCAGGAGCTCACGGCGGCGTTCGCCCAGCACGGCCTCGACATCTCGCTCCAGCTCCTTCCGGTCTCGCCGAGCTTCGTGGGAAAGTTCGTGTTCGAGGGCGACTCGGGCACCGGGGGCCCCGCCATCGAGACGCTCTACGACGATGCCGCGGACTGCACCACGCCCGGCGGCACGAGCTGCCCGATCGGCCTTCGGATCCCGCTCGGGTTCCAGGGACACGCGGACCTCGCGCTGGGCCGGGCCGGCCAGACGGGAGAGGAATACGCCAGCGCGAACGACGGCTTCGCCTCCGGTGAGGCGCTCCATTGCAGCGGCCTGCGGGGCATGACCGTGCACGATGCCCTGCCCGTCCTCGACCGGCTCGGAGTCACCGTCGTGTGGCGCTCCTACGATCCCGCCGTCGACGGAGACGGAACCGGCATCGACCCGTCGACCATCTCCGATCAGTACGTGACCGACGCCGTGCCGAAGGCCGAGGGGCAGGTCTTCATCTGGGTGACGCCCGACCCGCCCTCGCAGCCCGATCCCGGGACGCCCTTGGCCGACTACTTCGCCAGGCTGAACCGCGGCTGCTGAGCGCGCCCGGCGCCTAGTGCCAGTCGACGGCGACGATCTCCACCGGCTCGGAGATCCCCCGGACGTTCACGGTCCGGGACTCCGAAAGGGGGAACCTCGACCCCGCGGCCGTCGTGCTGCTGGCGAGGATCTCGCCGCCCTCCGCCAGCGCGGCGATCCGGGCAGCCTCGTGCACCCCCCGCCCCGTGAAGTTCCGCCCGACCTGCGTGGCGCCGGCGGCGTGGACCCCGATCCGGACCTGGGGGGCGAACCCTTGGGTCTGCCGGTGGTCGGCCAAGCGGCGCTGGATCGCCACCGCGCAGGCCACGGCCTCCTCGGGTGAGTCGAAGCCGACGAAGAAGCCGTCGCCCATCGCCGCGACCTCCTCGCCCTTGTGGGCGGCGAAGATCGAACGCAAGGTCTCGTCGTGCCAGCGCTGCAGGGCCTGCCACGCCTCGTCGCCCAGCGCCTCGACCAGGTTCGTCGACCTGACGATGTCGGTGAACATGAAGGTCTTCTGGACCCTGCGGGGAGCAGTGGTGCCCCGGAGCTGCCAGGGCAGCAGCTCCTCCACCTCCTCGATGATGATCGCTTGGGTCGGGCAGGACAGCGCCGCCTCCCGGAGCAGTTCCTCCTCCAGGCCGCTCTGCTCCAGGAAGTCCGCCTTCGCGTAGTCCCCCTCGACCCAGTCGAAGGCGGTGGGGGCGATCGAGATGCAGTTGCCCGCCCCGACGCACCGGTGCCGATCGACCCTGACCCGGATCATCGCTACACCACCCGCTCCCGGAAGGCGAACGCCGTCGCCTCGGCCCGGGAGGAAGCTCCGATCGACGCGAACAGCTCGCCGAGGCGCCGCGTCACTTCCGGCTCCTCCACCCCCAGCTCCGCGGCGATCTCGCGGTTCGTGCGGGCCTCCAGGATCAGCCGGAGGAGGCCGGTGTCGTCCTCGTCGAGCCGTGTGGCGGCACCGTCGCCGTCGAGACTCACCGCGGCCGCCGCCGCCCCCGCCAGCAGGGTCAGGGGCCGGCCCACGGGGCCCTTGAACCACCGGGCACGGAGATCGTCGTCCAGCGTCCGCAGGGCGACCATGCCCAGGAGGGTGCGGATCAGGAACGACACCATCTGGCCTTCGGCCTCCTCCCCGCCCGCCAGGAGGGCCTCGGCCACCGGGAGCACCAGGTCCGGGTATGGGTCCTCGTGCATCGCCGACTGCAGCTCGGCCACGGCCGATCGGGCGGCCCCCACCGCCTCGTCGACCGCCCCGCGGGCCAGGGCCACCCTGGCCAGGGCCGCATCGGCCTGCGCGCCCCAGGGCGGGTGTCCCGTGAGCAGGCCGACTTGGGTCTTGGCCTCGGCCGCCGATCGGCCGGCCAGCTCGAGGAGTTCCTGATCCTGCCGGTCGGCACCCAGCCGCGACGCCTCCAGCGCCAGGCGGGCCAGGATCTCGCACCGCCCCGCGGCGCTCCCCTGCTCGGTGGCGAGCTGCTTCGCCCGCTCGAGATGGCGTCGCATCCCTTCGGCGTCCCCCGCCACGGCCCGGGCCATCCCTCGCCACGTCTCCAGCTGGCGGGCCCGCAGCGGGGTGGGACTCTCCGCGGCCGCTGCGGCGGCGCGATCCAGCCACCGCTCGGCCGCCTCCACCTCGCCCAGGTCCAGGTGCGCCAGGGCCGTTCCGCCGGCCGCGACGAACTCCAGGGACCGTTCGCCGATCACCCTGGCCTGGCGGTGGGCCTCCTCACCCCGGCTGATGGCCAGGTCGGGGATGATCTTGGCCCGGGCGAACACGTGGGCCCCGTAGACCATCTGGGCCTCCTCGAGCGCCCGCTCGCTCTCCTTCGCCATCCCGTGGAGGCGCGAGGAGAGCCGCCGGATCTCCTCGATGTGGCGAGCCGCCCCCGTCCCCATGTGGATGTCGGGGGCCCAGTTCAGGTACGCCATCGCGATGATGGTGGCCATGGCGCCCCTCCGGTCGCCCACCTTCTCGTACAGGGCGAGGGCCCGGGCGAAGCGCTGACCGGCTCGGTCGGCGACCGGCATGGCCGGCGTGCCCGAGAGGATCTGGTCGAGCGGCTCCCCTGCCGACACCCGGGCCATCATCGGCCAGTGCTCCCCGGCGAGGACCCGTTCGACGAACCAGGCCCGGACCCGGCCCAGGTCGATCACGCCAAGCTCCCGGTTGGCCGCGGCCAGGCTGAGGTCGTCACCGAGCTCCTCGGCCACCTCGGCGGCCCGCAGGTAGGGCTCCTCCGCCGCGTCGAGGTCGACGTCGTGGCTGGACGGGACGAACCCCTCGCCCAGGGGCGCCCCGACCAGCGCCTGGCCGAGCTCCAGGGACGCCGCCAGCTCGGCCGGCAGGTCGCCTCGGTCCGCCGCCAGCTCCCGAACCCTCCTGGCGAGCTCGGCAGCCTGTTCCAACTCCTCCGTCAGCCGGAACGCGCCGGCCCGGCGGAGCTGCACGTCCAGCTCGAGGTGGGAGTCCCCGAGGGCCTCGGCCAGCGCGGCCAGCTCGGCAAGGCCCTCCAGCCGGTCGTCGGGCCGCCGCAGCATCTCGAGGGCCTGATCCCTCGATTGCAGGAGCGCCACCCGGTCCTGGGCCGTCGACGTGGCCGGCAGGGCAAGCTCGACCACGCGCAAGACCTCCTCGGGCGCGTTCGCCGCCAGGGCGTTCCGGGTCGCGTCGAGTGCGAACCGGACGCACACCGGGAAGTCTCCGGCCGCTTTCGCGTGGTGGGCCAGCAGGGGGAGGCTCTCCGCCGAAGGCTCCCCCGCCAACAGCAGCTCGACCACCGCCGCGTGGATGGCCCGCCTTCGCGCCTGGGTCAGCGACCCCGCGGCGAACTCCCGAACCTGGTCGTGGGGGAAGCTGTAGTCGGCCGCGGCGTCCTGGCGGTGCTGGATCAGCAGCCCGGCGGCCGCGGCAGGCGCCAGCACCTCGGCCAACCCCTCGACATCGGGCACCGGTTCGCCTTCGTCCACCCGGATGGCCACCTCGTGAAGGTCCTTCAGGCTGAACCGCCGCCCCAGCACGGCGGCCTGGGCCAGCGCCGCCCGCGTGGGCTCCGGGAGGTGCGCTGCTCGCCGCGAGATGAGGGTTCGGACGGCGGAGGGAACCAGCCGTTCCGCGTTGCGCGCCAGGGTCCACACCCCGTCGATCTGCTGGATCATGCCGGCGTCGCGGTAGGTCCGAGCCACCTCCTCCACGATGAACGGGACGCCCTCGGCCTGACCGTGCATCGTGGCCGCGCTCCCCGGATCCACCGCCAGGAGCTGACGCAGGAACTCGGCCGTCTCGACCTGGGTGAACCGGTTCACCTTCAGCCGGCGGACCATGCCGAGCCGCTCCATGTCGGCGATCAGCGTGACCGCCTCGTTGACGAAGGCGAACTCGTCGGGTCGCAGCGCCAGCATCAGCAGGATCGGGCACGCCGCGTCGGCCCGGACGATGTAGCGCAGCAGGCGCAGGCTGTCCTCGTCCGCCCACTGGAGGTCGTCGATCAGCAGGGCCAGCGGGCGCTGTTCGGCGAGGGCCCGGATGGCGACCGCGCCGAGGTCGAAGGTCCGCAGCAGCTTCTGGTCGGGTGGGAGGCCGGCCAGGGCGGGGTCGTCCCGGCCCGACAGGATGTCCATACTGCGGCGAAGGTCCTCCTCAGCCGCGGTGCCGGTGGCGGTCTCGACCGCCTCGGGCGACCCGACGATCGACCGGGCCAAGAGGAAGGGTCCCCGCAGCTCCTCGTCGGCGGCCACGGTGACCGCGGTGAATCCGCCCGCCGAGGCCAGCTCGCCCGTGGCCAGGAGCAGCCGGGTCTTGC
>WNGE01007462.1_pt1 | contig 15852 bp, 19 predicted proteins | sample 5400651 | NCBI WGS metagenome assembly WNGE01 (sample SAMN13153370, study PRJNA577476) | soil metagenome | isolation source: 60 cm soil or saprolite under grassland replicate 2 | place: USA:California | collected 2016-06-15 | reverse complement strand
CTTGATTGCGAGTGACGCCGCGTATGTAATCCATTCGACGCTCCTCCTTTCAATTGAGGTCAAAAGAACCCGTTGCTGATTATAGTCGCCTAGTCAATCAGAGTTTTCACACAGTCTGTCGTTGGACGCGAGCGGCGGGAGCGTGTTTCTTGACTAGCTTGGTGCGGCGGAGGGTGCTTTGATGCGCGCCGCCGCGTCAACTCAACCGTTCGGCGGCACTTGGCATATTTCGCGATGACCTACAACCAGCTTCAGAACTCATAACCCAGAGGAGTCCAACCATGACCGCTCGAACACGAATCCTGGCGAGCACGGCGACGGCACTTGTCGTGGGTTACGTTCTCGGCTATTACTTCGGCGGTGGCGTGCACACGAGTCAGCATCAGGTTCTGACTTCCCGGGAACTAACTTGCCTGTCGACGTACGCAGCTACCCTCCAACTGCTTGACGAGAATCAACCCACAAAAGCGTCAGGTCTCCTCGAAGATCGACTTCGCGCGAGCGTGACAGCTCTCCGCGATTTGACTACTCGCCCTGTTCAAGTCGAATCACCAGAGTTCGTGCAGGGTTTGCGACAGGCCGAAGCGTATGCACGTGGGCACGATCTCAACCCAACTCTCGGGGAAATCAAGGAGGTCGCGCAGCGCCTCGGCATTCAACTTTGACGCTGCGTTAGTACAATGCGGGGCGGGCCGCCAAATCGTTGGACGCGAGAGGCGGAAGCGTGTTTCGTAACTTGAATGGTCCGGCGAGGCTTGATTGAATTCGCGCCGCCGCGTCAACTCTGACGTTATGCGCTTGTCCCAGCAGTGAAGTAAGGTGTCATTCAAAACAAAAAAGATTATTTTGACTACCTTGGGAACGGTGTCTCTAGTTTCGTGGTTTTCGTTTATTTACCTCTATTATTTCCGTTTCCAAAACGTCGCGCCCACGACACCAAATCCTATGACTGGTCAAATCTATGAAGTCAATTATCATGGCTATCTCTTCTACCTGACCAAACAACAGGAGATAACGGCATTCGTCCCATGCGGCCTTGCGGTCATTTCGTTTTTGACGGGTGCGGTCCTGGAAAGTCGTTGGAAGGTATACGAAAAAATTTACGGTAAGTGGTCCAAGCCATTACGATAGGACTGCCAGCCGCTCAAGTGAGGCTCCTGGTGGACAGAACTCATCATTAGGTAGCGGATCTAAGTTACTCGCTATGAAACGCGCATAACAAATCGGGTACGCGAGCGGCGGGAGCGTGTTTCGTAACTAACTTGGCGCGGCGAAGGGTGCTTTGATTCGCGCCGCCGCGTCAACTCAACCGTTGCGCGGACGAAAGTGGATGTATGACCACAGAACAACTTTACCTGTTTAACGGCCTCTACTTGATTCTGTTAGCCGTGGTTGCCGTCCTCACGCGCGCCACGCCACGGCGCATCATGGGCGCCGTGGCGGGAGGTCTTGCTGTTGGTGTGGCGGGCTTGGGTATCATCACTCTCGGCGAGAAGGCGATGTGGTGGCATCAAGTAATTACGTGGCAGCCGTATTTTCTGGCACTCCTAGTGGTTAACGGCGGGTTGTGTGCTTTCGTCTTCCTGATTACGTGGCGGATCGCCCGGCGCTTCGGCTGGCGCGGTCTCTTCCTGGCAGCGATCTTCGCAGCAGTGATCGGTCCGCCACGCGATTATTGGTACATGGCGCGTTTCCCAGAGTGGGGCGCCTACAACTGGGGTGTAGCTACCGTGTTGGCCGTTTCCGCGGCCTATGTTCTCTTAGGGATCCTGGGGCACGGCGTGATGCGTCTGGTCGCAGGCCCGGCCCGCGAGGACCGACTGGCCCGCTGGCCGTGGAATGCCGCCCAACCCGCCGCTGGAGCCGACCGCTGAAAAACGCGGCGGCTCAGCGGCAAATCGTTGGGCAGCTGGCAATGTGCGGCAGTAATCTGTGATGGCTGATGAACATAACAAACTGGAACCTCGACGCGAACGCGTACGCAAGGGTGCGCGACGGCTTATCCTGGCGCTGTTCGTGTTTTTCCTTCTCGGGTTTCTAGCGCTTTTCCTGTCACCGGCGGGAACTCGGGGCGATGTTCTTTTGCGGTTCCTCGCAATCATTGCCTCATGGCCCATCATCGCCGGCGTGATTCTGGTGGCGTTCTTCACATCGTTTCGCCCTGAAATATCCAGCTACATGAGATTCGCAAAACTAAAGTATGGCGAGTTTGAGGTCTCAGCCGACCAGTCTCAAACGCCGAGGGCGGCGCTGGGCGCCGTCGCGATTGAAACGAAACAGATCACCTCGGATACGAGCCTTAGGGACGCCGAACACGGCCGCGGAGACAACGTCGCGCACGACAATTCCGAGATCAAAGCATGGCTCACGGCGGAACTCGAAAAACGCGAACTCGAAGCAGTCTCGTGGAAGAATGTTTTTCTCGATCAGTTCCTCGTCGAAGGTGCCAAAGGTGCCTTGGTTTGGTTTCATAATTTCACTGCCGTTCCAGAAAGCTTTTACTACACGAAGTTGGAAACCTTTATCCCTGACCCGCAAAAGCGGTCGCGTATCTTGCAAACACTCGTTGAACTCGCCCTCGTTCAACGAAGGGGTGAGCTCCTTTCGATAACCGATGAAGGCACGAAGTATCTTGAACATTTGTACTCTTCGGCTGCCGCGACTGGTCAGCAAGTCAAACATCCCTTTGTCTCGCGAGAAGGCGGGGGCGTGTTTCTCAACTTGATTCGTCCGGCGATGCTTGAATGAATTCGCGCCGCCGCGTCAACTCAACCGTTCGGCGTTAGCGCAGTTCAACGACGAAGGTTTGAATCTGTGAGACCCGATCCTTACATCTTCATGGAAATTGCCGCTCAACAAGATCGTGGTGGTGCAACTCCAACCATCATCCGCGAGGGGGTCGATTACCGGCAGAAGATACGCATATCCGAGCTCGAACTAAATAACGCCCTAAAGAATCTGGAAATCGCCGGGCTCGTTCGGACCAAAGATGGCCGCTACTTCGTCGCCGAATCGTACGTTTCTGCGCTTCCTCGAACGGCTACTGGAGCGCTATCCTTTCGCCGTCGAGATTGGGATGCATTACGGCAAACTCTCTTTGACACTTGAGGCACGCCTATAACAAATCGTTGGACGCAAGCGGCGGGGGCGTGTTTCTTAAGTAACTTGGTGCGGCGCAGGGTGCTTTGATTCGCGCCGCCGCGTCAACTCAGACGTTGATGCGCTACGGTTAAGGAAACATCAATGAGAAAAGCACTGGCCATTATCTTGTCGGGAGTGTTGGCGATCGTTTCGGCCTCAGTGATTGTCCGGGCAGATCTTGAAGCGAGAGTCCGCAAAGAACTCAAAGGGAACTATGCCAGAATCGTCAAGGGATTCAAGAAGAATGATCCATCAATTTGGGAAGCGTTCCTGACTTCCGATTTCAAGCTAAAACTCTTCAATGGCTCAGTCCAAGACCACAAATGGGTAGTCGATTACGTTAGAAATAATGCGAAGACATTCAAAGTTCTAAAGTTAAGCATGACAATCAAAGAGCTAACGATCGAAGGTAACGATGCTACGGCTGTAGTAGAGCAAAGAAGTTCCAGAACCTTCATTGAACAAGGCGAGTCACACAGGCTCGATGTTGGAGCTCTACAACGCGAGACTTGGACAGAAACCACCAGCGGCTGGAGGCTTAAGTCAGTCGAAGAGTGGAAAGTTTTGTATTTGGTGAAAGATGGTAAGCCTATGCCGCGTTAACTTAAGGGCAAGCGTGTGGTGGTAACCGCGCCGCCCATCAAATCGTTGGACGCGAGCGGCGCAGGGTGCTTTGATTCGCCCCGTGAGATAGTAAGGCTTATCTCACGGGGTCAACTCAACCGTTGATATGTTGCTGTCGCTCAGGTATCGCCAAGAGGTATAATCTGGCGTGAGCGGTGACGATCGATCCAAGTACCGGTGTTCGGGGTTCTTGAGCCCCAGTCAATCCTGTTTTCAGGAGCGCCAACCTCATTATCGCGCCGCTCACTTTCTTTATTTGCCGGCAATCACCGTCGTTTCACCCAAGCGCAACACAATCGTTGGACGCGAGCGGCGGGAGCACCTCGCGCAACTTGCTTGGTCCGGCGGAGGGGCTTTGATTCGCGCCGCCGCGTCAACTCAACCGTTCGGCGGCAGTGGAGAGCGATCGAAAGAGTGGTATCAGGGTAACGAGTAGAGGCTCCGATGCCTAGTCTCGCATCGGCGTTTCTGACTATGAATTGAAGGATTTCACCAAGCGCCTATGAAATTCCGATTGCTTGCCGTGCTTCTTTGTCTCACCGCGCTCGGCGCGTGCACTTCGGCGCCCGCGATCGATACCAAGGGCGCCGTTAGCGAAAGTGACCAACGGTTGGCTCGCGCATTCGAGCAGCACGAGAGCAATCTTCAGGTCGAGGGAACGGGGAGGGTCACTCGGCTCCTATCGGACGATAACGACGGGAGTCGGCATCAACGATTTATCATTGAGCTCGAAACGGGCCAGACAATCTTGATCGCCCACAATATTGACCTGGCACCGCGAATTATCTCGCTCGAGGTTGGCGACGGAGTAGGATTCTTCGGCGAATATGAGTGGAACCCGAAGGGCGGAACGATTCACTGGACACATCGCGACCCAAATCGGCATCACACTGCGGGATGGATAAAACACGAAGGTCGCGTATATCAGTAGGCTCGGCCAGCAAATGCCGCCGAACAAGCGCTTGCCGCGGACTCGCCGGTACGAGGCTTCTTTGGTTAAGTGCGTGGGCTCGCCGCTGAAGCGCAGCGTTCGGTTGCTTCTGTTTCGAGAAGACTGTAATGCACAGAACCCTTGCCATTATTGTCACTTCAATATCGGTACTCGTTTACCTGCGGTGAATTCCATGAAGGTGTGCCGACCTTCGGAAGGAACTAATCAAGACGCACGGCACATGAAGCTTCGCGTCGAGGTTTTCAAATCCTCCGGCAACTGCCATTGAAGACCGCGCCCTCTTCAACGATTAACGCGCGCGCCGAAACATTCCCTGTAACGCTCGCGTTACGGCCGAGTACGACTTCTTTGCTGGCGTTGATATCACCTTCAACAGTTCCATTTATTTTTGCGACGGCAACATTTATTATCGCTCGAGTAACTCGCGCGCCGGCACTGACGACGAGCGTACCATCGCGTGAATTAACCTGCCCGCAGAAGTTTCCATCGATACGCAGGGTCGATTTGAACGTTACTTCGCCCGTAAACTTCAAGACATCTCCGACGAAGCCGAGCCAATTGTCCTTAACTATATTTGTCCCGCCGACACGTTCGGGACTTCTCGCAACTGCCTGACTACTCACCGCTTCCTTCTTTCTGTAATAAGATCGAGGTGATGAAGGTTGGGCATGCCGTCTCCATTCGAGTTAGGGGAGACAAGAAAACCCTCACAATTGTCGGCACTATAACATCCGTGAGCTGTTCAGATGGTTACGATTAGATTGCCATTCAGAGACGGCTGCCATCCTCACAGGTTGACTTGAAGTTGTATGTATTCGCGCGCCCCGGTCAATTCTGACGTTCGCGCGCATCGCGGTGTCAGAACCGAGAGGGTTAACGACCGGATCATAAACTCAACTTGAGCGGCAGCATCCCGTCGCTACAGCTCCGGTTCTGACACGACACTGAGCGCTGATTTGTTTCGTCAAAGGCGCGACTCTCTCGGCAGAATCTCGTCGATGTTTCTGGCGTCCGCTAAACCGGAAGCTCTGGCCCAGATCTTTTTATTGCCATCAGGGAAACGCAGCATTACACTCGGAACGATTTCGACAATCCTACCAGATAGCTTCTTCCGCCAGGCGGAAGCTTTTCAATGACGGAGGCACGTACATGTTCAAATCCTTGATCGCTCAAAGAGTCTTGCTCGTTTTGTTCACGATCGTCTCAATGCCCTTAGCTGCATCGGCCCAGGCGAACCGAACCTGGGTCTCAGGTGTTGGAGACGACGTCAACCCCTGCAGCCGGACCGCTCCGTGTAAAACTTTTGCCGGGGCTATATTTAGAACGAGTGTGGGTGGCGAAATTGACTGTCTGGACCCAGCGGGCTACGGCACAGTCACAATTTCGAAATCGATTACGATTGATGGCACCGGGGCCTTTGGTACGATGCTCGCGGGCAGCACAACTGGGATCATTATCAACATTACGGCAGCCCCAGACACTGCCAAGACAGTGCGCTTGCACAGCTTATCTATCAACGGCCTGGGCACGGCGACTGATGGAATCAGGGTGATGTCCGCCAGCCAGGTCTTCATTGATGAAGTGCTAATTGACGGTTTCAACCGGCATGGCATCAATGTTGGCGCGCCTGGCGCTTTCATCCAGGTGACGAGGTCGACAATTCGAAATGTCGCCAGATACGGTATCAATTTGGAAATCGCTGCGGGCGCTACGGGTACAAACCTTTCGGTTGAGTCGTCTAATCTGTCGACTTGCGAAATCGGCCTGGTCGCGGGACCCGGAACAAATGCGACCGCTCGCAATTCAGCATTCATGCACAACGCAATCGGGGTCGCGGCCGAACGATCGGATCTGCTGTTGGAAAGCTGCATTGTGGCCCATGGTGGCAGAGGTGTCATGGCACATTCACGCTCAACGATTCGGATATCGCGGGTGACAATTACCAATAACCAGGTTGGTTTGGCCATCGATGCAGGAAAGATAATTTCGTTTAAGGACAATATCATTCATGGGAATGTTGTGGATGGTGTTCCATCGAGTACGGTGCTGCCTATTTGAGAATTTACCCGGCACGCCAGATCCAGCTCGCCGGCCGTCCCCTCGCTCCGCGGGTCGTTGGCGCGAACAGTCCTGATGGTCAAAGGTCAAATCACCGTCGCGGAGGATCGCCCGGACTCTGTTGATGCGGTGCACCTTCTCGCTGAACTGGACACCGACCTTCACAGGCGCCCATACCCGCCGGAGAGCCGCCACGCCTTCAGCATCGACAGGCTCATCCGTGAAGGTGTCGTATTTTTCATAATCCGGTACGAGTCAGAGCCGGCTGGGTGTGGTGCGATTAAATTGTTTGGGACGGAATACGGTGAAGTGAAACGGATGTACGTGCGACCTGCTTTTCGCGGATTAGGCCTGGGTAAAGTAATGCTCAAACATCTGAGTGAATATGCCCGAAAACAGCGAGTCAGTTTCTTGCGCCTGGAGACCGGGATTTATCAAACAGAAGCGATCGCCTTATATGAACGATTTGGCTTTCAGCGCCGGGCGCCATTTGGGGAATACAAAGAGGATCCTCTGAGTGTCTATTTTGAGAAATGTATTTCCTGATCTTTCTTGAAGATTGAGGCTATCAAATTGTGCGCTAGCGTTGCCCAAAAACGAGGTCCTCGTCCTCGGAGCGAGCGAGATGAAAAAATACCGGCACTTATCGGACGCCTAAAAACCCTCCGCAAGAAATTCGATTAAGCAAATGTGTCAACGATGTCGTGCGCTCCGCGCACTGGGCGACCTGCTTGTCAGCATTAGTTCACGCAAATCAGCCTTTGGGCGCGCGATATCCTTTGCGACTTCTCACAGTTGTATCAGGGCGGTCAATCTTCACTTCGACTGTGCGCCACTTTCCGTCGCGCTCGCGGTTGGTGGGTCGATACGCCAGCGTGTACTGATGACTCAACTCTTCCACAATTCCCGAGAATGCGTCACGCAAAGCCTGCCCGCCAGGAGTGGATACGTACGTGCCGCCCGATTTAGCAGCAAGGTTTTTTAAGATCATCGAGCCCTGAATGTCGCGACCCGGTCCCTCTTCCGACATGTTCACCGCGTACACGGTGGCGTTCGCTTTCAGGGCGTGCTCCAGAGCTTTATCAGAACTTGCGCGGCTGAAATTTTCGCCGCCGTCGGACAGGACGATGATCGCGTGCCGCTTCTCGGCTCGTTGGGCCAGATCGTCCGCCGCGCGCAGCACCGCGTCGTTAAGCATCGTCATTCCTTTTCCTAGAAGGGTGAAAACTTTGGGCGGCAAATCACGGCCCGGCGAGAAATCCTGCCAACGCTCGACTTTGTTATCAAAGCTATAGATGGCGGCGACATCTTCTTCGCGCAAACCATCGAGAAAACGAATTGCTGCTCCGCGAGCCAGCGTCATACGCGTGTCCATGCTTCCGGACGTATCGATCAGGACCGCCGCCGCAAAGGGCGTCTCTTCGGCGCTGAACACAGCGACGTTTTGTTCCTGACCATCCTCGAAGACTTTGAAATTCGATCGCTTTAAGGCGGAAACGAATTGTCTGTTACGATCAAGAACAGTCGCATTCAAAACTACAAGGTCCGAGTTGACCCGGATGACGTCGTCGTCCTGCTGCCGCGACGCCGATTGTCCGGCAACTATCGCTTGCCTGCTTTCGCTGAGTGAAGAAGCGAGAAGCAGCGCGACAACCAGCAGGGTACTCATTAGATTTGGTGTCGACCTTATGGAGAATCTGTATTGAGGAGCTGAAGGCATCGCCGGCGAAATTCGAAAGTCTGACATGGTTAATGAACCAACTTACGCAACCGCTGAATCAGACCAATCAGGTCGTTCGCGCGGTCAATGACGACTGCGGAAATAACGTGACGGGGAGTCTTCTCAACATCTTTCCGCAATTCAGTCGTGAGATCCGCGAGCCGTGTCATTACTGCTTCCAGAGTGTTGGGTGCCTCTGTTATCTCTTCTTCATTGTTGAGACCGCCCGCGTCGTTCCGAATTCTCTTTGCCAGTTTCTCGAGGCGGTCAAGTTTTTTGTTTTCATCGCCGCCGATGCTCTTAGTAGTTTTGTAGGCTTCCAGAAGCTGAGAGCCCAATTCTGAGGCTTCACGAGCACGCTCGAGCGTCTCCTCATGATGCTTTTGGTCGACCTTTATCGCGAGACGCGCGCGCAAATCTTCACTCGGATCAGCACCGAAGTCCGGGTGCTCGGGTTTGTCATTCGAAATGATCGGAGGCGCGGGCGGCGATGGCGCCGGCCGTGACGACTGCGCCCGGGCTGTCATCGATAAGAAAACGAGTGACGAAACCAAGATCAGGTAAGAAAGAATGCGCAGCATCGTTTGCTTACTCTTTACGTCCCAGACATTGTTGCGGCAATCCTAACCGAAAAATTATGCCTGCTCAAAGTCTTCATCATGCAATTTGAAACTGGAAACGTACTGGAACTTTCGTTGACTCCACTATGACGGTGCTTTGATTGCAGAGGTTGGCCGGAGCTCGCACTGTGCAACTCAGTTAATCTGAATATTAAGGAATGCGCTGCGGCTTTTCCGGCGAGTTGATGAATTCTCCACTGGAAGTTGGGCGCTTGATGATCACGGTCCGGCCAGCCGGAGGTGGTTCCAGAGGACGCCGCGCGCCCGGGAGCGTTTTGAAAGGTATTTCCAGGCGGTTCTCGCCCGCGAGCACGCGTCCCACAGTGGCGGTGCTGTAGTCTTTGGCCACCAGCGTCAGCGAGTACCGTCCGGTCCCGTCAGGCGCCAGATCGGTTGGATCCAATTGCACTTCTTTGGTTTCAACTGCGCCCGCGCGCCGGCGAAGCAGCAGTTCGATTGAGACTTTGCTCAACGGTCCGTTTGAGATGTTATGGAGAATTCCACCCAACACGGGCTGCTTGTCCTTGAGAATCGGGTCGTCGACAAACACTTCGATCTTCGGAGGGACGACGACCTTTGTGTTGGCATTCGCGGCCGCGACTCTGGCCACCTCGGCGTCGTGATGCTTGCGCACGAAAAGGTAGCCGCCGAAAAGAGCGCCGGTGATTATAAGCGCGCAGAGCACGCCCACTAAGAGCCGGCGAGTATGGTTTTTCTCTTCTTCTTGAAAGGGAATTGGTTCGGTTTCGAGTTCGTTGAGGGTTTGCATGTCTAAAAGATCTACTGCCAGGCACCGCCCGGCCGCAGTGCTCAATTCATTTAGGGCCTTGGCTTCTCCACCGGATTCGTCCCGGTAATATGTTCGATCAGAGCGCCCAAAAACTCCTGCTCCGCCGTGCCCGTGCTTGGCAGAGTGAGCCACTCGGCGCCGGTCGGGCCATCAGTACGGCCTTCGACTTTCGCGTTCACTGAGATGTTTGAATTGACGCCGTCGATTGGCTGCACTTCCACGATGATGGTATAGCGAGCTCGAGTCCACCCACGCGCATCGGCATTTTCCACATTTGCGTATCTATTCAGCTCGGATTGCGTGACGACGGCGCCTTTAATGAATGTGTAAGGCTGGCTGACGATGATTCCAAGTCCGGGTTTCGAGGCGGCATCGTCAACAATCAGTTTCCGATCTTGCATCACCTCGGCCACCGCGCTGAGGATCGAGTCTCGCCGGGCCGTTAACCGGTAAGGATTTGGAATCCGCGGCGTGGGCCGCGCTTTTTCCCGGCCGAAGTTTATTCCCGAGCCGGCAGTTCCCGTATCCTGTTTCGCTCCGTTCACACCCGGTGTCTTGCTGTTACCCGTATCCCGGACGGTGGTCGTTTGCGTGTCAACTCCTTTTCCTTGTCCGAGAACGCCAGGCGCCGTGAGCAGAATTGAAAAGACCGCGACGAGAATCAGTCTGGACTTCATAACTTCACCCCTTTGAAAGTTGCCGGCCCTGGGAAACACTTTGAGAATAAATCACCACCCAGACAAACACAAGCGAGTTGATTCTTTCCTGGATCAGAGGGGGGCCTGCCCCCCTCTCGTCGAGGTTCTCACTGCTCGGGAAAAGTTCTCATTGATTAGTACTGTTGCGTGAACGTTCCCAGGTGCGCAGTGCCTGTACGCCTTTTTCGAAGTCTCTGCTGTTCGAATAAAAGTTGTGCGCCCCATCATCGCGCGAAGGATCGCGCACATAGTAGAGATAATCCGTTGTCGCCGGACGTAAAGCAGCGTCGATTGAACTCTCGCCCGGCGAGCCGACGGGACCCGGCGGCAGGCCAACATAAATTCGCGTGTTGTAAGGCGAGCGCCGGTTCACATCACTGAGATAAACCCGGCCATCGTCTCGCCATTTGCCGGCAAGCTTTGAGGCATACACGATCGTGGAATCAATACCCAGTGCAGTCCCGTGCTTCAGCCGATTGTAAATTACCGATGCAATCATTGGCCGTTCTTCTTTCAGCTTCGCTTCGGTTTCAATCAGGGAAGCCACAATCACGATCTGTCGCGGCGTCATGTGCAGTTCCCGGGCGCGAGCTGCGCGTTCGGGTGTCCACTCCTGATGGAAACGCTTGACCATTCCCGCGATCACCGCCGGCGCTTTCGTATCCAAAGGGAAGCTGTATGTCGCGGGAAAAAGATAACCTTCAAGGTTCTTCGCGGACGGATCAATGTCCTGAATGTCAGCGGTGTCATCCATCAATTCGAGGGCCGCATGGTCGTCCGGTAAATGCAACTCTTCGACGTGGGCCAGTGAGGCAGCGATATCCCAACGGGTCCACCCTTCGACTATCGTTAAGCGGCTGAGCCGCTGTTCTCCCTCTTCAAGTTTTCGCAAGACGCCGAGCGGCGTTATCGGAGAAGGGAACCGGTAGTCGCCCGCCCGGATCAGCCGTCCGCTGCGCGTTAGTTTGAGGTAAAAAAGGAATGGCCATTTCCGCTGCAGGATTCCCTCGTTAACCAGCTTCGTCGCGATCCCATCCGCCGTGGAGCCACGCGGAATTTCAATGTAATCGTTTGCCTTAGCGTGCGCGACCGATTGATGCAGTTCGTGCCTGAGCCATAGGGCGAAGCCGCCCGCGACGAGCACGATTAGCGATAGAGATATCAACAACCAGCGTTTCATCAAAGATCAGGTAATTTCTTAAGCTCCAAACCATTGATAAAGTCCCGGAGAATTATCGCGGCTGCTTCGCTGTCTATGCGATCCTTGCGTTCTTGTCGGTTTGTGCTCGATGCTTTCAACTTTTCCCCTGCTTCAAACGTTGTCAGCCGCTCGTCCTGTAGATGGACCGGAATTGAAAGCGATAAGCGAAACTTCTCCGCCAGTTGGCGGGCACTGCGGGCCGCCTCGCCTTCAGTCCCGTCCAGCCGTAGGGGCAGGCCGATGACCAGCGTACGTGCTCCCAACTCTTCAACCAAACGTTTTACCTGCTGCAGCAATTGTTTCCAGCTCCCGCGCTGAATTGAACTTAATGGATTGGTCGTAAAACCCAGTTCGTCCGAGGCGGCAATGCCGACGCGTTTGGCGCCCAAATCAAGTGCCAGGATTTTGCCCCGAGCCTCTGGTTTGGTCATATCCATCAAGAATGCCTCAAACGGTTTCACTACTTTGGTAAGCAAGATGCGAAGTTGAAAGTTTATGGTTGGTTGTCGGTGAATGGCCGCTTGCGTGCTCCAGACCGTGACGGTATCATACAAGACGTTTGGTGAAACTTCTAAGTCGCCGAATTTCAAGATCAGGTTTTTTGAGGTCCTTAACTGATGTCATTCAAAAGTAAATTTGCGCTGGTTGCGTTGTCTGCCAGCCTGGCCGTCTATGCAATTGCCGGTGGGTGGTTGGCAACCAGAGCTCAACAGCCCGCTAACGATCCCAACGCCCAATTCAGGATCTTTGATAGCGTTCTCCAGCACATTCAGAACGATTACGTCGACGAACCAAACATGGAAAAGGTTCGCGCCGGCGCCTTGCGTGGTTTGGCTTACGGGCTGGATCCCTACTCGACTTATCTGACTGCTGAAGAAGTTAAGGATTACAGTCGCGCGGAAAAGAGCGGCCGCGTCGGCATCGGCGCCGAATTATCACAGGTCGCTTCTTATCTTTATGTCATTGCACCGGAGAAAGGATCGCCCGCTGACCAGGCAGGCGTGCGCGCGGGTGACATCATTGAGTACATCGATGGCAAAGCCACGCGTGATATTTCTCTGTATGACGCGCGCCAGTTGCTTAGCGGCGCATCGGGAACGGAAGTCAAATTGCGGATCCTCCGCGCCAACACACGGCCGATGACCCTCTCCGTCCGGCGAGGAGCGTTCAAAGCACCTCCGTCCGAAGGCCGGGTTGAGCCGGGCAAGATTGGCGTCCTGCGGATCAATAGTCTCGATAATGGAGAGGCTGCCGACGCCCGGGCGCGGCTGCAGGATTTGCTGAAGCAGGGCGCGCAGAAAATCGTGATCGATCTTCGCAACGTTGCCGGCGGTGAGTTGCAGGAAGGCGTGTCGGTTGCGAATCTCTTTATCAAGGACGGCATCATTGCGGAAACGATTGGTCGCGAACAAAAAGTTTTGAAGACTTATGAAGCCGATCCGAAAGCAAGTCTTTTCACCGGACCGGTCGTCGCGCTGATTGATAACGGCACTGCGGGCGCGGCAGAAATCGTTGCTTCCGCTTTGCTCGAGCGAAAACGGGGCGACGTGGTCGGTGAAAGAAGTTTCGGCGCCGGCGCGGGACAGGAACTCTTCACCCTGCGCGACGGTGACGGATTGCTCCTGACGACGATCAAGTGGGCATCCGCAAGCGGAAAACCCTTCCTGGGAGAAGATCGGCAGCGCTCAGGCATCACGCCGTCCGTCGAAGTTAAGAAGCCCGAGGCGCCGGACACTGATGTCGACGATTTGACTAATAACAACGACGATAATCCGGCGAAGCCTAACGAGCCGACTGAGAAGCCTTTGGCAACAACGCCGCCGGCTGCGGCCAAGCCTCAGCCTGAGGATACGCAGATGAAAAAGGCTTTGGAGTTGTTGCGCGACAAGCCGGCAGCGCAACGCGGCGCATAAACTAAACTTGTTTTGGACTTCGAAGGCCGGATGACGCGCTATCGTCGACCGGCCTTTGCCCTTTTTGACGGTTGCCACAAGCTATTACTTCAATGCGTTTTTTGATCGCTCTACTGGGAGTTGTGCTGATCGTGATCGTCCTTTGGGACGTGTTTGAAACGATCGTGTTGCCGCGCCGTGTGGCGCGGCGCCTTCGCCTAACCCGTTTGTTTTATCGCACAGTCTGGGAGCCGTGGTGGGTGCTGGCAGACAGAGTTAAGAAGCGAAGAAGACGGGAATCGGTACTCGGTGTATTCGGTCCTATTTCGCTCGTATTGCTACTTGCGCTTTGGGCTGCTGCGCTCCTGCTCGGCTTTGCAATGATTCATTGGGGAATCGCAACAGCATTCAGTGGGCAGAATCATCCAGGTACTTTCCTTAGCGATCTCTATTTTAGCGGTACAACTTTCTTTACTCTTGGTCTCGGCGACATAACGCCGCTGAATCGTGGCGGCAGGATTATGACAGTGATCGAGTCCGGCACCGGACTCGGCTTACTCGCACTTGTCATCGGTTACTTTCCGGTCTTGTATCAGGCTTTCTCGCGCCGCGAAGTACACATCGCGATGCTGGATGCGCGGGCCGGAACACCGCCAACTGCGGGTGAATTGCTTCGCCGGCATCGTGATGGCGGCGGTCTTGCTCATCTCGATCAATTGTTGCGCGATTGGGAACTATGGTCGGCCGATTTGCTGGAGAGTCATCTATCGTATCCGGTGCTGTGCTTCTTTCGTTCACAACATGACAACCAATCGTGGCTGGCTGCCCTGACAACGGTGCTGGATACGTGCAGCCTGTTAATGGTCGGAGTTGAGGGCGTTCCCAAGTGGCAGGCGCAACTCACTTTCAAGATGGCGCGTCACGCCGTCGTGGACCTCGCGCAGGTCTTCAATACCTCGCCCGTCAAAGATGGCGGAGAGCGGCTTAGCGAAGCCGAGCTGGACCAGCTGCGCCTGGTGCTTTCACAATCTGGAGTTGCGCTGCAGGAAATGCCCGGTGACAAATCATTGAACGAACTAAGGGCAATGTACGAACCATACGTCAAGGTCCTTTCAAAATACCTCATGATGCCGTTGCCGCCGTGGATTCCTACACCCAAGGCCGTAGACAATTGGCAAACAAGCGCATGGGAGATAACTGCCGCCGGCTCGGATTCGATCCGCAAGTGCATGGTTCGGGGGCACACCGCTGAGGCAGTACGCCTCACCAAGGCTGCGGCCCTCAAGAGTTCCGAGTTGTAACCCTGGGGCGACAAGATCCATCTTGTTTACTCAACTTGATCATATGGAATGACCGCTGATCCCATATGGGGCAGACCCCGGTGTGAGGTTGTCCGCTCTTTTCTTGCCGCTTTCTTGTAATTCACTTGTAAGACCCCAAAATCTGCACCCTCGTGCCGAATTCGATTTAAGATTAACGAACACGAGCGACGTTCTCTTGATTGAGGCATGCATGTTGCCGCTATTGGGCGCGGCGAAGGAAGTTTTCATCAGGAGAAATCGAAGAGAAGGAGAAGAGGATGCTTATCACAAAGAAAATGTTATTGGCTTTGACGCTGGTTGCGGCGCTGGTCGGGGGAACCATCGGCGCGTTAGTTACGCACTCAACCGCGAAGGCTGACAACGATACCGCCACCACGACAACGACAACGCCGTCAACCGACGCAACCCAGGCTGCGTACAGAAATGACAACCCAAATGCGAATCAGGTTGACGCGAACGCAGCTCTATTCAAGACGGCAGAAGAGCAGGCTGCCTATCGGCAGGGTTACAATGATTGTAGCCAGGGCCTGCTGAACAATCGCACGAATGCGTACGTGCCCTCCAGGGCCAGTTATACTACGCGCTCCAGCGGCAGCCGTCGCGTTTACTACGATTACAGCTCAACGCGTCACGGCCGGACCTTCTGGCAAAAACACCGCGATAAGCTGACAATGGCCATCGGTACTGGTGGCGGAGCGCTTATCGGTGGTTTGGTCGGTGGTAAGAAAGGCGCAGGCATCGGCGCGCTGGCCGGACTTGGCGGATCGGCGCTTTACACCTACAAACTGCGTCACCGCTCGCGTCGCTACTAGCTTTTCGTGAGAAGAGCGACGC